>ERZ1292633.2116-Hain-H41-02um-R1-2116-length-20619-cov-7_pt1 | contig 20619 bp, 14 predicted proteins | sample MGYA00564406_ERZ1292633 | MGnify/ENA primary metagenome ERZ1292633 (study PRJEB36523, sample SAMEA6512639) | groundwater metagenome | collected 2019-01-08 | study: AquaDiva: Metagenomics assemblies of 32 groundwater samples
CCCCCCCCCCCCCCCCCATATCACTCGTCAACTTCCTTCGACGAGCAAACCGCAACAACTTCTCTCGCATGTCCTCATTCGACGCCGTAAAAGTTGCCGTTTTTGATCACGACTTCCCCTACTCCCTGACAGTCCTCTTCCGGCGGCGAAGAGTGAGATCAGGCAAGGATTTGGAGTTTCCCTACTTGTAATGGACCCTCGATTAAAGGTACTGTCTCGTGAGGTGGCGCAAGTGGCCACGGACGACCTCAACGGGCGCGACGCGACCGACGTGCAGCTCTTGGCTCTGCTGGCCAAAGCCGCCCTATCGCGCCTGGAAGCCGCGCTCAGCCAGCCGAGCGATGAGGACGCTCGGCGTGACGTGAAACGAGCTCGAAAGATGCTGCAGATTCACGAGCCGCCGCCAGTGGAGCACAACGCCGTCGAGAGCAAGGGTTTGGATTTAGGGCAATACGCGCACACGGAGGTGTTCGAGGGGAAGGAGAAGAAAGCCGAAAAGTTCGCGCGACTCATGGGGGGAGCCAAGGTGCCTCCGCCTTCGCCGTCGTCGTGCCACGTCGCCGCGTCTCCCGGACTCTCGTCGCCGAAGTTGCACCACGCCACTTACGCGCCACCGAGCGACATCATCCATAGGATGACGGAGGACGTGGAGGCGCAGTTCAACGACGCCATTCACCGAAAGGGCAAGTCGGTTGGCCTTGGCGCCAAGTGATGCCCTGCGAGTGGTTTGGTGTTTACTCCGTCTTAATTCGACCCTCCATCCACAGGAAGCAGGGAAGGGGGAGGATGGAGACATTCCAAATTCGGTTGTTTTCTGTTGGGGGGGGAGGGAAGGAGGAGTCGCGCGGAATTCGTTTGTTCCCCAACCTTGCAAAACGAAATGCGACGGTTTGTTAATGTTGCCGTGCGGCAACGAGGTGCCGCCATTCGAGCAGCTCTGGTCACCGCGCAACGGCAGCAAGCTACGGCCACGCCTCGAGCCCCTCTCCATCTCGACGACTCGTTCCTCTCCGGCGCGGCAGCCAACTACATCGAGGACTTATATCTCCAGTGGAAGGAGAGCCCCGCCTCGATCACGGATGCTGACCTGGTTGACGCCTTTCGACGAGCGGACACCGTGACATCGAATGAACCCTTGCTTCAACGGACGCTTCGGGTGGCCAGCAAATTTTCACAGACCACAGCAACCCCTGGGTGCGCATCATCCGCTGGTTCGTCTTCAATTTTCGAGTCTGAGCGCGTCTTGGCCTTGGCCAAAGAATATGCCCGCGATGGACATCTTCTGGCGTCGATCGACCCTCTGTCGCTGTCGATGGACCGCAGCCCCGAAAAGGTACGCAAATCGGAAGTTAACCTAAACCCTCAACGGTTCGGCTTCACGGAAGCCGATTTGGACCGCCGAATTCCGGTAAGTGTCATGGCTGAGCTGGGTGGTATTTTTGGCGACGCGGCTACTCAACTCCCGACGCTGCGAGAAACACTACAGCGACTTGAAAAGGCGTACACGGGCAACGTATCCGTGGAATACACGCACATTTACGACGTGGAGCCGTGCGCATACTTGCGCGAGGCAGTCGAAGGCTCGTCCGTGTCTGGCGTCGGATCGCACGCGCTCCGCGCACCCATCACGAGCGGCCAGCGAGAAAGCATCTTGCGCTCACTCAGTCGCGCCGTTCAATTTGAAAGCTTTTTGCAGCGCAAGTTCCGTGGCGTGAAACGCTTTGGCGTCGACGGGGGGGAATCCACGTTGCTCGGTCTCCATGCCCTCATGGACCGCGCCGCAGGCTACGGTGTTCGCGAGTTCATCGTGGGCATGGCCCACCGCGGTCGACTCAACGTGCTGTGCAACGTCGCCGCGAAGCCCATCGCCGAGCTCATGAAAGAGTTCAACAAGGTGAAAGCGAAAGACGTCGACGGCTTCCTCGGACAAGGGGACGTCAAATATCACAACGGGTGGATGGGCAAGATTCGCACGCACGAGCAGCAACTGGAATGCGACATGTGGCTGCACCACAACCCAAGTCATTTGGAATGCGTCAACCCTTTCGTCCAGGGATCCACTCGCGCGGCACAGTTTGTGAGCCAAGGCGGATGTGACAAGGTGCTGCCTATTGAAATTCACGGCGACGCCTCCATCGCGGGCCAAGGCGTCGTCTACGAGACGATGGGCCTCGCCGGCGTCGGGCTAAACCAAACGGGGGGCACGATCCACCTTGTGATCAACAATCAGGTCGGCTTCACCACGGATCCTCGACAGTCGCGTTGCGCCACGCATTGCACCGACATCGGGCGCGTGTTTCAAATCCCGGTGCTGCACGTCAACGGGGACAGCCCTGAGGACGTCTACCGCGTCTTCCAGCTCGCGGCCGACTTCCGCAAGCAGTTCAACCGCTCCGTGCTCATTAACTTGGTAGTGTACCGCCGCTACGGTCACAATGAAAGTGACGATCCCACGGTCACTCAGCCAATCATGTACCAGTCCATTCAGAACCGCCCGGATGTGTTGAAGATGTACGTGGAAAAGTTGAAGAAGGAGCAGCTTCTTCCCGTGGACACCGTCGATCGCATCGTTCAAGCCGAGCTTGCCTCCATCGAGCAGGCGGCCAAGGGCGATGAGCAAGTGGACTACTTGGCCGCGATGCGTCGGCAGCTGCCCCAGTGGGCGCCGTACACGCCAGCGACGGAAGAAAACGCGCGAATGTTGCAGACGCATGTCACTCCAGCTGAGATCGCTCCCGTCGTGGCAGCACTCACCAAGCTGCCAGAGGGTTTCACTCTCCATTCAAACTTGAAGGAAATCCTGAGGCGTCGGACAACCTCGCTAGAAAAGGGTGTCGACATTGACTGGGGCACCGCCGAAGCGCTAGCCTTCGGAACGTTGCTCAACGAGGGCACCCACATTCGCATATCCGGGCAAGACGTCGAACGTGCGACGTTCTCGCAGCGGCACGCCGTGGTGCACGATCAACTCACGGACGCCACGTATACCGCCCTGACCCAAGTGTCGACCAAGCAAGCCCCATTCCACATTCAGAACAGTACTCTCAGCGAGTTCGGCGTGCTGGGCTTCGAAGTCGGATATGGTGCCTACATTCCCAGTGCGCTCGTCATGTGGGAAGCCCAGTTTGCCGACTTCGCCAACGGCGCACAGGTCATCTTCGATCAGTTCTTGAGTGCCGCGGAATCAAAATGGGGCCAGCAATGCAACATCATTTGTTCTCTGCCCCACGGCTATGACGGCGCGGGGCCGGAGCATTCCAGCGGCCGGCTCGAGCGGTTTTTGCAGAGTGTCAGCGAGGACGATCAGATAGCCGCGACGCTCACGGCGGAGCAGCGGCATTTCCGCAACAACATGGAAGTCGCGGTTCCCACCACACCCAAGCAGTACTTCCACTTACTGCGCCGCCACGTTCGCCGCAACTTTAGGAAACCTCTCTTCATTTTCTTCTCCAAGGCGTATTTACGTGCCCCCAATGTGTCTCGCATTGAAGAGTTCACGTCGGGGGGGTTTCAGCCCGTGATCGATGATGCACGCGTTGGCGACGTGAGTCAAGTGACGCGGCTCATCCTCTGTTCGGGACAGGTCTATTTCATCTTGGACGCGGCGCGCAATGCGGCCAAAGTGGAAAACGTCGCCATCATCCGCGTGGAACAATTAGCCCCCTTCCCAAAGAGTGAAGTGAGCGATATCCTTCGCAAGTACCCGAACGCCAAAGACATCGTGTGGGCACAGGATGAGCCACGCAACATGGGTGCCTGGTGCCATGTGGAAGCACGGCTTGGCACGATGATGGGCGACTTGCAGACGTTAAAGTTTGCTGGAAGATTGCCGTCCCCCTCTCCGGCCACGGGCTACTCTGCTGTCCACGCACATGAGAGCGCCGCTTTGTGTGCGTCGGCACTCGGGAACGATACGACTTCGGGGAGCGAGTGACGGGTGGAGTTTTTCCTCTATCGCCATAGCATCTCCTCGATCAGCCGGGGAAGCGAGAGGACACATGACCACGTAACCCCGGGTCCGATCCGGAAAAGACAGAAAAGAATTGATCGAGAGTAGTTTTTTTGTGTGTGTTCGTCAGAATTTGGACGATTGTGTGAAAACGACGACAGAGAAAAAGGGGGATGTCTTCGTCACCCCCTCATCGACCGGTTGATGTGTGTTGTGCTGCGCCGCGCGACGAAGCGGAAGGGAATGAGTGGATCATCGCCAGTCATCGTCATCTTATTTTACAAATGGTCGCTGTTGTTTTTTCCTCCCTCGTGATGGTATGTGCGTGCGTGTGTGTGTCAATCTGTCAAAGGATTCACAAGGAAAATAGTTACGTGTGCAGCACCAATACGAGTGCACGAAAGAGGATGCCAGCTGCTCGACAGGTTGTTTTGCCGTCCATATTTGGGGCGGGGAGCCATGATCAGCGCGCGGACGACGTCATCAAGGTGAAACCAAGATCCCTGCGTCCTCTAGCTACGGAAAGGGGAGGGGCCTCGGCAACCAGAGGCAGAGGTGAGGCGGTGGGGAACCATCATCATGACAACAACAACTATAGCATGAGTCAAATCATAACGGCACCTGAGGCGTTCACTTCGGTCGGTGGATGCGGATGGAAGCCGCTGTTTGACACGTGGATTCGGTTGCTGGAAAATGAACTACAAGCGTCAACATTGCACTTTTCGGTCGTGCTCGAACTCTTTCTGCTCCGAGTCGCGAGTGCGGTCGGTGCAGCGGCGTTGTTGCAAGCCCCGGGAAGTGACACGAATGGGGCGCCGGCGCGCGGACAAGTCAACGGAAATTCGGCTAATTTGCCTCCGCTGTCGCCAAGAAAGCTGGCCGTGTCGTCATCGGCTACTTTCATGCTCGAAGACCCATTCGCAACTGCTCGAATCGTCGCGACTACGTCAAGCCCTCCCGGGGGCTCAGGGCAGGCAGCTGCGGCTGCTTCCTCTCCGTCACTCTTGGGCCCGCCGCTCCCGCTCGTCGCTGCGTGCGCGTGGATCCTGAACGCATTCATGGTTCAGCTGTTTGGTGTGCACTCTGAAGAAGCGCGTGCGGCCACTTGGGAGCTTCTCGCTGCTGCCTACGTGAATCCGCGTCAACTTTCCCGTTTTCGCGTGGCAGCGTTCTTTGTCGGCACGCTTCCACAACGGCAGAATCTTTCGTCCGGCACTGGTGCGCTACTGCCGCTCATAGGCGGCTCGCGCCACTCCTCCCCGCTGTCCAGCTATGACGCGGTGACCGCCGCACGGCTCGACGGCATGCACTTGCTGCACCCGCTGCGCTTAACGTTGTTCGCGGAAATTGTCGAGCGACTCGTCAGCGAACGGAGCCTCTACGAAACGCAGTCTTCAAAGCTGGAGGCGAAATTGCATCGGTTGCAAAAATCCTTACTACCATTCATTGAAAATGCGGCGATTCGGTCGCTTCGGGCGTGGAAGCACTATGTGCGCCGCGTGCGATTTCTCAAACTCCGTTTCCGTGGCGCCTTCGTGACCATGACGAGTAAGGATGTGTGTCGGCGGCTCATCGCCAATTGGCGTCGCGTGGCGCGGCGCACGGTCACGCGCGGGGCCGGCTTTGGCGAGGCGCCGAGTCAGTCGGTGCAGATGCAGGCCGTGCGCATCGCCCTCATGAAGCAGCGCAACGTGAAGACGCGGCTCATCGTGAGCGTCAACGACCAGATTATCGACATGAATGCCAAGGTTGAGGCCTTGAGTGGGCAGCTACACAGTCTTCCCGCGACGGTGCTTCAACTGCTGGAAACGTTTGCCAGGGCGTGTGTCGTATTGTCTTTTGAGAGGAGGGCCCTTGACGACGTCACGCGAGTGGGTGACCGGGCTCGTGAGGATCAGGCCGCTTGTCTGGCGACGTTCGGTGCGTTCGTCGACAAGACGGCGGCCGCCGGTGCATTTGAGCAGGCCGGAGACCAAGCGACCGGCGGCGACGACGCGAACACTTTAACGCAGGCCTGCGTTCTTGAAGCGCTCCGCAGAACCGGCGATGTGGCACCTTGGGTGCTCCGTGACATCGACCGCTTTCCTGTGGTCACGAGCTTTGTCATCGACCTGCTGCTGGTTCAGCTGAAAGACGACACTTCGGCGGCGGCGGGTGCGGCCGGTGCTCCATCTCCCAAGAAAACTCAGGAGGAGCTCAATCAAGCGGCTCCGCCCACCGCCGCCGAATCCTACGTTGACCGTGAAGTGGCGGCGGCGGAGGCCGATGCCGCCATGCTACAGGCCATGTCGCAGAAAATGGAATCCCCAATGATCAACGACACGGCCATGCGACTGCGAGAGCTACTATCTGAAGCCGCTCTCGGATCGTTCCCGACGATGAATTTGCTGTTTTGGTATCTTTGCAACCGCTGCGCCAAGCCTGCCCTGCTGCGGCCGTTGCCTTGCATGGCTCTACCGCAAGGAGGGGGGGGAGTCGCCACGCAGCCGCAGCCGCAGCCAGTCGTGCTTCGCAAAGAAGCTCGCCGGCTCAGCAAATACGAGGTGAGCCGCAGGGCGTCGGTCAAGGCGGGTACCGCTGCGGCGGTTCGCATGAGGCGCAAGAGTCTCGCCGTGCCTGAGGATTCCACGATGGACGATTTGGCGGCTCGTCAGGCGTCGCTGACGGCCCCACCCGTGATCCCCGCGGCAGTGGTCGACTTTGTGACGTCCGAGAAGTCTGCGTGGCTTGACATCATGTGGGAGACCGCGCGGCAAGTGGAACCCCTAAAGACCATGGACGATCCCCTTGTGGATGCCTTCTTCACGGATCCCAACACGGCTGACGCCTCTTGTCCCTTCGTCGGTGACAGGGTTCTACGGGAAATTTACGCGCTCCGGACACTCCAAGAAGCAGCGACCCTCTGGCAAGGGCCATCAGACGCCAGTCCTCCTGTTGGGGGGGCGGACCCCTTCCTGAGCAGTGGCTCCGCCAACGGCAGTCTGATCAAACGGCGGCAATCGCGGCAGGCGCAGCTTTTGCAGTCCTGGGGAGCCAGCGTCGCCCCGCCGCCACCGCCATTCACGTCGAGTCAGCCTGTCCCGCGTCCGCCGCCGTTGGATATCGAGTCGGAAGCAGCAGTGACGATCACAGTAAGCAGCGGCATCGCGGACATCATTTCAGTTGCGGAAGCCGGCACAGGGGTAGGAAACGAATGTCTAGCGGCCGCCGAAGGAGAGACATCTAGGGATGATGACGCGGCGCTGAGGACGATGCGCTTGTTGGACGCCGAAGTGGCGCTGGCGCGGCGGATCGCGGGCCAAAATTTCAGCACCATGCTGGCAAGTGAGTTCGAGGCCACCGTCGGGTTGCGGTTGGACGCAGCCTCAAGATGCACCCTCTCCGAGGAGATGCCGCGTGGGGGTCACCGCGCCGCCATGGGTCGTGGAGAGCCGTTCACGGCCGAACTCGAAACGCTGCTTTACGAGTCGGAGAGCTTCGACAATGTGGTCCGGCGAACGCTGGCGTTCTCGACGGCGGTCAGCGAGCAGTCAAGGCTGTGCGAGGCGCTGTTCGTCAGCATGCGAGAGAGCCAGGCAGAGGCGCAGGCGTCCGTCGCAAACGCATTTCTTACTGCAAGATTGAAGACGGCGTTGGGCGCCGCGGACACCATCGGCTCGAGTTGGCGCGCGCACGTGCCGAAGAGAGGTGTGGCGAGTCCAGCGGAGCTCGATGAGGTGATCACCTCGGTCGCGGCCGCAGGCTTGATTCTTCCGGTCCTGCTATGTCAGCGGCTGCAACAGTCGCTAACGGACACCGACGGCTTCTTCGCTTCTCTGCAAAGCGCAGCAGTTTTAGGTGCCCTGGAAGCCGACGAAATTGAGCTTCGAACGGTGTTTTCTCTCTACGCCGCCGCGGACGGATGGTCTCGGTCATCGGCATCCGCGACGAAGCGAATGTCGCTCGACCAATGGTTGCTCGTGGCCGGTGGTCTCGCGGACGCTCACCTGACGCAAAAGACGAGTGAGACGATTTTTAAGTACGCTCTGGAGCGGCAGCAAGGGGCGGGAGGGGGTGGTGGAGGAGGAGAGGGCCCCATCATACCGGGCGCCGCGGTGGCTCGGAAAGGACGAGGCGCGTCCACCATCGGGGACATTGACGACGGTTCAGCGAAGGATGGCAGTGACGCCACGGCGGCGCAACGGCTGACACTGTCCTTTGACGGCTTTTGCGTTGCCATCGTGATGTGCATCCCGTTCAAGGTGCCCAACCCGTTCGTCGCCTTGGAAAAGAAGATTGGTCCGTTTGTGAAAACGTGGTTGCTGCCGCTTGTCGGAGGACGAGTCAAAGCATCCACCATCGCGGCTCGTACTACCACGGGGGGCACGAGCCATGTATAGTGGCGGGTTTTCTTCCTTCTTGTAGGGGGGGGAGGTCTGGGTGTTCCGAACGATCCGATTCCGTTCACCGCAGGAGCTGCAGTTTGTTTAAACCACGATCGACCGAATTCTTAAATTTGTATTATCACCCGCGTCTAACACACCCACCGCATTGATCTGAAAGAGAGGGAGAGAATTCACCATATCGTTGTGTTGCCTGGATGAGATGCTGCCGTCCATCGCTTCTCGGCGGCCCGCGCGTCCCGCGTTCGCAGCCCCTGGCATGTCATCGCTGCCGTTCGACATTGTCTACGTGATCAATCTTCGGGAGCGTTCCGATCGTTGGACATCGATGTGCTCGCAGCTGGCGGCATGTGGGTTGGCTTGTGAGGCTTCGCCGACGAGAAGGAAGGGAGACGACCTGACTGGTGGTCACGTGGAAACCGAGGAGGCGCCATTCGACGCCAACGACTTCTGGACCTCAGGTGCGAAGTTGCGTTTTTCAAATGTGTCGCTAGGCAAAGATGCGGGGGGAGCTGCTGGTCGCGCAGTCGTCGTGCATGACCATGTCGACGAGCAACTCCTCCAACGCATTCCTGTCGTCCACGTGGAAGCGGTGCGAGGCGCCGCGTGCCTGCCTCAATTGTCGCGCATGGTGCAAGCGGGACTACTTACCCCTCTGGGTGCTCAACGTGCGCTTCTCCCCGAAAGCGGCAAGGTGTGGGGCATGGATCTGACGCCCGGCGCCATTGGTTGCGCGCTGAGTCACTTCTTGATCTGGCATGCCGTGGCAGCCATGAACGCCGGCGGTGCCGCACCGGGCTTTGTCGGGGGGGCGCTGGTCCTGGAAGACGACTGTCTCATACCGACGCAATTTTTGTCGAAACTTGGGCATCGGTGGTCGTTTGTACCACCTGATTGGCAGTTGGTCTACCTCAGCGGCCTGGATACGTTCGGAAAAGGGCCGAGGTTGCCCTATTTTGGCAGGCAAGCCGTGCCCACCGGCACGACGCCGTCCCTTCAACCGTCACTCGTCCGCGCGGTGCATCAGCTACATCGCACCACGAACGCTTATGTCGTGAACGCGTCCGGTGCTCGCCGACTGCTTGAACTGTGCTGTCCTTTAACGTTTCAGCTTGACACGCAGATGACAATGCATTGCGCCGAGGACAACGCGGCGTCGCGCCACCACCTCGCGGCGCGCATGGTTCGGCTCGGGATGGCCGATCGACTGCTTCGGTGGGCGAAAACGAAAGGCCACGAGGCATCGGCGGCAGCACGCCCTGGCCTGTCAGCAGCAGGTGGTGGCGAAGAGGGCAACGGTGGGGGTCGCGCCACGACGACGTCTCCTTGGTTTCCCGGTTGGGCATCGCCGGATGAAGGCCTCTCGCTGTTCGCAAGCGACGTCGTGGGCAGTGGAGCATCGAACGAGCCGTGGGTCGTCGATCCGATCTGCTACACGATGGCGCCGGAGTCCATCATCGTGCAAGCCACCCGATTCGGCTCGGACATTCAGGCCGCCAACCCATTTCATAGCGACCCGGCCAACGAAGAAAGGCAACGCACGGCAGCCGCTGACTGGGCATGACGACGACGAGGCGCGCTTTCTGCGAAAGGGAAAACCACCCTCGAAGACACCCAACTTGCCCTAGGTTTGGGGTTCAGTGTTGGTTTTGCGTGTGTGGGCGTAAAAGCATCGTATGGGGGTTTGGTGAAAAGTTTGGTGTGACCCCTCCTCTCTCTCTCTCTCTCTCAGAATAGTATCGAATGTCGTCGGTTGGAGACGCCTCGCGATCAACCGAGGAACGATCAACGACTGTGGATGGGACGACTCCCGCGCCGCAGCAAAGGTCAGGATTGCTCAGAAGCGTCGGTTGGTACTCAGCGGCTCCTGCGCGCGTGATTCGCGTTCAGCGTGTGGCTCATGATCACCTCCGTGGTTGGAACGGTCGCATCGACGTCGCTTTTCGCGATCGCGGACCGATTACGCACGCCGCACTGGTGTGGCGGCCCGTCACGCTGCGTCCCGAGTTGAGGGATTTCGTGTTTGCCGTGGACATTCGAGTCAGTTCCAAAGGAGGCTGGTTCACCAGCATTCACCTGTTGGATACGCCCTGGGACGAGAAAAATTGGAGCGTTGCCCTTTCCAAGTGCGATTGGGACGAGGCGAAAGTGATTGCCGCCGTCGCACAGTACAACGAAGGGTTTGGCACCTATGACTCGCTTTTCCGGAATTGCCGCCACTGGGCAGCCGGCTTGGGTCCGTTCATGGCCGCGACGGCGCCGCAGTTGACCGACCTACCCACGGAGCCCATGACCCCCGACCAGTTGGCGATTTTCGGACGGTCGTACCAACAGCAAGTTCAGGTCGTGGAAGATACTCCGGTGAGTTTGCTTGGCGTGGAGAAGATGCCGTGATTGTTGGTTGTTGTGCCACGTTGCCGTTGAGGAAGAAAGAAATTGCAGCTGAAAAAAATTTGTGATTCTTTTGGGGGGAAAAGCCGAAAATACGATGCCCAGATGCACACATACCACTTCATCAGACCGTAGTTGATTTCCCTCCTCGTGAATGGTCGAGGGGACTTCCCGTTGGTGATCCTTCCTTCCCCCGAGCAGGAGGGCGTTTTCTGTTATTGTTATTTGTCAAATGTTGGCCGCTCTATTTGGAAGGCCTCAGCAGCAGCCGCAACAGGCGGCGGCGCCTGCCGCGACGCCCATGGAGCAAGCCAAGCATTGGAAGAAGGCGCTCCAAGGAGAGATGCGTGGTCTGGACAGACAGGTTCGCAACATTCAGCGTGCCGAGCTAAAGGTCAAAATGGAGGCCAAAGCGGCCGCGAAGAAAGGGGACGTCGGTGCCGTCCGTCTGCTTAGCAAGGAAATCCTGCATTCAAGAAAAGCGTGCAAGCGCCTCGTCACCGCCAAAACGCAAATGAACTCGGTCATTATGCAACTCGAAATGCAAGCGAGCCAGATGAAGCTCATGGGTGCCTTGTCGCGGTCGACGGAAGTGATGACCTCCATGAACCAGCTCATCAAAGTGACGGAAGTGGGCGCCATGATGCGACAAATGAGCGCGGAAATGATGCGGGCCGGCTTAATCGAGGAAATGGTTGGAGACACCTTGGACTCCGCGCTCGATGACGACGTCGAAGAAGACGAGCTCGACTCCGAGGTCAACAAGGTGGTGGAGGAAGTGATGACGGGCAAGATGCAAGGCGCCCGAGTGGGAACGACGGCACTTCCGGCGCGCGCCGCGGCGGCTCCCGTGGCGGAGGACGATCAACCCATTGCCGAGGATGAAGCTGAGGACGATGAACTCGCGGCGAGATTTGCATCGATGAAGACGGCATCATGAACACGAGGCGAAGGGAAGGGGATAGGAGGCCTTTGCGTTTTCCACTCTGCTTTTCTTTTTCTTTTCGCTCCATTTTCCCGATCTCCGTTTGCCTGAAATGCTTTTTGTTTGCACATCTCTCTCCTTTCCTTTTCTCGCTAGCTCCCTTTCTATGTTCGTTCGAAACGAACCTCACCCCGCTGTGGAAGGTCGGGTGGTGGGCCATGGGCTGAGGCACAACTCATCAGCAGAGGTTGATTAGATTTTATGTTGGGAATGCACACACAGTTCCCAGGTTGTGAACCTTTGATCAATACCGTCAGTCTCAGATTAGAGCACCCCCGAGGTCGTTGTCGACATGGCAGGTGCGTCTCCGTCCCCCCGTCGAGGCCGCAGCGGCGTGTCCCGCATATCGTTCGCAACCGTCGATGAACAACTATGCAAGCTTTCCAATCGCAAGGCGAAAATCACTCGAGACATTCAGTTCGCCATGAACATCGGCCGTGACTCCCCATTCGACCCGTTCCAGCAGCGCGATATTCAAATCTTGTTGTCCAACCGCTTTGATAGCACACGGACGCTCATGTACTTTCCAAAAGAGATTCGACGGAAGACACCGTGCCTCGTGGACCTCGCGCGCGCCCCACCGGGACACGACCTCAACATCACCACCGAAGTGTCGACGCAGGCCGACTACGACACGGTGCGGCCCTATCGCGCCAAAGATGTGCACTTCCCGAAGGCACGCCGGTTTGATTACCACCCACCTGTGCCCGGAAGCGCACTTGACCCTGCGGCGAGGACGAAGGCGCAGCTCGCGGGGGGCATGGCAGACGCCGTGGCGGCGATGGAGCGGATCGAGGAATCCATCGACATTGCCTCCGCGGCCGGCAGTTTGCATCCGCCTGGAAGCAACAGTCCCGACCGATCCACCGCGGACGGAGGCGATGCGCCGTCGGCCCTCACCAATCCCGTTCGCACCTATACCACGGAACACTATCATAACGCTGCCAGTTTTGGGCGAATGTCAGGCCGTGATGGTCGTGCACCGACTCCTGGCGCGCCGATTCCCGCCGGCCGCGCTGTCACACCCGGCGTACCCCCGCGGAATACAATCATCTTTCCCTGGGAACGGAAGTCTGACAAGCCGACCACGGCGCAGCAGCAGGCCGGTGGTGGCACGGCAGGCAACGACACCGTTTCGCGAACGGAAACGGGTTCCGTCGTCACGCACACTGCGGAGAGTAATCCGGCGCTGACGGCCGCCGACGAGGAGGCTCAGGCCGAGGCGTGGCAGCGGAAGCGCAAAGAGCTGATCACCCGGTTCGGGCTAATCAACGACTCCTCACAGGACCGTTTCCGCAGACGCCAGGCGCCTCGTACCGCGGCGGACATGCGCCGGACGACCTCCCGCCAGACGCCTATTTTTTTCGCGGAACACGGCAAGGAACGGAACGACGTCATGTATCAGCCTCGGTTCGAGGTGACGACCCGCGAACGTCACACGCCCTCCGTGATGATCGAGAAGTACGCGACGAGGCCCTCCATGTCGCTCCGGCCGGCGGAGGAGCATATGAGGACGGTGAACGATAGCCTGAAGCCCACGAAGCTGCTTCAGCTGCACGCACGGCTTGTGGACGCGCGAAAGGCCGACGTGGCCCGGGGTCCGATGGCGGCAGCCATGTCGTCCGGAACGTTGGACACCAGCAGCCAGCGACGCAAGGACGGCGGCAGCAACTCCTCCTTGTCCCGGACGAACATCGCTCTCGACGATGAGCCCGTCGAAGAAACGCTGACTCAGGCCGACGACGTGATCTGTCATCGTGAGTCGCTTTACCCGCCCAAAACGGTGTACACTCGGATCTTCAAGAAATCACCCGACATCGGCCTTTATGCCAATCGCTCCGACGAAACGCTGGCGTCGGTACTTGGCGGCGACTTGGGCGCGTATCGCAAGCAGGCCATGGCAGCGATGGCCTCGGAAACGCTGTGAGTCAAACGGGGATCCTCTCTCTCCCTCCTCGTCGCGGTGTAGAAAAGAAAAGTCATTCTCCTCCCTCGCTGTTCATGTTTTTTCGTTGGACGACCGAAGCCTCGTTCAAGGTCGCATTGGTCGTCGCTGTTTTGTCCTGCTTTTATCGGTGGTCAAGTGGTCTCGGCTCATTCATTTTAGCATCGCCAGATTCTCAAATTCAGAGCCCCATATTCAAAGGGTTTTTGTTCCCCACCGCAAACCACATTCGGTGTCTTGTTTCCCTTTATGAGTGTCAACCCTCGCGCCGTTGCGGAAGCCGAGGCGCAGAAGGCGAAACTCCTCGCCGACGCGCAGCGTGAAGCCGAAGCGCGCAAAGCCGCCGAGTTAGCGTCCACCGACGAACAGGCGAAGCGACACAAAGATGCGTTGGAAGAGAAGAAGCGGCGCGCGCAGCAGCGACAAGCTCGCGCCCAAGCTGACGCGCAAGAGCAGGAGGCCCAGAAGGCTCTGGATGCGGAAATCAAAGCGAAGAACGCTGCAGCGGCCGCGGCGGCGTCAGCTGCTGGCGCCGCTCCGGCTGCCGCGCAAGAGGGGCGAAACATCTTCAAGTTCGCCAACGGCGACAGCTATGACGGCGAATGGAAGGACGGCCAATTCCACGGCAAGGGAAAGTACAGCAACGCGAAGTTTGGAAGCGTGTATGAGGGGGAATGGTTGTTTGGCCAGCGCAATGGTCAAGGAATCTACAACTATCCCTTAACAGGGCTTGTGTACACCGGCAGGTGGCTGGACAACCGTCGACATGGGAAGGGCGAACTGCAAGACAACAACGGCAAGTACAATGGTGAATTTAGCGAGAACCGGTTCCACGGACATGGGGAGTACACCATGCCGACGGGCGCCAAGTACGTTGGCCAGTTCGAGAACGACGAGTTCGATGGTTTCGGCACGTACACCACGCCGTCCGGCGAGAAGTATGAGGGCATGTGGCTCGACGGTTTGCAGCATGGCAAGGGCACCTTGTCGTTTCCCACGGGGCACAAGTACGAAGGCGAGTGGGTCGCGAATAAGAAGCAGGGCAAGGGGAAGTACACGGCGCCCGATTTTTCTTACGACGGTCTGTGGCTCGACGACATGATGCATGGGCTTGGAACGTACAGCTACACGTCCGGTGGCACCTACGTCGGGCAGTGGCAGAATGACAAGGAACACGGCAAGGGCAAGCAGACGTCGGCCGATGGGGCGACCTACGACGGCGACTGGGTCAACGGCGAGCGGCAGGGAACCGGAACGTGGACGAGCGCGAAGGGCGACACGTACACGGGGCAGTGGACAGCTGACGAAAAGCACGGCACGGGGAAGTACGTCTTTGCGAGCGGCGCGTTCTACGACGGCGAGTGGTGCAAGGATCAAATGCACGGAACGGGTATCTACGTGTACGCGAGTGGAAAGCGCACGCGAGTGAAGTACGCCAATGGGCAGTGCCAGGAAAAGGTTGCCGACGACGGGAAGGCACTGTCTTCCTCCTCGCTGACTGCCCCGCCGGCGGCTGCTCCGGCTTCTGCCGCCCCTTCGGCGGCTGCCGCACCGGCACCGGCGTTCCCCGCCTGGATCGCCGCGCTCCCCGTCGACGACGAGGTCAAGATGACGTTCGTGAAGGAGAAGATCGATGAAAAGGCGTTCCTGTTGCTGTCGGAGAGTGACTTGAAGGAGCTCGGCGTGCCGATGGGGCCCCGGAAGATGCTCGTCAAGGATATTGAGGCCAGAAAATGAACGAGACGGAGAAACGTAGGAAGAGGGCAATGAAAGCCGCGAACAAAAAGTGTGTGACAAGAAACCCGACACGTGAATTAGCGGTGAAAACCGCTCGCGCGCATGGAGGAGCCATCCCCCCGCCCGCGACGTCTGTTTTCGTCTCGACGGTGACTTCATGTATGGAGAGATAGCGAGGGTGGGAAGAGAGAAGGGGTTTTTTTGGTGGCTCGCGAGTGCACGGCAGTGATACTTTTCTTCGCTCGAGTTTTATTTTATTTCGTTGTGGTCGCGTCGGATGGGTTATTACATCCGTTTCCCCGACGAAAAGTGAGAGATTTTTTCCTGGAAACGTGCAATGTTTGAGCGATGCACTGTCACCATTGTCACAGACCTTTCTCTCCTGTTTGAAATCTTTTGTTCCCATCGATGTCATTGTTTCCACGGTCGAAGGGAAATTTGAAACTCATCACCGGAAACAGCAATCCGCAGCTCGCGGCCGACGTCGCGGCGCGCATGGGGCTCGAGCTCTGCAAAGCCCGCGTTGCCACCTTCGCAAACGGCGAAATCGACATCAAAGTGCTCGAGAACATCCGCGGCGAAGACTGCTTCATCATTCAGTCGACTTGCACCAACGGCGATTGCAACGTCAACCGTTCCGTGATGGAGCTCCTGCTGCTCATTCACACGCTCCGTTTGTCGTCGGCGCGCCGTATTACGGCGGTCATCCCCCACTATGGATATGCCCGCCAGGACCGGAAGACCCAAAGTCGAGTTCCCATTTCAGCCAGCGCAGTCGCCAGGATGATCACGACCTTGGGCGTTGACGGCGTGGTGACCGTGGATCTTCACTGCGGCCAAATTCAGGGCTTCTTTCACGCGTGCCCCGTGGCGGATCTCAATCCTGCCTCGGAGTTCGCCTGCTACGCGCAGCTGAAAAACTTCGACAAGTCGAAGCTTGTCGTCGTCGCCCCTGATGCCGGTGCGGTCACCCGGGCTCGAAAACTGGCCGACCGAATTGGCGCATCGCACATTTGCACGATTCTCAAGCGACGCGTCGAGGCGGGCAAGGTCGACGCGATGCAGCTCGTCGGCGAAGTCGCCGGCTGCATCTGCGTGATCGTCGATGATATGATCGACACGGCCGGGACCCTCGTGAAAGCGGCGGAGATGCTCGCATCGTCGGGGGCCATCGAAGTCCACGCGTACGCGACACACGGCATCTTCACCGACCCTGCCCATCAGCGCATCCGCGACTGTGCGGCGCTGGTCGAGGTCGTCGTGACCGACAGTCTGCCGGTCAACGTCGCCCCGGACAGCAAAATTAAAGTCATTTCGCTGGCCCCGCTCATCGCCGACTGCATCGGCCGCATTCACAATGAATCCAGCATGGAGAATGTGGACCAGCAGGGCGGGCAGAAGCACACGGTTTGGTCGGATGCGGCTCCCGCTACTGCCTCGGCATCCGTCCTCGGTGGCGACGGCGGCGAGGACCTGCCATGCAGTTTTCCGCAGTAGCAACCACCGCCCATCGCGGTATTCTCCGATTCATCCTGCCTCCTCTGCGGTTAACTGGTCTGAGACATTTTTTCGGCTGGCGTCTGAATCGCCGAAAAAAAAAGTTATTCAGCAGCAAAAAAAAGTCGCCAGCGCGTAACCAAGGCTAGTTGTGGGAAGGTTTGTCCAAGTGAGGAGGAGTTGATCGCAACAAAGGGCAGTGACACGTGTGTGCCGCGTCCTTAATTGTGGGTTTCCTTCCCCTTTGCCACCTCGTCGTGGTATGGCATTAGTTTGCCAGACAGAAGGAATCGCCCCCAAAACGCCACGAATTGAATGCGAAGAGTCCATCGGCTTAGCAGCTCCTCGTGGAGGGCACCGCACGCCGTGTCGCCCTGCTGGCTCGGTGCGAGCACATGCACTTCCGCGCTCGCGCAGCGATGCCGGTGGCTTTCTGCGTCATCCGACTCTCAACCGCCGCTGCCCTCTGGGACACCGACCGCTACACCGCTACCTTCGGCATCGTCATCGGCCTTGCCCCACGTTCAACCGGCTGGCGGTGCCTCGAAGCCGACCGTCGTCATTATCGGCACCGGCTGGGCTGGGGCGTGCCTCGTCCGCACGCTGGATGCCGCGCACTGCAACATTGTCGTCCTCTCCCAGCGCAACCATATGCTCTTCACCCCGCTATTACCACAGACGTGCACCGGAACGCTCGAATTTCGGTCCATTTGCGAGCCCGTGACGCGCATTCAGCCGGCACTCGCGTCCCTGCCCAACGCTTTTTACCGCACGATGGTGTTTGACGTTGACTTTGACCTTCGCTCCATTGGTTGCATTAGCGTAGGGGTGCTCGGCGCGGGAAAGAATGTCCCCGTGAAGAGCTTCGACTACCGCTACGATTATCTAGTGCTGGCGCACGGGGCGCGACCCAACACGTTCAACATCCCTGGCGTCGAGGAGCATGCCTTCTTTCTTCGCGAAATTAGCGAAGCTCGCGGCATCCGACGGCGGCTCGTGCAGAACATCATGCAAGCCCGGCTTCCCACCACTGAATCCGAGGAGCAACTGCGGCTGCTTCACATCGTCGTGGTGGGTGGGGGCCCCACGGGCGTCGAGTTCGCGGCAGACTTGGCGGACTTCCTCACCCAGGACATTCCCAAAATCGCACCGGCGTTACAGGCGAAGTTTCACGTCACTCTGGTGGAGGCGAACGAAGTCCTGGGCACGTTCGACGTGACCCTCCGCAACTACTGCGCCAAGCGGCTGAACAAAATTGGCATCGAAGTGAAAAAAGCAGTGGTGGCTGAGGTTCTGGAGGATTCGGTCGTGCTGACAAGTGGAGAGGTCCTTCGGTGCGGTCTCGTCGTCTGGAGCACTGGCGTGGGCGCCTCGCCGCTCAACCGGTCTTTGAAGTGCGACAAAAATCCTCAGGGTCGTCTCTGCATCGACGATCATCTGCACGTGCTGCGTGACGGCAAGCCCTTGGACCGGGTGTGGGCCATCGGGGACTGCGCGGCCGACGTGAAGCAGCCGCTACCCACGCTGGCGGCCGTGGCGTCGAGGCAGGGAAAGTACATGGCGAGCACCCTCAACGGCCTGCTTGCTTCCCCACCGTCGCCGTCAGCGCCTTTCAAGTACGTACACCTCGGCTCCATGGCCAGTCTGGGCGGAACCGTCGCGCTCGCAGAATTCAAGGCGCCCGCCACCTTCGACATCAAGGGCTTTCGAGCGTTTCTCATTTGGCGGAGCGCGTACTTTACCATGCTGGGCTCCATCCGGTCTCGCCTTTATGTGGCGGTCAATTGGATCGGCAGTTGGCTCTTCGGGCGTGATGTGACTTACATTGCGGAAATATCCGAGGCCAAGCTGTGGGCACGACTCGCGTCGGATGGCGCGACAAAAGAGACCGCGAGGCGGCGGCTGGTCGCTCAAGCGCAGAAAAACCGGGTCGTCATGCCACCTCCAGAAGCGTCCGTAACCGCGGTTCCCCCATCGTTCAGCAACGATGCGTCCCTTCAAAAGTAACGCGAGCTTTTCGGTTCTTGGGGGGGCGTGCGGACACTGCGAATGTTTGGAGCTGGGCAAAAAGGGGGAGACACAAGCAGCCCTGTTATTACACGTGAAAATTGTGACCTCGTGACGTCTCGGAAGTTACAACCACCGGCCTGAGTGGCCATATCAGCTTCTCTCTTGGAGGCGATCGCGCACCATTCCTCCCAATCTTTCCTTTATCCCGCTCAGCATCGGTTGTATCCTTTTAACTTTGTGGTGTGCGCAACAAACATACTCACCGCCGTTCTTCTTCCCTCAAATCTCTCTCTCTATCTTTCTCTCTCTCTCGTTTTCTGTAAATGACCGAGTGGCAGAGTCACACCGCAATTGCTCTCCGTGATCAGATCACGGCAATGAGCCAGCGCCAGCTGCCCCAGAATCGCGACGGCTTCGATGACGAATTCGACGCGTTGCGCGCGGTCGACCATAAAGTGCGGTGCAATCGAGACGAGTTCTACACCGCCTCGCTGGGCTCAAATATTAGCAAAAACCGATTTCGCGATGTGCTGCCGAATGAGGGGACACGAGTCGTTCTCGACGCCGTCAACGAGCGAGGCGATGGCGACTACATCAACGCGAACTACGTCGACGGACGGCGGCTGTTCGGAGTTCCTTTCGTGTACATTGCCACGCAGGCACCCTTGCGATCGACCGTTTTTGATTTCTGGCGCATGATCTTCGAGAATAACTGCGCCTATATCGTCATGCTCTGCGCGGAAATTGAAGCGGGCAAAATCAAGTCGGAAGTTTATTGGCCGTCAGACGTGGGTGAGTCGCTGTCGTTTGGCCCGCTCACGGTCACACTCGTCAACATCAACCAGCGCAAGGAGACGGTGTTCCGCACGCTGGCGCTGAGGGCGGCTGGGGGCGGTCGCGAGCGTCACTTACACCACCTTCAATTCATCCGGTGGCCCGATCAAGGCGTCCCGGAGTCGACGGCGGGCATCATGGACCTGATTTACGCCCTAGGGCGCTCGAATGTGTCGACGCAGACCCCTATCGTCGTGCATTGCTCTGGCGGTGTGGGTCGCACGGGCACATTCATTGCGATGCACGTTGCACTGTCCCTCTTCCAACTCGAGCAACCCATCAGCGTGCCGCGCATCGTTCAGTTTCTGAAGTACTGCCGCTCTGGGATGGTGCAGCGCAAGGATCAGTACCTCTTCGCCTATTACGCCATTCTGAAGGAAATCGAGCGTCTCGTGTGGGAAGCTCACGCAGGAACCAACACGCGGCACCGTCTGGCCGCGATGGCGGCGGCCAACAATCGCTCCGCATCCGCTGTCGTTGAGCAACGGCAGTCGGAGTATGTGCCGCGACACCCCGCGCAGTTTCGTCCTGGCCTCGAGAAGAGTAGTCTGCGAGCACCAATCGACTACGACCGGGACGACCGTTTTTCAGCCGGTGGTGCCCCTCCACCCGTGGTGTTTCAGTCCCGAGGGGGTGTTAACTCACCGTTGCGCGGCCAGACGGCGGCGACCACCTCATCGAATCGCAATCAAGGCATCGTGTACGTGCCAGCGATTCCTTCGTCGTCGCAGAGTCTAGCGGGAGGGTCAGCGGCCTGGGCAGCCGCAACCGATTTAGAGTCTGAAGTGCGACGGCTGCAACAAGCCAACCAACAAGTGCGCCAGACCCCCGTGGTGTCGCGCGGCCGCGTCTTCGCTCCGCCCAACATTCAGCCGCTCACCTTTCTTCC
>ERZ1292633.2117-Hain-H41-02um-R1-2117-length-20611-cov-6_pt1 | contig 20611 bp, 21 predicted proteins | sample MGYA00564406_ERZ1292633 | MGnify/ENA primary metagenome ERZ1292633 (study PRJEB36523, sample SAMEA6512639) | groundwater metagenome | collected 2019-01-08 | study: AquaDiva: Metagenomics assemblies of 32 groundwater samples
TAAAACTATTGCTTGCAAACCGAAAATTTTTCAACAGAATTAATTTAATCATCCCCTATATGTCATTACCGAAACACAGCCGCAATGTAGACGGCAGATTCCGTAAGGAGCGCGCCGACTCCCTCGTAAAGAATTTGAAGGACGAATATTCTGAGTTCGAGGGAATCAACGGTAACACCAAGCTTGGAACATTGGAGGACAAACTTGGAGTTAACTCCCTCAATCAGGTCCGCCAAGCCCTGAGAAAAAAATAGTCGATCATTGTCGCGGAGGGTGGCGGCCAATTCTTGTCGTCGCCACCACCCGTTTTCAGTTTAACTTAATTATTAGTACTTTATATTATGTCAAGAAAATCACTTTTTCCGACTTATACTCTCGAGGAAGCGTCTGTGCTAGCAAAAACTATAAACGACCATAGTTCAGGAAAACCCATGAGACGTGTTACCCTTTTTGATACTATTAAAAAAAGTCCCGACAGTGGTTCAAGTCGAATGCTCGTCACCGCTTCATCTGGTTATGGTTTAACAGAGGGAGGCTACATGAATGAATTGCTTAAATTAACGGAACGTGGGAAAAGTATTGTAAGTTCTAACGACGCCCAGTCAAAACTAGATGCGGTCATGTCAGTGCCAATTTTTAAGAATTTTTTTGAAGAGTATGGCGGGAATGGCCTTCCATCAGAAGCAGCAGCGATTGATTTCCTTAAAGGAAATGGAGTGCCTGAAGATCGGGCGACAGAGTGTTTGAAAATATTACTTAATACCGGTCGGAGTGTAAAATTGATTAAGGAAGCAAGTGGTAAAGAGCGAGTGTTATCAATAGAACACGCGCTGGAGGAGCTTGGAGGCGAAAGCCCTAAGATAAATGAAACGAATTCGGATATTGATGCTGCTGATCTTGAGGATAAAAAAAATCACAAACCCACCAAGAAATTCATCGGCGGTTTTCCAGCCTTGAATATAAATATCCAAATTGAGCTTCCTGGGAACGCCACACCTGAACAGTATGAATCCATCTTCAAAAATATGAGGACATACTTAATTGACGAAAATGCCGGATAACAACTTTGAAGACCAAGTTTTGGGCTGGGTACAAAAAAAGAAGAGAATAGACGGTCTATTTTCAACCAACACCCAGCTTGAGCCTTTGGTAAAGGGATCAGAGTTCGAAAAAATACTCACTCACCTTGAGTGTTTTGGTGATAATTTCGCCTATCTAAATTCAAGAAGGTTAAAAGGGAGCGTAATGACCATCAATTCAGAAGCTGATGTACAGGATTTGCTTTTTGTAATGCTTAAGCCATCTTTTCCAACCTTAACATTTGAAGATCCGGGTGCTAAAGCGGCTGCGAGTTTTGCAATCAAGGATCTTTACTTCCCGTTATCAAAAACCGTGTTAGAGGCAAAGTATGTATATGAATCGAAAGATGTGAAATCGGTGGAAAAGCAGCTTCACGACGACATAATGAAGTATTCTGCAAATTTAGATTGTGAAGCAATTATATTCTTCATTTTTGACCCGAATTTTTCTCTTTCAGATAGGCGTACTTTTGTTCAAAAAATGACACAAACAAAAGGCCAATTTATGCGAGATGGTCGTGAAATTACCATAACCACGATTATTCGCCCTGAATAATTAAAAGAGTTCGGATGTCATTCACCACACGCAACAAAAAAATCACTCCAATTTCGGAGTGATTTTTTAAAATATTTTTAACAAATTTTAACTTGCTCCTCCTTCGGCATGAGGCGATAAAAAATAGCTTTGGCCGACTCGACTACTACCAAGTATAAGACGACAATGCCGGCGATGGTCATGATAACTTTGGCTGGCAGAGGTTCGAAATTAAAATAATCGCCGATGAATGTATAAGGAATCAAAAAACCAAATGACACCACCAAAAGCGACGTAATAACCAGATAACGGCTTGGCCTCGACTTCAGGAAAAATCTACGCGTTCGTATGCTGAAGATGACGATGGTCTGCGTGGCGAGCGACTCGATAAACCAGCCGGTCTGGAATGAAGCCGCCGGCAGGTGAAATACGGAAAATAAAACATAGAAGGTGGTGAGGTCAAATACCGAGCTGATGAGCCCGAAGACAATCATGAACTTTTTCATAAATTTCTGATCCCACCGCTTCGGCCGGAGCAGATACTCCTCATCGACGTGATCGGACGGAATGGTGGTCTGAGAAAAATCATAGAGAAGATTATTCAGCAGAACTTGATACGGCAGGATCGGGAGAAACGGCAACGCGATCGCCGCGCCGATTAGGCTGAACATATTTCCGAAATTCGAGCTTAGGCCCATCATCAGATACTTCAACGTGTTGCCAAACGTCATCCGGCCTTCGATGATCCCCTCGCCAAGCTGGTACAAACTTTTATGGCTAAGCACCACGTCCGCCGACTCCCGAGCGACGTCCGCCGCATTACTCACCGTGATGCCGATGTCGGCCGCCTTCAAGGATGGCGCGTCATTGATACCGTCGCCGAGGTAGCCCACCACATGCTGCCGAGAGCGAAGTGCCACTATTACGCGGCGTTTCTGGTCCGGAGAGAATCTCGCGAAGATGGTATTCTCCTCCGCTTTCCTTGCCAGGGTTTCATCGCTCATCTGCAACATATCATCCCCAACCATGATGCCTTTCACGCTAAGGCCGATGTCATCGCAGGTTTTCTTGGTTACGAGTTCATTGTCCCCGGTGATAATTTTCACCTCGATGCCATTATGGCAAAGCATCTTGATTGTTTCAGCGGCGGTGTGTTTGGGCGGATCATAGAAACCGACGACACCAAGCATCGTCAGAGTCTTCTCATCGCCTTTACCGTACGAATGCTTCTTGTCTGTGAAAACTTTGCTCGCGACCGCGAGAGTTTTGAAGCCGTTCTCGCTCAAACTTTGATACAATCTGGAAAATTTTTGCAGAAATATTTCGTCGATCTTACGTACCACCCCGCCATCCAGATAATGCGTCGAAATTTTGAGAATTTCCTCCGGCTGACCCTTGGTCACGAGCTCATGCTGCGCGTTATGATTTACAACAACCGAGATCCGTTTGCGATAGAAATCGTACGGGATCTCCTGTAATTTGTGATAATCGCGAACCGAGAGATGCCGGAAATTCAGGATCGCGTCGTCCAATGGATTTTTCAACCCGGTCTGCATGAAGCTGTTCATATAAGCATAGTGCAATACCGACTCTGACTCCTTGCCCCTGACATCCAGATACTTCACCAGGGTAATTTTCCCCTCCGTCAACGTACCGGTTTTATCAGTGCAAAGGATATCGATACTGCCAAACTCCGGGATCGCGCTAAGCCGCTTCGCGATCACGCCATGCTTCCCCATTCGGAGCGATCCCTTCGCCATATTCAGACTCATTATCATCGGCAACAACTCCGGAGTGAGGCCAACGGCGATCGCGATTGCAAAAATTAAAGATTGAACAAGACTTTCCCGACTTAGCGGAATTCCGAAAAGTAATGGCTTGAAAACGATAATGAGGAAAACCGTAATCACTACAAACACCGTCGCCTTAAGTATCAAGTACCCAAACCCGTCTATGCCCTTCTCGAAGGCATTGGGCGCATCCGCCTCCTCCAAACTAGCCGCAATTTTGCCAAACTCGGTATTACTGCCGGTGGTTTTTATTTCGATGTAAGCCGATCCCGAGACAACTGTGGTGCCGGCGAAAACAATTTTTTCTTTTTTTGACGCATCCTCCCCGGCCAACTTCTCTACCGGATAACTCTCGCCCGTGAGCGGGGCCTCATTGACGAATAAACTTTCTGATGAGAGCAGTCCGCCATCCGCCGGAATAATATCCCCGGCTGATAGAAATACCACGTCTCCTGGCACCACCAACTCGGCGCTGATATCTTTCTTAATGCCACCGCGAACTACCGTCGCCTGCAGGGACATTTTCTCCTGGAGGCGCTCCACTTCATGGCTGGATTTCTGCTCCTGATAATAATTCAGGAGCGTGCTTAGAAAAATAATAATTGTAATCAAGATTGCGCTTCGATTTTCGCCAAACAGACCCGAAAGAGCGGCGGCCACCAGCAGAATAATAATCAACGGACTGCGGAAATGATTAAAAAAAAGACGCCAAGCTGAGTGGCGTTTCTTCGCTACGATTTGATTTCTTCCAAACTTAAACAAGGCCTTCCTTGCCTCCTTATCCGTTAAACCTTGTAAATGTAATCGTGACATCGTCCATATTATACTACAATTTCAGCCAAACCCCAATTTCCAATGATTGGTAAATTACAAAATCAACCCCTCGCGATTTTCCCCTTCCTCCTTATTTAAAATATAAACATCCGCCTTGTATTCATCATTACCGACAAACTCCGCCTCATGCCGGAGGATCGCTTCCATCGGCCGGCAGGTCCAGCAACCATCCTCGCCGGCGGGACATTTGAAACTGCCGACTTGTCGCGCCACCTTCACCTGCTCCGCGATCGCGAGAACTTTTTTGAAAGCTGTTTCTGCATCCGGTAATTTTTTTTCTGTCAGCGTGTCATTGGAACTCAGATACCAGTAACTCGCCTTCGAAACTTCGCGTTTCTGACAGTGATTTACAAGCAACAAATATATCGGCAGCTGCAATGAACCTTCATCCTCCTCAGTTTTACCGGTCTTGAAGTCAATAATATGCACACTGTCCGACTCAGGCAGATATTCGAGCCAGTCCACCTTACCGCACAAAATAATATTCTTCTCCTCCGAAATCCAGAAATACGGCAGATCCATCTGGATCTTCACTGCGAGGCCGTCCAGCGGACCATGATTGTTCATCACGCGGCGCATCATCTCCTGTCCTCGCATTTTATATTTGTATTCGACATCATCCTGCAGAAACCCGCCTTTTTTTCCTTTAACCTTTTCCCAAGCCCGATCAAATTTCGCGATCAATGATTCTGAAAATCTGCTAGTTTTGGGAAGTGTGGAGAGCGACTCCAGCACCTCATGCGCGGCCTGCCCAAGCGCGAGCGCCGGCGCCATTAATTTAACCTTGTGATTAGTTTTTGGGTCGCGATAAATATTTTTCAAGAAATACGCGCGCGGACAGCGAAGGAAATCACTGATTGATGTGTGCGAAACCCAGGTGGCGGTGAATTTATCGGGCATATGTGAAGGTTTGAAAAGTTATAAAGGTTAAAATTATCAAGTTTCAAGGTTAATTACCGCTCGTCCCATATATTCTTTTACCTTTAAACTTTATAACTTTAACCTGCGGCTTTGCCGCTGTGCCCTCGGCGCGAATCGAACGCACGCCGTCTCCTTCGGAGGGAGACATTCTATCCACTGAAATACGAGGGCATTTATACAAATCTACGCAAACGACGCAGAAGCTCATACATCCTATATCTGAAAGGTGAAATAATCAAGTCGAAGGTACCCGGCTGCTCGACCGTTTCTCCGCCAAACCCAAGCTTGAATCGCGTGACGCCGGCGTACTGATGTTTTTCGTCATATCGGTATTCCGACCTCTTCTCGGTCGCCGACACCGCCAGGCGCGGCGCAATGCCAAAAAAATCATAAAATTTATTACCTTCCCGCTTCGCCATCTTTATCGCCTCAGACTGAAGCAAATACGGCGCCATCAGCGCGCGGTGTTCGTAGTCCGAAGCGCCGAAGAGATAGGTGGCGGTATTTCCAAATGATACATAAATCATCGTCGCCACCGGCTTATCATGTTGAAATGCCGTGAGCTGGCGGCTGAGTGAAGATTGAAAAATTACTTCATAATGTTTCTTATCATGCAACCTGAATCCGTCGCGCTGGCCGGTCTCCTGCATCAAACTCCAAAATACTTCAAAATTTTTCTCATGTGAAATTTTCAAATCCTTTTTTTCGGCGAGATGAGTATTATACCTTGTCTTTGTATGCATTTTTTCAAGCAGTTCATCTTCGGACTTATCCAAAGCTAATATAGTAGTCGCCCTTGGGTTCACGTCGATGGTTTTTTTTATTGTCGCTCCGAATCCCCGCTTGGGCGGGGTAGGGGTGGGTTGGTCAACGTTCACGAACCCACCCCCGTCCTTGAGGCCGACCCCGCCCAAGCGGGGACTGCCCTGAATGACACTTGGCTCAAACCTAAAAAAAATACACTTTTTTGTTTTCAAGTATTTCGCAATTTCGTTATTAGGATTTGTTTCGGATTTCGGATTTCGGATTTTTGATTTTTCACTAACCGGCCCTTTCGGGCAAAAAGCATATTTAAAACCCAAGGCGCTGGAAAAAACAATCTGCGCCGCCGCAAGAATTTTTCCACCGTCTATCACCGCCAGCCTTTCCACTATTTTTCCTTCGGCAATCAAAATCTCGCCCCATTCCCAGCTCTGGGTAAACGAGGCATTTTGCGCATTCAGCCAGCTGTCCCATTCGGTTTGATTATTAATTTGCTTGATTTCCACAAAAGTTTACTAATTACAACGATTTCCTTGGCTATACTAACAAACAAAAGTGGCATAGTAAAGGCAACCAATTGACAAAACTTTGCTTTTAAGGTAAATTATGACTACTTTTGGTAATGATTATTACCTTTTTTAAACCATTTAACCGCTCAACTGTATGGGTCTTCCCGGTCATAGACGCACATCCGGCGACAAACGCCGCCGCCTAACTCACATCGCCCTCACGGAGAATTCCATGGGCACCTGTCCGAAATGCCAGAAGGCAATCTTGCCCCACCGCGCTTGTGGTTTTTGTGGCACCTATCGTGGCCGCCAAGTAATGAAGGTAGACAAAAAGGTGGCCAAGAAATAAGCTGAGTAGGCTTGGTAAGCGGTAGTAAGCAAAAAACCTACTACTTGCTACTTACTATTTACTACTAATAATCGCTTTATGCCCAATCGGCACCTTGCTCGTTCCGTTGCCATGCAATCCCTATTTGAATGGGATTTTAAGGGTAACCCGACAGCAATCTTGCCGATAATCGTCGAGCATAATCTGGTGGAATTTGGCCACGGCATGGAAGAGAAAGAATTTGCCATGCAAATTGTAGACGGGGTGATCGATAACCTCGGCAAAATAGACGAACTTATTTCGAAATTCGCGCCAAGCTGGCCGATCGGGCAAATTACACTGGTCGATCGCAATATTCTCCGCATCGGAGTTTATGAATTAAAATTTTCGGAAGGTATTCCTCCCAAAGTGGCCATCAACGAGGCCATCGAACTGGCGAAAAGTTTCGGCGGAGCATCTTCAGGAAAATTTGTGAATGGTGTTCTCGGCTCAATGTATAATGAAATCCAAAAGGAAAATCTTACTGCTGAAAAATAAAATATCTATGGACGTAATCGAACTTCCTGAAGTTAAAGAAAAAAAATTCTCCAGCTTCGAGAAACAAATCGGCATCACATTTAAAAATAAAGAGCTCCTGATCAAGGCGTTTATTCACCGTTCCTATCTGAATGAACATCATGATTTCCCGCTCGGCCAAAATGAACGGCTGGAATTTCTCGGCGATGCGGTGCTCGAGCTCGTAGTGACGGAATTTTTGTTTGAGCAATATGGTAATCCGGAAGGCGAACTCACCAATTGGCGCGCTGCGCTCGTAAACGCGAAAACTCTTGCCAGCATCGCGTACGAAATCGGAATGGAGCCTTACCTTTTCCTAAGTCACGGCGAAGCGAAAGACGCCGGCACCAAAGCGCGCGACTACATCATGGCCAACACCATCGAAGCGCTCATCGGCTCTATCTATCTCGACCAAGGATATCCGCTGGCTCAGCAATTTATTACCCGTTGGATAATTATAAAATTGCCGGATATCCTAGAGCAAGGTCTGTATCTCGATGCCAAGAGCCGGTTCCAGGAATCTTCCCAAGAGTTGCTCGGGCTTACTCCGACTTATCGAGTTCTAAATGAAGAAGGTCCTGATCACGATAAGGTTTTCGAAGTAGGGGTTTATCTTGATAAAGATCTGGTCGCGACCGGCAAGGGCAGTAGCAAGCAGGAAGCCCAGACCGACGCCGCGGAGGCGGCTGTGAAAGCTAAGGGCTGGAAAGGGCCGAAAATAAATATAATGAAAAGGCAAACATAAGAACATAAAAACAGGAGAACAAAAGAACAATAAAATGACTAGCCATACGAATTGTTCTCTTGCTCTCATGTTCTAGTGTTCTCTTGACTACGGGACGGTAGCTCAGCTGGTAGAGCAGATCCCTCTTAAGGATAAGGTCCTGGGTTCGATCCCCAGCCGTCCCACAAATAAAATCCCAAATCTCAATCACCAATTCCAATTCTGAATTTTTGGTCATTGGACATTGGGTTTTGGGATTTTAATTTGCCCCTATAGTTCAATGGATAGAATAACAGGCTTCGAACCTGTAGATGGGAGTTCGATCCTCTCTGGGGGCACGACGCTAGGCGTCGTTTAAGTCGCGCTCAGCGCGACACGACGAAAACATCTTCTCTTTCCCCACACCTCAAAGCTTTATGCGTAGGGGTGTGCATAACTTCCGCTTTTTGCTATTTCAATTATTTAGAAATACTATATAATAACAATATCAAAGGAAAAAATTTTACGACAATGCTTGTCTTGTAAAATTTTCTTCCAAATTTGATATAATCTTCTCGCGCTAGCGAGTAAAAAGAGAGGGAACTATATGGCAAAGAAAAAAAAGGCCGCGCCAAAAAAGCGCAAAGCCGCCAAGAAGAGAAAACCGGCCAAGAAACGCCGCAAATAGCTCATCGAAGAACCCTGCGCCCTACGTGGCGTGGGGTTTTTTAATCCAAATCAATTTTCGAATACTTCAACGTTTTACCTTTTGGAAATACTTCAACTTCTCCATAAACCCCATCATACCCCGGCACTACCTTCACCATCCCCTTTCTCATATTTTCGATGCCAAACGCAATATTTTCATCGCTTACCGCCGCCCTAATCTCAGCAATATTGGCATGAAGCAGAATTCCAAATTCATTTCCGAATTTTCGCAGCATCATTCGATACTCATTTTCGACCTTCTTGCTCGTAGCGCCGACATCGAAACATTCGGCGATTATTTCGCGCAAAGGAACAATATATTTGTGCGGTACGAAATTATCTGAAATTTGATCCTCCTCTTTGTCTGCAAGATCTTCAACGCGATGTAATACGCCGATTGTCAGTTTTTTCTCACAGGCCGTACAAATTCCATTTGCCTCTTTTGTTTCGCTCGGACTCATACATACCTTGCAATCACTATGCCCATCATAATAATATGTCCCCTCCCCAGGATAAAATTCAATCGTATATAGAAACTTATTTTTATCGCCGGATTTAATAATCTCCCACATTTTATCGTAGCTTTCTTCACCTTCAAAATTCAGAACGTTTGCCTCGCGGCCAAGCTTCTCCAGACTATGGGCATCAGAATTTGAGATGAGCGCAATCTTGTCGAGCTGACTGACGCGACGATTCATCGACGGATCGCTCGATAAGCCGGTCTCGATCGCGAAAATATTCGACGTTAACTCTTCAAAACATTCCTCAAGCGAATCGTATCCGGACTTTGAACCAAATACTGCAAACCAAGGCGTCCAGGCGTGAGCTGGAATCACCACCATCCGTTTGTCTATTTGCTGGCACAACTCAACGATTTTCTTTCCAGACAGACCCATTATCGGGCGTCCGTCGGAACCTAAATTAACCCCTAATGCTTCGAGCGCCGTGATAAAAGCGCCGGCAGATTTAATACTGGGAGCAAAAACCAAAATATGAAGACGGCGGACCTTGCCGCCATGTTTATAAACGCATGAAATTTCGGTGCCGATGACAAATTTCGTCGGACTTAATTTATCTTTGAGTTTTAGAAGTCCACTACCATCTTCCTCGAGCAATTCTTGAATATCTTTGAACCAAGCCGGATGGGTGAAGTCACCAGTTGAAACAATATCAATCCCTTTTTCGACGCAGGCCTTAGCAATATTCGGCAAATCCAACTGATTCGAGCAGGCGCGCGAATACTTGGAATGAATATGCAGATCGACGGTGCGCTCCCTCATAGACAGGCTTCTTGCACTGCTCTAGCCACTGCCTTTGCCACCTCTCGGTCAAGCGGACTTGGTAAAATATTTGTTGAAGTCGGATTTGAAATTAGACCTGAGAGCGCCTTCGCCGCCGCCAGCTTCATCTTCGTGGTCACATTACGAATCCGACCATCGAGCAGGCCGCGAAATATCCCCGGAAATACCAGGACATTGTTGACCTGGTTTGGGTAGTCACTCCGCCCGGTCGCCACCACCAAGGCGCCGGCCGCGAGAGCGATGTCCGGCATCACCTCCGGCACTGGATTGGCCATTGCAAAAATTATTGATTTTGAATTCATACTCTTAATCATTTCCGCCGTAACCAAATTGGGCCGGCTGACGCCGATAAATACATCCGCGCCAACCATTGCTTCCGTTAGGCCGCCAGTTCGTTTCCCGTGATTCGTCTTTTTGGCCAGACCATTCTTCTCCTTATCCATTCCTGCCCGGCCATCGAAGATAATGCCCTTCGAATCGAGTACGATTAAATTTTTTGCGCCTGCCTCCACCAGCAAATTCGTTAAGGCCGTACCGGCAGCGCCGGCGCCGTTCACAACGATTGATATTTCAGATAATTTTTTATCCGCAACCTTCAATGCATTAATCAGACCGGCAAGGACAATAATCGCCGTACCATGCTGATCATCGTGAAAAACCGGAATATCAAGTAATTCAGCGAGTCTTCTCTCAATTTCAAAACAACGCGGCGCCGAAATATCCTCAAGATTGATTCCACCAAATATCGGAGAAATGTTTACAATCGTTTTAATTATTTCCTCGGTATCTTGCGTCGCGAGCGCGATCGGGAAGGCATCAACCCCGGCAAATTCCTTGAACAACGCGCACTTCCCCTCCATCACCGGAAGGCTGGCCAAGGGGCCGATATTTCCTAGTCCAAGCACGGCGCTGCCGTCCGTCACGACTGCGACCATATTGCTCTTTCGGGTGAGTTCGTAGACCTGACCCATGTCCGCAACGATCGCTTCACAGGCCTTCGCGACGCCTGGCGTATATGCCAGGCTTAGATCTTCGCGCGTTTCTATTTTTGCGCGGCTGATTATCTCAATTTTTCCTCTCAATTTGCGGTGATATTCAACTGGATCCATAGCGTAAGAATTTAGAATATAGGATTTAGGATATAGGATTATTGAACAAAACGTGCCCACTCTTCCGGAACATCCAAATTTAACTCAACCTCTTCATCTTCAGTTGCTTTCTTAAATTTCAGGGAAGTTGCCATCAGGAATAGCTGCTTGCCAATATCTTCACCACCATATTTCACGTCCCCAACAATCGGACAGCCGATAGCCGCCAGCTGCGCCCGAATTTGATGCGACCGGCCCGTCCCAAGTTTAATTTTTAAAAGTGAGTATTTCCCATTACTTTTTACGACCTCATAAAATAATTCCGCACGTAAGCCATTTGGCAAACCCACCCCTACCCCGCCCAAGCGGGGACTTTCGACGGACACCTTATTAATTGACTCGTCCTTGGTGATATAATGAATCAACGTATCCTTATCCTTCTTTGGCTTTCCAACTACCAACGCGTGATAAACCTTTTCAACTTCATGCTCCCGAAATTGTTCGGAAAGCCTAGATGCGCCTTTGCTGGTTTTTGCAAACAAAATAATCCCCGAAACTGGCCGGTCGAGCCGGTGAATGAGTCCGAGATAAACATTGCCCGGTTTATGATATTTGTTCTTCAGATAATATTTAACCTGGTCGAGCAGCGACGGATCGCCGGTCTTATCTTCTTGTACCAAAATGCCGGCCGGTTTGTAAACCGCGGTCAGATGATTGTCCTCATATAAAATTTTTAATTCCATAGACATTGTGCTAATGAAGTGGCAGAGAACTCCAAAAAATTTGATGCCCGGGGGGTGTTCTCCCGGGCAAAATCTTTGGCGACCATAGCGATTGACCTTATCTCCTATTAGGCAAATAACACTTGCCAAAGCAATCGCCGGAACATGGACAGGGATTACTCGATTTCAATTGAAACAGACTTACGGGCACGCACTGCCTACACTTTGAGCAGTGGTAACCCCCGCACCCCGCGCACCCACAGCTGGTAGTGACACGACTGTCATTCTTCCAATTGCACTTCCAACAAACGAAGATTGACCATTGAAGACAGCACGTCGAGCACCGAACGATGGTATACGCATACTGGCGACTTACTATCCGTTTCGTCTCTTCATGGCACTTCTCGCAGACCATGCACAGATTCATTTTTTGTCCCTCCTTGATTAGGAGTTTAACACTACTACTCCGATTGTCAAGCCTACCTGCCGCAAGGCTAGGCGCTCCAACGCGCAAAAATTCCCGCCGGCAGAAGACGCTCGGAAGCGTTTTCAGCAATGGTCAATTCACCAACTTCAATCATTCCACCAAATCTTTTTTCTAAATCCAAAAGATTATTTTTATAAGACAAAGCGGAATAGCCGGCCGCGTAACCATTAATCAGAAAAAAAAGCGGCTTTTCCGTCAAAATCTTCTTGCACGATTCGATAAACGGCAGAAAATCCTTCTCAATCTTCCATGATTCACCCTTGGGCCCGTGACCGAAAGATGGCGGATCCATAATTATCCCGTCGTAAAAATTTCCACGCTTAATTTCTCGTTGGACAAATTTTGTGGCGTCATCCAATATCCAACGAATAGGCTTGCCGGTGAGCCCACTCAATTCCGCGTTGTCTCTCGCCCAGCCGATCGCCACCTTCGAGCCGTCAACGTGACAGACTTCCGCCCCCGCCTGCGCCGCTGCGAGACTAGCCCCTCCTGTATAACCAAATAAATTCAGCACCTTCACCGGACCTTGGACCTTCTGACGTATCCATTCCCAATTACTTAATTGTTCAGGAAATAAACCGGTGTGTTTGAAGGCGGAAAGCTTAATCCACATTTTCAAGCCACCAAAATCCACTTGCCAACGGTCAGGAATATTTCCTCTTGTGCTCCATTTCGCATCTTCACTAACACGGCTAAAAAAGGCGTTCGCTTTTTGCCACTCGACATCTGCCAAATTTTTCGGCCAAAGCGCCTGAGGATCAGGACGTGAAATTAAAAATTTACCATAGCGCTCCAGCTTTTCACCTTCCCCGCTGTCGATGAGCTCATAGCCGTCATCAGCAGTTGTTTTTGAAATTAAATATTCTGTCATATCAACTCTTTTCACCGGTATAAACTATATCCTCCTCCGAAATTCGGCGCATCCCCTCACCGCTCTTTTTTTCTTCGTAAATATGAGCGATGAGGCCGGGAACACGACCGACCAGGAAAAATCCTTTGGCAATCTCAGCATCAAACCCCATGTCCAGAATTATCGCCGCCATCGCGCCGTCTATATTGAGTGGAATTTCTTTTTTTGCGCCCTCGTTTAGTTTCTCTGTTACCTCCATGGCCAGGGTGCAATATTTACCAAAAAATCCAGTTTCTTTAGCCATCGCAAAAAGAACATCTGTGCGATTGTCATGAGAGAGAACCCTGTGTCCAAATCCAGGAAGGCGGATCTTTTGATCCTTCATTATCTTCAAAATTACTGGAATATTCTGACCTAAATTTTCAGTAAAAAATCTTGCGGACGCCTCTACCGCTCCCCCATGTAATTCACCCAGGGTCGCCACTCCCGCCGCGAGAGCCGTATGCATCGAATTACCTGTCGAGGCGACTGTCCTGACCACCGTCGCCGACGGCGCGCCAACTCCATGATCAATACAAGCGACAAAGAGCGCGTCAAACATCTGCGCCTCTTTGGCGGTGGGGAGCTTCCCCTTCCAAAGCAGGAATATTACCTCGGCAAAGCTTCGGTTCTTTATCAGATCCTCAAGCGGATAACCGCGAATTATTTCCTTGCCGTTTGTGATAGTACTGAGGGCTGTCTTCCAAATCATATAATTTTATTAAGCATAAGGTTTAACTAAGTCTACCAAATTTTCATAAGTCTCCGCAATCATCACACCGACACCTCGCAATGCCTCCTCCTTCTCAGCCGCGCCCTGCCCACGGCCGACAATCGCTCCGGCGTGTCCAATATTCATGCCCTCCGGAAAAAGATTAGCGAATTTTCCACCAATAAAAATTGCGAGCAGTTTCGTGAATTCTTTTCGCTTGATCGCATCAACTATCTCAAATTCATAGCCTCCGCCATGTTCACCAAAAATAACTACCGCTTTGGTCTGATCGTCCTTTTCAAACAAACGCAGGAGGTCAGCGTAGGTCGTACCCATCAGCAGGTCGCCACCAACATGGACCGCTGCGCTCTGGCCAAGGCCGGCTTTCCGAACCTGCCAGGAAAGCTCATTGGTCATGCCGCCGGAACGGGAAATTATTCCGATGCTCCCGGGTTGAAAAATTTCCTCGACCAAGGTCCCGCCCACGACACCGATCCTGCCGATGCCGGGCGCGATGAAACCCAGCGAACTTGGCCCGACAATCATGATGTTTTTTTCCTTAGCCGCGGCGAGAAAATATGCCGTGTCTTTAATTGGCACCCTTTCTGCCATGATATTAATAAGTTTAATGTCGTTGTCTATGGCTTCGAGAACGGCGCCCTTTACTGCAAACGGCGGAACATAAATTGCGGAAGTATTTATTTCGGGAAATTTCTGTCTTGCCTCATTTATCGAATTGAAAATCGGCTTACCTTCCGCGTCCTGCCCGCCTTTTTTCGGCGTAACGCCACAAACAACATCTGTATGATAATCCAACATCGCGCGCGCAGCTTTCGCGCCTTCCTTGCCTGTCATTCCCTGTACCACGACTTTGGTTTTATCTGAAAGTAAAATCGACATATTATTTATTTATCATTTCTACCAGCACCTCTGCCGTCTCGCTCATCGAAACTTCCTTGCCGAACAACTTCATATTCAAACCGTTACGAGCTGCGCAGTCTCTCATCAATTTCATTCCCTCATCCTCAAATGGCCCCGCGCGCCTGACCACGATCGGAAAATTCGGTTTTAATTCATCCAACGCGTCAACAATTCCCTGAAATGTTTCCGCAACATTCGTAAAATTAGCCACTCCGCCTGCGATCCAAAGGCCGCGAAGCCCCGGCTTCGACAGAACAATCTTCGCCAGCTGATAAACCTTTTCGCGGGGTGGATTCCCGGAATACTCAGTATAATTTGCCGGTCTGCCGCCGGCTTTGTTCAGCGCGTCCATATTTGCAATACTGGCTCCGCCGCCTGAAAATAATATCGCCACGTCACCATCCATCTCAATATATTTCCCGGCCGTACCGCGATAATAATTTTCACCTTCGTCAATTTTCCTAACGGCTAACTCGCGTTCCGTCGGCAGTCGCCCCATCATCGTGCGCGGTTCGAAATCTTTCCATTCCTCGTGGCGATAGAAGGCATCATCATCCAGAGCGACTTTGGCGTCGGCCGCTACGAATCTACCGTCCTCAGTTCTGGCCAACGGATTGATCTCTACCACCCGCGCGTCTTCGGACAAAAAACAATTCCACAGCTCCTGCGAAAATGGCACGTCTGCATTAATTTTTTCATTTCTGACATCCAGCCAAAACTTTTTGATCTTATTCTCCGGCACATCCTCGATATCCATCCCACCCGACTCCGAATAAATTAACACTGGCTGCTTCTTATTCGTATCGTATGTAATTGAAAGATAATTTTCTTTTTTTATTTGCAGCTTCTCCTCGATCAAGACCGATGCCACATATTGACCGCGTATCTTGGTATCAAAGAGCCCCTGCACAGCATCAATAGTTTCCGCCTCATTCTTACAAAAAAATATGCCGTTGTTTTTACCACGTTTCCCCGAGAGAATCTGCGCCTTCACTATCACGTCCGTCATACCAAGGTTTGCATACGCCTTCCCAATGTCCTCGCCACGCCGAACCACGACCCCCTTCGGAGTTGCTATTCCATATTTCTGAAAGATTTTTTTTCCTTCCCATTCGTATAAGTTCATACAAATTGTCATCCTGACGACGCAGGAAGGATCTCTGGCTCACCAACGGTTGGCCAATGTGCCAGAGATTCTTTGCTTCGCTCAGAATGACAGTTAACTACTTTTTAAAATCCATCCGAAAGCCAGCGCTGCGTTTCTCGAAGCCCAGCTTCTCATACCAACCAAATAATTCCGGGTGGCTACAGGTAAAAATAAATTTATAGCAATTGTTCTTTTTGGCTTCAGCGACCGCCTCGGTAACCAACTTCTCTCCCACACCCTTGCCGCGGCTTTTCTCGCTGACAAACAAATCTTCCATAAACCCAAACGGCTCTTCGTGCAATTCATTAAACAAAACATAGAGCCTCACCCGGCCGATCTCTTCACCATTATCCATAACCGTAATTTTAACGGCACGACTGTCTTTTATCTTCTTTTTTCTAATATTCATACAAGATTTTTCTTTAAAATGGCCGCTAATTTTTCCGGGCTTAGCCCTCCATCGGCTGCTCCATAATCAAGTGACTTAACCTTTGCATCCTTCACGTTTTGCTTATCAAATTCAAATAATCCTAAATTATTTTCTTTATAAATTTGTTTTTGCTTCTCGGTTAATTTATGATTATTGTGAATCACCAGGTTAATTTTGCGAGGAAGATACTTCTCCAGCTGCGAAACCATTTCACTCAACTTCTCCGGACCTGTTTCGCCGTCCAGTCGATAAGCTCCACCGGCCACATAAATTATTCTAGCCTTGCCGTTATTTTTAATTGCCTCCTTTATACCGGACGGCAAAAGCGTCGCAATAAGGCTGGTGTACGGGCTGCCTGGACTAAACACTATATAATCCGCTTTTTTAAGCGCCTTTATTGCTCCCGGATATGCCCTACAAGCCGGCTCAAGCCAGACCTTTTTTATTTTCAGCCCGCGATTATAGGCCGGCTTATCGATGAATGCCTCAGTCTTTATAATATCGCCATTTTCAAGCTCCGCAACCAAGTCAACACTTTCAAGCGTAACCGGATAAACTTTACCTTGAGATTCAACACTCTGTGACAGCGCCTCCAGCGCAGACAAAAAACTGCCGCTATACTGACTCATCAATGTCAAAAATAAATTTCCTAAATTATGGCTGTCTAATTTTCCGACATCATGAAATCTCGGTTTGTAAAAAATCTGCCTGAGCATTTTGTAATCGTACTTTGATAATGACAAAACGGCGCGCATAATATCTCCCGGCGGCAATGTATCAAACTCCTTTCTAAGCTTCCCGGACGATCCACCTGAGTCACTCATGGAAATAACGGCCGAAACCTCAAGCTCAGGATATTTTTTTAATCCTTCGAGACAAATAGCGGAACCATTACCGCCGCCAATTACTACTATTCGTTTTTTGGGCATACTACTCTACTGTTACCGATTTAGCCAAATTTCTCGGACGATCGACATCTCGTCCAAGTTCTACCGCCATATGATAGGCAAACAATTGCAACGCAATCGTCGAGAGGAGAGGCTCAAGCAGCTCCATCGTCTCCGGAATATAAATAACATCCTCGCCAAGGCTACGCGCGCTTTCATCTCCCTCAGTCGCGACAACGACAATCGGCGCTTTACGGACGCGCACCTCCTCGATATTGCTCCTCATCTTATCATAAGACTGGTTTTTTGTAAGAATCGCGACCACCGGGAATTCCGGCGACATAAGCGCTATCGCGCCATGCTTCATCTCCCCGCCGGGATAAGCCTCACTGTGAATATAAGTGATCTCTTTCAGCTTCAGTGAGCCCTCGAGCGCGACCGGATACTCTGCCCCTCTGCCGATATAAAGAAAATTTTTATAATTTGAATATTTTTTCGCAATTTTTTTAATCTGTTCGCTTTGATCCAAAATCAATTTCATTTTCCCAGGAATTTCTAGGAGTGCCTTCACCAGCCTCTCTCCGGTCGCGACCGACACGCGCCTCTGGCGGCCAAACTGAAGCGCGTACATAATCAAAACCGCCGCCATGTTGGTGTAAGCTTTGGTAGAGGCCACCGCCAGCTCCGGCCCGGCATGAATATAGGTGCCTCCACCGCATTCGCGCGCGATGCTTGAGCCGACCACATTTACAATTCCCCGGACGATCGCGCCTTTCCGCTTCGCCTCACGGAGCGCCGCCAAAGTATCGGCAGTTTCGCCCGATTGCGAAACACCAAATACAAGCGTATCCGGCCCGACGATCGGATCGCTATATCGAAACTCACTCGCGATTTCCACATTCGTCGGTATCCCGGCCAATCTCTCGAAGGCGGACTTGCCGACCAAGGCCGCGTGAGAAGCGGTGCCACAGCCAAGCAAAATTATCCGTTTCACTTTCTGCATCTCCTCCTCTGTCATATTGAGACCGCCAAGGTGCGCCGTACCATCGGCCTCTACCAGCCTGCCCCGGAGGGCATCCTGCAATACAGCCGGCTGATCAAAAATTTCTTTCAACATAAAGTGCGGCCAACCGCCAAGCTCGGCCTCGGACTCGTTCCAGTCAACATGCTTACTCGCCTTGTTTACCAATTCATCCCGCAGGTTATAAAGTTTCATTCCTTGCTCGGTAATTTCAGCTACCTCGCCGTCATCAAGGAAAACAACCTGCTGAGTATAGGCGAGCATCGGCGAAGTGTCGGAGGCGATAAAATATTCGCCTTCTCCAATACCAACTGCAAGCGGACTGCCGAGCCTCGCGGCCACCATTTTGCCAGGTTCATCGCTATGCATCACCACGACGCCATAAGTACCACGGACTTTTTTTAATGCGTCTTGTAGGGCGGCGCGCAAATCGCCATGATAATTTTCCTCAATTAAGTGAACTAAAACTTCCGTATCGGTCTCAGAAGTGAACGTATGTTTTTTCAAATCATTTCGGAGTTCACGATAGTTCTCGATAATGCCATTATGAACAATCACAATTTTTCCGGTGCAATCGCTGTGGGGATGAGCGTTCTGTTCGGTGACGCCGCCGTGAGTTGCCCACCGCGTATGAGCAATACCAACTGAACCTTGCAGCGGCATTTGCTTTGTTTTTTCGGTTAAATTGGAAACTTTCCCAACCGAACGGACACGCGTAATAATACCGCTATTTTGAATAGCGATGCCGGCCGAATCATAGCCTCGGTACTCAAGGCGCGTCAGGCCCCGAAGTAAAATCGGCAGGGCTTCCTTTTTTCCAATGTATCCGACTATCCCGCACATAAACCAAGTTATCAAGTTGAAAGTTATAAAGTTATCAAGTCGACTGAGATTTCCGCTTGTTTGCCTCGTCTAACTCCTCTAAAGTATTTATCCCAAACCATTCGTCGGGATTATTTAATTTTACTATTTGATAACGTTCTTTACTATCTCGAGCCATTGTTAATGCCATGGGCATGGCAAGTTCCTGAAGTCTTGGCAAAAGAGGCATAACTGGAAAAATTTTCTCAAACCAGTTCCTATCCAAAACAAATGTCCCAGTGCTAATTTCCTTAATCTTTTTTTGTTCTTCGGTTAAATTTTCCTTTTCAACAATTTCTACACCGCCGTCCGAAGTTCTCACGATCCTCCCAAGTCCCTCCGGGGACCGCTCCGCCGTCAGAAGGCTCAAAACGGCTTTTGACTCAATATGCTTCTCGATTAAATATTCCAAAGTTTCCACTTCGTAAAACGCGCTATCGTCTCCGCCCATCACCAAAACTTGCTCAATATTTTTTGGCAAAGCAATCATGCCGGTAAATGCCGCATGAGCCGTACCCTTTTGTTCAGACTGAACCGCATAAGAAACTCGTTTGCCAAAATGCGCCATTATTTTCTCCTTTTCAAATCCGACCACGAGACAGATCTGCTCCGGCTTAAACCCCATCTTCTCCAAGGTTTTAACCGTAAAATCAACCATCGGCCTACCGCCGATCTCACGCATCACCTTCGGCATATCCACCGACTTCAGGCGCGTTCCCCGGCCGGCGGCGAGCACTACCGCTCCTATTTTTTCTATATTAAACATAGGCTTATTTTGCCCTAATTATAGCCCATAAATAAAAAAACTGCAATCCTATTAATTGCAGCAACATGCGCGATTTTTTCTATTCTTTTTCCAGTTTTTTATCATATTTTCCCTGTTGGGCAAGGCTGACCAAATGCGCTCGCTTCAAAAATACCTTCTGAGCTTCTCCTATTTTATCGCTATTGCCAGCCCAAGCTTCTAGCGCTGAATTTTGAAGCGCCCTGCCAAACGAATACGTCGCCGCCCACGGCATGCTGTTATGCTCCGCTATAGCGTTCAAATTTTGACAAGCCTCCGATTCACTCTGGCCACCCGACAAGAACACAATTCCCGGAACCTGAGCAGGCACCGTCGCCTTGAGACAGCTTACTGTGAGATTCGCAACTTTCTCTGGGATCATCTTTTCCAAACTTTCCTGACCGGGGACGATCATGTTCGGCTTCAGCAATATAAATCGTAAATCAACCTTTCGTTCCTCCAACGCGGTAAATACCCCGTGTAAAACCTTCTCCGTCGTCTCGAAACAATCCTCCGCCGAATGCGACCCGTCACTCAAAACCTCTGGCTCAACGATCGGCACAATTCCGACTTCCTGACAGAGTAAAGCGTAGCTAGCAAAAATTTCAGCGTTTTTCTTTATACACAGCTTACTCGG
>ERZ1292633.2118-Hain-H41-02um-R1-2118-length-20605-cov-5_pt1 | contig 20605 bp, 19 predicted proteins | sample MGYA00564406_ERZ1292633 | MGnify/ENA primary metagenome ERZ1292633 (study PRJEB36523, sample SAMEA6512639) | groundwater metagenome | collected 2019-01-08 | study: AquaDiva: Metagenomics assemblies of 32 groundwater samples
TAGGGAAGCGAACTTCGCTGGCACCTCGACGTTTTTCATTTCGTCAGACATAGAATTATTTTGATTCTTTAATTGCGTTCAGGACCGTCACCAAACCGCGCAAGTTACCGGCCAGCACATTGACGAAGCCGGAGATCGGCGTGTTGAGCGTGCCAACCAACGACCCAAGCAGTTGATGCTTTGTCGGCAGTTTGGACAAACTTTTAACCATGCCAGCGTCGATAAACTTTCCTTCGAGGACGCCGCCCAAGAGGGCCATCTTTTCGCGGTCCTTCAAGAACTTGGCCATAGTTTTGGCTGGCGCGACTTCATCGCTGAAGCCGACCATCGTCAGAATTGATCCTTCAAGCTCGCGCGGGGAGAGGCCGTCGATGTTGGCGGACTTGACCGCGAGGTTGAGAAGGGTTTTTTTGGCGACGAAGACGGACATGTCTTCTTTCTTGGAAAGGGCGCGCAGGTTGTTGGCGTCTTTCATGGTGTAGCCGTTGATGCTGGTGAAGACCGCGGACTTGGCGCGACGGAAGATGTCCGTCAGCTCGGCCACGGTCGTTTCTTTTTGTTGGCGTGTTTTCGCCATAAGTTGATGTTCGGGGGTAATAAAAATACGACCTTTTAAGCCGTAACTCATTGAAAATCAATCTTGAAAGATGACTTTTAATGCCTCGACGGGACTTATTTGGTATTTCTCACCAAAACCCGTTGTCTACAGCTATGGCGGAAGTATATGGGAACGGGCAGATTTGGTCAACAGGCGAATCTCTCGCCGGCTGTCTGGCGCGGGGTTTTCGTTATTGCGTCATTTCAAACTGATACACCTTGTTGCCTGACAAGACCGAGATTTTTTTGTTGACCTCGTCGACGATCATTGATTTCAAATCACTGAACGTCTCGTTTTCGTATTGCACCACCAGCGTGCCTTTGTCTTTGTCAAAGACGACCACGCGTTTGCCTGCGGCGTCCAGCACGTACAAGTATTTTGATGCTTCATCCGTCCAAATGTCTTTGGCGCTTAACAACGATGGTTCAACAACACCGACTTTCCAGTCTGTCTCTTTGCCAGCCAAGTAGCGCAAGATACTGCCGTCGGATTTCAAGATCCACAAGTAGCCGTCGATGGTGAGAGCAATGCCATCGGTCACGCTCGAGACACCAGAAATAATCCAAGCCGAGCCGCCGTCGAAACCGCTGGCCGTGCGCTGATGTTTGTAGACTTGGCCCGTTTCAGGCGAGAGGATGTACATTTTGCCGCCGTAGTATTGCAAATCAACACCGTTGCGGCTGACCGAAAGTGGAGCGACTTCGCCAGATTCTGGAGTGTAGCGGGTTAAGCCGTTATCCAACCAGTAGATAGCGGTCTCACCAGGGGAAGTCGCCAGAGGAGCGCCTACATCGCCTTTGGTTACCTCAAGTTTGACCATTGTCTCCGTGCCCGCGTCAATGGCATAGACGTTGGCTTGATCGGTCAGGCCGTACCACTTGCCGGCCAGGGCCACCACTGCCGAAAACGATTCGCCGGTCAGGCCGCCCCCATCAGCCACTTGTTTGATCTCCACTTGAACCACGTGCCGCAAGGTGTCGCGCTTAGCAGAAATTTGGGTTTGCAAATCCTCGACCGTTTTTTTGCGCTCCGCGTTCGAGGTAGATAAATTATTGATCAACTGCCAGGCATCGTTCAACAAAGTCCGCGCTTGATTTTCATCGCCGTAAATCAAACTGGCTTCGGCGTTTTCAATTTTCTTTTGCGCCGCGCTGACCGTTTGTTCATAAGCCTGACGCTCTGTCGCGCCGGCTTGTTGACGATTAATGAGGATGATGCCGCCGACCAACAAGACGCCGACGGTCAATAAAGCCAAGAGAACATATTTGCTCGTTTTCGGTAGAACGTTGAATCTGGCGATGCCTGTACGAATCCCGCGGTCGATTTTTTCTTTGGCTTTTTTGGCATTTTGCCTGATCTGCTTGGGGTTGCTGACGACCCGTTTGACTGAGACAAAACCGGCTTTAGCAAGCCCGAAGAGAATTTGAACAGCCACGGTCACAAAGACCACCAACAGCCGTCCAGCGAATCGCGCCAGTTTCTTGAGCATCTTGCGGCGTTCGGCCGAACCGCGCTTGGGGAAGAGGAAAAGCCATAGTTTGATGCCGATGCTCTTCATCTCCGGTTTTTGTTCGCTCAAGTAGCGATCAGTGCGGGCTGCAGTTTTGTCCAGCCGCTCAAGCGAAGCCCGGGCCGTGTCTTCACTGACTCGCGTTGGTTCTTCCGATGAATCATTTTTGATGACCACCGCGGCGAAAACCGTTTCAATCGGCAAGTATTGGCGAATTTTGCTGACCGCGGAGTTGGGCGGCAAGGTTGTGATGATTTCGTTCAAGGTCGTGGCCGGCAAGTCATGACGACTGACGCGAGTGCCGACATAGAGCACGTCGCCGGAGCGCACTTCGCCGTCGAGGACTGTCAAAAACAATTTTTTCCAACTGGGCATTTCTTCTTCAACCCGCATCCCGCGAGATAAATCGTAAATGTCGTATTGCTCTTTTTCACTCTTGTGCATGAATTCGGCCAAGAGATTGCCAAAGCCGCTGACCACTACGGCGTTCCCGCTAGCCACCCCGATCACACTCGAGGTGTCGCTAATGGGTAGGGAAAAAAGTCCCTCGTCGACTCCTTGGGCGATATCTTCGTTTAAGGCTTGGAGTAGTTGCTCAAAGCGATGGGTCAGGTTAGCCCCCGGCTCAACAGTGGTGGAGAGGCGCTCCAGGTGGCTGTGGATAATTCCTGAAAGGATATCGAATGACTCTTTGGCTCCCAGACTGTGGAGAACCCCAAAAACAAAGCCATTATGGCCCTCAAGGGGGATAAGGTCTGAAAAGGCTTTCTCGCAATAATGGGCCCCTTTTAAGATGCTGTTTTTTGTTTCGGTCATATCTTAGGTTGACCTCCTGTCCACAAGTTTTGTACATTATACAACACAGGGGGGTCTGTGCAACGTATAGGCTGACTACTTTTTTTATCCATCTTATGGCCAAAGAAGCCTCCAAAGAAAAAGGGTTCAAGATTGAGCACTTGTTTGGCTCGCGCACTCGCGCCCGTTTGCTCAATCATTTTATGCATAACGCTGATCAGCGTTATTTTGTGCGCGAATTATCCAGGAAAATTGACGCTCAACTTAACTCGGTGCGCCGGGAGTTGATGAACTTGGTGGAGATCGGCATTGTCAAAGAGTTGGTCGAGACCGATAATAAAGAGAAGCGAAAATTTTATCAAGCCGACCAAGCATTTTTTCTTTTTTCAGATATGCGCGCGCTTATCAAGAAGATGCAACTTATGTTGAAGAAAAATCTTGTTCAACAAATTGATGCTAAAGGCAAAGTCGATTTGTTGATTTTGACCGGGCGTTTGGTCGACCAGCCAAGCATCCCTGTTGACATGCTGGTGATTGGCGAGATGGCCGAGCCGGACTTGCAAAAATTGTTGGTTGAGTTTGAAAAGGAAGTGGGACAAGAGGTAAACTTTACGGTAATGGCCAAGGAGGAGTACAACTATCGTAAGCAGGTCTCCGACCGATTTTTGTACAGCATCTTGAACGTCGAGCATGTCACCATGATTGACCGCATGGGCAACAAAGGGGTCGTGACCGCCAAACGTTAGCCTATGCGTTTGCTCCTTCGCGCTCAGGACATTGCTTGGACCACTATTGGACTCAGCGATAAGAGCGGCAAGATTGTTCAGGCGTGCCGTCTAGACAGCCGACCGGAGACGATCCTCAATCGCCTGATTGAAACGCTGAGCGCTTGGAAGGTGTCTATAAGCGACGTCGATAGTCTGGCTGTCGTTGCCGGCCCGGGATCATTCACCGCCTTGCGTACTAGCTTGACCATTGCTAACACCTTGAGCTTTGTGCACCGCGTCCCGATGGCTTCGATTATTGTGAAGCCTGAAGTGGACGATCAGATCGTGCTAAGGCGCATGGCCAAGGCTAAGGTCAAACGTGGAGCGTGGAGCGTCCCACATTATGGAGCTAAACCGATGATCACTAAACCGAAGTCTGTAAAGGTCGCAAAATAGTTCGTCTCGATTCTTAATACGTACGGGCATGGCATGCCATGCCCGTACAAACAATTATTCTTATGCCCGACGCCCTTACGATCGTCCAGGCCGCTTTCGCGGATCTCTGGAGTTCCTTGCTCGCCTTTTTCCCGCGTTTCCTCGGCGCCTTGATTGTCTTCCTGATTGGCCTCATCATCGCTTCTCTTTTGAAAAAGCTGGTGATGCGCGTCTGCGATGTTTTGAAGCTCGACGCTTTGGCCGAAAAGCTGGAAGTCAAACAAATGTTTCGCAAAGCCGGCGTGCCGTTTAACATTTCGGCTTTACTTGGTTGGATCATTAAATGGTTCTTCGTCATTGTCTTCTTAATCGCCTCCACAGACATCATGCAGTGGGTTGAAGTAACCGGCTTCCTGAAAGAAGTGGTCTTCTATTTGCCGAACGTGATTATTGCCGTGATCATCATGTTGGTTGGAATCCTGGTGGCCAATTTCACTCGGGCGGTTATTAAGTCCGCGGTCGAAGCGGGCAAACTGGCCGGGGCCGACTTCTTGGCTTCAATCAGCCGCTGGGCTATCCTCATCTTCAGTTTCATGGCCGCCTTGGTGCAACTTGGCATTGCTGAAGACTTGATCCAGATTCTCTTTACTGGCTTGGTGGCTATGCTGGCTTTGGCCGGCGGACTGGCCTTCGGACTTGGCGGTAAAGAACACGCCAACCATGCCTTGTCTAAACTGCGCAAAGAGATGAATTCGGGAGAGTAGACCTGCTACCTAATAACATTTCGGCCATTTTGTCGCCGTTTGGCCTGCAACGGCTTCAGAACTCGTCGAAATGCATTGAGCATTCCTCCTCATTCTTCAACCGTTTCGGCTCAAACGTCATACAAACTGTCTCGAAAGTTATTAAGCAGTAGGTCTTAAATGCCTTCACCTTACGGACGACATCGTTTGTTGGAAATCATTCCCGGCGCCCTCATTTGGTCAACACTTGCGGGCGCTGTTGCGTTGTCGTTTTTAGTGCCGACCTTGGCGATGATCTTCATCATCGTTTTTGATTTGTATTGGTTGTTTCGGGTGATCTACTTCGTCTCCTATTTGATTTTTTCTTGGCGAGCTTACAAGCGGGAAGCGCGGATTGATTGGATGAGCGAGGTGCACAAGCTGGCAGACTGGCGACGCGTGCATCACCTGATTTTTCTGCCGACTTACAAAGAGAGTTATGAAATTTTGCGCGGGGCGCTCATCGCCTTATCGCGATCGACTTATCCCACTGATCGAATGATCGTGGTTTTGGGCGGGGAAGGTCGCGATCAAGCCAACTTTGAACGTCATGCCGAGCGTTTGAAGCGGGAATTCGCCGGCAAGTTTTGGCAACTGATCGTCACTGTGCATCCGGCCGGACTGCCTGACGAAATTGCCGGCAAAGGTTCCAACCTCAACTGGATGGGCAACGCGGTCAAGCCAATGATCGAGGCGCTTGGTATTCCACCGCATAACATTATCTGCTCTGCTTTTGATATCGACACGGTCACTCATCCGCAATACTTCGCGCGATTGACCCAGCTTTTTTTGACAGTCAAAGATCCTCTGCGCTCTTCCTATCAGCCAGTGACGACTTTCAGCAATAACATTTGGTCGGCGGCGTCGCCGGTGCGGGTGGCCTCATTTGGTACCACTTTTTGGATGTTGACCGAGCTGTCGCGCTCGGAGCGTATGTGGACTTTTTCCTCGCATAGTATGCCGTGGCAAATGTTGCTCGACGTTGGTTTTTGGGAAAAAGACATGGTTAGCGAAGACTCGCGCATTTTTTTGCAAGGGCTTCTACACTATCACGGTGACTATCGCGTAACGCCGATTTTTTTGCCGGTCAGCATGGACGCAGTCAGCGGCAAAAATTATTTTGACAGCTTGAAAGCGCTTTATAAACAACAGCGGCGCTGGGCTTGGGGAGTGGAGCATTTTCCTTACATGGTGCCGAAGATGCTCTCCGACAAGCTGATGCCGATGAGGATCAAAGTCAAATATATTTTTAACCACCTCGAGGGGATGTACACCTGGGCCACGGCGCCGATTTTGATTTTTATTCTTGGCTACTTGCCGTTATTTATTTCCGAGCGCGCCTCGTCGGTGCTGGTGGCGGTGACACCGTTTACGCTCGAGTGGATTATGCGTTTGGCGATGATCGGCGTGTTTGCCTCGGGACTTTTGTCCATGACCATGTTGCCGGATCGTCCGACGCACATCAAAAAAGGCACTTGGCTGGTGATGATTTTGCAGTGGGCGTTATTGCCCGTCACTTTTGTCCTCTTCGGTTCTCTGCCCGCCATCGACGCGCAAACACGGTTGATGCTTGGTAAATATTTGGGGTTTAATGTGACAAAGAAAGGGAGATGAAGTGTGTAACTGCGCTTGACTAAGAGATTATTTTGTGATGTAATGTAGTTATTCCGCTGAGGATCTTTGGATCAGGCGCGGGTGGCAAACAGCCGCCGGTTAGACATCGAATGATGTCGCCGGCGGTTTATTTTCTGCCGTTGTTGATTTTGTTTATTCATGCTAATCTTTTTCTATTATGAAGGAGAAGCAGCCGACAAACCGGGATCTCGCTAATACACTCGACTTAATCGCTGAGTCGATCGTTGTTTTTGCTAATGATACGCAAAAGCGGTTCGATGCGATCGACAAGAGGTTCCTGGGTATTGAGTCAACGATGGTCACCAAAGACTTCTTGGAAGATAAGTTTGCTGAATTGCGTGGTGATACAACGCTTTTAACGTGCAAGGAAGATCGAAAAGTTATGGCTCTGGTCGATATGTTGCATCGAAAAAAAGTTTTGACTAAAGTCGAGGCAAAAAGTATTGCTGGGGTGGGGCCGTTTGCCGACTTATTCACTGTCACCCGTGGTCGGCTGGAGGCATGAACAAAAGTCAGTTTGTTGATTTCCGGAGTACAGACTGCAGATTTTATTCTGTGGTTAGCTAAAAAGTAGGACTCTGCACTCCGGAAATCAGAGAAGTATCATTTGAACACATGCCAGACAAGAAGAAACCCGAAGCCAACACGCCCGCGCCCTGTCTCTTAAAAGAATTCGTGCTATAATTTGGCCCATGCCTACGCATCCAAATTTCTTAAGTGAAATGCATTCGGAAATGCCGGCTCCAAAGGGGCCTGCTTTCTGGCGTTTGTCGCCGTGGGTGTTGATTGGGGTTGCGGTTTTGTTGTTGATTTATGTTGTTCTTGCCGCGTTGGGGGCGGGGAGGGTGGTGTCTGCCTCGCTTGGCGCCAAGGACGCTATTGCCCGCGCGCAAACAGCGGCAGAGGATTTGGATTTTCCTGCGGCGAGTGGGGAGCTCGACACGGCGGCGCAAGAAATTGCTCGGGCGCAAAAAGGGCTGGCGATTTTGGCCCCACTGCGAATCCTGCCCTACGTTGGTGACCAAGTGCGCGCGGTTGGCGACGTGCTCGACGCTAGCGGTCGCTTGGTGCCAGCTTTGCAACAAGCCGTAGCCATTGCCGCCGATGTGGTGGACGTGGTTGGTCGCGCGCAAGCTTTAGGCGAGGTGCCGCTTGATGACAGCCTGACTTATCTCACCTTGCCTGCCGACGTGCGCCGCGATTTGTTGACGCGCTTGCATCAATCGCTCCCAGAGCTTCAACAAATTTACGCGCGTCTGAAATTGGCGGCGGAAGATGTTGCCAAGCTTGATGATTTAACCCTTGCCGCGCCGATTGCCAAAGCGGTCGAGCCGTTCACTACCTTGATTCCCGAGTTGACCAGCGCGGTGGAGTTTTTGATTCCGGTGGCCGAAGTGGTGCCGGAGTTTGGTGGACTTGACGTGCAGAAACGTTATTTGGTGCTGTATGAAAATAACACTGAACTTCGACCGGGTGGCGGTTTTGTCGGCAACTACATTGGATCGATGACTGTGGAGAATGGCGCGATCTCCGAGATCGACACTGAAGATTCCTACGCCATTGACGGCGAGGTTGTTGGCTTAGTCAAAACGCCACCACCAGCGCCTTTGCAAAAATATCTTGGTGTGAGCGCTTGGTACTTCCGCGACGCCAACTGGTCGCCGGATTTTTCTCTATCCGCCACTCAGGCTTTGACTTTGTTTAACGATGAAGAGCGTTTGCTCGGCAGAACACCCACGATTTATGACGGCGTCATTGCCGTCACGCCAGCCTTTGCCGCCGATCTTCTCGATCTCGTCGGTTCGGTGACTATCGACGGCCAAACATTCACATCTGACAACATCGCCGCCGCGCTGGAGTATCAGGTGGAGTCTGGATTTGCCGAGCAAGGACTGCCCGCCAGTCAGCGCAAAGAAATTGTCGATCAATTGAGCGAAGAGGTGATGCATCGTCTGTTTAGTTTGCCGCTTGCCGCTTGGGTGGATGTCAGCGGCGCCGCTTTGCAAGCCTTGGCAGCCAAACAGCTTTTGCTCTACAGCGCTGACGCGGACACCCAAGAGGCGTTGACGCGAGCGGGTTGGGGCGGGGTGTTGACGCCGCCGTCGGTTGATGAAGATTCTTTGTTGGTGGTTGATGCCAACTTGGCCAGTTTGAAAAGCGATCCAGCCGTTGCTCGCACCATAGATTATCGTCTGCGTCAAAATGATGACGGCAAATTGGTGGCGCAAGTTAATGTCACCTACGAGCACGGCGGCGACTTTGATTGGAAGACGACGCGTTATCGAACTTACACTCGTGTTTATGTGCCGCTTGGGAGTCAACTCATTCGCGGCGAGGGGATGTTGCAAAATGACAAACTCCTCAATCCAAGTTTGACGCCAGGTACGGTCGACGTCACCGAGGAATTGGGATTCACCACCTTTGGCGCTTTCATTTCCATTGAGCCGGGCGCTACGGGCACACTTAGTTTTAGTTATTATTTGCCCGACGTCGTAGCCGAGGCGGTTAAAAATGGCACCTATCAGCTGGCGATTTTCAAACAAGCCGGAGCGCAAAATAACACGTTGACAGTCGACGTTGATTTTGGTAAACCTCTCCTGTCCGCCGCGCCTCCCGAGGATCCATCTGCCTTTGGCAACACCCAGTATTTGTTGAATACAATTTTGGATCAAGATAGGGAAGTTGTTGTGAGATTTTAACGGTGTCTCTGCGAGGAGCTAGCGACGAAGCAGTCTCTTAAGAGATTGCTTCGTCGTCCTTCGGACTTCTCGCAAAGACAAAAATATGTTCTCCAAAAAAATTGCCATTGATTTAGGAACGACTACCGTGCTGGTCTATATGCCCAAGCGCGGTATTATTATTCACGAACCATCGGTAGTGGCTATTTCGACGATAGACAAAAAAGTTTTGGCGGTAGGAAAAGAAGCCAAAGATATGTTGGGCCGCACGCCGGACACCATCGTGGCCAAACGGCCGCTCAAAGACGGCGTCATCGCCGACTATCGCACCACCGAGGCGATGTTGCGCTACTTCATCAACAAGGCTCTCGGTGGAATTCGTTTTTTTCGTCCTGAAGTTATGGTGGCCGTGCCCGGCGGGATTACCTCGACCGAACGTCGAGCCGTCATCGACGCCACCATCGCCGCTGGAGCCAAAGCGGCTTATATCATCAAGGAACCGATCGTGGCCGCTATCGGGGCCAATATTCCCATTGGTTCGCCTTCGGGGCACATGGTGGTGGACATCGGCGGCGGTACGGCGGAGATGGCGGTGCTGTCATTGGGGGGGATCGTTTCATCGGCTTCGGTGCGCATTGGAGGAGTAAAATTGGACGCCGCCATTCAAGAGTTCATTCGCCGCAAGTACGGCTTGGCCATTGGCGAGCGCACATCGGAGGAAATCAAAATTCGCATTGGCTCGGCAATGTATTTACCGGAGAAGTTGAACATGGAAGTTAAAGGACGAGATATGGTTACCGGTTTGCCTAAGTTACTTGAAGTCACTTCTGACGACGTAACCGAGGCCATTCAAAATGAATTGGAAGGAATCATCGCCACGGTTAAAGAAGTCCTGCACAAAACACCGCCGGAGTTGTCGGCCGACGTGATGGAAAAAGGAATTGTCTTGACCGGCGGTTCTTCGCAGTTGCGTAATTTGGATCAATTGATTGCCGAAGCCACGGGCGTGCCGACTTACGTGGCCGATGAACCGCAAATGTGTGTGGCTAAGGGCACGGGGATTGCTCTTGAGAATTTGGAAGCGTATAAGCGTTCGATTTTTAGTAGCTAATATGCTCATTGGCATTGATGCCAACCCTGCCACCCGTTCGCAAAAAACCGGCACCGAGTGGTACACCGTTCGCCTGGTTGATGCCTTGAAAGAGGTGATCTTGTTGTCCAGTGATGAACTAAAATTGTATTCAAGAGAAACTCTCAAGTGGCCGTTCAAGCGATTGTGGACGCAGGTTCGTTTGAGTTGGGAGATGTTGCGACGTCCGCCGGACGTCTTGTTTGTGCCAGCCCATGCCGTGCCGCGGATCCATCCAAAAAAGACCGTCACCACCATTCACGACGTTGGCTGGCGACGCTATCCTCAACTTTACGAAGGCAAGGCGCGGCGTTATTTAGAATCGACGACCAAGTTCGCCGTCAAACATTGCGCCAAGATTTTGACTCCGTCGGAATTTACCAAGCAAGAACTGATCACCTTGTATCACGCTTCGCCAGAAAAGATCGTTGTGACGCCGCTCGCGCCCGGACATCATCGAATAACACTAAGTGTTATTCAAGCCAATATTCCCAGGCATTTTTTTCTCACCGTCAGTCGCATGGAGGCCAAGAAGAATATCACCACGCTCATTCGCGCTTTTGAAATGTTTAAGGAGCGGCGGGGGATTGGTGATCCATTTCAGCTGATGCTGGTTGGCAAGCCAGGCTTTGGCTACGAGCAAATCAGGTCGTTGATTGCTCGTTCGCCGGCTCGGGAGTCAATCCGCGAGCTGGGTTTTATTGAAGATCAAGATTTGGCCGCTTTGATGGCTAGAGCGACGATTTACGTTTATCCATCATGGTACGAAGGCTTGGGGATTTCTGCGCTTGAGGCGATGGCCGCTGGCGTTCCGTTGATCGCTTCAGACATTCCCGCCTTGCATGAAGCGGCAGGTGATGCAGCCGTGTATTTTGATCCCAATTCCGCCGAGAGTTTGGCCCACGCCATGACACAGCTTGTCGAGGATATCGATCGTCGAGAGCAGATGAAACAACAAGGATTGGAGCGCGTCAAAGAATTGAGTTGGGAGAAAACCGCGGAGATGACGTTGGAGGTGTTGCAATTGGCGTAGTGGCGGCATACCGCGCCACCACATTTATGTTATCATTCCTACATTATGGTCTCCCTTTCTCGCGAATTAATGCACCTCGGCTTGTCTGAAAAAGAAGCCGCTGTTTATTTGGCTGCCTTGCAGTTGGGCCCGGTGCCAGTCCAGGACATTGCCAAACTTTCCAAAGTCAATCGCGCCACCACTTACGTGATGATCGAATCTTTGAAAAAACGCGGGTTGATCGGCAGTACCCAGAAAGACAAAAAACATATTTTTATCGCCGAAGCGCCGGATCGTTTAATGTCGCTCATCCGTTTGCAAAAAAAGGAGTTGGAGGAACAGGAGACGGAAATGACCAAACTTCTGCCTAAACTAAACGCGGTTTTCAATCGTTCGGGAGAGAAGCCAGATGTTCGTTATTTTGAAGGATTGGAAGGCTTGGAATCTTTGCGGCGAGGATTTGAAAGCTTGAGCGGCGAGACGGTGCAGATCATTGGCTACGACGCTTTTACCAAAGTCATTGAGTACGATTCAACCAGACAGCATCGAGAAAAGTTGACCACGGAGAAAGCGGCTGTTCGGGCTTTGATTATTTCCAAGAAAGCCAAGGCGGAACTTCAAGAGCAATTTTGGCAGGACTTTGATTTTCGGGTTATTGCTCCGCAGGATTTTCCTTTCAAGGTTGAAGGGGAGGTGACGGTTCGCGCCGATTATATTCACATGTTCACATATGCCATGAGGCCGTTGGCCATTGAAATTCATTCCATTGTTTTGGCAGATACCTTGCGCGGCTTGTTTGAATTGGCTTGGAAGGCGGCGAAATAAATTAGTAACGCAAAAACCACTGCTGGGGAGAAGACAGTGGTTTTTGCTCTCTCAGACACGTCGTTCAAGAACAACGTGTCGGTTGAGGGGCGTCCTGGAGGCGACGCCCGTTGAGTCAAGTTGGAAGGTCGCGGGCCTTCCCGACGACGTCGCGCGCCGCGTCGTGGCCTTCTTTGGCCAGGATGAATGCCTCGGCTGCCTTGCGGAAGAGAGCGATGTCGTAGACGCGACGACCGCGGCAGAGTTCGCGCCAGGTCTGGCGAGTGATGGTCAGGCGCTGTTCAGCGTTCTGCCTTCGTTCTTCTGCTTCAGCCTGGATTCGCCGGTTGCGGTCGATGCGACGGATTAACCAGTCTTCTTGTGAATTGCTCACAGTGAGGCTCCTGCGTGGTTTCTGGTGGGGGTTGATGGCCGTCGCGAATGCTAGGCCGGCGGGGTTGGGGGTCTAGGCGACGCCACAGTCGCCTAGTTTTCGTAGATCCGCCGAAGTGGGGGCGGGGTGTGGTCGGGGTAGGGGATGTAGGCCCCGCGCTCGGCGACTTCTGGCGTCGTCGGGACAATCTGGAGCTCGGGGAGCTCGCGGATGTCGATCTCGCGACGCTCCTCACGCGTCGTCGGCGGGTCGTTCTCGCCGAGCGGGTACTCGTACGACCCGTCCGGGTTGATGATGATCCACATCGGGACCTCCTCGGTGAGTGAGAAGCGGTTTTACTCCTCGCCAAAATTCAGAAATGTTTTTCTAAACTTTGGTGAGGGGGTCGAGCGCGCCGACCCCGTTGTGAAGATGGGTTATATCACTGGTTCCTCCGTTGGTTGAGGCGGTGGGCCGCCGGGTTGGTAACGTTATCTGAATCTACTGAGCGTGATTTCCGCTCATGAATCTGGAGGGTAGGGATGCAGTGACCTGCCCGAAGGCTGGTGTGCACCATGATCGTCTGGCGTATGCACGGAGTGAGCTAGGCCCAATCTATGCATTTGACGATCGATCCTCCTCCGCTCCTTTTGGGAGCTTCGGAAGGACTACTCTCTCCTCCAGGTTCATAAGCGGAATCGCTGAAAACAGAATCCCACTTCGTACCACTTCGTCCGCGGCTTCGTTTGGTACTTCGTTGGGGACTGTTTTCTGGTGAAAAACAGAACCGCTTGTCTGCCTTGATCTTTTTTGTGGAGATCAAGTCAAACAAGCGGTAGCGATATGCCAAGATTGGCAGATCACGTTGACTCTTTCCCCAGAGAATTTTGAATTTTGAAGCGCGATTTTAAGGCTCGTAACCCCTCATCGCGACATTTAAAGATATCACATTTTTATCATTTTGTCAAGAGCTGGAAGTGGATTCTGGGCTTACATTAGCCTAGTTTTGATGGTCGATTTTTTTGTGTTATAATGACGCCATTATGGATTTAGCCTCTTCGGACTTGATCGGCCACCGCCAGGCTCTGGAGCTCATTAGACGGATCATGGCCAGTGGTCGGCTGGGTTCTGCTTTGTTGTTGGTCGGAGCGGAGGGGATTGGCAAGAGGGAAATCGCGGATTTTATCGTGGGGGTAATTCATGAATTGCCAGCGCAGGCGGACGTCATGACCATCGAGCGTCAAACCAATGACAAAAACGAGCTCAAGAAAAATATCAGCATCGATCAAGTGCGGCAGTTGATTGCCCGACTGTCGATGAGCTCTTTTTCCGGTGGCCAAAAAATTGGCATCATTGACGGCGCCGATTATCTGTCGAGTGAAGCGGCTAACGCCTTGTTGAAAACTCTGGAGGATCCGATGGGCAATGTTTTGGTGATTTTATTGGCAACCTCGACGGCTCATATTCCAGCCACGGTGTTGTCGCGTTGTCAGACAGTTCATTTGCCACTCGTCTCGACCGAGGAGATTTGTGACGCTCTGGTTGCTCGTGGTTCAGATCGTGAAGACGCCCATGCCATTGCCGAGTTTGCCGCGGGACGGCCGGGAATGGCCTTGAGACTTTTTGCAGATAAAGAATTACATAAGTCCTATATGACCTATAGGTCAAATTTAGACGACCTATTAAAAAGTTCGTTGCCGCAAAAACTTGGACAGCTTGGAGAATTAAGCAAAGCGTCAAAGGAAATTCTGGATGAACAGTTCAGCGTCTGGGAATTGGAACTGCATCGACGAGGAGCATATCAGCTATTGAAACAACTGATGCGCGCTCGACGAGCAATGAGTCAAAATGTCAATCCTACACTTGCCATTGAGCACGCCTTTATTTAACAAATCAATTTTTATGAAAAAAATTCTCCTTGTCCTTTGCTTCGTCGTTTTAGCCGGTATCGGGTGCGTCAACGTCAAAACTAAAACCACTGATAACGGCGGAGCCTTTGTGACCGACGACGCCGGGGCAAAGTGGACGGCCAAGTCGGCGTTGCCGCTCGCCGCTGGCATCTCGTCGATTTCCGGCGTCGATGTCACTAAGATGATTGTCGATCCTAACGATGATGACGCCATCTATCTCGGCACTCAAGAAAACGGCTTGTTGGTTTCCTACGACAATGCCGAATCATGGCAGAGGATCAAAGCGGATGAGTTGCGCGGCGGCTGGATAAACGGGGTGGCGGTTGATCCGACTAACAGGTGCGTAGTTTATGTGGCTAAGGGAGCCAACGTGATGAAGTCTACTGACTGCAATCGTACTTATGACACACAAGCCTTTGTCGAGACTAGCGGCAAGACGGTCAACGTGGTCCGCGTTGACTGGTATAACCCCAGCATTGTTTGGCTAGGCACGGCTTCCGGCGACGTGGTCAAAAGCGTTGACACGGGAAAAACATGGTCAACGGTCGCGCGGGCTAAGGACGACATCGTTGACATTCAAGTCGACAACGCCGACTCGCGAATTATTTTGGCGATTACCGCTCGCAGGGGAATGTGGCGGACGACAGACGGCGGAACCACTTGGAGCAACATGGACGAAGCTTTCAAATCGTTTCGCGACATTGGCGTTGAGTACGCGCTCTCGCAAACCAAAGATGGAAGTTTGATCTACCTCGTCAGCGATTACGGGATTTTGCGCTCGGCCGATCATGGGGCGACGTGGGAGGCGCTTACCTTGCTGACCAAGCCTGGCAGTGTGCGCATTTATGCCATGGCGGTCAATCCCGTCGACGCCAACAGCATCTACTACGGCACGGCGACAACATTGTACTCAACGACTGACGGCGGGGTTAATTGGGCGACGCGTCAATTGCCAACGTCGCGCGCTACCTCGGTTTTGGTTGTTGATCCCAACGACACTTCGGTGTTGTATCTTGGGGCGGCAACGGTTGAAAAATAGAATCAAATAGGATAAGCTATCTCCGCTATGGCTACGACATATGTTGCGAGTAAAAAACCGGAATTTGACGCGACGATTGATCATTTGCGCCAAGAGCTTTCCGCTTTGCGCACCGGCCGCGCCAATGCCGCTATTTTGGACAGTGTCAAAGTCGAGGCTTATGGAGCGATGATGGATTTGAAAGGCGTCGGTTCGATTTCAGTTCCGGACGCCAAAACGATCGTCATTGACCCATGGGACAAAGGATTACTGCACGCTATCGAACAAGCCATCCAAAAATCCGACGTGGGCATCAATCCGGTCAACGACGGCAAAATCATCCGTTTGACCATGCCGCAGATGACCGAAGAGAGTCGCAAGCAGTTGGTCAAAATAATGAAAGAAAAAGTGGAAGAAGCGCGAGTGGCCATGCGCCAAGTGCGGGAAAAAGTGCGCGAGGAAATTTTGAAGCAGGAGAAAGAAAAAATGATCGCCGAAGATGAGCGTTTCAAATTGCAGGATGACTTGGATAAGTTTGTTAAAGAGATGGGATCGGAAATCGATGCGGTGGTGGATAAAAAAACAGCAGAGATCATGACGGTTTGATATGACGGAAAATCTAATGGAAAAAATCGTGCAACTGTGCAAAGCCCGGGGGTTTGTCTTCCCGGGTTCGGACATTTACGGCGGCTTGGCCAATTCTTGGGATTATGGACCGCTCGGGGTTGAGTTAAAAAATAACATTAAACAAGCTTGGTGGAAGCGATTTGTGCAACGTCGTCTGGACATGGTTGGCGTCGACGCGGCAATTCTCATGAATCCAAAAGTATGGGAGGCATCAGGACACATTAGTTCGTTTGCTGATCCGTTGGTTGATTGCAAAGCCTGCAAGCAGCGCTTTCGCGGAGACAAATTATTGGAAGATAAACTTGGTGTTGATGCCGTCGCAGGGATCAAACTCGAGCATGTTCAGCCGACGATGATCAAAGAAAAAATTGCTTGTCCGTCGTGTGGCAAAGTCGATTGGACCGAAGCCAAACGGTTTAATTTGATGTTCAAAACGCAACAAGGAGTTGTCGACGGCGAAGGGACGACGATTTATTTGCGTCCAGAAACAGCGCAAGGCATTTTCACCAACTTCAAAAATGTTATGCTGACCGAGCGGATGCGTTTGCCGTTCGGCATTGCCCAAATTGGTAAGTCATTCCGTAACGAAATTACCCCAGGAAATTTTATTTTTCGTACGCGCGAATTTGAACAAATGGAGATCGAATATTTTTTTGACCCCGAGCGCAGTGAGTGGAAAACATTGTTTGACGATTGGAAAAAAGAATCGTGGAGTTTCATGACTGAGACGCTAGGTATCAAAGCAGAGAATTTGCGCTTCCGCGACCACACTGCCGACGAACTCTCGCACTACTCAAAAGGGACGACAGACATCGAATACAACTTTCCGTGGGGTTGGGGCGAGCTCTGCGCCGCCGCGGCTTATCGCACGGACTTCGATTTGACTCAACATGCCAAATTCAGCGGCGAGGATTTGCGTTACACTGATCCTGACGATGCCGCGCGTAAGTTCACTCCGCATGTTATTGAGCCGTCGTTCGGCGTTGATCGTGTCGCTTTGGCTGTGTTACTCGACTCCTATAATGAAGAAGCACTTCCTGAAGACGAAGTCCGAACAGTTTTACGACTGAACAAGTTGACCGCGCCAGTTAAAGTGGCCATTTTGCCGCTATCAAAAAAAGAAGAATTGATGCCGTTCACTAATCAGATTGCCGGCTTGCTCAGCGAACATTGGCGGATCGATGTCCACGCTTCGCAATCGATCGGCAAGCGTTATCGTCGGCAAGACGAAATCGGCACGCCATATTGCGTGACCGTGGATTTTGATTCGCTCAACGACAACGCTGTGACCGTGCGTGATCGCGACACGATGAAACAGGAGCGCGTTGCTGTCGCCAAACTTTTGGAATATCTTGAAGATAAATTGTCGTGACTATGGAAAGAGCGCTAGAAGACATCGGGCAGACGGCGGAAAGGGTCTTTAACAAAGAGGCCAAGGAAACCCGCCACAAAGAAGTACCCGACCCAGCGCGTTTGGACGGCTTTGCAGGTTCTTGCGCGCCCAAAGGGTGGTCGCGGCGCGAGTTGGTGTTGCTGGTTGGATTTTTTGTAGGGGCTCCGGGTGTCTTAGTCACGGAGCGCGACACCGCGGCCGCGGAGGCGGAGCAAGAAGCCGTGACGCTTCACGAAAAACAGGAAGTCGACGTTGAGCGCCAGGCGGTTGAGCGGTTGCAAAGTATTTTTGACGACGCCGCGGGACGCCTGCAAACCAAGCAGTCAATCGGCAAAACGTTTTCGCCGGAGCAAGTGCGGGCCATGACTGAAGCAGTGCGGACGTTTTCGGTGGAGCAAGCCTTGCAAGTCCTGGCGGAGGAAAGCGGAATTAGCGTCAATGATTTAGCCGCGATGAACGAATTGAAAGTTGTTCAGCTCTACACCGATGATGATATTCACCAGATGGTTGATCAGATCGCCAGCTCGGAGTTGCGTGAAAAACGGACGGATGATTTGAATCGTCTTGGTTTGAATTTGGGCGGCGAGGGGATTTTCGTCAACGTCAGCAAAGTGGTGGACGACCAAGCCGATCCTCAACAACTGACGGCGGAGATTGCCGATGTCCTGATGCACGAGTTCATCCACAGTTGGGCCGGCAATGAGGCTTTTCAGGTTAATGAGCGCTGGCGCTTATTTTATGAAGGGATGACCGAAGCGATCGCTAATCGGGTGGGAGCTAGATTACACGGGGAGGGCGGTGCTTATGATCCGGTTCCCGGATATCTTTCCGGATCAACGGCTTTGGCCGAACTTGTTTTGTCTTCGACGGACAGCCAAGAAGTCATCCGTGGTTTTTTGCAAGGCCAGCCAGCGGCCGTGGCTAAGGCGTTTGACGCCCAATTCGTCGACGGGGCTTTTCAATCAACATTGTTTGACGGCTCGGCAACGCCGCGTGAGACGGAACCGCCGTATAAATATATCGCTCCGCTTTCCAAAATGGTTGAGCTACTCGGCGCGGAAGCGCCGTCAACCGTTGCTCGAGCCAATGCTCATCTGGCAACCAGCAAAATTCATCTTTATCAATCCGCGGATTTTCACGGAGTATTTTTGGTCAGCGATAAGGCGGAAACGGGGATCGCCAATGGGTTGGTGACCATTGAGGGCAGTGAGGCCGTGGCGATTTTTCCTTCTAATACGCTTGAAGGCGTGACCATGAGTAAACTGGACAACGATGCCTTTTACGTTTTTGAAGATTTGCACGCTTACGGTCCAACGGCCTCGGTCGACGCCGCTTCAGAAGTCGACGTTGACTCGATGATTAGTCAAATGGTCGTTTTACGTTCCGTCGAGATGCGTTTGAACGCAAAAATTTGACGGCTATGCAAAAACATCTATTGCCAAACGGCGCGCGAGTTCATTTGGTGCCGGTTGAGGGAACGGCGGCGACAACGCTTTTGGTTTTGTTTAAAGTTGGGTCTCGCAATGAACAGCTCAAAGTTTGGGGCGGGTCGCATTTTGTCGAGCATTTGATGTTCAAAGGCACCAAACGCCGACCAAAGACTATTAACATCAGCCGAGAGCTTGACCGCTACGGCGCTGAATACAACGCTTACACTGGCAAAGATTTGACTGGCTATTACGTCAAAATTGAAAGCGAGCGGATTGATTTAGCCGTGGATCTTCTTCACGATATGCTTTTTCATTCTAAGTTTGACGCCAAGGAGATGAACCGCGAAAAAGGGGTCATTATTGAGGAGATTAAAATGTATGAAGAGAATCCGGTGATGCACATTGAAGATTTGTTGGAGGAAGCGATGTTTGACGGCCACGTGTTGGGACGCAATATCGCTGGCACGGCCAAGTCGATGATGGCAATGAAGCGCCAAGACGTGATCAACTATCATCACACCTACTATGCGCCGGAAAATATGGTGGTGGTGATGGCCGGCAAAGTTCCGAAGGGAGCCATGAAAATGATTGCCAGGCGTTTTGGCAAGGTGGCTAAGAAGAAAGTCAAAGCCGATATTAAGTGTTGGGGTCCTAAACATTTAGTGTCGGGCTGTCGCGTTCGCATTCAAAATAAACCGTTGGAGCAAATTCAGTTGGCCATTGGTTGGCCCACCGCCGGTCGCGCCAGCCAGGACATGGAAGCGCTGAAATTACTCGCCGCGATTCTTGGCGGCACGATGAGTTCGCGGCTGTTTATTGAGGTGCGTGAAAAACGCGGGTTGTGTTATCACGTTCGGGCAATGGTTGACGCTTACGACGACGTTGGCGTGTTTGCCATTCGCGCTGGACTTGATGCTAAGCGTTTGAAGCAAGCGTCGAAAGTCATCATGGCCGAAGTGGCCAAGGTCGTCAAAAGCGGCGTCACGGCTAAGGAGTTGGCGATGGTCAAAGACAACGTCCGCGGGGCAACGATGCTGCAGCTCGAAGACTCGTCAGCCAGCGCCGAGTTTGTTGGTCGACAAGAATTATTTTTGCGCGAGGCGAAGACGGCGGCTGAACGCCTGGCTCGGTTTGACAAGGTGACCCGGGCCGATGTTTTGCGAGTGGCTCGCCAAGTGCTGGACGTCAAGATGATGTCCGTGGCTGGGATTGGACCGTTCAAATCGGAAAAGGAATTTCTAAAAATGGTGATATGAAGATGATCGTGGCAAACTGGAAAATTCAGATTGGGCGCGGCGCTTCGGTGGCTTTGGCTAAGGCGGTGGCAGCGACGAAGTCGAACGCCAGCGTCGTCCTCTGTCCGTCGTTCACCGCCTTGGATGCCGTCGGTCGCGCGCTTAGCAAGAGCAATGTCGCTCTTGGAGCGCAGGATGTTTTTTGGCAAGTGGTCGGCGCTTACACTGGAGAGATCTCGCCGTTGCATTTGGGAGAGCTTGGAGTTGCCTATGTGATTGTCGGTCACTCGGAGCGTCGCGCTTTGGGAGAAACTGACGCCGAGGTCAACAAAAAAGTGATCACCGCGCTGTCAGCCGGATTGACGCCAATCATCTGCGTTGGCGAGTCTGCTGTCGAACGTCGGGCAGGGAAGACGCGGCAGGTTCTCGTCCGTCAAGTCAAAGCCGCGTTGAAAACTCTGCACACCCGTGCTCAAGAAAGATTAGTTTTTACTTATGAGCCGATTTGGGCTATCGGGAGCGGTCGTCCAGCCA
>ERZ1292633.1197-Hain-H41-02um-R1-1197-length-28442-cov-4_pt2 | contig 20595 bp, 12 predicted proteins | sample MGYA00564406_ERZ1292633 | MGnify/ENA primary metagenome ERZ1292633 (study PRJEB36523, sample SAMEA6512639) | groundwater metagenome | collected 2019-01-08 | study: AquaDiva: Metagenomics assemblies of 32 groundwater samples
AACGCGTTGTTGCCGTCACTCATCGCAATGCTGGCGTTGGTCATGGCCAGTTGCTTGTTGAGGATGTTCGCATCGGTGCCGGACAAGCGTAAGGTCGTGCCGGGCAACAGAACGAGCGCGCCTGCGGGATTCCCCAACGTGGTCGAGCCTTGAATTCCCAACTCCCCCGCTTGCACTTCGATGTCGCCCAAACCCGTATCGCCCAAATCCGCCAACCAGATTTCATTGGTGCCGGTCTTGGTCAGCTTGTAGTTGTTGCCCGCAAAAGTTCCCGGCGAAAACGCGCGGACATCCCAGCGTTCGCTCCCGCCAAAAGTGCTGTCGCCCATCAACGTGACGGCCCGCACGGCAAAAGGTTGAGGCGCACCGGAATTGATGATCGCACCGGCACCGGCACCGGCACCGGAAACAATAACCAGTTCTCCCCCAAGACTGGTTCCGTTCACATCCAGCACGCCACTGTTGGTCACCAGTGTTGCACCCGACGCCGAGCCGAGCGCGTCCAGACCAGCCACCTTCAACACTCCCGCTCCGACTGTGACTGTTCCAGTGAAGTCATTGGCCGTCGCCATGGTCAACGTGCCCGTCCCAATCTTGTTCACACTCGCCATGCCGGTGAGCCAGCCGGCGCCGCTGAAGGCGTAATTCTTCGCCGCCGCCACCGTCACAACCGCCGGCGCCAACGGCGGCTGCAATTGTATGGAGGTATTGTTCGAGCCGGAATCATCGAAGGTCACGCTATCGAGCGCATAAAATTTGTCGCTGCTGCCGCCGTTGCGCCAGTTGAACGTGTCAGTGTCCCAGCGATTCAACACTCCATCGCCGCGCCAAATAAGATCGGCCGGGCTGAGGCTGACTTGCAGCCGGATTTCGCCCGGCACACTGTCGTCCACCACGAACATCAGTCGGGAAATGCTGGTGGCGATCAGGTTGCTCGCCCCGCCGGACATTGCGCCTCCGTAGGAGAGAATCGTGTACGTGCCCGGCGACACCAACTCGCCATCGAGGAGGTTCACTTGAATCGTATTCGTGCCCGCGAGCGCGAGATTCCCGCCGACGACCACCAGATCGTTGGTGCCGCCGCCCACGCTGTTGGTCGCCGCCAGATCAATATGCCAGGTCGCCCCGCCAGTGAACGCAAGTTGATTGCTGAACGTGAGAGTGCCGGCGGCATTGGTGGGGCCAGGATGGAGTTTGCTCCCCGGATTGAAGACCACGTCCCCCACCACGCTGCCGTTACCAGTGAACTGCTGCGCAGTGTTCATCTGCCAACCGCCACTGAAGGCCGTGGTGTTCAGTATCGCGTTGGAATCCACGGTAAACCGTGCGGCCCCACTGAAGGCGGCGGTCCCATCCAACGCCAGCGTCCCCGCGCTAATAATGGTGTCGCCGGTGTAGGAATTGGTGCCCGCCAGCGCCACAAGGCCAGCGCCAGTTTTCGTCAGCGCCTGACCACCACTGATCGTTCCGGCCAACGTCAACCGGGCGGCCGTGCTGTTGCTCACGCTCAAATCATCCTGCAAAACCAGGCTCGCCGCGATCAGGTCATTTGTTCCGCTCATTTTAGAAATGGTCACCACGTCCGATGATCCATCCAGCGTAAAGCCGCCACCGCCACCGCTCGTCAGCGTGAATCCATGTGTGGCATTCGTATCGCCTAGGATCAACCGACTGATGGTGATCGGCGCGTCGAGCGTGATGGTTTGATCACCAGCGATGTTGTTAATGAGGTCAGCCGCAGCGTCAGGCGAATTGGGCACGGCCCCGCTGAACCAGTTGGCGGGATTCGTCCACGAGAAATTTCCACCCGCCGTCGGCAGCCATTGCGAAGCCGGGGGCAGGTTCACGGTCAAAGTGTAATTCCCCAGGCTGCCGTAATCCGAATAACCGCTGGTCAAAGGATTGCCTGAGCCGATGCCTTCCACGCTGACGTAATGTAATCCAGCGCCGAGGATCGCATTGATGGTGACCCGTTGCACCCCACTGCCGGTGTCGGCCACTTCGCGATTGGTGAGCAAAGTCCCGGTTGAGTCGTAGAGCGCCAGCAGAAAATGGACGTTCGCTCCACGTTCCCACGGCGTGATGGTTAATTCCGCCGCGCCCCCGCCAGTTTGGAAGGAAAAGAAATCCACGTCATTCGTCCGCTCGATGATGCCGAAATTTGTGCTGATAAAGCCTGCCAACGCGCTTGCCGTGCCCGTCGTGTTCCCATAATCGTCCGCCCGAAACGAAAGCCCGTTCATCCCGATGATGGTGTAATCGTTTTCCGGGTTGCTGGGCGTGGCATACTCACCGCGACTCCATTGCACGATCGGCTTGGAATAACCCACGCCCATGATCGGTGCCCAGTTCCCCTGCCCCGTGTAATATTCGGCCCCGCCCGCAATCCCGTCGTGACTCAGCCCGAGATTATGACCCACTTCATGACTGATGGCCTCGGCGATGTTCTTTTCGTTGTTGCTCAACTTCTCGGGAAAAACCAGCGCCGGTTTATTGTAATCACCAATGGCATCGAACACGCCCACATAAGCGATGCCGCCATAGTTGCCGATATAACTGCTGATTGCGCTCACCAAGGCGCGCGTCCCGTAGGTCGAATCAACGAAACCGTTTCGCGTCAGCGCCGCTTCCCCCGGAAATTCCGTCGTCACATCCACATCAAACCCAGCGAAATCCTCCGCCACCCGAAACCAGATCTGTTGGATTGCGGTTTGTTCATCCGAACTAAAACTGCCGGGATTACCATCTGTATCCCACGGCGGCGCAACGATATTCGTTCCACCGTTGTAATTGGCCGTCCAGGCATTTTCAGAAAGAGTGTGACCATCGAAATCGAGAAAGATTTTCTTGTTCGCGCCCGGTTTGCTGTGCAGCAGAAAAGTTTGCGGCAACGGAAACAACGCCGCCACCGGCCCATCATTCAGATTGGTCTGTCCCCCGACCACCGGAGCGATCAACCCCTCGCACAAGTAGTGCAATCGCCCGCGCGAATCGAGTCGCAGCGACCGGTCCCGCCGCAACATCGCGCGCAATTCTGCCGCCGAACGCCGGTGATGCGCCGCCACTTCCGGCAACCGTGCGCCAAGCATCTGGATGGCTTCCTCGCCCCGTTCCCCACCGCGCATCCGCAACTCGGGCATGAGCGGACGCGGCGCCGCAGGAGTTTGACCGAGAGCTGGTAGCGCAACCGCCAACAGAACCAAAAGAAAAAATCGCGCAACCAACCCATGACCATGTCGTCCCCACGGACTGCGTCCGAAAAGATTCACGTCATGGTGGCAAAGCATCGTGAAAAAGAAACCATAACGCGCCTGCGCCCGCCATCCCTTAATTGGCGAAGAAATACGTCACTCAATTCGGGATAACCGCCTTATGCAACAGCCTCACTGGCCCTAGCAACCCCGACTCCATGAGTTTGGTATCGCGCGTCAGCTTGCGGATATTGGTGCGGGTGAGCCGCTGCTCTTTCGGCAATGCCGCGTCGCCGATGATGCGGTTCGGCCAGAAATTTACGACTTCAACTTCGAGCTTGTTCTCCCCTGCTCGGACCGCAGCGGTGATGTCCACGCGGAACGGTGGCGCCCAAGTGATGCCGCAGGATTTTCCGTTGACCTTCACTTCGGCGAGTTCACGCACGTTGCCCAAGTCGAGGTAAATTGCCGATTGCCGATTGCCGATTGCCGATTCCGCCACGCTGAAGGGCTTCTCATAAGTCGCCGTGCCGCTGAAAAACTTGATACCCGGCTCATCCCGCGTCGGCCAGCTCACGAGCGAATCGAACTGCACTTCCGCCGGGCCGGCCCAGTTCGTATCGAAGCGCACAGTCCATGCGCCGGTGATCTCGCTCAAAGCGGTCAGACTCGCGCCATTGCTCTTGGCGATAGATTGATGCTTCGCAGCTGTTTCGCGGAACACCACGAACCACGAACCATACGGATCAAACTCCAGCGGCACGATGGTCTGCCCGTCGCGCTCTGCATACGCCGCCGCAAAACGCCGCTCTCCGGTGACCGCGTTCCAAAGTTCAGGGGCTTTGCCGGTGACGCGGAACGCACATTCAGCACTCGTCGCCACATTCGTCCGGCTAGCGACGAAATAAATCTCCGCCTCCCCAGCGCGCCGATGGATGTAATTCAGCACCGGCGACACCGGCGCAAAATCCGGCTTAACCCCATCGGCAAGCAGAACTTCCCGCGCCGGCTTGTCTGCAATCACGCGTCCCTTCGCCGATTTCTTTCCCCACAACTCGCGCGCCAGCTTCTGCACCTCCGCATCCTGCTTGGGATAATTCTCCAGTGACATCGAACGTGTCGGCTGCGGCCCGATGATCGTCGCCCCTGCCCCCACCAGCTCTTTCAACTTCCGCAACACCGGCAGCGAAATGATGTCGCGCTCCGGCAAAACCAACATGCGATAACTCACGCCATCCGGCAAAACGAGCTTTCCGTCCTTCACGCTCATGCGCGTAAGAATGACTTCCTCCGTCACCACATCATAATCAAAGCCCGCACCGACTTTCGCCGGATCGGAGCTGCGCAGCTGAGTGAAGTTCGGCACGTGGCTGCCGTAGTAGTAAGCCACGTCCGCCACGGGCAAACCTTGTTGCAATAACGCCTGACAGCGGTTGATGTAATCGAAGAAGGGTTTGGATTTCTCCCACCACGTCACGTTGGGATTGAGATGCGTGCCCGCAAAGTATTGTTGCCCGGGAATCCCTTCACTCGCGGGCGAACAGACGAACGCGTGCCACACGAGCAGGTTCATCCCCTCCGTGCAGGCGAAATCAAACGACGGCTTGAGATTGTCCCAGATCGTTTCCTGCCAGTGCGGTCCGATGGTGGTAAAACCCTCCGCCAACACGAGCTTCTTGCCATAAGTGTGCGCCGCGCTCGCGGGTTGTTTCACGAAGAAACGATTCTCGTCGCCCATCCGATGCCGCCACGACCACGCCCAGAATTCGCTCATCGGCGCGTCGTTGAAGCCGAGCGCCTGCTGCGCATCAATCGGCACCGCGTGCGGCCCGCCGCTCTCGGGATGAATCAGCAAGCCACGCTTGTGCGACCATTCCTTGAACAGCTTGAAGTGATTGTCCATCGCCAGATCGCCCATCGTGCGACGGAAGTCGTGCAGGAAACGATTGCTCTCCTCACGGCTGTTCACGATTTTGCCCGCGATGACCGGCAGCCACGGCAACAGATCGTAACCGCGCCGCTTCTTGAATTCTGCCACGAGCGTTGGCGTCCAGTTGGCCACTTCGACTTCCCAACTATCCGTGTGTAGATACTTCAACGCCTTGCCCGCGTGCGGCCCGGCATCCGCGATGAGCGGCTCGACCACGGTGTCCCAATATCGCTTGAACGCGCCCGCATCGAACGGATCGAGCGCGTAACCGTCCCAGCCTTCACTGCACGTCGAGACACGTGCGTGATCGTTCAACGTGCAACCCATACGAATGATCACCCATGCACCGGCCGGAACTTTCCAGCGCAACGTGCCGTCAGGCGAAAAATGTTTGGTGACATCAACGACATCTGTGACGAGCGCGTCCTGTTCGTTGGGCGTGGCCGGAATTTCGGCGAACAACGGCGCAGAGTTCGGCGCAGAAAACGGGCGCAACACATCCAGCAACGCCTTCTGCTTCTGATTTTGGATCGGCTTACGTTCCGGCGGCAGACTCGGGTTGACGCGATAGGCGAGCACGAACAAATCCCGATAGTAACCGTCGCGCCCCCTGGCCTGCTCCAATTTGCCGATAAAATTTGTCCCTCCGGACAAGCGCGTCTCCGTCCAGACCAATTTCTTCGGCGCGTCTTCGGCTGGTACCATCGGGCCGCCCAGATTCCAGCCGCTCTGAATGTTCAAACTCATCTCCAACCCAAGCCGGTCGGCTTCGCGCAGAGTGTGTTTGTAAAGTTCGCGCCATTCCGGCGAGAAAAACGTCGGACCATGCGGGGCTCGGTCGTTGCCATCCTGACTGGAACCGTCCGCATCACAAATGAGCGCACCCCCGAAACCTATCGCCTTCATCTGTTCGAGATCGCGCGTGATGGCTTCCTTGGTGACGTTGCCGTTGATCCACCACCAGTAGGCACGCAAGCGGGCATCTTGCGGCGGATTATTCCAGGCGTCCACCAACGCGTCCGCTCGCGCGTGCGGCAATACGGCAATAAAGATGTGTGCGGCGAGAAGGATGACTCCGAATCCGCAGATCGTTGGGCGACGAAAGTTTACTCCACTCATGACGACAAATTTAATCCCGTTGCTGGTTCGGATTCAGAGTAGTGATTCCTGTCGCCGCGTCCATCACCCGATGGGGTGAAAGCAAGAAAAGTGCGCTTGCGATAATGACGCGCAGAAACAATTCATCCGTAGTTTTCCGGCGGTGGCCCTAGTTTCGGCGGCGAGAGTGGCGGCGAAATGATCGGCGGCTTTGATTCCGGCAGCGGCGGTTGATTTCTCGTTTCCCAGCGGCGATGCGCAATCACCGCCAGCACACAGCCGGTCCACGTTGGCAGCATGTCCAGTCCCGGAATGAACTCGACCACGAAAGTGGGCAGCAGCAGCAAGTGGAAACCGATCAAAGCGCTCGTCAGCACCATCGCCACCACGTCAATGATCTGCGGCAGCGGCGGCAGTTGCAGCGGCACCTGTAGGACGTCGGCTACGACGGCAATGACAAAGGCGAAAACCATCCGCCGCCGCGACAACCGCGCCGGGCGAAACAGATTGTTCAGTTTGGAAAACAGTTCCATCGCTACCGCCATTCGTGCTTCGGATACTTTCGCTGCAACTCCGATTTGATCTTCGGATAATGCTCGCGCCAGAAATTTGCCAGATCGGACGTCACCTGGATCGGCTTCATGCCCGGCGTCAAAATATGGACCGTCACCGCCACGCGGCCCAGCGCAATTTTCGGTGTCTGAGTCACCCCGTAAAGTTCCTGGATACGCAGCGAAATGTGCGGCGGGTTGCCCGGCGCGTAGGAAACTTTCGGGGTGCGCCCGTTTGAGAGCGTGAGCCGCTCCGGTGCGTGCTTATCCAGCAACTCACGTTGCGCGTGCGAGAGCCATGACATCACCACCGGCTTCACTTCGCGTTCTTTGATGTCCTTGTAACTCACTGCGCCGTGGCAAAGCTGTTCGATGATGGCCTGCTTGTCTTCCTCCGTGATCGGTGGCAACTGCAAGTCGGCACAATGTTGACAAAGCAATCGCAGCCGCACCAACCACTGTTCGACGGAGTGATCCCAATTCGGCAACGGCAAACGCCCGGCATTGATCTCTTGTGCGATCAATCGGGCGGCCGCATCAGCGGGCGGTGGATCAATGCGCTTGGCCGTCAACGCAAGATCGCGGAAGCGCAGCATCTCGGCGGCCATCACGCGCTTGGCTTGAGCGTCCCATTGGACGTGGACTTCGCTCTTGATGTCATCGGGAAATAGTTCCGCAAGCCACGCGGCTTCGATGGCAGTGGCGATGGAGAGAATGGTGTTCACCTCGTTGTCGCGTCCGCCGACCTCGCGGATTTCGGCGACGACGAACAACTCCGCCTTGCTGACCACGCTTTCGCGCGCGAGTACGCCGCGTCGTCCGTGAACGAGCTCACAGCGGAGCGTGCCTTGATCCAATCGTCGGCCCACGCGGTCGCTGAAGCCGATAAGGATGCACTTCTGCAACGCTTCGTCCTTTACCTCGCGTGGCGTGATGTCCAAGCCTTCATCCTTCGCGATGCGAAGGAATTGATCAAACAGCGGGCCGACCTGTTTCGCCGTGACCGCGTGGATGCCAAGGCGGCGACAGGCGTCCAGCTTGAACTGGTTCTTTTGCGCAAACGTCCACGCGCGCATGAGAATCCAGAAATCTGACGTGGCTTTTTCACCGAGTAAGTCGTCGCGGTCGCTTTGGACTTCTTTGCCGCCGCCGCGCAGCAAAAGATCGCGGCCTTGCGTGAGCGCGGCAACAAGACAAGCCTGATGCACGCAACCGTATTCCTGCGCGGCAAGCAACATGCGCGAGTAACGCGGGTGCGCGGGGAACGCGAGCATCTTGCGCCCGACTTCCGTAATTGCAGTCGCCGACGTGATGAGGCGGACGGCATCAGCCGGTAGATCCGCCTCCTCGCGTCGTCGGCTACGAATCGCCCCCAAGTCCGCAAGCAACTCCTCCGCATGCGTCAGCGAAATCTCGTCAGGTTTTTCCAGCCAGCGGAAGGCGCGCAAATCTTCCACGCCGGCGGCTTTCAACGTGAGGACGACTTCCGCCAGATCCAGGCGCTTAATCTCCGCCAATTCCTGCGGCGCGCGTTCGTCATGTTCTGAGCGCGACCAAAGTCTCATGCACACGCCCGGCGCGGTGCGGCCAGCGCGCCCGGCGCGTTGATCGCTGCTGGCTTGGGAGATTTTTTCGATGAGAAGTGTATTGATGCCACGACTTGCATCGTAGCGGGCCACGCGGGCGAGGCCGGAATCAATCACGAGCCGCACGCCATCAATCGTGATGCTCGTCTCGGCAACGTTCGTGGCGACGACAACCTTGCGTTGGTCGTAACGCGCTACGGCGGCGTCTTGATCGCGCGGAGAAAGTTCGCCGTGCAATGGCAGCACCAGAAAGCCGCGTGATTCGGAGACGTTGCGGATGGCATTGATGGTTTGCGAAATCTCGAAGCCGCCGGGCATGAAGATCAGCACGTCGCCCTCGCCACCAGAGTTGACGAACTCGCTGAACGCATCGGCGGCGAGTTCCCACGGTGGCGGTGGATTTGCACCGAGGTGATGCGGGAGATATTTGATGTCCACCGGAAACGTGCGGCCTTGAGAGCGCAACACCGAACAAGCAGGCCCCTCTCCCCGTCCGACGGGGAGAGGGTGGCCGGAGGCCGGGTGAGGGGTTCGGCGCTCCGAGAGATAATTTTCCAACTCACCCGCGTTCAGCGTCGCAGACATGACGATGATGAGCAGGTCGGGGCGATGTTGCTCTTGGATGTCCAGCGCGCGGGCGAGCGTGATGTCGCCATAGAGATGGCGCTCGTGAAATTCATCGAAGACGACGGCGGCGATGCCGGTCAGTTTTTCATCCTGAATCAGTTGCCGGAGCAGAATGCCTTCGGTCTCAAATTTGATCTTGGTGGCGGCGCTGACACAATTCTCGAAGCGCACCTGATAGCCGACTTCGCGGCCAAGCTGCACGTTGAGTTCCTGCGCGACACGGGAGGCGAGCATCCGCGCGGCGAGCCGACGAGGTTGGAGCACGACGCATTGCCCGCTGCCAAGCAAGCCGTGTTTGAGGAGCATCTGCGGGACTTGCGTGGATTTGCCGGAGCCGGTAGGCGCTTGCAGGACGAGGCGTTTCGTCGCCTTGAGGGAGGCGATGATGTCGTTTTCGATCTCGTAAATGGGCAACCGATCAGCCATGTCGCGGGATTTGATACGGAATGTGGAGGGAAATAGCGAAGTTAAAAGTCTGGTCCACCGGAGGAAATCGCCGGGAGCACAATGTAACAGATTTTCTCTGGCGCGCTGTCATCGCGGTCTGTAGCGTGGCGCGGTGACTCCCAGACAAACATCGGTCGGGGCGTATGCTTCAAGAGCCTGCTTGAAACGGGATGGTGGTTTGTCTTCACGCTTGTTTTCGGTTTTCCTTCGAGTCTGCGGACTAAAACGAGGCGGAAATTTCGTCACCTCACATTTCAAACACGCGCTCGGCATCCTGATCGCAACCCTGTTTGCTTTGGTGGCAAACATCGGATTCAGCCAACCAACGAATGTTGCACCAAAGACCCGGGTCGGCGTGTTGGTGGATAATTATCCTTTCTCTTTCCGTGGGACAGATGGCCGGATACAGGGGTTTGCCTACGAACTGTTGCAAGAGGTCGAGAAAGTCATGGGGCTGCGGTTCGAGCGGATCGAGGGGACGACCAAGGAGATCAATGCGGCGTTCCAAGAAGGACGGATTGATCTGCTACAAAGCTTCGCCCGTTCTCCCGAGCGCGAGGCCACGGCGGAATTTTCCGTGCCGTATCTGACGATGTCGGGTCAGGTTTTCGTACGCGAGGGCGGGCTGGACATCAAGACACTCGCGGAGTTGAAGGGGCGAAAGGTCATGGTACATCGCGGCAGTTTGGGAGAACAGTTTTTGCAAAGGGCCGGCTTGCAGGAATCCATCGTTTATGTGGAATCGGTCGAGCAAGCTCTGGTGCGGCTGGATCGCGGTGAAGTTGATGCCACGCTGGCAACACGATTGACCGGTCTATCACTGGCGCATCGCCTTGAACTCAAGCATCTGCGCGTGCTGGAGATGGAAATCGAGGGCTTTAACGTGGACTACTGCGTCGCGGTGCAGAAAGGTAATTACGCCCATCTCTCGCGCATCAACGAAGGCATCGCGCTGCTCGTGCGCACCGGCAAATTCGATGAGTTGTATCGCAAATGGTTTGGCTTCGTCACCCCGACCGGATACACGCGCGAACAAATCTTGCTGGCGACAGCTGTTGGACTCGCGCTCGCTCTCGGCGTGGCAATGTGGGCGGTGGGGCGCCAGCGCGCTTTGCGGCGGCAGATCTCGGTGCGGACGGAATCGTTGCGCACCAGCGAAGCCGGATTGGCCGCCGCGCAAGCTCAGGCTCATCTCGGCAGTTGGGAAATGGATCTGGCTTCGGAGAAGATTACCTGGTCGGCGGAGATGTTTCGTTTGCACTACCAGGATCTGGCCCGCCCGGCACCGAGCTTTGCCGGATTTCTGGAGTTGGTTCATCCAGATGACCGCGAGCGGATCCAAAGTGTCAAAGCCCGCCTATTAGAGATTAAAGCTGCTGTCGGAAGCGAACATCGGACGCACCCCGCCCTCGGCCCCGTCCGGCATCTCTTGTCCACTTATCAGGTGGTTTGCGATGATGCGGGCACGCAACGCAAAGTGGTGGGAACGACGCTCGATGTTACTGAGCGCAAGTTGTCTGAACTGGCGCGCGAGCGTTCGCTCTCGCTGATGCTGGCGACATTGGAATCCACCGCTGACGGAATCCTGGTCGTGAATTCCGAGGGGAAAATCGAAACCTTCAATCGTGTGTTTGCCCGGATGTGGCGTTTGCCCGACGACGTACTCGCTTCCAAGGACGACGCGCGCGCGTTGCAATGCGTCCTCGACCAACTCAGCGAGCCGCAGAAATTTATTGATAAGGTCACTCATCTCTACCAACACCCGGAAGAAGAAAGTTTTGACGACCTCGAATTCAAGGATGGGCGCGTCTTCGAGCGTTATTCCCGTCCTCAATTCATCAGTGGACAAGTGGTCGGTCGGGTTTGGAGTTTCCGCGACGTCACCGAACGCAAGGTCGCCGAGGCGCGCATCCAATATCTGAACCGCATCTACGCCGTCTTGAGCGACATCAACCAAAACATCGTGCGCGAGAAAAATCCGCTGGCGATGCTCGCAGCGGCCTGCCAGATCGCCGTGGAGAAAGGCCAGTTCCGCATGGCGTGGATCGGGTTGGTGGATGAATCCAGCGGTCGGATAAAAGTAGTCGCTCACGCCGGAGCCAAAAGTGATGTGTTGCACATTTTGCAAGCGTTGCTCGAAGATAAATCCCAGACGTGCGGCTGCAGCTTCACGCTGCACGCCTTGCAGACCGGCGGACACGGCGTCTGCAATGACATCGCGCGCGACCCGCAAGCCGTGGTATGGCGGAGCGCGGCGCTGGAACAGGGCTACCACGCGATGGCTTCGCTTCCTTTGAAAGCCGAAACCAAAGTGATCGGCACCTTCAATCTTTACGCTGGGGAAGTTGGCTTCTTCGACGCGGAAGAATTGCGACTGCTCGATGAACTGGCCATGGACATCTCCTTCGCGTTGAAAGTGAGTGAGCGCGAGGATGAGCGCCTTCGCGCGGAGGAGGAACTGCGGATTTCCGGCCAGCAACTGCGGGCGCTGACGGCGCGTTTGGAAACCTTGCGTGAGGAGGAACGCATCCACATCTCCCGCGAAATTCACGACGAACTCGGCCAGAAACTCACTGGCCTGAAAATGGATTTGCACTGGCTGGAAAACCGGCTGCCCCAGATCGGCGACGAGAAGTTGCGCGCGGCGCTGGAGGAAAAGATCATCACCGCCACCACGACCGCCGACGAAACGATGGTGACCGTGCAGCGCATCGCGGCGGAATTGCGCCCGGCGATGTTGGACAGCCTGGGTTTGATCACCACGTTGCGTTACGAAGCCAAACAGTTTGAAGGCCGCACCAATATCCCCGTTACCATGAATCTTCCCGCTGGCGCGGTGAATCTCAACAGTGCGGTGGCGACGACGGCTTACCGGATTTTTCAGGAAGTGCTCACCAACGTGGCGCGACACGCGCAGGCCACAAAGGTTCAGGTGTCGCTGGAAGTTTCCGATGGGAAATTACGGTTGCAAGTCGAGGACAACGGCGTTGGCGTATCGCCTGACGATCTGTTGAATCCACGCTCACTCGGATTGCTGGGGATGAAAGAACGCGCCGCGATGCTCAACGGCAGCGTGCGCGTCGAAGGCGCTCCCGGACAAGGAACGATCGTGCGGCTGGAGATTTCCGTTGAAAACCCGGCGGCAAGCGCTAAACAATCCCAAGGTTAACGGCTGGCTTCCATGGCGGTCGGGAAAGGGTCTGACATGGCAACTGCAAAAAAAACTTCCAAAAGTTTGCTGCCGCAAACAAAGCCGCCCGCCACCCCGGAATCCTTGCGCGTGCTGGTAGCGGACGACCATGACATCGTCCATCATGGATTGAAACAGTTGCTCTCGGATCACTTCGGCACGGTCACTTTCGGCGAAGCCAGAAATGCGCAGGAGGCTCTGGAACAGTGTGCGGCTCAGGAATGGAGCGTGGTGCTGCTGGACATCACTATGCCGGGGCGGAGCGGATTGGACATCCTCGCGGACTTAAAACGCGTCTGGCCCAATGTGCCCGTGCTCATCATGAGCGCGTTTCCCGAGGAAGAATTTGCCCTGCGCGCCTTGAAGAGCGGCGCGGCGGGATATCTCGACAAACGGACGCTCGCCGGCGAGATCGTCACCGCCATCAAACGCGTCACCACCGGCGAACGCTACGTCAGCACGGCACTTGCGAGCAAACTGGCAGCGCAACTCGGCGATGGTGAAGCGCGCTCCGCCCACGAAGCACTTTCCCAACGCGAGTTTCAGGTGTTGCGCCTCATCGCCACGGGAAAGACGATCAAGGAGATCGCCGCCGAACTGACGTTGAGTGAAAAGACCGTCGGCACCTACCGCACGCGCATCTCCGAAAAACTGGGTTTGGGAACGAACGTCGAACTCACGCGCTACGCGTTGCAGCATCGGTTGGTGGAATAACGGTGCGACCGCCATAGGTTCCGTTAGCATGCGGGTAGCAGTCCCCACAAACTTCATTCCGACGCGATCATCACATTGCACATCATGAAAAATTCCGATCTCAAACTGCTTCATCGCCGGTTGGCCAAGCTTGCGACCGAGTTGCTCGCCAAAGACACGTTCATCCCCACCGCACTGGCCATGGCTTCGGACGGGACTTTGACGACGAATGAAACGCCCATCACGCAAACGGACGAAGAAGAAATCGCCCAGGAAATCCTGGCGCTCCGCCGGACTTTCCGGGAAGAAGCGCAGGCGGGACGATTGTCCGCGTATGGCATCATGATGCGCACCGAGTTCGATGTGCCAAACGGCCCGGCCAACGCCAAAGCCATCGCCTATTTCTTCGAGCACGAGTGTGGCGAAGGTGTCGTCATGTACCAGCCTTATCAGAAGGGATTTTTTCGCAAGGTGACACTCGGCGAGCAATTTGAGGAGCCGCTGCCAGAAAACTTTCGCATCTGGGAATCCACCATGCCGGCAACAGAACCAGAACAGGCCGCTGCACCGGAAAGTGCGGCAAAACCGATGACTGAGGAGGAGGCGAAAAATTTCATCGCGCAGATCCCCGGCTGGGCCGAGAGTCAACGGGAAGTCGCGAACAACGTGTTCGGGGCCAAGCTGAATTACAGTGCGGAGAGCATCGCCCAACTGGATGAGATCATAAAGGAAGGCTGGCCGGAGCCGCCGGTCTTGTTGGATGAAATGGTGTTGGGCTTCGGCAGCTATCTGGGCGAAACGATCCGGCGCGTGCATGGCGGCAACTGGTGTTTCGACGCCAAACATGAGCTGCACTACGAGGTCGGCGGCATCAAGATTTTTCCGTTCGCCAAAGTGCGGAAGCGTTTTCTCAACGGCGAGGAAGATTCCCTAGGTTTCTTTTATTCGTTCATCCGCGCGGAGCTTGCGAAGGGTCAGAAGTCCACCTGACGCGCGCGGGCTTGTCCGCAACTGGCGCAGGTTTTCGCAGTTGCAAGAATTTCCGCAGCGCAGTCGCTTCGCCAATCCGCTGGACAGGTCGGCTTGCTGTTTTACCCTGCGCGCGTGCTGATCGCTTTCCACAAACCTTACGGCGTGCTCTCACAGTTCACGGCGGATGGCTCACCGAACCGTCCGCTCGCGGAGTTTGGTTTTCCCAAGAACGTCTATCCCATCGGGCGATTGGATGCGGACTCGGAGGGTTTGTTGCTCCTGAGCGATGAACCGGAATGGAACGCCCGCCTGCTCGAACCGCGCCACGCGCACGAACGCGAGTATTGGGCGCAGGTGGAACGCCTCCCCACGGCAGAATCGTTGCAGGAACTTTCCCGAGGTGTCGTGATTCAAGGCCGCAAGACTTTGCCGGGGTGGGCGTGGTTGATCGAACCGCAACCGCAAATCGCGCCCCGCACTCCCCCCATCCGCTTCCGCAAGAGTGTGCCGGATTGCTGGATCGGTCTGGAGTTGATTGAAGGCAAGAACCGTCAGGTCCGCCGCATGACCGCCGCCATTGGCCATCCGACCTTGCGCCTGCTGCGGGTACGAATCGGGCGTTTGTGGTTGGGTGATTTAGCTCCGGGAAGTTGGCGGGAGTTGACGCCAGCCGAACGAAAACTGGCTGCCGGGGAATGAATGTTTCCGAGAGCAAGCCCGTCTCAATAGCTCGATTTGACAGCATCCAAAGCTCAACTAACCATCCCCAACATGAAAATAATCGCCCTGCTCTGCTCCCTCATCGCCATGACTACGCTCGCCACCTCCGCCCAATCGCTCTACGACATCAAACTCAAGGACATTGACGGCAAGGACACCTCGCTCGCCGCCTACAAGGGCAAGGCCGTGCTCATCGTCAACGTCGCGTCCAAGTGCGGTTACACCAAGCAATACTCCGGCCTCGAAGCCACCTATCAGAAATACAAGGATCAAGGTTTCGTCGTCCTCGGCTTCCCGTGCAATCAATTCGGCGGACAAGAACCCGGCACGAACGAGGACATCAAACAATTTTGCTCCAGTAAATACAGCGTCACGTTCCCGTTGTTCGACAAGATCGAAGTCAACGGCGCGAACCGTCATCCGCTCTACGTCGCGCTTGCGGGCAAAGATTCCCCCTTCCCCGGCGACATCAAATGGAACTTCAACAAGTTCCTCATCGGCAAGGATGGCAAGATCGTGAAACGCTTTGATTCCGGCGTAACTCCCGACTCGGAAGCGCTGACCAAAGCCGTCGAAGCCGCCCTCGCAGCGAAATGATTCTCAGTGGGAGCGCGGCTCTGTGAGCCGCAGCAATCAAAACTCTTGGTGGGGCGACGAGCTGGCGAGGACGCTCGCCCCACCTGCTGGTCGTAGACCCACACTCCGTTAATTCCGCGGTGCCTGCAGCTTTGCCAGTTTGATGCCTTCACGTCGCAGAATCACCGCCTCCACATTCGGCACGAACATCTGCGTCTCCGCCGGCAGGCGCGGGGCGATCTCGTCGAAGGTGCGGGCGTTGTGCCTCTTCAACAAACGTTGCACTGTGCCTTCGCCGGAGTTGTAGGCGGCCAGCGCCAGCCGCCAGTCCTTGAACTTGGCGTAAAGTAACTTCAGATATTGTGCGGCCGCCTTGGCGCTCGGATCAGGCTGATAACGCTGATCGCGCGGCCAGAGCGAAAGCCCGAGACGTTTCGCCGTGTCCGGCATGAGCTGGAACAATCCCGCCGCGCCCACCGGACTGCGTGCCCGCGCATCAAATGATGATTCCACTTCTGCGAGCCACACGAGTTCGGCGGGAACTTTCTCCTTCGCAAAGATCGGTTTGAGGCGCAGCACCAGATTGCTCGCATTCGGCGGCCACGGACGTTTCGTCAACTCCGTCACCCACACTTCCCGCTGCCATTCCGCGCTGGGATTGGGCAACGGTTTGAGTAGTTCGCCCGGCTCCACTTTCGGCGCGGGAATGGTGAGTTGAAATTCATCAGCAATCTTGAGGTAATCGAGCCGCGGCTGGAGCCACGCCGCGTACGGCTGCGTTTCCTCGTGGGCTTCAAGCAAGGGCAGCACGACCTTCGCCGGCTCACGCAAGGCGGCGAGATTGACGATGTATTCGCCTTGAAATTGCTTTTGCAGATCGCGGAGCAGCGGCTGGGCTTTTTGCTGATCCACTTCAGGCAAGGCGTTCAGCAGATTGGTATCGAGATTCTGCGTCGCCCATTCCTGCGCGCCTTGCAGCAACTCTCCCAGATCAACAGCTTCCTCCTGTGCTCGCGCGGGCAGCACGATTAGCAACAGCGTCAGAGACAACCAAGTTTTCATACCTGTCAGCATAACACCCCCACCCGCGTCACTTGGTCGCCTTCTTCATCCCAAGCGAAACCCACTTGAACACATGATAACTCGCGACGCCATCACCGGCATTGCGCATCCCGTGCATGACATTGGACGCGTGAAAGATCACCGAGCCTGCGCCGACGCGATTCGTCACACCGCCTTGCACCACTTCAATCGTCCCTTCCTTCACGACGATGAGTTCCTCCTCGGGATGTTGATGCGGCGCGTGCGCGGTCTGCCCTTGGTTCAAAGTCGTGACGTGACATTCGAGTTCATCCAGGGTGGCGGTGGGCGCTTGGAAGAACTGCCGCCGCTCGCCGCTCTTGGTTTGTTTGACCTCGATCTTGCTCCTGTCAAAGACGGACGAACCCATCAGGGGTTTGGCTGATTGTGCGAAACTGACCACACCAGCAGTGATGACGGCCGTGGCCAGAACGAGGGTGATTTGTTTGCGGGTAAACATGGTGAGTTTGATGGTTGGTTGCCTGGTTTATTCATGGAGCGACAAAGCAAAGCTCCAACATCCAAGCACCAAGCTCCAGAGAAACTTCAAACAGCAATGCCAAGCAGCCTGACCCGCCGGTTGGGAGCTTGGTTATTCTCTGGAGGATGAAGGTTGGTGCTTGGAGCTTTCCATCATCTCACGGTGCGATCTCTCCGCGATAGTAACGCTGGTCGTGCCAGCTAGCTCCCGCCTCAGAACGAAATAAACTTCAACACCTGCACCTCCCGCTTCATCACCAGTTGAAACATGTTGTCGCGGATCTGAATGTCATGCGCGCCGCGTTGCTCGAAGTAATCCCACAACACCCGCCCGTTGCGCGGACTGATGCGGCGGATGCGGATGTACGGCTTGGAATCCAGCCCCAACGCCGCGAGGTTTTCATCCATCTCATCGCCATCATCGCGCGGCGGCGTGTAGCTCAAGGTGTAGATGTATTTGCCGGAGAGATACGCGATCTGGCCGCCCATCGAATGTTTCCAGAGTTCCTTGCCGGTCTTCGGATCAAGTTTTAACACCAGGTCGGCGGTGGAATCGTTCACATTGATCTGCCGGGAATACTTGATCTTGTCCGGGCTGGCCGTGGTGGTGTTGAGATAAATCTTTCCCGCAGCATCAAAGAACATCCCGGTGATGCCCACCGACGGCAACCGCCAGCGCGCCTTACCAGTCGCAAGTTCAAACGCGCTCAACACGCCCTGATCATAGACGTAAAGCGTGTCGCCCCGTTCCACCACCGGGCCCAACCCGCGCCGCTCGGCTTCATCCAACTCGGAATAACCGCCGCCGCCCGCGATGGGGAAATTCAACGTCTCCTGCCACTTCACTTTGTTCTGGTGATCCAGCACGATGATTTTTTTGCCCGCCGCCAGTACATTGACGGTGGTTTGCGGATAGATCTCCGGTTCGCCCACGACTTCACCTTCCCAATCCGCCACCTCCGGCCCACCCCCGAGGTGGAGCTTCACTTTATATTTACTGTTATCCTCGCGAACCATGTCCGCGCCCGCGTTGCGGGACATCTCGTTGAGTATTTCATTGGCGATGTCCATCGTGGCCGCGGCATTCACCGGGCCATCGAGCGCGGACTTTTTTGGCGGCGCTTTGACAGCGGAACGGGCGGTGATGTTCTTCTCCGTCATCTTGCTGGTCATCTGGATGAAACCTTTTTCCGTCGGGATCAACGTCGAATGATCGCGGAACAGATACTTGTCCTCGTCTTCGGAACTTAATCCTGCGCCACCCGCCCGCCCCCCGGGCTCTGCGTCCATCTCATCCATTTCATCAAGTGCCTCCTGTTGGCGACGGGCGACCGATATCGTCGCGGGCGAAGCAAGTTTGCCCGCGAGCGGAGCATTGGCGACGGCGGCAGCAAGTTGTTGTGGAGTCATGCCCCGCACGTTGCCCGGAGTTTTTGCGCCGGACTTCCCCGCCATCGCCGCGAGCAATGCCGCCGTGTTATTTGTCGGGGGCTCGACAATCTTTGGCTTGTCCCCGATCTCATCCGTCGAAACTTTGCCGTCGGTCAGATCGAATCGCGTGACACTCAATCGGGCGACGTCCACCTGCTCTTTGAACTCCAACTTATCACCGCGCAACACGCCATCCGTGAGACTGCCGCTGAACTCCACTTCCTGCTTGGGTTCGCCCGAGTCCCAATCGTACCGCCGAACCTTCGCGCCATCGGCCACCCAAATCTTGCGGTCATGCACCCGCAATTGCAGGCTCTCCTCCGCACCCTTGAGCAATTGGTTGATCAATTTGTCGAGCGTTGGAATCTGGATGCGATACTCGCTCCCACTTTTGGCGTTCGCCGCATAGATCTCCTGGAGTTCCTGGTTGGCCTCAGCTTCGATTTTCTTTTTATCCACCAGATGGCGCAACCAGATTTCTTTCTTCGCCTTGAGATCGTACCGCGCCAGTTTGCCGCCGTGGATGAAAACCATCTGGCCGTCGGGACAGATCGCGCTGCTGCCGGCGAGCGCCGGTTCATCCTCGAACCGCACCTTGAACGCCGTGCGCGGTTGCGACCCGAACCAGGCATACCAGAACCACACTCCGAGCAGCGTGACGATCAGCAAGGCCGCGAGCTTCACGATCAAACCGACTTTGTTCCATTGCTTGCGTTCTGCTTCATCCCGTTGCCCGGCGAATTTTGGCACGTCAATCCCCTGCAACTCCGCCTTCTCTTTGCAACGCGGCGAACAGACGTAGCCGAAGAGTTGCATGCACTTAGGGCAAATCGGCTTGGCACATACGCGACATTGGTCCGTCACGCGGTCCTGCGGATGCTTCGGACAAAACCGTGCATCTGTAACATCCGGAGGGGCCGCGGTCGCGGCCGAAACTCCGCCCCGACTCAACCGCACCACCGGCGCATCACTCGGCATCGGTATCTGTGGCGGAGGCGGCTGAAAACTTGGCGGCGCAACGGGAGCAACCGGAGGCGCGACGAGTGGCGGTGCCGCATTGGCCGATGGCGGCATGACGATTCTTGGTGGTGCGGCGACCGCTGGCGGCGGAGTTGGAATCGCAGGCTCGGAGCCAGGGAGCGTTATCCGGATTTGCGGTGGCGCGGGCGGCGGCACGGGTGGCTGTGCTGGCGCAGCCGATGGTGGAAGATTGATCGAAATGCGCGGCGGCGCGGGTGGAAGTGGCGGTGCGATTGGCGGCGCTGCCGGGGCTACTTTCGCGCCCGGAGGTGGCGGCGCGATTTCCGTCGCTGGCGCCAAGCCCACGTGCGGCGTGGCGGGCGCACTTCCGAACTGTTGCCGCACCTCGTCATTGATGCGCGCCGACAAATCCACGCCACACGTCGGACACGCGAACGTGATCGGATTTCGCACCATTTCCGGCGAGGCATCAAACCCGTACTTCGCGCCGCAATCGCAGATGATTTTCATATTGGTTCAGGGTTTCGGATTCAGCAGCACGATGTTCGTGCCAAGCGGCAAGGCGATCGGCGCATCGGCAGAGGACATTTCTGTGTTGCCATCGGTGAACAAAAACACGCCGCCGTACTTGTGGTGATTATTGGCGGGCTTCTTGCCATCGTCGGAAAAAACCTGCGTGTGCGCCACCTTCGGCTTCGTGTCCACCTGCCGGTCACTCATCAACGGTAACGCCGCATCGGTCTGCTTTCGCCCCATGTAATAGGCGTAACTGATCCGCCCGCTTTGCAGCGCCGACCCCGGCGGCAACTCCTTGTCCTTGCTGCCGGGACAAACGAAGATCGTCGCGTCCGCAGCGTATTGCGGCACCAAGACGCCCAACGCATCCTCGGAAGTCACCGCATTGGTGTTGCGGGGGAAACAGTTAGCGTTGTCATTCGCGTAAATTTGGAGGCTGATGTAGAGCTTTTGCAGGTTGGCCTGACACTTCTGCTTCTTGGTCATCTGATTTTTCCGCGACCCGAAGCCGAACATCATCACGAAC
>ERZ1292633.2120-Hain-H41-02um-R1-2120-length-20593-cov-7_pt1 | contig 20593 bp, 12 predicted proteins | sample MGYA00564406_ERZ1292633 | MGnify/ENA primary metagenome ERZ1292633 (study PRJEB36523, sample SAMEA6512639) | groundwater metagenome | collected 2019-01-08 | study: AquaDiva: Metagenomics assemblies of 32 groundwater samples
CAGGCTCCGAAGGAGAACCGCTCTTTTTCAACTATTTACGGGACATGCTCTGCGGGCGAGGCCGCGGACGAAGTCCCTTAGTACTTCGTCAAGCCCGGTAGGGCGGGCTACGCCCGCCATTGTGCGGGCGGCGTGCGGAGCACGCCCTACGCCGTCCCCTACCCGCCCACCTTCATGATGACCATATCGGTCACCGCCTCCACGCCGGCGGCCTTGAGAACGTCGGCGATCTTCGCGTTCTTGCCGTAATCGTCGGTCTTGACGTGAAACTGTTCCATCAGCACGCGCTCCGCGAAGAAGGCGTTGACCTTGCCGTCGGCGATTTTGTCGATGATCTGCGGCGGCTTGCCCTCGGCACTCGCCATCTCACGTGCGTTGCTTCGAACCTTATCGACCTGATCCGCCGGCACGCCCTTGCGGTCGATGGCGACGGGCATGGAGAACAACGTGTGCATGCACAGATCGGCTCCGATGTTCTTGTCTGATTGCGGCGGAGCGCTGAGGGCCAGCAACACGCCGCTCTTACCGTCGTGGTGAACATAGGAGGCAAGGCACTCGCCTGTCACGCGGCGGCACTGCGTCAGGTTCATCGTCTCGCGCAGGCGCCCGAACACGTCCGTGAACATGGTGTCCAGCTCCGGGTCGCTGCGAATCTTTTGCGGGTCGGGAGAGGCCTCGCTGCCCAGGGCGACCTTCTTGGCGAAGGCGGCGGCCAGGTTCACGAACATCTCGTTCTTGGCAACAGGCGCCGTCTCGCATTGCAATTCGATAATGGCCCCGACTTTCCGGGCCGAGTCGAGGTAGATGGCGATCCGCCCCTCGCCGGTCGTTCGCCCAGAGCGGTCCGCCAGCTTGCCCTTGTGCTTTTTACGCAGCCAATCCATGGCCGTTGCGAGATCGCCCTTACACTCCTGCAGCGCCTGCTTGCACTCCATCATGGGAAGGTCGGTCTTCTCACGCAGATCCTTCACCATCTGCGCCGTGATTTCTGCCATGTCTTGATACCTTCCACGTATCGGCCCGCCGCACGGGCGGACCCCTCAAGCTCGTCGGATGGGGTCTCGCTTCCTGAGCAAGACCTGACCGATTCGTTACCCCGGGAACAGTCTCGGCGTTGCCCGTGGCGGGGCTTCGCGCCGCAGATTAAACCCGCCGGCGAAAAACTAAGACGACGGTTCCGGCACGGTCGTGGATGCGGGCGTCAAATCCGGGATGACGCGCTTGGCCGATGATCCGACAACCGATTCCGCAGGCGCTTCGTCACCAGACGCTGCAGCAACAGCCAGGTCGTCGTCGCCGCGAGCGGCGCCGCGCCGAGAGCGCTTCCGCCCGGTTGATGCGGCGTCCCCCAATTGTTGCTCCATCGCCGCGCGGCCTTTCTTGCCCTCTTCGACCGCATCGCCGAGGTGGACGAGAATGGTGTCGATCGCGCGGATCGCATCATCATTGCCGGGGATGGGAATGTCGGCGAAATCCGGATCGGAGTCGGTGTCGATCAGGCAGACCGTCGGGATGCCCAGCTTTCTCGCTTCGCGAACCGCGTTGAGCTCGCGATGCACGTCGATCACCACCAGCGTGCCCGGCAGCTTCGTCATCGTGCGAATACCTTCCAGGTTCCGCTTGATCTTCGCCAACTCGCGCTTGCGGCTGGCGATCATCTTCTTGCTGTATTCGAGGGCCGTGCCGTCCAGTTCGGCCTTTTCAAGCTCTTCCAACCGGGCGAGCCGCGAGCGGATCGTCCGAAAGTTGGTCAGCGTTCCACCGAGCCAGCGCTCGATCACATAGGGCATGCCCACGCGCTGCGCCTGCTGTTGCACCTGCAAGCGAGCCTGACGCTTGGTCCCCACAAACAACACATCCTCACCACGGGCCACCATCTGCGCGATGAACTTCTTCGCCCTAAGCAACCCCTTCACCGTCTCGCGGATATCCACGATGTGAATGGTGTTGCGCTTTCCGAAGATGTACGGAGCCATCTTCGGATTCCAGCGGCTCACGCGATGGCCGTAGTGAATCCCGGATTCCACCAGTTGACGTACCAACTCCGATGCCAAAAATCACCTCCAAAAACTCTGCCACCCGGATCGACGACCGATCGACCGGAACATTGCACTGTATCAGATTCAGTGGTTCGTTCAAGCAACAATGCCCGGACGACCCATCGCCCGTTCGGCGTGGCGGTACTCGCGGCTTATTGACTTGGCGTATCGGGCATTCCCGAATCGTCAATCCGCAGGAACGCCTTAAGTTCGAGGCTCATTCGTATGCACATAAGTATTTGCGAGATAATACTTTACGGTCTTCCTGCACATACCGCCGCGATGCCGGTTGACCCGTAGACCGATTCCATCTAGCGTTCCCGGCGTGAGCCGAATCACGCCTCCAAAAACCGCCTCCGCTGAAGATTCACGGCTGATTTGTGCGGATTCCAATTTTTCCTCGCATCATCGATCCAACTCGGAAAAACACCTCGTTCACCACAGCCGCGGCCCTCTCGTTTTCATCAGCGCCGCCGAACCCAGCGCCGACGTTCATGGGGCCGCTCTCATTCGAGCGACGCGCGAAGCTTGCCCCAACGTTCGGTTCGTCGGCGTCGCCGGGCCGAACATGGTCGCCGCCGGTTGCGAAACGGTTTACGACATGACCGGCCACGCGGGCATGTTGCTCGGCGCAATCGCCAACGTCGGTCGCGGCATCACCATGCTCTCGGTTGCCGATCGCTACTTGCGCATGTACCCCTTCGACGCTGCGGTGCTGATCGACAGTCCGACGCTGCACCTGCCGCTCTCCGCGAAGGCGCAGGCCGCCGGGGTTCCGGTCATGTATTACATCGCGCCGCAGATGTGGGCGTGGGGCGCATACCGTATCCACAAACTGCGCAACCGTTGCGATCGCGTCGCGGTGATCTTTCCGTTTGAGGAAGAGTATTTTCGCAATCAGGGCGTGAGCGCGCGGTACGTCGGACATCCGCTGGGCGACCTGATCGACGACGAAACGTGGGATCCCGCCATCGTTGACGAAATCCGGTCCTTGGGCTCGCCCGTCGTCGCCCTGCTGCCCGGTTCGCGGAAGCACGTGGTGCAGACCATGCTGCCGGATCAGTTGAAAGTCGCCGAACGGATCGCCGGTGAGTTTCGCAACGCCTTCTTCGGCGTTTCCGTCGCGGGCGCGAACGTGGCGCCGTTGATTGGTCGCCTGACGGCGGCTTCGCCCGTTCGAAATCGTTTATTCCCCGGGCATCGCGCGGAGCTGATCGAAGCCGCGGACCTTGTGCTCGTGGCGTCCGGGACGACGACGCTGGAGGTGGCGTTTCGGGGTCGGCCGATGGTCGTGATGTATCAGTCCTCGCCGCTGCTCTATCACCTGATCGCGCGATGGATGATTCACACGCCGTACCTTTCGCTGCCGAACATTCTGGCGAATCGCGAGATCGTTCCGGAGTTCATGCCCTACTATCGCTCGACCGAACCCATCGCTAAGCGGGCGATCGAATTGCTCAAGTCCGACGAGGAGCGTCGCCGCATGATGGATGATCTCGCCGCCGTGGTCGCGCCGTTGCGCGGGCGCAGCGCATCACAAAACGCTGCGGCCATGCTGCTCGATATGGTGCGCGCCGCGAGACATTGACAGCTGGCGTTCACGTGATGATCCGCGTTTCCTTGGGCGGGATGACGACGGCGTTGCCGATGGCGACCTCCCCCGCCCCTCCTTGGCAAAGAAGGATGCACCGGTCGTCTCGCGTTCCGCGCAGTCTATCCGTGCTCGGCGGCGACTTCTTTCTTGTGCGTATCCACGATCTGCTGTTGCAGGTTGCCGGGCACCGGCTCGTAATGTGAGAACTCCATCGAGTAGCTGCCCTGGCCGCCGGTGATGCTGGAGAGTCGCGAGTTATAGTCGGCGATTTCCGCGAGCGGGACGACGGCCTTGATCGCCGCCATCCCGCCCGGAAGCATCTCCTGCCCCTGAGGCCGTCCGCGACGCGACGCCAGATCGCCCGTGATGTCGCCGACATTGTCGGCCGGCGCGATCACCTCCACGTGGACGATCGGTTCGAGCAGGACCGGCTTGGCCTTCATAAATCCATCCTTGAAGGCGCCGCGACCGGCAATTTGAAACGCAATGTCCTTGCTGTCCACGGGGTGGGTCTTGCCGTCGGTCAACTCGACCTTGACGTCTACGACAGGGAAGCCGGCCAGCACGCCCTCCGCCATTTGCGCGCGAACGCCCTTGTCGACGCCCGATCGATAGGCCTGGTCGATCGCACCGCCGAAAATCTTATCGACGAATTCGTAGCCCGCGCCGCGCTCGTTGGGCAGGACGTTGATGACTACCTTGCCGTATTGGCCGGCGCCGCCGCTTTGCTTCTTGTGGGTGTACTCGATGTCCCGGGCCGTACCCATGATCGTCTCGCGATAGGGAATACGCGGCGGCTTCGTTTCGACTTCGAGCTTGTAGTGATGATTCATTCGCGTGAGATAGCTGCGAAGCTGGATTTCGCCCATGCCGCGGATGATGAGCTCGCCGCCCGTGCCGCGTTCCGAGATGAAACACGGGTCCTCCTCCTGGAAGCGCCGCAAAGCCATTGATATTTTGTCCTCGTCGCCGCGCGACTTGGACACGACCGCAAGCGAAAACATGGGGTTGGGCGTTTTCGGCATTTCGATCATACCGCCCTGGTCGACAAAGAGCGTCTCGCCGATGTGAAAGTCCAGCTTGGCGAGCGCGATGATGTCGCCCGCGACGCCGACCTCGATATCCTTGTGTTCCGGGCCGAGCATCCGCAATACGTGCCCGGGACGCGTCCCTTTCGGCTCGCGCACCGTCTTGACGGTCATATCAGAAGTCAGCTTGCCGGAATGAACCCGCACCGACAAGTATTTGATGTGGCTCTTGGGGTCGGTGCTGATCTTGAAGACCTGTCCGACGAATGGGCCGCCTTGCTTCGGCTCAACCACGGTCTTCACTTCACCATCGACAAGCGTACGCTTCATGCCCGTTACCGGGCTCGGACAGAACGAAGGCAGCGCGTTCAGAAACGCCTCGATGCCCACGTCGCCCAGAGAATTCGTAAAGAAAATCGGAACACACTCTCCCTGGGCAACGGCCTTCGCCGCGATTTTCTCCACCTCGTCCTTCGACAGTTCCCCAACGAGGTATTTCTCCATGAACGTGTCGTCGGCACTGACCAGCGCTTCGATCAGAGCCGTGTGAGCCGCGCTCACGTCGGAAAAATCGGCCTCGCCCGACTCATTCGTGAAGCAATCGACCACCTTCCTGCCTCCGTCGGCCGGCAAATTGAACGGTACGCATTGCGGTCCGAAGGTTTCCTGCACCTGTCCGACCAGGGCGGAAAGATCGATGTTGGCCGCGTCGATGTGGTTGACCACGATCCAGACGCCCACACCGTACTCACGCGCTCTTTCGAACATTCGCCGGGTGTTGACCTGAATGCCCGCCGACGCGGAAATAACCACCGCCGCGCATTCGACGGCCGCGAGCGACGCGATCGCCGGTCCGCAAAACGCCATCAGACCGGGCGTGTCGATCAAGTTGACGTGCAGCCCCTTGTGCGTCAGATATCCGAGGGCCGAGTCCAGCGATGACAGCTTCTCCTTGGACTCCTCGGTGTAGTCCAGGATCGAGCTTTTGTCCTGCACCTTTCCGAGGCGATTGGTCACTCCCGCCTTGAAAAGCAGCGCCTCGGCCAACGAGGTCTTGCCCGATCCGCCGTGACCGACCAACGCGATGTTGCGATACTGATGTGGTTCCAATAGAGCCATGCACCACTCCTCGTCACCGAGCCGCGGGCTTTAGCCCGCGCGGATTCCAAGCCTTCCGAGCCGCGGACTTCAGCCCGCGCGACCCATCGGCGTCCGGGCCGGCATGGAAGAAAGACGACCCGCCTCGGACGCCCAAGACCCGCATACTAGCGAAACCCCCGCCCACCCGCCAAGGGAGGAAAACAATACGCCGATGGCGCGGGTGTGCCCGGGATTTTGGCATCAGGCGGAGCGTCAGGTTCTTGATATCGGAATCGCAAGCCTTGTTCGGATCGGCTACCACGGTCCGGGCCGCCCGCGCATCCCTCGACCGTCACGTCCCCGCCGATCACGGGCGAATCAGGCCTGTCTCGATCCAGTCGAATCGATCCTGTAAATCGCCGTTATCGCCGAAGTCAACGATGAGTTCGAGGCGGCCGGCCTTGGCCACATCGAGACGGACCGGCCCGTGAAGCATGCCGGGGCGAATGTGCGCCTTCTCGAAGCGCTTCTGTCCGTCGACAAGGATCACGACGGTCACATCGGCTACGGGGCCGCTATCGTCGTCCATGCCGAACGACGTCACGAATTCACGATAGGCGCCCTTGATTTCAAAGATAAGCGACGATCGACTGTGTACGCCGATTCCGCGCTCGAACGCCTCGCCGGCCACGGTCAACGGTCCGCCCATGACGTTGCGATCCGGCCGGTATTCCCAATCCAGGGCAAGCATCGGCGTATGTTCGTAGCTTGCGGGGGATTGGTCTGAGAGCCATTCCCAGCGCCCGCCGAGAAAGTCTAATCGCGATGCTCGACCGGCGTCGAATTCGAGTCGCGCGCCGCCGGCGGATCTGGCTTCGATTTCGCGGTTCACCCATTCCAAAGAGGTAAATGTGATGCGCGAACCGTCTCGAAAAGCAGCCACGGCGTAGAGACCTTGTGGAGGCGCGGGCTGCGGATGAACCAGACGGGCGGCCACCGCGAGGCGAAGCGGGATCGTGTTCCTGGCCGATCCATTGTCGATCGTGACGCCTTCGTGGTCGATCGCGGTAACGAATCCGCGGACAACGTCGCCGTTGGTGAGAAGCACGCGATCGTCCTCGGATGCGAGCGGGCGTTCGAACCATCGAACGGATTCGGTGTAGGCGGGCATGGCGGCCTGAGCGAAACGAATCCGCGCGACCTGTTCGAGCGGAAGGGTCAGGTTTCCCAGGTCCGAGGTATCGAGGGCGAGCGCATCGGCGGCGCTTCGAGCGATGCGGCCTTTGATTCGGTCGCCGTTGGCAAGCCCGACAAAGACACCGTCGCGTCCGGGGGGCGGATCGTCGGAGTCGTCAGGCGTGGACTCGCGGGACGCATCGAGCACTTCAATGGAAATGACGTCGCGCGTGGCGATCTGACGCTTGTCGTCGCCGCTTTGGAGAACGGCGCCCGATTGCAGCGAGAGCGCCGTGAGGCGACCTACGGCGGGATCTGGTTCGACGGTGCGGACTCGGACCTCGACGCCCGGGTCGGCGGCGAGAACGGCGCCGGTGCGCGTAGCGCACACCACTGTGAGCACGAACACGGCTGTCCCGGCGCGCCGGGAGAGACGGATCGGAATCTGGATGGGTCGGTTGCGCATGGTCACTTCTGAAAGATCGGTAAAAGACGGTTGGGCATCTGAAGAATGATCAGCGCCATGGCCGTTCCGTATTCATCGCCCGCCTGCCCACGCCAGAAGCCCTCGGGCTCCTGCTTGGCCAGCAGTTCGGTCCGGACCGCCGGCCACCAGCGTTGCCAGTAGGCGTCGCCGGCGAGAAACATGGCCTGGACCGCGTAGTAATGTCCGTAGAAATAGTGTCCGACGGTCTGTTCCTGGGGCGGGATGAACCGCAAGAGGTACTCGAGCCCGCGGTTGATTTCGTCGGAGCCGTACAGTCCGGCGTATTGCAAGGCGGCGACGCCGCCGGCGGAGCGTGCAAAGGCCGACCCCCCGGAATGAAGCATGTAGCGGAAGCCGCCGTCGGGATTCTGGCTGTCCTTCACGTACTTGATTGCGGCGTCGATGATCTCCCTGTCGACGTAGACCCCGGCGTTGCGCGCGGCGCGAAGTGCCATGACCTGGCACACCGAGACCGAAATGTCCGCGTCGGCGCGGACCGGCTGATAGCGCCACCCCCCCTCTTCGTTCTGCGTGCCGCCGATCAGGCGGACGGCGCGGCGGACGGATTCGCGGACCTCCGGGCGCTGGGTCATGCCGTAGATTTCCGCAAGGAACAGCGTGGCAAAGCCGTGCCCGTACATCGGACCGTGCGAGGTGGCCGCGGCGAGCAGGCCGCTCTCGGAACCCTGACTCAGGGTGAAGTCCAAGGCTCGCTCGACGTTGACGGCGTAGCGACCGCGTCCCGGCGTGTTCCCGTCGGCCATCAACGCCAGCCCGGCGAGACCCGTGATTCCCACGTGCGGACCGTAATGCGAAAGACCTCCGAATGAGCCGTCCTCCGCCTGATGGGCGGCGAGCCACGTCAGCCCGCGCTCGACGGCCGCATGCACCTCGGGTGTGATCTCGGACTCGACCGCGGCTGGCGTGTGAAGCGGTTCGACCGACGCCGAAACCGCGCGGATCGTACAGAACCCTGTGCCGAGCGCCGCGATCATGACGCCCGTCCGCCAATCGAACCGTAGGGTGGGCAATGCCCACCCTACACGCCCACGAGATAAACCGCGACTAGCCGTCACCGATCGGACTCCTGCAAGGAGCGATAGTAGCGCTCGATCCACATTCGGTAGCGTTCGAGGAACTCCTCATCGACGCCCTGAATCACTTCGTCACGCTCCCGTTGCGGCAGGTTTCCCCAGCCGCGGCGAGCGTCGCGAAGCTCTCCGCCGGGCGTCGGCGTCTTGACCTCGGTTCCCGCGGACGGCGCTTCGGACGACGATGACTCCGCGACCTCGCCCTGTTTTCGGCTTCGCGACGGCTCCGGTCGTTTGGCCGCGGACGGGAGCTTGCGCTTGTCCGGGCCTTGCGGCGGCGGATTTACCGTCCGCATGCGGCGGCGGGATGCGGCGACCTTGATCGCCTCGTCCAGCTTTCCGGAAATCTCCCGCTGAACGGTCTGGGTCTGGTCGCCGGGGTCAAAGTTGATCTGAAGCTTTCGAGCGACATCGCCCATCAACCGCATGATGCCGTCCATCAGGTCTTCGTCCGAGTCATTCAGCGCCTTGCGCATGAGCTTCCCGGCCAGGTCGTCGGATTGCTTCTCCTCTTTTTCGCTCTTCTCCTTGTCCGCCGCGGGTCGCTTGTCCTCAATTTGTCCCGACCGCTCGATCTGTGCCGACGCCGGTGCGACCGACGCGACGCCAAAAATCCAAAAGTTCAAAAGTCCAAAAGTCCAAATTTGGACGTTTAGACGTTTGGACGTTTGGACCTTTGGATGTTTGGACGTTTGCATGTTTGGACGTTTCGACTTTTGGACTTTTGGGCTTTTCGACGTTTCTCAATGCCCCTTAGCGCGGGTCGTCACCAACTCGGCCAGACGACGAACCTCGGACTGATCCTCGCCGATCAGGGTCAACTGGCGCAAGTCCTTCTCCATCGGATTGCTCGCATCGAATTTCGCGTAGAGCGTCGCTGTCCGTTCGTTGATGTCGTTCTGCATCGCCTTGAGCACCAGCAATTCCGCGACGGTGGGCACGGGCGCGGCGGACGATGCAGCATCCCCCGCTCCGCCTCTTCCGCCGCTCTCGGCCTCCGCGAATTCCGTATCCAGCGGCAGCGATTCCGTCTCGATGATCGCGGCGATGAGCTTCTCAAGCTCGTGCTCAATGCGCTCGGTCGTCGCGCGGAGATCATCGTCCACCCGGCGCTCGTCGAGGGCCGATCGACTCTCGTCCATCCAGCGTCCGACACGCTCCAGCGCCCAGCGATAGACCGCGACCTGCTCCAGATCGGGAAGGGTCGTCGCCACCATGCCGCGTACCTCGAGTTGTTCGTGGGCGAGCTTAGCGGCTTCGCGGGCTTCGGATCGACCGACGCGACCGAGCTTCGCGACGGCGCCCTGCAATTCGGCGATGCCTGCGTTGACAGCCTGCTGCCCCGCGAGCATCGCCTGCAAGTCGTCGCGGATTTCGCCGAGCGTGCGCCGGAACAGTGCTTCGGCGGTCTGCTGCTCGGCGGCCAGGAGTGCGTCGTGAGCATCCGCCAGCAGCTTCAATGCCTCGTCCTGCGAAACGACCGCAGCGGCGGCCTGTTTCGCAGCGAGATCGGATTCGGCCCGCGCCATGGGGACGGATGATTGGCGAACACGTCGCCCGGCGTCAGCCGTTGGTTCGTTCTCCATCAATTCTTCGCTGAACATTTTGGCGTTTCGCCCCAGCGTGCGTTGCTGTACGGCCAGGGCCTCGAAGGCCGATTGATCGGCGCTAAACAACCCCGCCTCCTCGGACGCCGCGCGAACGGCGCGCTGCTCGTCGATCAGGGCGGCGACCTGCTGGGCGGCGAGGTCGATGCGCTTTCGAAGCTGCGCCAGCTCGCGCGTCTCGCGCTCTTGCAGCGCACTGAGCATCTTGCGCAAGGCCTCGGCGGCGGCGCGCTGCTCATTCGTCGCGGCGGCTGTGCGGTTGGCGCCGATGGCATCCGCGGCCTCGCGGAAATGTCGGGCCATGTCGTTGGCCCGCGCGCCGCGCAAGGCGGCGTCGATCGCGTCGGCGCCCGACGGATCCTTCTCGCGCGAGGCGTCCTCTTGTTGCTCAAGGCGGGCCAGATGCTGCGTTACGTCGTCCGTAATTTGTTCCTGCAACCGCTGATTCCGTCGAAGCGCGTTGCGTTCCTCGCCGTCGAGCGATTCCACGGGTTTGCCGAGCATGGACTTTCCGAGTTCGGCGGTCTGCGACCGGATTTCCGATTGGCGATCGAGGAGGTCGCGTGTCCGGCTGATAAGGCCTTGAAACGTGCCCCACTGGCCCATGGCACGTAGGACCTCGTGCAGGCGATGCATCGCGGTCTCCTGAGACTTCGCGGCGTCCGAGATGTTCGCCTGTTCGGCGATGGCGTCGCTCTGCTCGCGAGCGCGGCTCAGCGAGGCGCTCGCAGCGGCCGCCGGTCCGACGGCGACGGTCCGCACGGCTTCGGCGAGCGCCGCGACGCGCGTCCGTTCCTCGCGTTCGTTGCTCAGGTTGTCCTCGATTCGCCGGACGATGTCGTCGAGGCGCGCCGCCGCCTCCCGGAGTTGTCGCGACATCTTAACCTGCGATACGGACAGACTGCTGACGACCTCCCGCTCGGCGTCGGTCAGCGGGCGAACAGCGTCATCGGGAAGTTGCAGCCCGAGCCCCGACATTGATGTCGGGCGGAGCACTGTTCGTGTATGATCATGAAGGTCGGCCTGATCAAACGTCAAACGGCGCAGCCGCTCCTCAACCGCCGCAAGGTCTTCCCGCACGCGAATTTCGTACTCGGCGGCGCTGACCACCTTGAGCCGCAACGGAGTCGAACGGCTCTCCTGCCCGGTCGAGCCGGGTCCGCGGTAGTTGTCCACCGCGAGGGCGGCATAGATCACCACGTCGCCGGGCGAGAGAGCCAGCGCCGCGACGCTCCAAACGTAGTTCGCAAAAGCCTGGACTGTGGGGCCTTCATCGGCGACCCGCATCTGCTCCCCAAGGGAAATCGTTCGCGGTTCGGCGATCGACGGCAGTTCGCAGACAAGGTCGATCCGCTCGACGCCGAAATCGTCCTCGGCGCGGACGACGACGCGAACGGAACCGTCCGGCGTGATCTCGGCGATGGACGGCGGCTGGAGCACGGCCACGGTCGGCGATGCGTCGGAAACGGCGCGGACGGAGTAGAGCGGCGCGCCGCGATTTTCGAAGCCGTACTCGTCGCGCAACACCGGCCGAAACTCAACGTCCTGGGTGACCTCGAAGCGCGCCGTCACCTTCTGCGCGTCCGCGGCATCAACTTCGAGCGAGATCATTTCGCCGGACTCCAGTTGGAGGCCCAGCGCCGACCGGGTCGCGTCGGGGGGGATCGGTTTGCCGATCCGAAGCGTGACGCTGACGAACCCGCCCTGGGGCGCAGAGACCGAACCATCGCGCAGATCCTCGGTGCGGACAGGGCGTTTCGCCGCATAAGGCGGCGGTTCGATCACGGCGAAGGCGTCGACGACCTCCGGTCGCCTTACGACACGGATCGTCGCCGGATTGCGGATTGTACTGTCGTCGCCCGCCTCGAACCAATAGGCGAGATCAGACGTCACGGCGTCGATCGTCGTGGAAAAAACCCCGTCTCCTTCGCCCTGCAGTGTGAGGGTGTTAACCGTACCGTCCGTCTCGCGAAGGTGGACGACGGCGCGCAGCGAATCGCGCAATCCGCGACGAACCTGCATCCGCACGGCGGCGGACTCGCCCATGGCCACGGTCTGCCCGGCGGTCATCGGAAGAATCGAAACGCTTCGCGGCCATTCGATGTCGCCCGAGGGGTAGACGTAACGATAGAACCCGGTTCGGACCCAGTCGGGCGAAAGCCAGATCGAAAGTGCCATGAAAATGGCACTGGCGCAAAAGAGCGCGCCTCGCCACACGACGGGCGCGATCGCGAGGGCCGATTCCAATCGCAGACTCTCGATGGCCTCCTCCGTGGTATCGACGACGCGCCTCGCCATGCTCGACGAATCGGCGTCGCCGCGTTCGAGAAAGTTGACGCTGCTCGCCAGACGGTCGTGCAACGGGCGGAAGTGACGCTCGAGTTTGCCGGCAAGCTCCCCCATGCTAAACCGGACACGCAAAGGCGTTACAATCCAGTGCATCACGGCGCCGACGAAACCGGCAAAGAACAGTACGCTCACAACCACGCGCAGAACCGACGGCAACCATACGAGCCAGTCTACGGCAACAACTGTAAAAAATGCAGCTACACCCCCCGCCAGGACCGCGAACAGTCCGTAGAGCACCAGACGATGCCGGACCGTGCGGCGCATGCGCGTCAAGCGAGCGATGATGGGCGACTCTTGCATAACGTCACCGGAACAAGTGCTCATCGGATCAAGCGCCGGCGGGCGGGTAGAAAAGTCCAAAAGTCCAAAAATCCAAACCAAAGCCCTATTGGGACTTTTCGACTTTTGAACTTTTGGACGTTTCTAGAAAAGCCCGAAAGCCTTACGAAGCCCCCATTCCATTGAAATCATAAGAACGAAAAACGCCAAAACCAACTTGGAGTCCCACAAAGGTTCGGTAACGTCATCGGGAATCTGTACGCTCCGGCCTCGGATGGCCCCAAATTCAACCTCCAATTGATCCAGCTCGAGGACCTTGCCGCCCGTCGCCGCGGCGATCCGTTCGAGAACTTCGTGGTCGGCTTCTGGTCGGCGGGTCTCCAGGTCGGGCCGATCAACCCGAATCAAGACCGAAGCGCTGCGACCGCCGGGACGCGCCGGAATGTCCGCCGGGGCGATCGCGAACCCGCCGGGGCGGGGCGGCACGTAGACGCCTTCGAACAAATTGGACTGTACGCTGAGACGGTGGACGTCGAACTCGCCGACGACCGTCGGTGCGCTCCGCCGCGGCGCGGGCCAGCCCGCTGGCGGGCCCCTCAGAACCCCGGCATTAATGCCGGGGCTCCGAACCTCCGCCGATGACGACCCTGCCGCCTCGGCGGACTGCGTAACGCGGATGGCGATGGTGTCGCGCGTTTCGCCCAGAAGTTGGGGATCGAGCACTTCCACCTGCGTCTGGACAGGCTGCCCGTACGTGTAGACGCGGTGATCGGTGCGAAGGATATAGCGGCGATCGCCCGAACCGCGCGAGCCGCGCATCAATTCGCGCATAACGCGTATCCAATAACCATCGTAGATCAGCTCGCCGGTGTGCCTCCGCCACCGCCAGGTGTCGTCGGTCGCCTGAAAGAAGAGCTTGCCCGCGCCGTAGCGTCCGACCACGACGACCGGCATGGTCCCGGCGACAGAGCGCATCGTGGGGTGTTCGGCCAGCACCGCGGCGCCGGGGCGTGCGCCGAGCGTTCGGGCGACCCAGAATAGTTCGGGAAGCGAGCGGAACAGGCTCTCGTTGCCGTCCCGGTCGGTCGTGAACCGAAAGAGGCGGCTTTCGCGCCCTTCGGGCGTGAGCGCGGGTTGAAAGCCCGCGGTAAGGGGCGCGTCGTATCGACCGAGGAACCGCGGATCGATCGTAACCGGAATCAACCGTTCGAGCGGCGTGCCCAGAAAGCGCTGGGGCGCGAAACGCTCGCCCGCGATCAGGCCGAAGCCCCCGCCTTCATTCCCGACGTAATCCAGCAGCATGTTCATCTGCTGCGGCGTCAGCCATCCGCCGCGCGGATCGACATCGCCGAACAGAACGACGTCGTAGCGGTTCAGCTCCTCGGGCGATTCGGGAAAGCGGCGGATCGGTTCGGCGCCTTCCTGCACGAAATCCTCGTCGGCTTCGAGAAGCAGGACGCTTAGTTCCATCGTCTTCTCGCGGATCAGCGCATTCTTGAGAAAGCGGTACTCAAACCGCGGATAGCCGTCGACGAACAACACGCGCAGGCGATCCTGGAGGACGGTCACGTCCAGCGCGTCGGCGTTGTTCTCGGTGTTGCGCTCCCCGGGAAGCGGCGTGACGCTGACGCGATAGCGGGCGTCGCCGACCCGCGTCGGCTTGGCGCGGAGTTCGAGCGTCTTCCCGGGCGATTGCGGATCGAGCGTCACCGATTCGTCAGACACCGTTTCGCCGGCGCGGTCGTCGATCAGGCGCACCTTCAACTCCGTGGGTTCACGCAGTCCGCGCGCGGAGATCGGCGCCTCAACGACGAAGACATCGTTGGCGAAGACGCTGCTCTGCGCCCGAAGCGCTCCGACTTCGACGTCGATGGGACTCAACGGCGATCCGACGCGGAGCGGATAGATCGGGATTTGCCGATCCGTTGCGGCGTCCAATGCGTCCTTCAAACTGCTCGACTGCGTGCTTTGACCATCGCTGGCGAGGACGATCGCTGCCAGTCGCCGACCATGCGATCGTTCGAGCACGCTTCGGATCGCACCGGCGAGGTCCGTGCCGGCGCCGTCCGCGGTCGTTTCGTGAATCGCCCGAACGGCGGCCTCGGGCGCATCGCGCGTTTCGACGGACGCCCGCGTTTCCGCCGCCCCGGCGAACGTCACCACCTGCAGCCCGTTCTGCTGCAGCAAGCGTGCAAGCGGTGTCGCGTCGTCGCGCAAAAGCGCCTTCGTAACAAGGTCGAATCGGGATGTATCGGCAACCGCCTGCGAACCGTTGATGCCGGCCCCGCGCGCGATCGCATCGACCAGCGACTCGTCGGCATACTGGTCCTTCGTCGCCATGCTCATCGAACTGTCGAGCATCAGGACCACGTGCGACGGCTCGACGCGGTTACGCTGGAGGACGAGCAGGGGCCTACACAGCGCCGCGACAATCAGCGCGAACAACGCTCCACGGGTCACACAAAGCACGATTCGCCGCGTCGCCGACGTCCGCTCGCGCCAGTAGATCAAAACGATCCCCGCGGCGGCGAAGACGCCGACGGCCAGCAGAATCCACGCCGGGACGGGATTCTCCCAACGAAGCAGAAGCGGCGCATCCCGCCCCAGGCGGATGTCGTGCAGGTCCAACAGCCATTCGACCAGATGCCTCACTTCGATCCTTTTCCGTTGCGGCGGTTCGGAGCCCCGGCTTTTCTGAACCCCGGCAGTAATGCCGGGGCTCCGGGATTACCGGGGTTCTGAGGGGTCCGTCGCGCCCGCGACACCCCCCCTTGCAAAGGGGGGACTTTGGGGGGTCGTCACCGCCGTTCGAGCGGCCGCACGGCGGGTCCGTCCCGGATGCGGAATCCCGAACCATCTCGCCAAACACGGCTCGCCCAGCAACAGCGCAAGCAAAACCAAAAACAGCATCGAGGACAACTCGGCGGAGCGTCCGGCGACCGACGCCTCCGCGCCTTCATCCTCCGTCATCAGGTTGATTGGGCGTCCTGCCGCCGCGACCAGCGCCGCGCCGTCCGCGGCACGAAGGTCGGACTCTCCCCGATCGGTATTGACCGCGAAGAGACGCGTCGAACCGCCTATCGAAAGGGTCAACACCTGCGCGGCTTCCACGGGTCCGAACTCCGCTGCCAGTAGGGCGGACGCTGCAAGAGGTTGTTCCGCGTCACCCACGAGGGGTGACGCTACAAAGGGCACTACGGACGGTTCCGGTGCCGGACTGCTCCCCGCCGTCATACGCAGCGTCATTGAGCTTTCAGCCGGAGAAAGCGGTTCGCGGAGCGTGTCACCGACCGTCAGGTTGCGATGTTCGCCGTGTCGCGGGGCCAGTGACGCGACCGCGCCGAGCATGACGGCTACGTAGTCGCCCTTGCCGGGCAGATTGTTCCATTCCATGTTGGCCGTCGTCGTCCAGACCATGACGCGGCCCGAGCCGAAACTTGCCGACAGCATCGCGGGGGCATCGTTGGTATATCGCAGGATGACTTCGCCGCGCTGCGGGTCGAGACTGATCGGCAGGTAGCGATCGACTCGCGCCAGGAACAAACCGCTCGTCGGATGCCCGGCGAAATCCGCGAAAATCGCATGGGGGCGTGCGTCGAGCTTGATTCCAAGTCGTTCCGCCGCGTTGGCGAGTGATTCGGTGGGCCGGCCGATCCGCCCCGGAAGCAGCCCCTTGCCCTCCGCGAATCCGAAGCGGTTGTAATTGTCGGCGCTGACCAGATCGCCGAGACAAACGAGGAGTCCGCCGCCCGCGGAGACGAAGCTCTCCAGATCAGCCCACTTCTCGTAAGACAGATGCGGGACGTTGCACAGGGCGACCACGTCGTAGTGGGACAGGGCTTCGCCGCCAAGCTCCGGCTCACTGATGATCTTGGGTTCGACGAGCGCCGCTCGCCGCCAACCCCTCAGAACCCCGGCATTAATGCCGGGGCTCCGAACCGACGCCGGCGTCGGATGCAACGCCGCCGCGTCCGTGCCCCCCCCCCTTGCAAAGGGGGGGCTCGGGGGGGTCGGCGCGAGGGCGGTGGCGAGATAACCGGCCTGTCCCTCCAGTAGCCGGGGCCCCGGCCGCCCGTCGACCAACAACACCGGCGTCGACTCGCGCACCTCGATCGAAAGGTTGCGAACGTCGTCCGCGGCGAGGGTGTCTTCGGTTGACGTGCTCAGACGGGCTTCGATCATTTTCGTTCCCGGCGCGGAAAACTCCGTGGAAACCGACGCGGCCGTGGTTTCACCGGGCGCGAGCGTCGGAAGCGACACCCGGCGAACGATCTGTCCGTCGAGACGCGACTGCAAGGTCAAACCACGAACACTCGTCGGACCGAAATTCGTCACCTCGATGGCGAACCTCGCGGGGACATTGAGGCCGATGAGCGGCGTTTCCGGCGATACGCCGGCGACAGCGACGTTTTCGCCCGTCCCGGGATCAACCCGCACGAAATTGAGGTTGGTTGCGGGATGGCCGAGGGCGTCAGCGAGTTCACCCGCCTTGCGGGCGGCTGCGGTCGGATTTTGCGGCGAATCGGACTGCCATAGAGAAACGGGAAAATCGGAAATCACGTAGACCACGCGATTGCCGACGGGGGCGTCGGATTCGCGAACGATCCGCAACGCGGAGTTCAGGGCGCCGACCAAATCCGTGCCGCGCTGCGTCGGTTCCATGGCGGCGACCTGGTCCTTCACGAACCGGCGGTCGTAGGCGGCGTGGGCGATGACCGCCTGCGACGGATCGGCCAGCGTCACAATACTGATACCGTCGGTCGGCGGGAACGACGCGATAAGGCGATTGGCGGCGGCCCCGGCGGCATCGAACCGCGTCCGGCCGTCCGGCCGCTTCGCCTGCATCGAAAGAGAGTTGTCCAGAAGCAGAATGCGATGTACACGCGACGATCCCAGCCCCGCCAGGCGGCTGTCTGGAAGATACGGTCGGGCAATGGCAAGACCGGCAAGCAGCACGACGGCGATGCGGACGGCCATCAAGAGGAGTTGTTCGAGCCGCATCCGTTTTGCGCTGCGCCTGTTGGCGGCGATGAGAAAGGACATAGCCGCCCAGGGCATCCGCCGGTAGCGCCGTCGGTTGATCAGATGGACAAGAATCGGGATGACGCCGGTCGCCAGCGCCGCCCAGGCCAGCCCCGGATGCACAAACGGTAGGACCTGCAACAGCAGGGTATTCGCCATTGCGTCACCCTCCGCCCAGGACTCGTGAAGACCGCTGCCGCAGGCGTGCGCTGCGTGTCGCCAGGTACCCGCTCAGGGCCGCGTCCAACGGCATGCCCGTGTTGAAGACCGAATAGTCGATCAGCATGTGCCCGCAGCCGGCGCGGAGTTGATCCTGAAACCGTTCGACTTCCTCGACGTACCGCGTCCGCAGCGTTCGCGGGTCGGTCAGCAGCCGTCCGCTCTGCTCCAACCCGTCGAACATCACCGGACCGCTGAACGGCAGGGACAGTTCAGCCGGATCCCAGACGTTCCACACGATCACCTCGTGACGGCGGTAGCGCAGCAGTTTGAGGCCCTTGAGGATCGACTCCGGCGCGTCGAACAGATCGCTGATCAGCACAATCAGCAGGCGGTGATTGAGCCGCTCGGCGACCTCCGCAAGCACGCGCCCGATCGAGGTCTTGGCCGGCCCGGTCCGTCCGTCCAACTCGTGGACGAGCGTCTTCCAGTGGTGCGCGTTATTCGTCGGTCGCAGAAATCCGGTGATATGTTCGTCGAATCGCGTCAGTCCGACGGCGTCCTGCTGCTGAAGCGTCAGGTAGGCGACGGCGGCGGCGATCGACGTGGCGTATTCATGCTTGGTCAACGCGGCGAGTTCGGAGCGGTATCCCATCGACTCGCTGCAGTCCACCACAAGCATGAGGTTCAGGTTGGTCTCCTGCTCGTACTCCTTGATGTAGTATTTGTCCGTCTTGCCGAAGACTTTCCAGTCAATGTGCCGCAGGTCATCGCCTTGCGTATAGACCCGGTGATCGGCAAACTCGACCGAAAGCCCCTGGTGCGGACTATGGTGGATGCCGGAGAAGAAGCCTTCGACGATCATGCGGGCGCGCAGCTCCAACCCGCCGATCTTCGCCAGCACCTGCGGCTCCAGGTATTTCCGATAATCGTGTTTGGACGGTTCCATGCTTGCGTCGATTCGCGGTCGGCGGGGACGATTCCGTCAGACCGCGCACTGTGCATGCGTTCCGGAGCGGCGCGCTACGTCCGCGTGCGATCCGCCGCGAACACGCGGCTGCCCATCGCACGATCCATCGTCGCCGACGGGTCGACGGGAAGCTGCTCAATCAATTGATGGATGATGTCGTCGCTGCGAACGCCGTCCGCCTCGGCGTTGAAGTTCGTGAGAATGCGGTGGCGCAAGACCGGAAACGCTACGGCCCGAATGTCTTCGGTCGATACGTAATAGCGTCCCTTGAGAATCGCCCGCCCTTTGCCGGCCAGAACCAGGTATTGCGACGCTCGCGGACCGGCGCCCCATCCCACGTAGTCCTTGATGATCTTCGGAACGTTTCCCTGATCCACCCGCGTCGAACGCACAAGCTGCATCGCATAACGCATCACATGGTCGGCGCACGGCAGACGCCGCACGATCTCCTGCAACTCAAGCACCTCGCGGGCGTTGAGCGTCCGCTCGACCGCCACATCCTGCGGCGCCGTCGTCATCTTGATGATCTGAAACTCTTCTTCCTCCGACGGATACCCCACCCGCACTTTGAACATGAAGCGGTCGAGTTGGGCCTCCGGCAGCGGGTACGTCCCTTCCTGCTCGATGGGGTTCTGCGTAGCGAAAACGAAGAACGGCCGCGGAAGCTTGTGCGGAAATCCCGCCGCCGTCACCTGATGCTCCTGCATGGCCTCCAACAGGGCCGCCTGCGTCTTGGGAGGCGTGCGATTGATTTCGTCCGCGAGCACGACGTTGGCGAAGACCGGTCCCTTCACGAAGCGCAGCGAACGCGTCCCCGTACCGCGATCCTCCTCGATCACTTCGGTGCCCGTGATGTCCGACGGCATCAGGTCGGGGGTGAATTGAATGCGCGAAAAGCTCAGCGAAAGCTGCCGCGAAAGCGTGCTGATGAGCAACGTCTTCGCCAGACCGGGCACGCCCTCCAGGATGCAGTGCCCGTTGCAAAACATAGCCGTCAGCAGTTGCTCAATGACCGCCTCCTGCCCGACGATCGTCCGCGCGATCTGCGACTTCAGACGTTCGTAGGATGCTATAAGGCGCTCGACGACCGCGACATCATCGGCTTCGCTCCGTTCAACCACATCGCCGGGTTTCGACTCGTTGGCCATCCTAGTATTCCTTGAAACGTCGAAATGTCCAAAAGTCGAAAAGTCCCAATTTGGACGTTTAGATTTTTGGACGTTTCCGACGCCCTCCACTACCCGGCTTCATTGATCCGGTTGATGAGCGCCCGCAGTTTACCCGTGCTTCGCCGGTCGAATGCAATAACGAGGCGCGGCTTGTCCGCAAACGCCCCGTTCTCGCCCTCGATCGGCTGATTCGTCTGCTCAATGCGGCCGCTCGTCAGGATATCGGCGAAACGCTCATTCAACTCCGATAACACTTCGGCAGACACCGGCGAATTCATCCGGATCGCCAGACGGTCCCATACATACCGCATAGAATGATACCGGCGATAGAATTTCAGGATGGCATCCACGGCGTCCTCGGCCCGATCGGTCACGTGGAACAGGTCCATGTCCGCCGGATCGATCATGGCGTTGCCCAGCAATTCCGCCTTCACATAGCTACGCCAGTGCTTCCAGTAGGTTCCGCCGGGCTCTTCGCACAGGACGATGGGGATCGGCGCCGTCTTGGCGGGCTGCACGAGCGTCATCGCCTCGAATCCTTCA
>ERZ1292633.809-Hain-H41-02um-R1-809-length-35111-cov-8_pt1 | contig 20593 bp, 15 predicted proteins | sample MGYA00564406_ERZ1292633 | MGnify/ENA primary metagenome ERZ1292633 (study PRJEB36523, sample SAMEA6512639) | groundwater metagenome | collected 2019-01-08 | study: AquaDiva: Metagenomics assemblies of 32 groundwater samples
GTACGATCCGGCGCCGCCGATTCCGTTCGTCTCGGGGCTGGCCGGATCGCTCGCCTACGATTTCAAGGACTTTTTCGAGCGCTATCCGTCGCGGGCGCGCCGCGAATGGCCGCATCCCGATCTCCTGCTCGGCTTCTACGACGTCGTCTTCGGTTGGAGGCGGGAGACGGGCGAGGCATGGGTGGTCGCGACCGGCTTCGACGGCGTCTCCGCCGACGAATCGCGCGCCGGCGCTCGACTCGACGCGGCGTGGTCGCGCCTCACGGCGGCGTTCGAGGCTGTTCCCGACTGGGCAGCGGAATCGCTCGTCCGCCCGGACGAGCCGACGTGGGGCGCGCTCACGCCGATCGCCGCCTCCGACTTCACGCGCGAGGGCTATCTTCGCGTCGTCGAACGCGCGCTGGAGCACATTGCCGCCGGTGACATCTACCAGGTCAATCTCTCGCAACGCTTCTGGGTGGAGCCGGCTCCGGCGCCCGCCGCGCTCTATCGGCGGCTCCGCGCCGTCGCGCCCGCTCCGTTCCTCGCCTACGCCGCGCTTCCGGGGGGCGGCGGGATCGCGTCGTCGTCGCCGGAGCGCTTCTTCTCCATTCGCGGATCGCGCATCGAGACGTGGCCGATCAAGGGGACGCGCCCGCGGGGCCGCTCGCGCGAGGAGGACCTCGCGCTGGCGGAAGCGCTACGGGCGAGCGAGAAGGACTGCGCCGAGAATCTCATGATCGTGGATCTCGCACGAAACGACCTCGGCCGCGTCTGCGAGATCGGGTCGGTCCGCGTGCCCGCTCTCTGGGAAGTGGAGACGCATTCGAACGTCCACCACCTGGTGTCGCGCGTCGTGGGAGATCTGCGTGGCGGCGTGGGACCGGTGGAGGTTCTTCGCGCGCTATTCCCCGGCGGCTCCGTCACCGGAGCGCCGAAGATCCGCGCCGTGGAGATCATCGACGCGCTGGAGCCGGTTCGCCGCGGCGTCTACACCGGAGCGATCGGCTACTGGGACGCTTCGGGGGACGCCGACTGGAACATCGCGATCCGCACCGTGACCGTGGGACGCGGCGCGGCTTCGTTCCACGCGGGGGGCGCGATCGTGGCCGATTCAACGCCGGAGGGGGAGTACGAGGAGACGCTCGTCAAAGCGAGCGGCATGATGCGGGCGCTGGGGGTACGGCGGGCGGGGTGACGAGAGGGCGCCTTCCCTCTACCGGTCCTTCCACTTCGGTTCGCGCTTCTCGAGATACGCGCGAATCCCCTCGTGCGCGTCCTCGGTCTTCATCAGCTCGTCCACGTAGAGCCGCTCGATCTGCGTCATCGCCTCGCCCGTCCGCATCTCCTCGCCCATTCGAAGCGCCCGTTTCGCAAGCCGCAATGCCACCACGCTCTTCTCCGTGAAGAGGGAGACGTAGCTCGCGACCGCCGCGTCGAGCGTCCCGCGCGGTGTCAGGATGTTCACGATTCCCAGCGCCTTCGCTTCCGCCGCCGTGATCGGCTCGCCTGTCAGGACCAGTTCGTATGCCTTCTGCGACGTGACGAGGTGGGGAAGCATCGCCGCGGCGGCCGGGGGGAAGCAGCCGAGCCAGATCTCGGGGAGCCCGAACGAAGAGCCCTCCTCCGCGACGATCATGTCGCAGGCGAGCGCCAGCTCGAAGCCGCCTCCCAGCGCCACGCCGCGCACGCCGGCGAGCGTGACGCACGGGAGCGTCCCCACGGCGCGCACGATGTCGTGGAATCGCTCCAGCATCGCGGGGGCCTGCTCGGGCGTGTGGATCTTGATGTCCACACCGGCCGAGAGCGCCTTGTCGCCGGTGGAGGTGAGGACCATCGTGGCGACGCCCGGCTCCCGCGCCACTTGCGCCACCGCCGCGGAGAGCGCCTCCATCATCGGGAAATCGAGGATGTGGAGCGGTGGACGGTCGAGCGTGAGCCGCGCGAGACGACCTTCGATGGCGAGGTGAAGGTATTGGGGGGTGGCGTTCATGCCTCAACCCTAGCAGACGGGAAGTCGCCCGGGGAGACACAATGGTGCGGTCCCTACGTCGAGATCGAACGGACCGCAGTGCTGGCATTGTCGCGGCGCCCTATTTCAGGATGCTGAACTTGCCCTGCTCTTCTCCTTCCGGGGCTGAAATCGTGTAGAAGTAGACCCCGGAGGCAAGCCGCCTCCCGCTCTCCGATCGCCCATCGAATCGCACGTCGTGGTACCCCGGCGGCAGTTGCTCATCCAGGAGCGATCGGACGCTCCTACCCCGCACGTCGAAGACCGTGATCCTGACTCGCCCCTCCCGTTTGGTACGGAACGTCAGGACCGCTTCCGGATTCAAGGGATTGGGGGACATCGACGCCACCAGGGCGGATGTTCCGAAGATGGTCAATCGGAGTGGCGCCCTGAAGCGAGCGCCCGTGGCGATCATCCCCTCCAGCGCCGCGTCCACGATCGTCGCGCCGGATGCCAGATTCGCGAACAAGCGCCGCAGGTCGTCTTTCGAGAAGCACGCGGGCAGCTCCGCGATCCCGTTCTCGTCGTGGTCCGCGTCCACCGTGGACTTGTCGCGTAACACCGGGATCGAATCGACGGTGCCCGAGCCGTGGGAGATCAGGACGATCGTTTCGAAGAGAACATCCGTGTTGGAGTAGGACCCCCTGATCGGCTCGATCTGGAAGCAGTGGGCCGGCTTCTGATTCCCGAGTCGAATCGTCCCCTGCCGTCCAAGCGCGAAGGCCCTCGCTTCAATGGTGGCCGCAATGGTCGCCGTCGTGCCTGCCTGCGATGCCAGACGTCCGTCGCTCACCTCGAGCGTGACGGTGAAGGAGCCGCCCGTCCCGTAAATCTTTGAAATCCGATCGCCGGCGCCCTCGGTTCCGTCGCCGAACGTCCAATGATAAGTGAGAGCATCGCCATCGGGGTCGCCCGAGGCGGCCCCATCCATCGCGAGAGCGATTCCGGCGACCCCGGCGTACGGGCCGTCGGTGCTGGCCACCGGCGCGCGGTTTGCGTCGAGGACGCGGACTCGCGTCGTGAAGGCGGCCGACTGGGCGTTGGAGGCGACGAACCGGAGCTCGTACACCCCCGCGTGGTCGAACGCGGGAGTCCATTCCAGGATTCCCTCGCTGAAGGTGGCATTCGGGGTGAACGAGGCATTCGATCCCAGAGGGAGCCCCCCCGCATCGATGCGGAGCGACGTGAGGGGATCGCCGTCGAGGTCGAGCGCGGGAATGGCCAGGCGGAGAGGTGCGCCCTCGGAGACGACGATCTCCTTCGGAAGCTCGACGTAGGGGAGGAGCCGGTAGCCGCAGGACGCGACGTAACGGGCGATCGGGACGAGTCTCTTCAGATCGCCGACGGAGCGAAGCGGATCCCCTCCATCTCCGACCAGGAATGCCGCCGTGTACTCCCTGGCCTCGCCGGGGGGCAAGGCGAACGGCCCCGATGCCAGCACGATGCGCTTGTCGCCGGGCGATGTGTCGAGCCACCCGGTTCCCGCCACCGGATCGCCATCGAACCGGAATCGAGTCTCGGCCCCGGCGGGGCCGCCTCCGCTTTGTAGCGGTGATCCGTCGCGATTCCGTCCACGCATCAGCTCGAGCGAAGCCGGCGCCGTCACCGGAAGGGCGCCGGTCTCGAGCCGATCGTACGCTTGAAACGCGGCCGCTCGCGAGGGGCCGGCCTCTGGTGGCGCGTCGAGCAGGCTCACGCCAAAGGCGGGGGACGACGCTCCGTATTGCTCATCGACACCGGGCGCGTTGTAGACGAACCCAAGATCGAGCGCGGGGTCGCAGCCCGCGAGATCGTCCTCGGAGCCGCCCACATCCGCGTCGGACCAGATGGCGGCGCGGGTGCTCTCCATGGCGGCGGAGCTCCGATTCGTCAGCGTGAACCTCGCGAAGGCGATCTTCGATAGAGGGCCGGGCGCCGCGAACGCGAAGGTTGTCTGGCGGAGTTCGAGCCCGGCGGGTGGCGTCTCGCCATCGTATTCCGATCCGTTGGTGAATCGCGCCCCCAGCGATGCATCGTTGGAGACGCTCCAGATCAACTGATCGCCTTCCAGCCGCGGTGCCCCGTCACGGTCAACCGGCGCGCCATCTCCCACGGGCCAATTTCGGAAGTCGTCACCGGTCGGATCGGTGCGAAAAATCTTGTAGTTCCGGAAGCGAGGGTCGAAGGGGGCCGGAGCCGCCCCCGTCATCGTTCCGGGGAAGAACTCCGTGTCCGGCCCACCACCGCGCGAGACGCGGAGCGCGCCGCCTTGAAGTCCCGCCACCCACGGCCCCATCGAAAAGACGAGGGTGTGTTGTGATTCGCGGGGAAAAACGAAGCCGGCGCGATTCGCGAAGAGGTCGTACGCGAATTGGCCCGCGTTGCCGACGAGGAAATCAAAGGCATTGATGTCGAGATGGTCGCTGTCGATGTTCGCGAGCGCGACCCAGACGATGGCGCGGGCCTTGAGGTCTCCGTCGGTGGCCTCGATCCAGATCGGCGTCTCGGAAACGCGCGTGTCGATTGCTTCATACCAGGGAGGTGTCCAGGTGAAGATCCCCGAGGTCCGGGCGGCGTCGGGCTGAAATCCCGGATTGGCCGGCGGCGGAAAGAGCGCCGCGCCCCCGTAGGGCCGGGCGACAAGGGATTGGATGGGATCGCCGTCGGGATCGGACGTCTGGACCGCGAAGGAGAGGAGCGTCAGCGGCGTGCCCTGGACTCGGGCGGGAGCGGTCACGACGGGGCGGCGGCTATGAACTTGGACCAAGACCGACTGACTGCCCGACATTCCGAATACATCGGTGGCGGTGAAGGCGAGGGGGAATGAGCCTGCTTGACTCGGAATCCAGCGGAGCGATCCCGCGCGGGTCGAGCCCGTTCCCGATATCTCCAGCGAGGTCACATCCGACGCCGGGAGCGTGCTGGGATCGAAGCTCACGGAGGCGATCTCATCGCCGTCCAGATCCACGACGGAAATGGCCACTACAACTTCGGAGCCCACTTCGATCTCCGAGGGTGGAACGACTTGAGTTGTCGGCGCGATTGGATTCGGGAGGACCGTGATGATCGTGTTCTCGAAATCGGACGCCACCTCGTCCTGCGCGTAGATCGTGACAGGCCAGGTTCCCACATCGGCTCGGAGGTTCGGTCTGACGAAGATGAAGCCGCTGTACCCCTTTGGATTTTCACCTATGAACATGAAGGGAAGGGGCGTCGTCGTCCCGAAGGTGATCTGATTGGCGTCGGGGCTCGTGGCGGTCAGCGTCGCTTCGGCCGTGGCGTGCTGCGCAGCCGTCAGGTTGGGAATGGGGGCGAGATCGATGGGGGAGCGAACCGGAATGACGGTGATCCTGAATCCCTGCTCATCCGAGACGAAGCCGTCGCTGGCGCGAACTCCGGCGACATAGGAGCCGCCGTCGCGACCGCCCGGCCGCAGACGGATCCGTCCGGTGCCGCTGCCGGTCCCCGGGGTCAATGTCGTGACCGCCATGAAGCCGGGACCGGACGACTTGGAGAACGTGATCGGGTCCCCGTCCGCGTCGCTGGCGGAAATGTCCTGATCCGCCACCTGTTCCTCCGGAACCGACATGTCGGCAACGGGTCCGAGTTGCGGCGGGACGGGAGCCTGGCCTCCATATCCGAGGCCATCGGCGTCGAACCAGTCCTGGGCGAGTTTCAGCGTGTTGTCGTAATCGAGTCCTGAGCAGGTGGAGCCGAATGAGGTGAGGAACGGCCCGCCAAGCGGCGTTGATGTGGCGAGGCTGAGGGAGGGGAATCCGGTGGTGCGAGTGACTTCGAGCGTACAGAGTCGATAGAGGCCGGGCGGGAGAATTGTGCCCCCCCCTTGGCCCGCGTAGAAGTCCGAACCGCCCGAGCGGAGGCCAAAGACCGTCGTGAACTCGGGCTGGCGATTCGTGAAGGCGCCCCAGGCGACGGAGCCCGAGACGGCGCGCAAGATGATCTCGTACGAGTTGATGGTGAAGCCGCCGTCCGCCGTGGAGCAGGTGGCGGGCGAGCCGTCCCGGTTCGTGTCGGTGTGGAGCCAGACATCGACGACCGTTACGCCTGATGGTTTTACGACGTCGGCCGAGGTGTGAACGCCGTCGCCGTTCGAGTCGAGATAGAGATATTGAGCGTGGGCGGATCCGAAAAGAAGGGTGGTGGCCAGCAGGGCGAGGAGAAGCGTACGCCGAGGGTTCACGACGGCACCTCTTGAGGAAGTTGAGCGCAGATGCGTAGTGCGAACAATTCTAGCACGCGCCGGGGAGGCGGCCCCAACGAAAACGGGGCGCCGGCCTCGTGGCCCGCGCCCCGTGGGGGACTTCATCCCGGCGGCACTCACCGCCGGGTTTGCGGCCTGACCCGCGAGCGCCTCACACTCGCCGGCCGCCGCGACGCGCCGTCCATGGCGCGCCGAATTCCGCTACTTGGCGAACTCCAGCACCAGCGCCAGTACGCCGTTCTCCACGCTGATATCGTACGTCCCCGCGTCGCCGATCGCATAGAGGGTGAATTGGCCGTCACCCTTCACCTCGTTCAGGAGCGCGGTCTTCCCGGGGCCCTTGAAGAGACCCGCCGATTCGTTCCAGTCGATCGTCTTGGAGGTGCCGGGGCCAGCGGCGAGAGTCAACGGTCCCCAGAGCTTGATGGCGCCGGCCTTGATCGCGGTCTCGTCGGCGAGCGTCGTGAGCGTGGGGGTCATCCAGACTTCGACGCCAATGGCGCTGGCGGCGTTGTTCGTGATCTTCCCCAGCACCGCGATGTCCGCGATCGACTTCAGCTCGTCTTTGTGGTCGACATAGTCGCTCTCGGTGTTGAGGTCGACGACCTGCCTGGTAACCGTGGCGTTGGTGACGGCCGTGAAATTGGGGAGTTCGAAATCGATCAGGAACTGTCCGGACACCAGGATGCAGCCCGCGGCCGCGAGGGAGAGGACGAGCGCGGGAATCACGAACTTGAGTGCTTTCATCGTCGTTCCTCCTTTCACGGCATCAAGCCATAGGTGAGGCCGACGGTCGCGTTCCCGAACTTGCGGGAGACGTCGCCGATCTTGACCATCTCGAGTTCACCGCGGATCTGCAGCGAGAGCTTCGGCGTGGCTCCGATTCCGATCCCGAGGCCGAAATTGTAGCCCATCTCGTCGATGTCGGTCCCGGTCCGCTCCAGCTTGTACTTGCCGATGCCTGCGAAGGGGTACATCCGGAATCCCATGCCGGCCGGATTGCCGAGCATCACGGTAACGCCGTAGGCCGTCTGGTCGAAGCCGTCGCGGGTGTACGAGATGCCGCCCAGAATCTCCTCCGCGTCGCCGAGCGACGAGGAAGCGTAGAACGGCTCCACCGTGATCATCGGCACGATCGTCACCGGCGCGCGCAGGCCGTAGAGCGTCCCGGACTTCACATCGTCCTGGATGAGGGGAATCGACAATCCGCCGTACACGCCGACCCCGACTCCGGTCGCGCTGGCGGAACCAGCCGCGAGGAGCAGCATCAGCGCGGCCGCCGAAAACAGCCTTCTCATGGGGACCTCCTGCGATTATGGAGCGGTGGCCGTCGTGGCCGAACCGGCTCCGGTCCAAAAGCCTTCGGGATCGATGCGGCGAAGCGCCGCGACTTCCTCGTCCGTGAAGAATCGCGTCATCCCGAGCGGCTGAGCGATCCGCGGCTCCCACGACATCCCGGCGAGCACATGGTCCACAGTGATTCCAGGGAAGACCTCGTAAAGGTACGCCTCTTCCAGCACGTGGTCGAACCGAAAAACCGCGTGCGTGGTGATGATGGCGCTGGGGCCGCCGGAAGGCAAGCCCATGCGTGCCCGCCAGCCGGGACCGTCGCCACGTCCGGGGGATGTGCGGAAGCGGACGCGCTCCACCAGCCGCCGCCGCTCGTGCGGCACGAGCACCACGGATCGCCGGGCGAGAGACAGAATGTCCGCCGCGCCGCCGCTCCCGGGAAGTCGCGTCGCGCGTCCCTCCGCGTCGATTCCCTCCGTGGAATTCAGATTGCCGTAGCGATCCACCTCCGCCGCGCCCAGGAATCCGAGATCGACCCGCCCCGCCGCCATCAGCCCCATCACGTCGAGCGTCGTCCCCGCCATCGTCGCGTCGAGGATGTTGGGCGGGTCGCCCATGGTGAAAAGGAGTTCGCGCGCGGCCTCCTCGCGGATGAGGCCGTTCTCGTAGAGCGCGACGGCACTCGGCGCGTGGGTCGCCTTGGCGACCAGATACGCGAGAAGGGGGAGCCGCGTTCCGACGAACACGGTCTCCCCCTCTCGTATTTCGCGGGCCGCGCGGAGGACCATCCGCTCGCGGGGAGCGAGGGGGGCCGTCACGCGCGCGTCCCGATTACTTGCCGGTGAACTTGGCCGGGCGCTTCTCGACGTACGCGGTCAGGCCTTCCTTCGCGTCGTCGCTCTGGAAGAGCTGCTGCTGCAGCTCCCGTTCGATGGCCAGCGACTCGCTGAAGGAGACCTCGAGACCCGACTGCACCGCCCGCTTGATGCGTCCCACGGCCTTCGACGCCTTGTTGGGCGGAACGAACTGGCGCGCGTACTCCATCACCTTCGCGTCGAAGCCCTCGGCGTCCCACACGTGGTTCACCAGGTCCCACTTCTCGGCTTCTTCGAAGGAGTAGGTCGCGCCGGTCGTCATCATCTCGATGGAGCGGGGCTTGCCGACCAGGCGCGCCAGACGCTGCGTACCGCCCGTCCCCGGGAGGACGCCGAGAGAGACTTCCGGGAGGCCGATCTTGCCGGCGTTCCGCTTCGCGATGCGGATGTCGGCCGCCATGGCAATCTCCAGCCCGCCGCCGACGCAATGCCCGTTCAGCGCCGCGATGACCAGCTTCGGCGTCTGCTCCAGGCGGTTCAGCGTCTCGTTAGCGTGGAGGCAGAAGTAGTACTTGAAGTAGGGATTCACCGACTGGAGCATCTTGATGTTCGCGCCGGCGCAGAAAAACTTCTCGCCCGCGCCGCGCATCAGGATGACGTGGACGCTCTCGTCGAAACGGGCCTTGAGGATGGCGTCGTCCAGCTCCCGCATCATCTCGTAGGTGTAGGTGTTGGCCGGCGGATCGCAGAGTTCCAGGATCGCGACGCCGTTCTCGACGTGGTACCGGCAGAGATTGCCCGTGGCCGGCGGATTCATCGTTTCGGGTGTCACCGGTGCTACCTCCTTCGTCTTCGACAGTGAGGCCGCGGTCGGCCGCCTCGGGATGGACTCGGATAGGAGCGGAAAGTATAGCCCAGCGGGGAGGCCTAGCGACCCTCGAACTTCGGGTTGCGTTTCTCCAGAAATGCGCCGATCCCTTCCTTCGCGTCACGGGAATTCCAGCAGCGTTCCTGCGCGTCGGCTCGATCAGCTCAGGTCGACCCAGACGCTCTTCGTCTGGAGGTAGAAATCGAGCCCCGCCTGGCCCGACTCGCGGCCGAACCCCGATGCCTTGTAGCCGCCGTACGGCGACGCCGCGTCGTAGAGATTGTAGGCGTTGATCCAGACCGTTCCCGCCTGGAGCGCGCGCGCGGCGCGGTGAGCCTTCTTGATGTCGCGCGTCCAGATTCCCGCGGCCAGGCCGTACGCGGTCTCGTTCGCCATGGCGAGGGCCTGGTCGAAGTCGTCGAACTCGATAACGGAGAGGACCGGGCCGAAGATCTCCTCCCGCGCGATGGTCATGTCGTTTCGCACGCCGTCGAAGATCGTCGGCTTGTAGAAGTAGCCGCGCCCGTCGCCCACGACGGCGCGTTCTCCCCCGATCACCAGGCGGGCGCCTTCCTTCTTCCCGATCTCCACGTAGCGCTCGATCTTCTCGATCTGAGCCTTCGAAGTCTGCGCTCCGAGCCGCGTCTTCGGATCCATCGTGTCTCCCTGCGTCATCTTGGCGGCGCGCTCGGCGATCTTCTCGATCAGCGGCTCGCGGAGCCCCTTCTGCACGAGCAGGCGCGATCCGGCCGTGCAGACCTCGCCCTTGTTGTAGAAGATGGCGCCCAGAGAGCCGCGCGCCGCCAATTCCAGATCGGCGTCTTCCAGCACGATGTTGGGCGACTTCCCGCCCAGCTCCAGCGAGAGCTTCTTCAGCGTCTTCGACGCGTTCGTCATGATCGTCTGCCCGGTCGTCGTCTCCCCGGTGAAGGCGATGCCGGCCACGCCGGGATGCGCCACCAGCGCCGCGCCCGCGGTCGTTCCGAAACCGGGCACCACGTTCAGCGCTCCGGCCGGAAGGCCCGCTTCCAGCGCCAGCTCGCCCAGGCGGAGCGCCGTGAGCGGCGTCTCCTCCGCCGGCTTCAGCACGACGGCGTTCCCCGCGGCCAGCGCCGCCGCCACCTTGCGCGCGGCGATGAGGAGCGGGAAGTTCCAGGGCACGATCAGGCCGACGACGCCGAGCGGCTCGCGAAGCGTGTAATTGAGGTAGGGGCCGCTGACCGGAATGGTCGCCCCTTCGATCCGCGTCGCCGCGCCGGCGTAGTAATAGAAGACCTCCGCCGTGAGCGGAATGTCGACGCGCGTCGTCTCGGCGATCGGCTTCCCGGCGTCGAGCGTTTCCAGCCGGCCGAGTTCATCGTTGTGCTTCATAATGAGATCCGCGATCCGCCAGAGGACCTTTCCGCGCTCGGCGGCCGACATCTTCCCCCAGGGCCCGTCAAGCGCCGCGCGTCCCGCGCGGACCGCCGCATCGATGTCGGGCGCGTCGGCCTCCGCGATCTCCATCAGCGTCTCGCCGTTCGCCGGATTCAAGGTGGGGAAGCACTTGCCGCTCTGGGCTTCGCGCCATTCGCCGCCGATCAGGAGCTTTCCGCCCGAAGCGAGGAGCGGCGTGGTCACGGTGGCATCGCTGGCATCAGGGGTCATGGTGGTCTCCGTCTAGGTCGTGGGGTATTCGTACACGCCGCGACCCACCTTGCGGCCGAGACGTCCGGCCTTCACGTATTGCACGTGGAGCGGGTTGGGGCGGAATCGTTCGCCGAGGGCCTGGTGCAGATATTCCAGGATGAAGAGGCGCGTGTCGAGGCCGACGAGATCGACCATCTCGAACGGTCCCATCGGATGATTCAGCCCCAGCTTCAACGCCTTGTCGATGTCGCGCGCCGAGGCGACGCCGGTCTCGAGCATGGCGAAGGCTTCGTTCCCGATGAGGACGTTCACGCGGGACGTGACGAAGCCGGGCGACTCGCGCACCTGCACGGTCTCCTTCCCCATGGCCAGGGAGACTTCCTCCACCAGTTTCAGCGATTCCTCGTCGGTTTCGAGACCGCGCACCAGCTCCACCAGTCGCATCCGGTGGACCGGGTTGAAGAAGTGCATCCCGACGAAGCGCTTGGGGCGGCCCGATGTCGCCGCGAGTTCGGTGATGCTGAGCGAGGAGGTATTCGTCGCGATGATCGCGTCGGGCGAGAGATAGGGCGCCACGCCGGCGTAGACCTCCGCCTTGAGACCGACGTGCTCCGGGACCGCCTCGATGACCAGCTCGGCCCCCTTGGCCCCCGCCGGCGATCCGGCCCACTGGAGGTTCTCCTCGATCGCGCGGCGCGCGGCCGCGTCCCAATCGCCCTTTTCGCGGGCGCGATTCACGATCTTGTCGATCTCGGCCCGCGCGGAAGCGGCGGCCGGAGGGTGCGGCTCGATGACGCGGGTGTTGAAGCCGGCCTTGGCGGCCACGAGGGCGATCCCGCGGCCCATGACGCCGGCCCCGACTACCGCGATGGTTCGTATCGGCTTATGGCTCATCCATGCTCCTTGGGTGGCAGGGAAAGGAAGACTCTCGCACCGCCGGGAAGTCGGGGTCAAGCGCGGTGGGGAGTGGTACCATTCCCGCATGGTGTTTCGGAGACTTCTCGGCGGTTCGCTCCTCCTCGCACTCCTCGCGCCGGCGCTCCAAACCGCGCTGCTCGGCGCCTCCGGATTCGCCCCGCCCCGCGCGTCCGTCGGGAGCGAATGCTGCGCCGCCATGCCGTGTTGCGCATCGGGCGATCGATGCGCCACGGGGAGCTGCGAGAACCCCGCGTCGGCCACCGTCGCGACACTCCCCGCGACCACCGAGGACTGCCCGAGGCTCGCGGCCGGGTGCACCGGCCCCGCGTCCGCCACGCCTGTCGCCGATCGCGATCCGATGGTTCAGGCGTCGGGGCCCGCGTCGCCCGCGCCCCGGCCGCATATCACCGCCGTTCAGCCCCTCGCGTGGTCCGCATCCGAACGGGCGAACAACCCCACAGTACCCCCGCCGCGCGCCTGATTCGCCGTTCGCTTCCTTCACGCGACCGAATCAGACTTTCACTAGGGGGAATCCGCCATGATGCGGCGTCTTGCTGTCGTTGCCCTGCTTTCGCTTTTCTCGTTCCCGGCCTTCCCCGCGCTGGCGGGGTGTGGTTCCGAATGTTCCTGTCCCCTCGATCAGCCGGATACCCATCTCGATTCGCGTCTCCTCTTCGACGTCTCGCAGCTCTACATCGATCAGAACCAGCCGATGGTCGGCTCGAACGACGCCTTCGTCGGAGCCATTCCCGGAGATCACGATGAAGTCCGGACGGTGAACCGCGTCTCCAATTTCCGCCTCACCTACCGGATGCAGCCTGGCTGGGTGTTCGGCGCGAACCTCCCCTACATCCACAGGACGCACGAGCACGTTCACCACGACATGGGCGAAGATCGCTACGAGCGGTGGAACGACAGCGGGCTCGGGGATCTCGAACTCTCCGCGACGCGTACCATCGTGCCGGCGAGCGGGCCGCGCTTCCGCGTCGGCTTCGGCGTCAAGGCTCCGACCGGGAAGCAGGACCCCGCGCTCACCGAGGATGGCGATCCGATCGAAGCGTCGGCGCGTCTCGGAACCGGAGCGTGGGACTTCCTGGCGAATCTCGGCGCAGAATGGCGCTTTCGCGCCCCGGGGAAGGCAGCGGAGGAGACGATGCCGCTTCGCGTCACCCTGGCGGGCCGGTACAACGGGAGCGGCATCGAGGAGTTCCGCCACGGGGCCGAGGCGCAGGTCAATCTCGGCACCGAGTATCCGCTCGCGAAACATCTCGCGGTGCTCCTCCAGGGCAACTACCGCGTCCGCGCGAAGGACGACGTCGGCACCGCGGAGGAAGAAGAAGAGGCGAACACCGGCGGAGTGACCCTCTACGCCACGCCCGGGCTCCGCTTCGACGCCGTCCCGGGGTTCTCGATCTATGGCCTCGCCCAGTTCCCAATCTACGAGCGGGTCAACGGGATCCAGGTCGTCGCCGAGTCGAATCTGATCCTCGGCATCAGTCGGTCCATCTACTGATCCGTGGAGTAGTGTAAAATAGGCACCGCAGGGAGGTCCGCCCGCATCCAAAAAAAGTCTCGTACGCGAGTGGGGGCCCGCGCCACCGCCCGCTCGGCACCGGCGCTCCACGGAGGACATGGAAGTGATGATCCTGGTCACGGGTGCCGCTGGCACCACGGGTAGCGAAGTCGTACGCCTGCTGGCGGCGAAGGGAGTTCGGGTTCGCGCGCTGGTGCGCAATCCCGACAAGGCGAAGCTGTTTCACGGTCCCGGCGTTGAAGTCGTCGTCGCGGACCTCGAGAAGCCCGCGACCCTCGACCCCGTCCTGAAGGGGGTCGACAAGGTCTACCTCGTCTCCTCGCCCGACCCGCGCGTCGGCCTCCTCCACGGCAACCTCATCGAATCGGCCAAGCGCGCGGGCGTGAAGCAGATCGTCCGGCTATCGGCCCTCGGCGCCGCCACGAACTCACCGAGTCAGATCCTCAAGTGGCACGGCGAAGTGGACGAGCGGCTCTCCCGCTCGGGCCTCTCCTTCGTCATCCTCCGGCCCCACTCCTTCATGCAGAATCTGCTCGCCTCCCGCGCGTCCATTCAGAGCGAGGGGAAGCTCTACGCGCCGATGAAGGAGGGCAAGATCAGCCCCATCGACGCGCGCGACGTCGCGGCTTGCGCGGCGGCGGTGTTGACGTCGGAGGGACACAGCGGCCGGATGTACGAACTGACGGGGCCGGAAGCGCTCACCTACGCGACGATCGCGGAGAAGATCGGCGCGGCCATCGGCCGGACGGTAGAGTACGTCGACGTGCCGCCGGATGCGGCGCGGGAGGGGATGATCGCGGCGGGATATCCGGCGTGGCTCGCGGAGGCGCTCGGGGAACTCTACTCGGTTCACGCGAGCGGCGCGGCCGCGGACGTCTCGGGCACCGTGGAGAAGCTGACGGGGAAGAAGCCGCGGTCGCTGGATGTGTTCGCGAAGGACTTCGCGGGGGTGTTCGCGGGGAATATCCCGGCCGAAGCCTGAATTACACGCGCGGGAGGGTGACCCCCACCTGCGACTGGTACTTGCCCGCCTTGTCCTTGTAGGAAACCTCGCACTCCTCGTCGCTCTCGAAGAAGAGAATCTGGGCGATCCCCTCGTTCGCGTAGATCCGCGCGGGGAGCGGGGTCGTGTTCGAGACCTCCAGCGTCACGTAGCCCTCCCACTCGGGCTCCAGCGGCGTCACGTTCGTGATAATCCCACATCTGGCGTAGGTCGATTTCCCGACGCAGATCGTGAGCGTTTTCCGGGGAATGCGGAAGTACTCCACGCTCCGGCCCAGCGCGAAGGAATTCGGCGGCACGATGCAGACGTCGCCCTTGAAGTCGACGAACGACTTGGGGTCGAAATTCTTCGGGTCGACGATCGTGGAGTTGATGTTGGTGAAGATCTTGAACTCGTCGGCGATGCGCAGGTCGTAGCCGTATGACGAGATCCCGTACGAGACGACGCCCTTCCGGACCTGCTTCTCCTCGAACGGCTCGATCATCTTGTGCTGCTCGCACATCCGCCTGATCCACTTATCGCTCTTGATCATCGCGTCACGGGCTCCTATCTCGGTACGTCCCTCTGGAGCGGCGGATTGTGCCATGCGGCCCCGGGTGGTGTAAACTCCTCCCCTATGTCGCGGCGCATCTACCTGGAAACCTACGGCTGCCAGATGAACGTGGCCGACTCGGAACTGATGCTGGGGCAGCTTTCCCGGGCCGGCTACGACCGGACCGAGAAACCGGCCGAGGCGGACGTCATCCTTCTCAACACATGCGCCATCCGGGAGCACGCCGAGCAGCGGGTTTACGGGCGGTTGGGGGAGTTGAGCCGCCACAAGGTGCGCCGCCCCGGTGTCCTCCTGGGCGTCGCCGGATGCATGGCTCAGCACCTGAAATCGCGCCTTCTGGAAAAGGTGCCCGCCGTCGACCTGGTCGTCGGCCCCGACGGCTATCGCGATCTCCCCGAACTCCTCGACCAGGCCCGCGACGAACCGACTCTCGCCATCCGCCTCTCGCGCGTGGAGACCTACGGCGATCTGGCGCCCGCGCGCGCCGACGGCGTGCGCGCCTGGATCAGCATCATGCGCGGCTGCGACAAGTTCTGCACCTTCTGCATCGTCCCCTACGTGAGGGGCCGCGAGCGGAGCCTTCCGATCGAGGAGGTCGTGCGGCAGGTGGACCACGCCGCCGCCGAGGGGTTCAAGGAGATCGTCTTCCTCGGCCAGACGGTGAACGCCTATCGCGACGGGGAGGCCGACTTCGCCGAACTCCTCCGCCGCGCCGACGCCATCGACGGCATCGAGCGGATCCGCTTCTCTTCACCGCACCCCAGCGACTTCACGGATCGAACGGTGGCGGCGCTGCGGGAGTGCGGGAAAGTGATGCCGCAGGTTCATCTCCCGCTCCAGTCGGGATCGAACCGCGTGCTGGAGCGGATGAAGCGGATCTACACGATCGAGGAATACGAGTCGCTGGTGGGCCGGCTGCGCGCGGCGGTGCCCGATCTCTCGCTCTCAACGGACATCATCGTCGGATTCCCCGGGGAGTCCGCGGACGATTTCGACGCGACCCGGGCGGCGATGCGGCGCGTCGCCTACGACAGCGCCTTCCTCTTCAAGTATTCTCCGCGTCCCGGAGCGCGCTCGGCCGACTGGGAGGACGACGTCCCCGAGGAGGAGAAAGCGCGGCGGATCACGCTCCTCATCGAGGATCAGAAGCGTGTCTCGCTGGAACGGAACGCGGAACTGGTCGGCCGGGACCTGGAAGTACTGGTGGAAGGGCCGGCGAAGCGGAATCCCGAGAACTGGTTCGGCAAGACGCGGCAATTCAAGACGGCCGTCTTCCGGCGTCGTGGCGAGTCCGTGGGGGACCTCGCGACGTTCCGCGTGGAGACGGTATCGCCCTACACTCTGTTCGGCGAGGGCGTTTCACGCACGGCCCAAGTCGAGGAGGACGCGACCCCCTGATTCCGAAGTCTCCGTCTCGCCTCGGACGGGCGCGCCGACTCCCCCTCGCGGCGCGGCTCATGGCGATCTCCATCGGGCTCGTGCTCGCGGCCTCGCTCGGCGCGGCGGCGGGCCCGGCGTGGGCGCTCACGCCCCCCGGTGTCCGCTACGACATCGCCGTTCTCCTCGATACCCAACGCCATCAGATGGACGGGTGGGCCACCATCGGCTACCGCAGCGGCGCCGACTCCACCCTCCACACGCTCTGGCTCCACGCCTATCCCAACGCCTTCTCCAGCCACCGGACCCTCTACGGCCGGGAAGCCGAGCGCTACGGCGAGGACTACGATCTCCGCTTCGCGCCGCTTCGCGACCGTGGCTGGATGACGCTCGACTCGGCGTCGGTGGAGGGCGTCCCGGCGCGTGTCACGGTGGAGGAAACGCTCGCGCGCATCGATCTGCCGCGACCGCTCGCGCCGGGGGACTCCACCACCTTCCGCGTTCATTTCCGGGTCGGAATTCCACGCGTCTTCGATCGCTTCGGGCATGCCGGCTCGCGTTACTCCATCGCGCAGTGGTACCCGAAGATGGTCGTCCACGACGAGCAGGGCTGGGCGCTCGATCCCTATCACTTCTTCGCCGAGTTCTACGGCGAGTTCGCCACCTACGACGTGGCGATCACGCTTCCGGACGAGCAGTGGGTGGGGGCAACGGGCGTGCTGGCCGGCGCGAGCGGCGGCGACAACGAGATCCCGCTGGAGCACCCCTCCACCGACAGCGTGACCGTCCACCTGCGCGCCGTCGCCGTCGATTCGCTGGCGGACCGGTGGCCGCGCGAGGCGCTTCGACTGGAGCCGCTCGGCGGCGAGCCGGTGCCGATCCGGGTGCCGCGCGATTCGGCCGCGATGTGGCGCGTTCCCGCGGGGGCGCCGCTCCACTACCGCTACGCATGGGCCGAGAGTGCGGACGCTCCGGCGCGGCTGGAGCGTGACGAGGAAGGGCGGCGCGGTCCGGTCCGGTTCCTCCTGGCTACGCGCGACACCACCGTGACCGACACGATCCGCGCGCTCGCGGTGGCAGTGGCGCCGGCGACGGGAGCGGCAGGCGCCGACTCGTCGCTTTCCTCCCTGAAGACGGTTCGATTCCACGCCGAGCGGGTTCACGATTTCGCCTTCGTCACGGCGCCCGACTACGTGCGCGCCGATACGACGTGGAACGGCACTCCGATTCGAACGCTCCTCTATCGTGAAGACGCGGTGAAATGGAAAGGAGCGCTCGGCTACACCGTCGACGCCTTCCGGCACTTCAGCGAGACCGTGGGCCCCTACATCTGGCCCCAGTTTACGACGGCGGAGTCCTTCACCGCCGGCGGCGCCATGGAATATCCCATGCTGATCATGAACGACCCTTCGATCACGAGCGGCGAGTGGGAGTATCTCGACGCGACCATCGCCCACGAACTGGGCCACAACTGGTTCTACGGCATGATCGCCAACGACGAGCGCCGCCATCCGTGGCTCGACGAGGGCTTCACGCAATTCATGGAGTCCCACTACACCGATCCCCGCTACCCGCGCGGGACATGGAAGCACCGCGACAAGATCCGCTGGGCCGCGCCCGCGCGCTGGTACCAGGGTGACGAGGCCGCGGTCTTGGAACGCCATTACGCGCGCGACGAGGTGCCTCCTTCCCTCGCCGCCGACGCCTGCCGCGGTTACCGTCAGTACGCGATCCAGGCGTACGACCGTCCCGCCGCCATGTTTCGGACGTTCCAGGGAATCGTGGGAGAAGAGCGTCTCCGCGCGTTCCTCGGCGAGACCTATCGCCGCGGCGTGGGGCGCCACATCCGACCGGGCGACGTGACCGAGGCGGCGCGCGCCGCGACAGGGACCGACTACTCCGACTATTTCCGCCGCTGGACGGAGACGACCGAGGTGCCCGACTTCGCGCTCGGCGGGTCGCGCCGCGAGCGGACGGAGTCCGGCTGGCGGACGACCGTCACGGTGCGTCGGAAGGGGGCGATCGCCTTCGCGGTCCCCGTCGAGGCGCGCTACGCCGACGGCACCACGGAGACCAAACGCGTCCCGACGCCGGCCGCCCGCAACGAGGTCGTCTTCGAGCATCGCGCTCCGCTGGTGAAGGCCGTCCTCGATCCCCGACACGAGATCTTCGACGCCTACCGGCTCGACAACCAGGGAACGCTCCTGCCGCCGATGCGCATCCGACCGCTCCTCGACGTCTCGACGACGGACGCGATGTCGGTCCTTGTCGGGCCGACGATCTGGCATGGACTGGCGGAGGGGATGCGTCTCGGCGCCTGGATGGACGGGCGCTATTTGCCCGGCGCCGATTTTCCGCGTGGCATTCGCTCCTTCGAGGGGGGCCTGAACGTGGGGATGCACGACGGTTCGGTGGCGTGGCGCGCCGGCTACGCGCGGCGGATCGGCGCCATCGGGGCGCGCGGATCGGCACGGACGCTGGTCTCCCATGACGCGGGCCTCACCAACGCCAAACTGACCGTTTCGAATTGGATCACGGCATCAGGGCGTCGGCATCCGTGGCGAACCTGGACGATCACGGGCCAATACCTCGACCGGGGCGGGAAGGACCCGTTCAGTTCGCTCAATTACGTCGATGCGAGTTACTGGAGCAGGGGTCGCACGCTGAGCGCCGGCGCATCGTTCCGACTTGAAACCATGGGACCGCGCCGCCGCGAATCGATTGTCGTCTCCGGTTGGCACGGTGTCGAATTCGGGGAAAGAGGCGGGCGGTCGCGTCCGAGTTACGATCGCGCCAGCATCGAGGCTCGTCAGGCGCTCGATCTCGGCGCGCGGGCGAGCCTCCACGTCGACAGCCGTCTCTATGGCGGGATGGCATGGCGTCAGATTCCCAACGAGCGCCTGTTCGACGCGGTCGAGGCGACGCGGCTGGAGACGCTCGATCGCTTCTACGCGAACGATCGCGGCCCGCTCCGCCAGAGCGAACACTACTGGGCCGAGGGTGGTGGCGGGCTTCGCGGTTACGTGGGGCGGACGCTCCTGGGCAAACGGCTCCTGGCGGGATCGGTGGAGGTTAGCCACGATCGCTGGCCGGTCTCGCTCTTCGCGGGCGCCGGCCGCGTGAATCCGGCATCCTCCGACCCCGACACGACGTCGTACACCCTCGCCGACGCTGGCATCGGCCTGCGCCTCGCCAACTTCCGCCTCTACGCCCCCCTCTGGGTCGGCACGCCGGAGCTAGGCGAGAAGCCGTGGGAGGTCCGCTGGGTCGTGGCGTTCGATCTTCCGGAGCTTCGCTGGCGATAGGGAATCGCCGCATCTCGCCATAAATCAAGGTAGCCAATCGTCCCAGAAGAAATTCTCCGCCGAACCGCGCCCATCGACGATTTCGCCTTGCCGCTTGCGACGCGACAAGAGTAGCCTGCGTCAACAATCTCCGTGAAAGGCGCGGCTGCACGCCACGCTCCCCATCCACCGCAACGGAGGTGACGCACAACCAGGACCCGTCGGTTCTGCTCCAACGGCAAGTGCCGGTCGCGGCCGGCGGGCCGGTCTCCTACGGCGACAAGGACGGCGACGGCCTTCAGGAGACCGAGTACAAGTTCGACCGAGCGCAGCTCTCGGCCCTTCTACCCGTTGGGCCGGCGGTTCCGGTGGAAGCGATCGGAGAGGTCGAGGACGAGACGTGGTTCTCGGGCTCCGATGTGATTCGCGTCCTCAAGCCGCGGATGATCTCGTCGATGGGTCTCGACGAGTGGAAGAACGACACCCAGCAGCCACACATCTTCATCGGCGGCTCCCGCTTCACCCTGGCCTGGGACGATCCCGACGGCCATCCGGCTCAGTGGTACGACCTCTGGTTCTCGCCTGACGGAGGAGAAACCTGGCTTCCCGCGGCCACCCAGGTCACGGCGCGCACTTACGACTGGATGATCTATCCGGTGGAGACCGAGCAAGGGAGGCTGGAACTGGTCGCCATGGACGCCGCGGGCGCCATGGGATCGTGGATCAGCGAGCCGTTCACGGTCGTGCAAGGCAGCCCGACCGGAATCGGCGACGAGGACTTCGCGATACCGACCGCGTTCGGCATGCGTCTCCTGAGCGCGAATCCGATGGTTCAGGACAACGCGATCCTTCAGCTGGCCATTCCTTCGGCCACGCCGGTCGACGTTCAGATCTTCGACATCCGGGGCAGTCTCGTACGTCGCGCCGTGAGCCGCGTGCTCACGGCCGGGTACCATCGAATCGGCTGGGACGGCCGCGGGCCGAACGGACGTCCGGTGGGATCGGGGATCTACTTCGTGCGGATGAAGGCGGCGGGAAAGGTCTACACGAACCGCGTCGCCGTCGTGCGGTAACTCAACCGGCGGCATACGACGCGGCAGGGATGCTGCGTTGAGGCGGCGGGGGGGCCCC
>ERZ1292633.2122-Hain-H41-02um-R1-2122-length-20576-cov-6_pt1 | contig 20576 bp, 10 predicted proteins | sample MGYA00564406_ERZ1292633 | MGnify/ENA primary metagenome ERZ1292633 (study PRJEB36523, sample SAMEA6512639) | groundwater metagenome | collected 2019-01-08 | study: AquaDiva: Metagenomics assemblies of 32 groundwater samples
GGGGCAATTTTTTTTTGCGATTGAGGGCGGCCCTTACTGTGCTGCTGACACATTCCGCGTGATGCATTATGCTCGATGCGCGGCGTATCTCGTCGAAATGTGTGACGACAAAGAGGTACAACGATGCATGCGGTAGACTATTATATTTTTTTTATTCCTCCGTTACCTTTCCCCCGATTTGGTGGGGGGCCGGCAAAGCGAGCGGGCGAAATCAAAGAGAGAGGGGTGACACCCAACGCGCGGTATTTCATGGATAATGATTGACGACGAGGCGCTAATCGTCGTCAGTCCTATCGCTGGCGGTGACAATGGCAGTGCCGTCGGGGAATCCGCCGTCGCGTCAGCAACGAACGTCCCTTCTGCACTCCCGCAGGGCCGCGCCAAGCGGACGCTGACGTGGTGGCGACTTGGCATGATCACCTTCGTGTTCACATGCTCAGGCCCCGGCGGCTTAGAGCAAGTCGTCAAAGCGGGCGGGCCGCTTCTCGCCCTCGTCGGCATCTTCGTGATGCCCGTTGTCTACGTCGTTCCCCAGGTCGTCGTCGTCGCGGAGCTCGCGAGCATGATGCCGACCAACGCGGGCTGTGTCTGGTGGGTTTACCGCGGCTTTGGCCGATTCGCGGGTTTTTACTCCGCGTGGACGTGTGCCATTTCCAACATGGTGGACTGCGCGGGGTATCCTCTCTTCATCGTGGAGTACATTTCCAGCTCCTATTACACCGATATGCCTTTTTGGAGCGTCAAAGTGCCTCTTCGACTGGGATTTCTGGCATTCGGGACGGCCGCGTCGTTGGCGTCGACGAAGGACTTGAGCAATGTGGCGACGGCGGGGTTTGCGGTGACCGTGGTCATCATCGTCACGGTATTTTTTCGATCCACGCCCAATATCCGCCCTGCGGCTCAATGGGCCTACATCAACGACGTCGCTTCGCTGGATTATAGCCTGTTGGGATCGTCTCTGTTGTGGATGTATACTGGCTGGGCGACGTTGGGGTCTCTCGCTGGGGAGGTCACCGGGACGCGGGTGTTGTATCAGGGCATGACCGCGGCCCTCTCCTTGGACGTGTTCGTCTATACAACCGCGCTCTTGGCATCTCTGACGGTCGCGGAAGCGGGACTTTGGGACGCCGGATACATCTCGGTTTGCTTCAACCGCGTCCTCGTCGGGATCGGTCCGTATTTCGGGGCCGCGGTCATCTTTTCGAGCTGCATCTTGTTCGTGTCCGTGCTCGTTTGCTACTCGAGATCGCTCTGGGGCATGGCGTCCTTGGGTTGGATCCCACGCATCTTCACCAAGGAGTTGAGCACCGGGGCGCCGCACGTGGCCGTGTTTGCCCATGTGTTCGTCGCTGTCTGCCTCATGTGGTTCGACTTTAGTTTCATCGTGCAGGTAGAGTACACGTTGTCGGCGGCGAGCGACATCATGATGGACGCGAGTTTTCTTCGCTTGAGGTACATCGATGCCGCCGCCGAACGGCCCTACAGAGTGCCAGGGGGGAAAGCCGTCGCATGGATCATCACGCTGCTCAAAGTTCTGGTCGTCGGCGGCACTTGTGTTGCGGGGCTGCTGCAGTGGAGGGTGCTGGTCGCATTTCTGGGCGTCAACGTTGGGGTCTGCCTTGGCTACGCGGGACTCCGGTATTACCAACCCCAGCAGCCGCTGCCCTCAACGTTGACGGGCAGTCCGAATCGAAGTATCGGAGATGGTGACGAGGTGGAGGAGGGTCAGGTGTCGGACAACGAATTTGAGTTGAAGCCCACTCGGACCGCTCGTGACGAGGACACCACGATGAAAGCATAGCGCACCCCCAATCCCCGTCCCGCTTGCTGATGTCCAGCTCAGTGGCGCGAGGATGGACGGGAGGGCACACATTCCATTTTTTTCCGTAAGAAGAAAGAGGGAAGGTCCTTTCAGGTCTGGGGGTCACGGACCTCACAATATTTCTCACATGGTCATTAGTCCTTTCGCGCGGGGAGTGTGCGTGAAAAAAGAATGCACTTGTTCACACGCACGCGCAATGTCGGCCTGTGACCACTACGATGATGCCCTCCACGGGCCGCACAGCGACGACTGTCGTCGTCCTGCCGTGGTTACGACGCGGCCCGTCGCGGAGGCCGCCGGGGCGCGCGCGCGAGTGGCTGCCAATGACGGATGTGGACCCAGTGGTTGTGCCTCCGATGGTAGTGATGATGATGGTGGGATGGCCATGGCTGTTGGAGACCATCGTCGTCACGAATTGGAGGAGGAAGACAAGAAAGAGCAGCCGCGGCAACCGACGACGGCGGCGTCCGCCAGCTCCTCTTCATCTCTGCGAGGAGAAATACTGATGGCACCCGAAGAACCCATGGCCGCGTCAGCCACTCGATTTCACCCCGACGTCCGCCCAACCCCCACCGATCCCCACGGCCCCAGCGCAATGGTCGAGGCCGACGATGGCGATTCTCCAATGGTGGGAAGTCGGGCCGTGGCGTTCGTCACCGCTTCGGGGGTCGCTGGCGTGCTGGACGCATCGGCATGTCCTACCAAGATGCTGCTCGTTTTACCGTCTACCGAACGACCACCTCTGAGCCGCGCCGCAGTCACCGTAGGAGAGCCCACAACATCGGCTGAATCCTTGCACACGGAGAGGGCCGCCCTTCCCGTCGTCGAACGTAACACCGTGATGAGCGAGATGCTTCGCTTCGCAGCGTGTGGCGTGGCCGCGCGCGTCGTCTGCGCCATATCGGATATCATCCAGCTCGCCTTCGTCGGCCACGTGCTTGGCACCAGGGCGATGGTCGCACTTGGCGGTGCGTACTCTATCGCGGTGTTCTTGTACTTACCGCCCGTGATCGGATGCGGGATGGCGGCGTCGTCTCGCTGCGCCAAGGAAATCGCGCATGACCCTTCCGGACGAACGGCCGCGGTGGTGTACTTACGCTCGTTGCTGATCGCCGTGCCCGTTGCGTTTGTGGGCATCGTCATAGGCGCTTGGATTATTGCTCCCTTCGTGATGCCGCTCTTCTGGGGACAACCACAAGCGCCCAGTCCACCATCGTCACCGGGAATCCAAAGTCATACGTTTCTCAATCTTGCGGGCGGCAGCAACCAAAGCAGCATCTCGACGGCTGCAGCGACGACCGTTGGTTCACACGAATTCGTGTACGACGCGGAAGTTGCGGGTTTGTCTCCCGTCGAAGAGGTGGCCTATTGCCTTCAGTGCATGGTGGTCCGCATCGTCGTCGCGGCGGTCGTCTGGACTACCGAATACGCCACCTTGTTCGAGCCGGAGGTGAACTCCGTAGCCAACGTCACCGCGGTGTTTGGGACGTTGCTGGGATGCATCGCGATGACCCATCGCGGGATAGCCTATGCCATGCTCGTGCCCTGCTGGAACTACGCCTTCCTCATGGCGGTGTTGCTGGTCGGTATGTATCGGCGGCGCCCCGCGTGGCTTCGACGCATCCGTGACGCCGGGGAATTCGTGGTGCTTTCACTGCTGCCTTGCCTCTCAGGGGGCGTTGTGGCGCGGCCACCGGACCGTCCTCCTTGTCAGCGAGCGGTGATCGCCACGTTGTCCCCTCCTCCAGAGGCGCCGCGGTCTGTCGTCGCATCGGACGCCGTCGCACAGCCACCTGGCAGCCATGAGACCCTAACTCCACACGGCGAGGGGCAGGTTGATGCGGCGTTGCCCTCCTCCTCCTCCTCCTCCTCCTCCTCCTGCTCGTCCTCCTGCTCGTCCGTCCTGTCCTGGCCTGAGCTGCGTAACTTCGCGGCCTACGCCGCGCGCTGCAGCGCGAGAACGTTGGGGACGTACGGCTCCCTTGAGGCGCTCTACGTGGTCGTTGGGTCACGGCTTCCGTTGCCGCAGTTCGCCGCGCTGCAAATCATTATCAATTTGATCTATCTCACGGGCGCCTTCGACGAGGGAAACACGCAGGCGATCAACAATCTTCTGTCGTTTGCGATCTCCGCGGGGGACGTTCCACGCGCACGGAAGGTGCTGAGGCTGGGTACCGGTGTCGCGGTGGCGACGTCGTGCACGATCGCCGCTGTGCTAGTGGTGTTTCGAAGTGCAGTTGTTGCTGTCTACACATTCGACCCCGCGGTGGCGGCCGCGTTTTGCGACGTCGTGACCGTTGTCGCCGTGTCCCGCGTGTTGGAAACCGTCGTGCAAGTGTGGGCGAGGTCGTTGGAGACTCTGGAACGCGCCACGCTACCTGCCCTCGTGAGCAACAGCATGATGGTCAGTGTCTCCTTGGTCGCTTGGGTTGGCGGCTGCGCGTTGAAGGGCGGGCTAATGGGCGCCGTGATCGCCTGGGCGGCGCTGCTGATTGGCGAAGTGGCTCTTGCCGCCTTTATCGCTGCTCGCTTGGACTTTGGCAAGGCCGTTGGGCAAGCGAGGCAACTTGCGATGGACAGACGAAGGGAGGGGAACCTCTCCTCCACCGACGTCGATATCGGTTGATTGATGGGAGAGGGGCGCGCCTTCTGCAAAACGACGCTTGACCGTTGTTTCACCGAACGATCATCAGGTTGCGACCTTTACGTTCACTTTGGTTGCGGGATTTGGTTTTCCTCAATGACGAGGGGGGAAAAATCATTGAAGGCGTTCGATTTCAAGTGAACCCCCCTTCATTTTGAGGCAGTAAAATGACGCCCGTTTATCGTCAGGTACTCCGGATTTTACAGATCCGCATTCCGGTGCCAACCGCCGTTGAGTCCTGGCCTCCGCAGCCTCGCCGCGATCACCATGCCTCCGTCTCGGAAGATAAGGCCTTTGCGGTGATGATAGGGGGGGATACGATGCACCTCTCCGCGACGTTGTGGCTCCCCGTGGTGGCCTCGGTAACGGACGATGACTATGACGACGCGACGGGCCGTTGTGCCCCGCGCGGCGGCGGCGGCGGCGACGATGGCCACCGTGCTGAATCGACAGCGGCACCACCACCAGCGCCTCCGTCGTCCTCTGCAGCAAATGAGGAAGCAAATGAGGAGGAGGAGGAGGAGGAGGATCCGATCGTCCTCCCGTTCGACTCCTTGGAGTCGGTGCCGCCGCGACTCCTGCGGATGGGACCACTCTGGGGAGATAAAACAGATGCCGCAACGTCAACGGGGAGTATCAACAAGGCACCGGCTGCTGGGATCGTGGCGCCACAATCAGCGGCGGCGGTGGCAGCGCCGATGCCGATGCGGTTTCCGGCTGTGATGGAGTGCGTTCCTTACCGTCGCAATGATAAGGTGGCCTCCACGGACGCCAGTCGGCACCCCTTTCTATGCTCCCGCGGCGGGTTTGCCTGTCTGCGGTTGGATTTGAGAGGGTCCGGCGATTCTGACGGTTGTCTGGAAGACGAATACCTACGGACCGAGCTGCAGGATTTGTATCGAACCGTCGAGTGGGTGAGCCAGCAGCCCTGGTGCAACGGCTCCGTGGGCATGTTTGGCAAATCATGGGGCGCGTTCAACGCGGCGCAAGTGGCGTCCTTGCGACCACCGGGGCTGCGTGCGGTCGTTTGCGTTTCCGGCACGGACGATCGGTACGCGGAAGACGTGCACTACACGGGCGGCTGTGTCCATGGTTTGATGTCCCCATGGGGAGGATTCATGCTTGGCTTCAATGCACAGCCCCCCGACCCGCATTGCTATGCCCTGGCTCGACGACGACGACAAGAAGAAGGAGGAGCAGGCGCAAGCGCACCGGTGGAAGGGCTTCAGGAACCCACCGGTGCGGAGATCCTTTCGGAGGACTCCTCCCGGCTACTGTTGAACGAATGGACCGCAGCGTGGAGCAACCGCGTCCGGCGGGTGCCTTTTTTTCCCGAAGCGTGGCTTGAGCACCAAACGCGAGACGAATATTGGAGGCACGGCTCGGTGTGCGAAGATTACGACGCGATCGATGTGCCAATGCTCATCGTCGCAGGTTGGGCCGACGGGTACGTGAGTTCTGGCCTCCGTCTTGTGGCCGCCGAGAGCGATCGCCTGCGGGCCGCCGCCACAGGGTTGGCACATGCCGGCAACAGCGACAGTAACTCGGAGGCGGCGGGCAAGAAGGAGTCTCCGCTGAGCACGCAGCAAGAAAACGCAACACCAAGAAGAAGACGAAGTCGTCACCGCCGCCGTTATGCCATCATTGGCCCCTGGGCGCACTCGTACCCAGAGCAAGGGCACCCGGGACCCACGATCGGATTCAACGAGGAAATGATCGCATGGTGGGACGCTTGGCTGCGCGACGGCTCAGATGGCACCGAGGAGGAGGAGGGCGTGGCGGTGTTGGACGCCCGCGCGGCCGCGTCGCCGTACGGCCGCACAACGACGTCAGGTGGGGATGGCTGCAGCATGCCGGCCGTGCGCGCATTTGAACTGAGGAATCATTTCGCGACCTCCGCCTCGACAACAACCGAACCACCCACGACGGGCGACGGCGCTCATCATGCATCATCATCGTACCCACGGGTGTTTCCCGACGTGGAACCGGGCCGGTGGCTCGCGTGGTCCGATTGGCCCTCGGAGTGCGACCACGTCCTTGACTTTCGTGCCACGATGGATCGTCGGTTATTGTTGCTGGACTCAGCCGACACTCACACAACAACAACCCCGCCGCTCGGTGAACGCGTCGTGTCACGTCATCGAGGAGGAGGCAGCGACCGCGCACCGGGTGCACGTCACGTCGACGCTCCGTCACCATCCGAGCGTCGTGGTTCTGGGAACGGCTTTAGCTCTGGGGGTGGTTCGCAGAAGGAGGACGAGGAGTACATTGCCGTCGAGTCCGATCTGGCATGTGGGCTCAATTTGGGGTTGTGGGGCGCCTACGGCGTTCCTGGCGACGCCCCGGGAGACCAACTCCTCGACGACGCGCACGCGTTGGTATTTGAGTCGGCCCCGTTGACCCGCGCCATCCACATCGCAGGTTTCCTTCGGGTGGCACTCCGCCTTGCGGCCAGTGCCGAAGAAAGTCACGTCTGTGTGCGAATTTCCGACGTCAGTCCATCGCCTCCGTCGAACAACGGCCAACATCTGAACGAAGAAACAACCGTATCACCATGTTCTTCACGTTGTCCATCGCGCGGGAAAGCCCGCCTCGTGACGTGGGGCGTGCTGAATCTGCTCTTCCGCAATGACCCCACGTTTACGAAACCGGAGGCGTGCGCATCGTTTCTCCTCGTTGATCCCCTTTCCCACCACGATGACGATGACGTTGGCGGCGGCAACTCGGTGGTGGCCCGGGATGATGACGCATCGTCGCGTGATTCGGCCATCGTCGACGTCTGCGTTCCATGTCGGCCGGCCGTGTATGAATTTGCCGTCGGTCATCGCATTCGGCTCTCTGTCTCCCCGGAACTGTTCCCCGTGAAATGGCCCGCGCCGACGCCGGTGACGCTGCGCGTGTTTCCGGATGGGTGTCGCATTGGACTGCCCTTGCGACCCCACGCACAGGTCGCCGCGAGGCCTCGTCCACCAAGCGACGGCCACCGACGTAGCATCGTCACGCGCCGCACGGGGATGACAACACCACCACCCTCTTCATCGTCATTTTTCGTCGCGGAAGAGAGTACCGCGGCCGCCGTCCTTCACACCACCCGAAGCGGGATTACGCACGACGAGCAAACAGCTACGAGCCACTCGCTTCGGGAGGACGCCGTTGACTATGCCGCGAGGCGCGTTCGCCAAACGGCGATCGACGATGACGGCATTCATCGCTTCGACCTGTCGACCGGCGTCACGACGGCCGAGGTGTTCCGCCAAACATGGGCGGCGTCGCTCCCCACCGACAAGGACGGCGGAGACTTAGGAGGAGGATTCGCACCCGTGACGACCACTGCGATGGCCCACCGATTTGCCTTCAAACGGAGCACCCTTCCATCATTTGCCTTCAGACCATTGGGAGCAGTCCTAGGGAGCACGACCCCCCGCACCCTTCCATCATCATCGGTGCTGCCGTCATCGCCGCCATCACCATTGAACAGCTTGATCCTGACCACGACGCGAATGACCGCCACCGTGACACACTTTGTTCTCGAAAGCCGAATCGGCATTTGGAGTTGCGGTTGGCGAGGAAGTTCCGATTCCGACGCGATGACAGAGGAGGACGCCAGCATTGGTACACCATCACCGTCTCAGCGGCCTCCTCCTCTGGCCGACACCACCACCGACTGGCCGCTCGCGGCGACGGTCGGGTGGATCCCCACACCCTCGATCGGAATGGCCGGTGAACGACCAGCGACGATTTCGTCCCTCTCTGAACATACGCAATGGATGTTGGATTGCTGCGAGGTGGGTCAGTGCACGCCGCTGCCGTATCCACGGAGCAAGGAGCTGGAGGACGAGGACCTGTGGTCGCCAGTGTACGAGCCGCTCTTTCGTCGTCACGTGGTCAAACGGATTCCAAGGCTGTTGTACGCACCTGCCATCTCGGCACAGTGACCGGAGACGTTGCACACACCCTTTCTGCGCGTGATATCGTGTTGCATGGGTGATCTCCCGGACATGGCCCGCCGCACAACGACAATCGAACTCGGGCCGTTGATTTTTCTCATCTGCGGCCCTGCCTTTTGCGTTTGCACTGCACCCCGAACGCATTGCGTTAAGCAGCGAGCGCGGCATATTTGATCGTGGATGGTGACCTGTGTGTCGGTTGGTAAATTACCGAAACCATGAAATTCGCAAAGCACGGCTTCACCTCTGCGTAATGCACAAATGACGGTCGTGGCGGGCGATGCCGAGGTGAGGGGCGTGGGCAACCCGTGTATCTGGCCTGAAGCGGACCTACCGGAGTGGAAGAAGGATTCCTCCGCGGCTGCAACGGGTTGCCGGTCGTCTTCGACCGTGCAACGGGTTGCCGGAAGCCTGAAGCTGACCCCCCCACGCGCATCGCCCCGGTTCGTGGAGAGGCCGGTTCGTGGAAGCACTACTGCCAGCGATAACGGGTGCCATCGTCGTAGCCAGTAGGAGTGATACCATACGTCAGGAATCCCTGACCGTACGCTGAGTCCTCACTTGTGAGAGGAAGCAAGGTTGAGCCCACAAGTTGCCGTTGTCGGTGTGACGGTTGCCAGCAAACACGACAACAACGCCATTCTCACCCTTGGTTTCTTCTCGCACCAAAACAGAGCGTTGCTGCCATTCACATGTCGGCCGAACCGCCACAGGAAGGTGCCCCTACCTACCAGGAAGATGCCGCTGCCCGCCAAGTGGGAGGGAGCGGGATGCAAGCTCGGAAAACTGCCATCGCGTATCTGAAGGAAGAGTTGCAGAAGATGACGCCGCTGGAAACGACATCCGCTACGATCCAGAATATTGTGTCAGCGTTCCTTCAACGCCTCGCCTCGGACACGACTCGTGAAGATCGGCTCCGTCTTCGAATGGCAGACCTGAACCGAATTATTGCGCGTCTGCAAGAGGAATCGCCCCCCGTCGGAGACGACAAGGCCGACGACCTCATCGACGAAGGAAAAAAAATTGTGCTCGAAGCAGCTGCTACTCGCGCTAGAGAGGAAGCCGAGTGCGGCCGCATGTTTGAGATTCTTGATCTCACGTTTCATACGTACAAAAACAAAATTGATATGATCACCTGCACGGTGGCCCAGTATTACGAACTGACGGCGCGCCACGAAGGAGAGATTGAGCAACACGCGCAACGGTTGCAGCTGCACGTGGAGCAACAACACGCTGCTCAAATCCTGGCAGAGGAAAGCGTGCAAAGGGAACTTTTGAAGCAGTTTGAGGAACTGGTGGACAGCTACGCGAACCTTAGCGGGCGGTACTATCAGCGGCAGGCACTTGAAATTGAAAATCGATTTGATCGCAGGCTTTTTCAAGAAAATGGGGAGCTTCGGAGAGAAAATGATGCGCTGCGACGACGGAATGATGATCTTCAGCAACAGAACGTTGCGCTTCAGGGCGAGCTTCGTGATCGAGCGGTCGCGACTGTCGGGACAGGGCGAGAAGAAGCGGCTTTGCCCAATGGGATGGCCCCAAATTAATGGCCGTTTGGGAAATGGGGCGACGGAAGGAATGAAAAGTTTAATCATCGCCGCCGCAAGGACCGTTACAACATATCGTCGAATGTGTGGCATCCGCAATGACTGAATTCTCGACGGTCGAACGTCAATGAAAGCGAAATCCAAAATGTCCCCTTCGTTCATATTTTCCGTCGCGGAGGAAAGGAGAAGGAAGTGTGAAAGCGAAGTGCTGGTGTGGCGTGCCGTCGCTCCATCCGACACGAATGCCCGGATCCAAAGGGTGTGGGAAACCCGCTGCAGCCCTGTCGCCACTTAAACGCGGTTGTATAAATGTAGCAAAGCAGAAGGGGGGAGATGGGGCAATGTTCAGCATGTTGACCCCATAGAAACACATATCCTCTGGACACGCAGTAATTTCGTGACCGCGGGCATGCACTCTGACTGTATGACACCGGTCAGGGGCGATTTACGCGTATTACGCGCGACCACGCCTGATGGTGTGTATGCGAAACTCAAAGCATGGTGTGTGTGGGTGCGTGAGCTTTTTTTCGCATGATGGGGGTACTGGCAGTTCCAACCCCCCACGTGTCACCACCTGACGGATGAGTTACCCTTGGGGGGGCGCTCCCGAGAGGAAAATCTCAACTGTTTCTCCTTACGACAAGCAGTCCCCCCTCCCCTCCCGCTCCCCTCCCCGAGAGATCTGTTGCTGCGCATATCGGATCCCAAGAATGAATCCGCGGGCGTCAACGGCAGCAATAAACAACGCTCCCCCGTGGCATGTGGTGAGGACACTGATCAACGGAGACGACGTTCGGGTCGATCTCGTCGAGCTCGATCCGTCGTACCTAACGTACTTAGCCACGAAAGCAGATCATCGACCCCATGATGGCGGGGTCGTTGTGGACGTCTCGAATCGGGCGCAGACCTTCACACACGGTGGCCTACCACTTGCCGTTGTGAAGACCATCCGCACCACCGAGCGGAGCCGTTCAGAAGTGGGCCTCGAGAACATAGACATCCTGCGCCCTCTGAATCACCCGGGTATCGCCCGCTACTACGACGTCCTGCGATACGACGGCAAGTGCTGCGTCGTGATGGAGTATTGCCAAGGTAAGACCCTCCGTCAATGCATCATCGACGCCATCCGCCTTGACGGTGACGAAGAAGGGCGCAAGACGACGACTTCACCCGCAACGGAACCGAACAACGCGAAAGCGGTGGCATCGTCGGCAGCAGCGGCGATCGCGCAACCCTCAACGATTCTCGCGATTGTGTCGAAGCTCGCGGAGGCGCTGTCGTATTTGCATGAGACGTGTCGCGTTGCCCATTGCGACATCAAACCCGAGAACATCATTGTGGACCTTATCGACCCTCATGCGGCGGCCTCGCAGCAGAAGGAAAGTGCTGAAAAATTGTCGCAGCTGAGCCTCGCGATGAAAAACGTCAGCGTCAAAATCGTCGATTTCGGTTTAGCGATGCCCGTTCAAGACATTCGGAGCTGCGTACACGACGATCGCGCGCGCACGGTCCTCTATGCGGCCCCCGAACGCATGCGCAGCCTACACCGTCTCTGCGGCTGTCCAGCCGACGTTTGGGCGTTTGGGTGCGTCGCTTTCGAGCTTTGGACGCTGTGGCGTCCATTTGCGACGGAGTCTTCGATTAAAGTGTATGTCGACAGGGACGACGAGCGCAGCGACGTGGTCAACGACACGAGGCCGATCCACGACGACTGCGAATCACCCACCGCCGCTGTCGACGACCGGTTCGATGGGCAGACGTTGGTGACGAAAATTGTGCGGGCCCGTCCGCCGTCATGCGCCACGCGGCTTCAACTTATGGGACTCGAACTGTGCGTCACAATGGCACCCGTCATCGCCGGATGCCTGCGCGTGGACCTCCAAGGCCGCATGTCGGCTCGGAGGGTCGTGCAACGTCTGCAGCCGAAGCCGTTGTCACTGTCGTCGCGGCGACTCCATGATGGTGATCAGGATGCCTTGAACGTTTGGTTCCTTCAGCTAGCGCCGATGAACCACCACCACCACTATCTGCCAAACACACAAAACGGAACCGCTAAGACGATGACGGCTTCGGGGTCGCCGCCATCGTCAAGACAGATTGACGTCAAAGTCGACCGTAGCCACGACGTTGTCGCTTTCCACACTCATGTGCCCGATATGGGACGGGGGGCCACTCGACCGCCGGATCCAGTCGCTCGCGCAGTGCCCGAACCGCCACGGAATTCCGGGGTTTCGACCGTTCCCATCTGCCATGCCGTTTGCAGCTGGCTCGTGTCACAGGCGATACAGCAGGTAGAGGACGACGGGGAATTGGCGGAATTGAGCCCGGCGGGGAGATTGTATGAGCCGCTCATTGTGCGACGCGTCGTCCAGCTGCAAGGAATGGGTGGTTGCGACGCCAATCCGCGAGAGGTAGTGCTGACCAGTGGTGAAGAGCCGCCTCGCCTGCCACCGGCCTGCGCGACCGATGGCCTCTTAGAGACATTGGTGCTCCACTTGGGTCCACAGAGGGAACACAAGGAGGAGGACAGCCGCGACGATGATCAAGGTGAAGGCACGTTGACTGCAGCCGCACGGTCGTTATTAAAGAAGGAGGCATCTCGTCGGCAGACGTTCGTCGTCATAGGCAGCCCTGGAAGTGGCAAGTCAAGTATGTTGCGGTGGACCGCGACAACGCTCTTGTCTCCTGCTCACAATCAAGCCACCGTTGTCATTCCCTTGTCTCAGCTTCGCCGACATTGGTGCGCGTTGCTGAAAGCGGCTGAAACCGAGGAGCAGAAGGGGTCCGACCAAAAGGCCGCTGAGTTGGAACTACCGCGACGAAGGCCCGATGATCGGGGCGTGTCATTCGAATGCAGCACGTTATTCTTAGCCGCCGTTGCCTCCTTGCGCGCCCAATGGTCGGTGCTTCCGACATCGCCCGAACCCACTGATGACGCATTGTATGCCGATGTCGTCGCCGCCTTTTTGCTCGACCCATCGCGGACGCAGCCCGTCATTTGGATGATCGACGACGACGAGCATCGCGGCGACGCCGAGGGAGAAGACAATTGGGAAGAAGGAGGAGACGATGGCGCGGAGGACAGCTGCGAACGCGGCGAAAGAGGGATGGCAGTGAGCAGGACAGCCCCCACGCCGCCCTTTCCCGATTGTGGGGGAGATATCGTCCGCCTTTGCGATGCTCTAGGTTCCTCGCGAGTAAATGAAAACGACGTGGTGGTCCTCGCGACGCGGCAGTTCCGAAACCGCAGTCTTCAACCCCCTTCTGTTTGCTGCAAGGTGTCAGCATTTTCACCCTCAGACGGTTCGCAGCGGAGGAAAACCACCACCACCACGACACCTACCCCAGACGAAGGAGGAGAGTCGCGAGGACGAAGGGCACTCGGAGATCCTCCATTCCTGACGTGCCCCTTCCCGACAGACCGCATCGTCATCTTTTGTGTTCAGCCCTGGACGTCAGACTCGGTGATGCGTTACGTCGACAAGTACGTACGGGCGGCACGCCAAAGAAGAAACAAAGAGCAGCACCAACATAAAAGTCAGACGAAAGAGGAAGAGCTGGCCGCCGCTTCCATTCCAAGAATGATTCTACAACGTCTAAAGACCGTGGACGCGACGATTGGCGCTACCCAGTTCGATATCGACGGCTTGGGCCCCACGCCGCTCGCGGGTCTTCCGCTTTTTGTGGATCACGTCTGTCGCAGCGTGTTGTGCGAAGACACGCACAACGGATTCGACGACGGTGGTGTCAGAGGGGAAGGGCCAGCGAGAGCCCTCGTGATTGGCCCCAAACTCGGTGTCACTGGTGGCGGGCGCAGCGCGGCTGGTGAGCCAGCGGTTGGTGGGGACGAGCGGGCGGATAAACGCCTACTACCTCGGGCAGCTGTCATGGAGCTGCTGTGCGAATGCGCGTGGATGCACTGCTTCGCGGCTTCTTGGCGACGGATCGGCGGAGGGGGGCCGCCGACGCGGCCGGCTTTCAGTCGGCATCATCTCCCTCCCAGACGCCAACGCCTCGTAATCGTGTCGCAAATATGTTCGATCCTTGACCACCATGCCCGAGAACAACTTTGGCTTGCCGTTGAACAACGGAACGACCAGACGACACCACCAGCGATCGGCTGTCGTTGGCCCGACATGAAACAACGTCTTGTGGCAGGATTGAAATTGTTATTCGGTCCCGGACGACCCTTGCGGTATCCTACGCAGCCGGCGCGGGGGGGCGGCAACGAACGGTTGCCGCATAAGTCGTCGTTAGATATCATAGAATGGTGGTTGCCGCGGGTGACCACCGCCGCTGTTGAAGGGGTCCGCCGCGCGTGGATTACCGGGATCGTCGTGTCGTCCCCGTCATCAAGCGCGTCTTCATGTGTGCCAACTTCAAAAAGTAAAAATTCAAAACAGGCGATGCAACTGTCGATAAGCAACGAAAGTCTCGCGTTTCAAGGAACGTCGAGCTTCGACGGGGCGGCGCAGTTATGTTGTGCTTCGAGGTCGTCTCGAATGGCAACAGAACGAGAGTTCGCATGGAGACCAAACATGCTTCGGTGGTTTGCGATTCGTCAGCCTGGTGATTTATTTCGCAAAGCAATCACAAGTAGCACGAAGACGCAGCCACAAATCGGCTCGTCTTCTCCAGGTGGATTGAAACCGGTGGAGAGTTCCGATGCCAATCGAAGCAACAAGAACTATCCAATCGTGGACCCACGGCTGAGGTGGAACGTGGGCCAATACTTAGCATATCGCCACTTAGCACGACAACCGCTCCAAAAGGCAGCGACGATTCATGGAGCTCAAACGGCTTCCAAGAGCAGCGGCAGCAGCAGTCGTACGAGCAGTAAGACGCCCAAAGCGGCAGGCGCGAACGTGGCCGGCGTCAATGGTTCATTGGACTCATCCATGTCCACGTCACTCGGAACTGAGTGGTTTCTGTTGCTTCCTCTTGGCTTCGACATTCTGGACATGCACGCTGAACGTCTATCGTGGTCGTGGAAGCAGTTGATGACGCGCGGTGGCGGCTCGTCGTCGAACAGGCGGAAGGAAACCGCCGCAGCCATACAGGAAGCTACCGCTGCGATCCTTGACTGCCTTTCGCGGAATCTGATTACGGCAATGTGTTCGATGAGGGGATCTTCTGTCGGCAGCCTAACTACTTCTTCCGTCGTGTCGCCTGCATCGTTTTCCCGATGTGGAAGTACATTCCCGGAATTGCAGGATGACGAAAAGGAAGTAGTGAGTGGTGCTCGATCATTGCCACGCCGTCGAACCGAAAGTACAACGGTGTTAACGGCGGTTGGATTTGACGCGAACTGCGCGAAGATTTGTCACTTGTTCTGTGTGACCACAGTTGCGCGAGTAGTGAGCAGCGAGACGACAGCAACAACAACGCCGTTGCGAAGTTCGATGCAGCCGGGATACATGTCCGCCGGTGACGACGACGGTCACGGCGACGACCACGGCGACCTCGCAACAACCTCTGACGTCGAGGAAACTGATTCGGCGCCTTGCCTGAGAGCGCTACAAATTTGGGGCACGATGCAAAGGGCATCGTTGTTTGACTCAACGAGCTTGACTCAAGCGATGATGCGATTCGTCCTGACCGCAGCGATGCCGGACCGGCTCGGCGGTGTCGTCTTGAAAGGAGAGGCGCAGGAGCGTTTGACACATGTGGCTGGTCGACGGCTAAAGGGAGACGCCCCGCGAATACGGTTTCTGGCGGCGGCTGCGCTCGGCTGGATGAGCAGGCTGTTGGACGAGACTCGGATTAGTCGCGAAGCCGCCCGTTCGGAGAGTAGCAGCGCCTCCATTGCAGGATCCGTTGCCGTCGACGATGCGATGGTGACGTGCGTGGAGTTGTGGCGATCGACATTTCACCTTAACGTCCCGCCGCCGGCGTCGCAATCATTGATGGCACCGCCACCGGCGTTGCGAGGTCTTTTCTGCGGTGTCGGAGACGCTGAAAGCGACGTCACTTCTGTGATTGGAGACGGCCGTGGGATTGGAGACAAAAAGGAACTCGCCGTTCTGGCGGCGAGCAGTGCGGTGTGCGTACAAAAATTTATCTCTGATTCGTGGCGGTCCCTACTTTGTGACCGCTCAGAGACAAAAGAGAACGATGCAACCGTCATGGAAGAGCGACTCGGGGGGGTGATTCACGAAGCCTCCTGTCTTGCGTGCGAAGCACTGCTTCTCGAGAATCCTCACGTGACGTTTGTGGTCGCGGCGTCGCTGAATAGTGTCCATCTGGCTCGGCGCAGAGTCGAACGGCTTCTTGCGCATCGCGACGCTGCGGCATTTACCAACCGTCAACCTCCTCAGCAACGGACACTGGAACGTAACGACGACGATCGGCGACGCTTTGTGTGGTTTGACTTGTACGCTGCCGTCGAGGTGCTGCTGCGTCAGCGTGCTGCGACGGCGGCGATGGCCCCGAGTTCGCGGCGGCGACTTGAGGCAACGATCGATGGGGTCATGGCGGTGCTGCAACGTATCTCGGCGGAGCTGATCGGCCGCGTCCCCGGTGGGGGGATTCTTCCACGAGGATGGATGTCCTCTGACGCTTCTGTCTCCGAGGGCGTTGCTTCGCGGTCTGATTCGATGGCTTCTCCCTGCCAAAGACGGCGAGCTGACGGCGAAGAGAGTGGTGGTGCGACGTATTCGCTATGTGTCAAAAGTGCGTCGTCGCATGGCACTGTTCCTACCGATTCCGCATCGCACCCCAAAACACGCCCCAATAGTTTCGCGGAAGACACGAATAATCGTTGCCTTGGTCAAATTCGTCCTTCTCATTGCGATCCGTCGAGTTCGCTCTTCGACGTCAAAGGCAGCCGGAGCGTCGCCTCTGTTCAACTTGTTGACTGCAAATTCCCGATGACTCACATCAGTTACATCAGTGACGACGCTTTGCGGTGCTGCGACGCCACTGCGATCCGAGCAGTCGCTTCCTCATCCCAGGAGGAAGGGCTGAGTGGCTGCCCCCCTTCCGCCGTGCTGCTGCGGGATGTAGGTGTCGTCTTGAACGTCGGTACCATGCCACGCCTGAGATACATTGAGGACGGCTTCGCTGCTCAGTGCCCGTTGCTCACGACCGTCGACTTGGCCGATGGATGGGGACAGCAATTGATGGTCATCGGGTCGTATTTCTTCGCGGACTGCCCTTCGCTGCGCACCGTGGCACTGTTTGAATCGGAAGATCCCGAAGCAATCAGAATAAGTCATTCCAACTTAGCGAGGCTTGATGATGGGGAAACACTTCCGAAAGACGCCCTAAGGCCACAAAGCGATGGCGGTCTTTCCGCTTTGAACCGCATTGGACATTGGTTCTTTTTCAGAAATGCGTCGTTAGAGGTATTTTCCGGGCTTTCGCATTGTACGGAATTGGAGTTCATCGGCTCGTCGTTTTTCGGACAATGCACGTCCCTGAAAGAGATCGTCCTTCCAGTGTCCATGCCGCGGTTGCAATCATTGAGCAGTGCCTTCTTGAAGTCGTGCCGCAGCCTTGCGTCCATCGATTTGTCAGGCTGCACCAGCGTCACCACCATTGAGCATGACTGCCTCTCGGATTGCACCGCTTTGGTATCGCTCGACTTGTCCGCCATGGTCCGGCTCGCCAGGATCGGCGATCGTTTCTTGGCAAATGCCTCTGCCCTCACGACCGTGATGCTGCGTGGCCTTTCACGCCTCGAGGCCATCGGGCACGACTTTTTAAGGGGTGCACGCTTCCTCGATGTCGTCGATTTGAGCGACTGTACGTCTTTGCAAGTCATTGGACACAGCGCGATGCGCGATTGCGCGTCGCTCAACCAAGTAAAATTTGCGAAGAGCAAAAGGCGAAGAGGAGGTGAGGGTTCGCCGCCGACAGTTGTGATTGACCAATATGATCAGCATCGCCCGCCGCCACAGGCAACAAGCAACAATCGAATTCGATTCATCGGCGCTCATTTCGTTCGAAACTGTCCTTCGCTGAGAACAGTGGACTTATCGTTATTAGAAAATCTCGAGGAGGATCATTTTTCTTCGTCGCCTCAGTTGCGTCGTGGTGAAGGCCCTGAACTTGTCGAATTCGCCCGTTCGCCGTGGGGTGATTCGGCTCTCAACCGTTTAGGCAACCGCAACATCGACGACAACGACGACGCCAACCCCTACCGGACCTCCTTCATCCGACCCCGTCATTGGCGATCGCTAAGCTTCGGTGGCAGTGCCGCGGCGATGAAGTCGAAAGTGTCTTCTGTGACGTTTCTTGCTGCTGACGGGGCTGAGGTTAAGTCTCCGGATCCCCGGGAGGCTTTGAATGGTGCCTTCGTCGCCGCAATGATTCATCCCTCCGATTCGAAGGAAGTGGCTTGGCAAGTTGATGACGAGAGCCTTGGTACTTCTCTGCGAGAATTTCACCATATCGACAGCGGCAATGCTATTGCCGATGAAAGGAATATCGCTTCGATCCCTCTGATGCCGACTGAGTCCTCCTCCGCCTCACGTGGATCCACGCCGGGAAACGTCTCGGGCTTCCCTGAATTTGGTAATGATGCGACGTGCTCGCCGCTTTCATTGCGCCATTACCGCCGTGTGTGGTTTGAAGCGTAACGTGCGCACAGCGTTGGAAACATTCGACATTCCACCGGTCAGTCAGCCGGTCTTCATCGAAGGACGGTCGGCGTGGTTTGATGACGAATGTAATATGCCGCGGCACCCACTTCCCTGCAAAACGTAAACTTTTTACACAACTCCCATTAAAAAAGCCGATCGAAAGACTGCGGCGCTACGTTGGAAGAGACGTACGACCAATCAAAAAGTGGGGGGTCACCGCCTTCCTCTGTTTCAATTGGCACACCTTTGATGAGATCCACTCGGCTCTCGTAGGGTCCACGCGACACCCAATCACACACACCATCGATTGACCCACCATGGTGTCACAAACGTCCACGGGGTCATTCTGCTTCGAATCGACCACTTGTGTCACCGACCGGTGGACCGGCGAACTGCGCGAGTGACTCTAGCGGGTATCTGTGTGCGACGAGGAAGGAAGTTGTGGTTCCTCGCTACGTTACGCCGTAACACTGCAGAGCATCTTGCTACGGTCGGCACGTGTGGGTGGGGATTTCCGGTGCGACCATGGTGTGACATGGTTGTGACCCGGGGAGGAAAAGGCCGCCGTCGGAATAGATATACGTCGGAATAGATATACGTCGGAATAGATATCCCAAAGTGCCGCAGTCGATACGGCAGCGACGACTGTCATGGCCGCAGCTCCCGGAACACCCCCCGCTTTGCTGACAGAGGCCTCTGCCCCTTGTTCAATTGGCTTGGCAGAAACCCTCGGTCCAGCGAACGGAGAGCTGCTGCAGGATCCTCCGTCGCGGCCTCTTGCTCCGGCCCTACGCCGGGTACCTGTAGCATCTGCATCTTGTGTGTTCAGCAGCGATACGACATAACCAACCAATAAATATTTCCCCTTTTTACGTACGACTGGGCACAGGTAGCCGAGGGGCAAACAACGAAACGTTGCAGCCGTGACGGCTCCGACGACAACGATTTTGGACGCATGCATCGGCGATAACTATTCTAAGTGTGGTTGTGTAACGACAAGCCCAAACCTGCTAAATTTACTCTAGTCGCAGTGGTGCCGGGACCGGGGCGATGCCGACCGCATTGAACAACGAAGCTCGACGGCGACAGAGTCTACCTCTGATCTTCTCTCTCTCTTTCTCCTTTCAAAATAGCAATGTGGTCGGGCGGCGGCCCTCACGACTCAGACACCAGCACCGTGGAAATGACTCCTCTCGACGATGATGATGTTGGAGAACGTGCGACCCAGTTCTGTTCTCATGTCCGAGGGCTGCTCACCTCGTTACAGAAGCGCGACGAGCCTTCGAACTCACTCCTGGAATTACTGCAACAGTTGTCGAGTCTGCAGTCGCTGGTCGAAGCTGTTCACCATCGTCTCGATGCGAATCGCGGACGTGCCACTGCGGCATTGATTCCTATTGACGGTGCGATGGACGAATTCCAGCCGATTGGAAACTTCGAGTGGACGCCTGAAGCTATAGACTACTTCATCGAACGAGGAAGAAGGCCGTTGATGCAGGCCGAAGCCGCGTTGACGTCATTGGATGCTCAGGACGTTCAAAATCAGCATATCGCGCAAGCGTTACGGGAGTTAGTGGCCGCGATTCCGGAGGGACAACTTGTCGTCGTCACGAACCGTGAAACACTCGTTGCCTGCGATGTGACGATTCGGCAACTGGAACAAAACTTGACACAGCGCAATCATCAACTCGATCAACTGAGGTCTCACGCTCAACTGCGCGAGAAGCAGGTGGAGGCCGGCGACCGCGAACATCTGCGTGTTGGCGAGCAAACTGAATGGGATAATTTGCAACTATCTGAACAGCAGCAGCATGCGACCACGCTGCTGAACCAAGATCCCGAAATCTTACTCCTGCGGCGAAGACTCCACGAACTGGAGCAACTACAAAAACAACGAAATCGGGGGCCTCCATCAGAACCGCGACGAGCAGAACCGTTGCCGACGACAGGAACAGATCAGGAGCCCCGGACACCGCCGCCAAAGTCATGATCCCTTACCCTGATGGATCCGTCCGCCTCTTTCAGCTTTCG
>ERZ1292633.2128-Hain-H41-02um-R1-2128-length-20567-cov-5_pt1 | contig 20567 bp, 18 predicted proteins | sample MGYA00564406_ERZ1292633 | MGnify/ENA primary metagenome ERZ1292633 (study PRJEB36523, sample SAMEA6512639) | groundwater metagenome | collected 2019-01-08 | study: AquaDiva: Metagenomics assemblies of 32 groundwater samples
TGCTTTCCTTTTCCAGGTCATCCAGGTATTTCAGGAACAGAATCCACGAGGTCTGTTCGAGATAATCAAGTTCGGTGCCACAACCGGCATCTTTGTGCAATATATCATCAATACTCTTAAAGGTCTGTTCAAACATAATATTACTTCCTTTTCGTTTCGCCTTAATTCTTAATAATACCCGCCTTTTCTAAAACTTCAACAAATACTTGGTTCTTTGCCACCCTATCCCGCTTTATCCATCCCCCTTGTCCCTCCGACGGGACTCCTTTCGGTCGTGGCGGGATAGCCCGCCGTACGGAATAAGGAGACGTTTCCTTTACCGCAGATTAGGCGGATTAAACTGATTAAAAAGGTTAAATAATATCAGCTTAATCCGTTAAATCAGCGGTTACGAATGTTCCTTGACGGAGCATTTTGTGTTGCTAATCGCCAGAGATTTGCGGAGCGACAGCCCCCCGATGTGACATCGGGGGATAAATTCCGTCCCGCCGCCCCGATGTGCCATCGGGGCGAGCCTCGCCTTTGGCGGGACCCAATCGGGGCAGGTTTTTTGGGATTATTATTGCGCTGCATTACAGAATTAAACTGATTTAGAATCGCTTCTTCTTTTGATTCTCTATTTTCTTTTTGGAAAATACATATTTTCTGAAAAGTCGTTTAAAAACCTCAAAAAGACCGCATTTTCCTTACAAAAAACACAAAAAAAGAAGTTCATTGACAACCGATTATTATTTAAGTATAATTAGAGACGGAGATGAAATATGACTAATAATAAAATTACAAGCGAGTCTGTTTGCGCAAATCCCTATTTTGCGACGAAAATGCCTTTAATTCATTTGCAGCGCGATCCAAAAGCCTTTTTGTCCAGATCGGCTATTGGTGCAACAGACTCAAGTGCATCTCTAATTTCCGGGTAGGTTTATCCCGATAATCATATGAAAATCATTACGGTCATCGGCGCCCGTCCCAACTTTGTCAAACTTGCCCCCCTGATACCAGCCGTTAAAAAATATTCTTCTATTAAAATGAAAACCGTTCATACCGGCCAGCATTATGATTATAATATGTCTAAAATTTTCTTTGAGTCCGCCTCGGGCGGATTTGACCTGCCCAAACCGGATTTTTATTTGAAAGTCGGTTCTGATTCACACGCCCGGCAAACCGGCCGGGTAATGATGGCGTTTGAAAAAATAGTTTTAGCCGAAAAGCCGGATTTGATTATTGTGATAGGAGATGTTAATTCCACTCTGGCAGCCGGACTAGTGGCGGCTAAGTTACATATCCCGCTGGCTCATATTGAAGCCGGTGTACGCAGTTTTGACCGGACTATGCCTGAAGAAATTAACCGCGTGGTAACCGATTCTCTTTCCGATATCCTTTTCGCTCCTTCAAACCACGCCGTAGCCAATCTATTAAAAGAAGGCATTCCCCGCCGTAAGATTTTTATGGTCGGTAATATTATGATGGATACCCTGTTCAGTAATCTGAACCGAATAAATAAGTCCACGACAGTCCAACAGTTAAAATTAATTCCCCGGAAATACGCCGTATTAACACTTCATCGTCCTTCCAATGTAGATAACAAAATAATTTTTATGCGGATTGTTAAGGCGCTAAACCAAATAAAAAAAAGGATTAATATCATCTGGCCGGTTCACCCGCGGACGCATCAGCAGATTAGCCGTTTTAAAATGGAACGTTTTTTTTCTTCGGCGTTATCGGCTAATCCGTCCTCTTCCGGCGCCATCACCCTGATCAAGCCGCTTTCTTATACGGATTGTCTGGGATTATTTAAACAGGCGGCTTTTGTGTTGACTGATTCCGGCGGCGTCCAGACCGAAACCACGGCCCTGGGCGTACCCTGCCTGACGATTCGGCCTAATACCGAATGGATTGAAACTATTTCCCACGGCACCAACCGGTTAGTAGGCACAAATCCTCAAAGAATAGTTAAAGAAGCCGGGAGAATCCTGGCCCGCTCCGCCAGGGCGGGGCGGATAAAATTGCCTAAATACTGGGACGGCTGTACGGCTCAACGAATTGTAAAAATTATCCATCACTGGTCCCGCCGTTAGCGGGATAAATATGCTTCAGCCAAACCAAAATAATACCGTTCTTATTACCGGCGCCGGCGGGATGGTTGGCCAAGAAATCAGCCGGGTTTTTTCAGATACATATAAACTTCACGCCTTGCTTCATTCCCAACTGGACATTCAAGATCTGGAAAAAGTCCGGCAAATTTTCAGCGAAATAAAACCGGGATTGGTAATTCACCTCGCGGCCATGACTGATGTGGATGGTTGTGAGCGAAATCCGGCTAAGGCGATGGCCATAAATGCAGAGGGAACTAAAAATATTGCCCGGGCCTGTGTCCGGGAATCAGCCCGGCTGGTTTATCTCAGCACCAGCGATGTCTTTGACGGCACCAAAAAAACGCCTTACGATGAAGACGATCAACCCAATCCGATTAATCATTACGGACGCAGTAAATATCAGGGCGAACAGGCGATCAAGGAGATTAAGCCGGATGCTTATATTATCCGCGCCTGCTGGCTTTTTGGCGGCGGAGCAGAAGACAAAAAATTTGTGGCGAAAATACTGGAATTAGCCCAGGTTCAACAGGTTATTTCCGCGGTAACGGATGTTTACGGTTCGCCGACTTATACCAGAGACCTGGCTGAGGGGATTAAGCGCATCGTGGAAACGGGAAAACTGGGCTTGTATCATCTCAATAACCGCGGTTGTTGCAGCCGGTATGAATTAACCCAAAAGATTTTGGAGTATGCCTCCCGATGTCATCGGGACAGTCGGATAAAAGATTGCGCGGTTCAACCGGTTAAATCGGCTGATTATACGACGATTGCGCCCCGGCCGTTGATGGCTGCGATGAAAAGCGTTCGTTTGGAAAATATTGGCCTGCCTAATCTAATGCGTTCCTGGGAAGAAGCGTTGGAAGAATATCTACGGGGGACACCATAGAATGGCACATAGATAATGATTAATAGTCATAAATACATTAAATAATAAGAGAAACCTTGACAAAATATCAGGAGTTGCTTAACTGATAGGCAAAGGGCTAAGTTTGATTTTAACTAAAAATGGGACAACTTCCTCTGAGAAGTTATGAGAGGTAGGCACATGTCGCAGAACGATCACGTCGGGGAATCAGAGAACCCATATGCGTTACCCATGATTCCGTCGTTAGAGTCCGCGGTCGCCGCTTCTGGGGATTTGGAGTCGCGGCAACTCAGCGCTTTGGTCGGCTCGAAGGCTCATTACTATCTTAATAAATGGACTCCGCTACTACGCGGCCGGAGCCGCAGCGCTGGTTTCAATTGGGCCGCGTTTTTTTTGTCGGGCTTCTGGCTCCCCTATCGAAAGATGTACAAGGCAACCGTCCTTCTTTATCTCATCATCATCGTGGAATCGATTGTCGAAGAAGTGGTTTTTGTCGGGATCCTGGGAAAACCTGAGACACCCGCTGCATTGACGCGGGTCGTCGGTCTCGTGGCGAGTATGATCTGTGGAACGTACGGCAACCGGTGGTATTTGTCTCACGCGTGTGCCGTTGTCTCTGAACTCAGTGACACGGGTCTCCGGGACGACGCACTTTTGCAAAAGCTATCCAATCGGGGTGGAACGAGCCTCGCCGCCTCGCTTGGAATGTTTGTGTTGTTCCTTGCCGTCGGTATTACGACGTTCATGATTCTAGAACCACTGCTCTATGGCACATAGTTAAGCCCAAAATGTTACCCTGGATTCATTTCAGAGCCTGCCCCGAACTTGTTTCGGGGATCTAAACGACGCCGATCGGTCGTCAGGCCGGTCTAAAAATTTTACTATCCCGGATAACTATTTCGCCGACGATATTTAAATCCGGTCCGGATTCTTTTTTAGACAGTTCTCCGGCCGGGTTATTGCAGGCCGGACAAAGGTAATAAGGGCTCGCTAACTCCTGACCGTCTTTAATCAGGATATCAGCCACCGGTAAACTTACTTTACAAGAATTGCAGAATACAACCATAAATAAATTTTTCTCCTTTATATTATTGGAACAAACATTAGTAATTCTGTTATTAATAAGCGGTTAATCTATCCCGGCCTTTGGGTGTTAGATCCGTCTCAGGCGGACCCGACCTTTCGGGTGGTCGCGTTAATCTCTAACGGGGCGAGTTTTAACACCAGCATTTCCGCGGCCAGGTCTTCACTCATCACGCCGGTTTTAATCGCCACGTCCGTTTCTAATAATTTTTGAAGTTTTAATTTTAACCCGGGCGCGGATTCCGATTTAAAATACCAGGCCAGATAACCGATAATCATATTAATCGATTCGCCTTTCAATAAGAGTTGCCGGATAATTTTAACGGCTTCCGCGGTTTGATGTTGCGTAATCGCCCGGCCTAATTGTTTTGTTTCGTAAAGCCGGTCGGTCGTTACAAATTTATCAATATCCGGCAATTCAATTTCCGACCGCGTGCCGACGAATAAAACAAGATTCTGAATCAGCGCATCTAATTTACCCAAATCGTTACCGGTTCGTTCCACTACAATCCGGGCATTTTGGGATGATATCAGTTTGCCTGAAGCCGTGCATTCGGCGATGACCCATTGGGGTATTTCGTATTCAGATATTTTATAACAATCAATTATGACGCCCCGGTTATCTATTAAGCGGTTAAGATTAGTTCCGCTGCGAGGGGCCCACCGGTCGGCGAAAATAATCAAACGCGAAAATAGGGAAGGGGCGGTTAGATATTTTTCCAGAGAGGCCGATATTTCCTCGGTTACCCCGCGGCCGGACGATAATTTTAAAACAACCAGATTCTCTTTTTGTAAAAACGGAACCGAATATAATTCGTTTAACAGGATTGATTCGTTGAAATCATCCGATAAAAATATTTTCGGCTCACCGGTTATGTCAGGGTTACTTATCCCGCCAAAGATGGGAAGCGAGCGAATGGATTGCAGGGCTTTTGTTTTTAAAAAATCCTCCGGTCCCTGGAAAACGAAAACGCGGTATTCCCTGAAAGTATTGGTTTCCACCGGAGAACGGCTTTGGATTTTACGGATAAATTCCAGGTAAGTCATATTAAGATAGTATCAATTATTCTGATAAAATCAAAGCATTCTTAATCCGGAACAACAGCTTTGGCCATTTGCTGATTCGCCGCGCTGCCGGATGCTTCTCTGGTTACCGCCAGCAGTCCGATGGGAATCCTGGGGTCAAAGAGATTGACGCCCCACTCGCAGGCCTTCTGGGGTGGTATTCCGGCTGCTATTTTGAGATAGACTTCTTTACTGAGAGTTTTTTTAATAATTTCTTCACCCACACCGGTCGCGGTCACCGCGCCGGCCGGTCCGGCAAAAACACCGCAGCCGATGAGGGGCGTATCGCCCACCCGGCCGGGTAAACTGTAAGAAGTTCCACCGGTTGAAGAAGCCGCCGCAAAAGTTTTTTTGCCGTCAAAAAGAACCAGTCCGATGGTGCCGCCCAATTCTTTAAGAATTGTTTTTCTGAATTTCCAATTGCGCCATTTCCGGGCATAATACGCCGGATTGCCTTCCTTAAGACGTTGCCTGGCCCGGAGTAACATTTTTTTTACATTGGACGTCGGACGCTGAATATATTCGGGAATGCCCATCAGATACGCAAATTTAGTCGCGCCGTCTCCATAGAGCATGACATGAGGCGAATCTATTACTTGACGTACGACTTGAATAGGATTTTTGACGTTTTTGATACCGATGACACTGCCGAAATTACTGTTAGAATCCATTAAGGAAGCGTCCATATCAATAGTAACGCCGTCTAATCTTAGATAAGAACCGGTGCCGGCATTAAAACGCGGATCGTCTTCCAGAACCATTGCCCCGGCTACAATCGCGTCTAAAGCCGACCGGCCTTTTCCGAGAAATCTAAGCGCCTGCCGGCAGGCCTTGGCCGGTCCGTCTTTATGTCTATTGGGAGTACCTACCCCGGCATGGGCCACAACAATCGGTTTCATCATAAATTTTTCTCCGAAAAATTTATTAATAATGCTTTTTCCTCAGTCCGCCCTGGACTATCCCGGTCGATCTAATCAGCAAAACAATAATAAAAGCAAAAACAAACCCGCCGATATGGGCCCAGTAAGCTACTCCCGAAGGCATTTGATAAGCCGACGAGATAAAAGTGAGTAATAATTGTTCCGCAAACCAGAATCCGATGGCCCAGAAGGAAGTGAGCATAAAAGTGCCGGTCCGGATAAAAAAGTAAAAGAAGAAAAAATACCAGAATTTAATCCGGCTGCCGGGAAATAACACCAGATAGGCGCCCATGATACCCGAAATGGCGCCTGAAGCGCCGATACAGGGAATCATTTTTTCAGCCGGAGAAATCATAAGAATATGCGCTCCGCCGGCCACCAGCCCGGCGGTCAGGTAAAGCAACAAAAAACCCAGATGTCCCAGCCGGTCTTCCACGTTATCGCCGCAAATCCACAGGAATAACATATTGCCCACCAGGTGAAAAATACTGCCGTGCAAAAACATTGAAGTGATAAAAGTTAACGGTTTTATTTGGGCGGGAGTTAAACCATATCGGCTGACGATTAAGTCATAATTTTCCTGGAATCCCAGTAATATGAAAACAGCGGTGTTTACTGCGATTAACAGATAGTTAACGTAAGGAACAGTCCGGCGCGGATTAATATCACCAATCGGTAAAATCAGCATAGTTAATGATTATACTATCGGACAAATAAATGTAAATATTTTGTTTACATTGGGTAGGCATTATACTAAAATAGGCGACTACGAATAAATTTTGCCTTTCGGTGCTGAGCTCAGGGCGAAGGTGCGACCTTACGTAACGGCCTATTATGATGACTCAAAAAGGACTAACGGTTGTCATTACCGGTAATGGCAAGGGCAAGACCACTTCAGCCCTGGGGCTGGCTTTACGGGCCACCGGGCAGGGGTTTAAGGTGCTGATGCTTCAGTTTTTGAAAACTTCCCGGGCCTACGGAGAAATCAAGGCGGTTGAAAAACTTGTGCCCTTGATGGAAATCATTCAGATGGGTAAAGAATGCACTCATTTAGACGACCCGGATAAGTGTTACCAATGCCCTGCCTGCAATTTTGATTGCCACGTCAGCCTGCCGAATCCGGCCGAAGAAGACCGCCAGGCGGCTCTCAAGGCGCTGGCGCTGGCTGAAGAAAAAATTAAATCAGACCAATACGGGATGATTATTCTGGACGAGATAAATTATGCGATTGATTATAAATTAATTCCGTTGGAAGCGGTTTTAAAATTAATTAAAGAAAAACCCACCCGGCTGCATCTGGTTTTAACCGGTCGGAATGCCCGGCCGGAACTGGTGCGAGAAGCGGACCTGGTTACCGAGATGCTTGATATCAAACATCCGTTTCAGCAGGGAATCACTTCTATTAAAGGGATTGACCTTTAAGTCCCTGAAGCAGCCTCAGTGAAGCAAACCTTGTCGGGAAAAGGTCCCCGATATAAAATCGGGACAGGGCGGGATTTCGTTCCAGCCCCGCCAAGATGGGGCTGGTCTCCGCCAGAGGACGGATGAGCCTCAGAGGCTCAAGCCTCTGGCTGATACGCCTAATGACTCGCAATTGATCGGAGCGTAACTAAATATGAATAACATTAAGCACAACGATAAAATTCGTAACGTCGCCATCATTGCCCATGTTGACCACGGCAAGACTACGCTGGTTGATTTTATGCTTCGGCAGAGCGGCGTTTTCCGGCAGAATCAGGAGGTGGCCGAACGCGTGATGGATAACCTGGACCTTGAAAAGGAGCGGGGTATTACCATTGCTGCTAAGAACTGTTCCATTTGGTGGCAGGGCGTGCGCATCAATATCATTGATACTCCGGGCCATGCGGATTTCGGCGGCGAGGTTGAACGCAGTTTGAGTATGGTTGACGGGGCCATCTTGCTGGTTGATGCGGCTGAAGGCCCGCTGCCCCAAACCCGTTTTGTTCTTAAGAAAGCCCTTGAGTCTAAACTTAAAATGATTGTTATTGTTAACAAAATTGACCGCAAGGACGCCCGCCCTAAAGAAATACTTGATGAGATTTATAACTTGTTTATTGATCTTGACGCAACCGAACACGACTTGGAATTTCCGGTTTTATACGCAATCGGCCGCGACGGTATTGCCCAGCAGACTCCGGAAGAATCGGGCAAAGACCTGACGGTTCTTTTTAATACTATTCTTAACGCTGTTCCGGCGCCCCGTTTTAGCGCGGACGAACCGTTCCAGATGTTGGTTTCCGACCTTGATTATTCCGATTATTTAGGCCAGCTGGCTATTGGTCGGGTATTTAACGGCTCCGCCCGTTGCAATGATGCGCTGGTCTGCCTCAAGGAAAACGCACAATCGGTGCCGCTCCGCATCACTAAACTCCAGGTCTATAACGGAATTTCGCTGGAAGTAGTTGACGCGGTCCAGCCGGGCGATATTATTATCCTGGCCGGCATTGAAAAAAACGTTACCATTGGCGATACTATTTGCACCAAAGAAGTGCCTAAGGCGTTACCCCGCATCAGGATTGATGAACCGACCGTATCTATGACATTCACCACGAATACCTCGCCTTTCGCCGGCAAAGAAGGCGTCTATGTCCAGTCCCGTAAAATTCTGGAACGCCTGCGCAAGGAAACGATGCTGAATGTCGGGGTCCAACTTGAGGAATCATCGGATTCAAACTTATTTGTAGTAAAAGGCCGGGGCGAGTTCCAGATGGAGATACTGCTGGAAACGATGCGCCGGGAAGGTTACGAAATTAGCGTCGGCCGGCCGCAGGTAATATTTAAAAAAAGAAACGGCACTACGCTTGAACCGATTGAGCATTTGTTCATTGACTGCAGCGAGGCGCATATCGGCGTCGTGACGGATAAAATTAACCAGCGAAAAGGCGCGATGCAGAATATGGTTAATCACGGCACCGGCCGCGTCCGTCTTGAGTTCACCGTGCCGACCCGTTCACTGATCGGATACCGGAGTGAATTTTTAACCGATACCCGTGGTCTGGGGGTGATGAGTTCATACCTGGAAGGATACGAAGAATACCGGGGTGATTTTAACTCGCGGCCGACCGGTTCCATCGTCGCCGACCGGTCCGGTGTGGCCACGGCTTATGCCCTGAAGAATCTTGAAAAGCGCGGGGAACTCTTGATTAATGCGGGCGACCCGGTTTATGAAGGTATGATTGTGGGTGCCTATAGCCGGGATGGCGATCTTAATGTCAATCCGGCCAAAGGGAAAAAACTGAGCAATATGCGCAGTTCGGGCAGCGACGAGAATATTATTCTTAAACCCGTCATTCCGATGACGTTAGGCAAAGCAATCTCTTTTATCAAAGATGACGAAATGGTTGAAATTACCCCAAAATCCATCCGCCTGCGCAAGACAATCTTAGACGCTAACCAACGCAAGGATTCGCGCAACGCTTATTCCGACGAGGTTTCGTCCGAATGACATCTAAAGTATAAATACTTTCCCCCTATCCATTATCTCCCGTATTTCAACCGGTCGGCCAGGATAACGGGCAATCCGGCTTGAATAATTTTACGCGCCGCCCGGTTCACATCATAATCAACCCGTTTAAGCCGGACCAAGTTTTCTTCCGTATCGTAAACCGCATAAGTTGCCTGCGGGTTTTCATCACGCGGCTGGCCAACGCTGCCGATGTTAATAATTATTTTAGAGCCGGGCGCAATTTTAATGGTGGTATCCGTGATAAAAGAAAGAGTCCCGCGGGTTAAGGAAAAACCGACCGGCACATGTGAATGACCGATGAAACACACCGGGGTTGATAAATAACTTAACCCGAGTTGGACGTCATAACTGGTCTGGATATATTCAAATAATTCGGGCGCGAAAAGATTGGAATGTACGACAGTAACGTCTTCATTTATTTTTTGTAAGAGTTTCAGCCGGCGTAAAAAATTAAGGTCATCCGCGTTCAGTTGTTTAATCGTCCAATTAATGGAATCAAGGGCATAGGGATTAAAAAACGAGGTGTTAAGAATGCCGGCGGCGGCAAAATCATGGTTGCCGGCCACCATAACGGGATTTAATTTTCGTGTTTCTTCCAGGCATTCAGCCGGATTGGCCCCGTAACCGACAATATCGCCGACGCAAATATATTGGTCCGGTTTTTCTTCACGGGCCTGTTCCAGGACCGCGGTCAGGGCTTCTAAATTACCGTGAATATCGCCGAAAATTACGTAACGCATACGGTCAAACCGGTATTAATATATTTTAAAAATTGAAATTGCTGAAAAACAACGGTAGCCGACGCAATTTATTGCGGCGAAACCTTAAAATCAACTACCAGAAAACTTACATTATTTCACGTTTGTTAAAAATAATAATGCCGATGGTCAGAATAAGGGCCGAATATAACAGGCAGCAAAATGTAGTCAGGGCCAGGTAAGTTATGGAGATAGGAGATAAGACTGCGACCAGCGACACAATATTAAAATTAGTCAAGTTAGGTAGGAGAAAATAAAATACATTTCCTATAATCACGCCAAAGAAATTATCCATTTCGCTTAAGGTTTGATAAATAAATTCCGAGATATGCCCCAGCATAAAAGTAACCAGGCAGCCCAGACCGGTAACCACCAGGGAAAAATGACAGGATAGAACCGTGGCGACCGCCGTGATAATGGATACTTGCAAAAAAGATAAATAAACGCCTTTGAGCAATAACAGGATTTCGCCGGTTAGCACGGCCGAGATATCAGACCAGAACAAATGCTTGTTATCAACATAACGCAAATTCTGGGCATTGGCTTTAAGTTGCGGGGCGACGTTTTCGATCCAGTAAATTATCAGGAAAATAATGGAAAGGAACGCCATACCCATAATAACGGTAATAATGATTCCCAGAAACTTACCCAGGATAAAATGCCCTTTTTTAACCGGTTTGGAAAGTAACATTACGGTGGTCAGATTGGTTATTTCAGCGCTGATGACGAAATAGGCGCTCAGGACGGCAATCAGCAAACCGGCGACCATAATGGTGGCCAGCCCGACCTCTCTGATCATTGAAATATGTTCTGTTTCCTCAAAGGTGAAAAGGGTAAAGTGGGGGGCGATGAAAAGCAGTCCGATGGAAGCGGCCAGGATAATAAAAAAAAGCGGTTGCCTGGACGCTTCACGGTAAGTAAGATTGGCAATTACCAATACCTGACGCATACTGGATACTATACAATAATAGATATCTTGACGCAATATTTTATGGCTTATTTAAACAACGCCGTGCTGAAATAGCGTTCCATCCGGTCCGGCAGGACGGTTACCACGGTTTTACCCTGCCCCAACTGGCGGGCGACCTGGCAGGCCGCCCAGTAATTGGCCCCGGAAGAAACGCCAACCATCAGGCCTAATCGCGTAATCATTCTTTTAGCCATCTTGACAGCGTCAAGACTGTTGACCTTAACCACCTGGTCAATTTTATGTTCGTTGACAATCTCCGGAATAAACCCGTCGCCGATGCCGGCAATGTGATGACTGCACATTTCTACTTCCCCTGAAAGAATCGCGGCTTCGCTTGGTTCAACGGCTACAATTTTCGCCTTGATTCCTTTTTCCCGCAATGCTTCAGCCACGCCCATTAAAGTTCCGCCGGTTCCGATGCCGGCGACAAAGGCATCAATTTTGCCGTGGCACTGCCGGATAATTTCCCGTCCGGTCGTCAACCGATGAACTTCGGTATTATCCGGATTGGAAAACTGCCGGGGGAGAAATATTTTAGGATTACGTTTAGCCATTGCTTCGGCTTTTTGCACGGGCCGGGTGAACCCGCCGGATTTAGGGGTCAGGATTACTTTAGCGCCCAGGGCGCGCATGATTTTCACCCGTTCTTTACTCATATGTTCAGGCATAATAATAATTAGCCGGTAGCCCTTAGCCGCCGCGACCATCGCCAGTCCGATACCTGTATTGCCGCTGCTCGCTTCCACAATAATAGAATCTTTTTTCAAATCACCTCTTCGTTCGGCTTTTTCAATAATATGTTTAGCAATCCGGTCTTTGACACTGCCGCTGGGATTGATAAACTCTAACTTCGCCATAATCCGGGCGATGGACTTCGGCTGGCTCCGGCCCATTCGGCAGGTCTGCCTGCCCCGATGTCCATCGGGGCGCAGACAGGTTTTATCTAACCGGCAAAGGTTAATCGGAATCATCGGGGTCTGGCCGATGCAATCCAGGACGGAATTAATGATTTCTTTCATTTGATGTTTTTCTTTTTAGATCCTATCCTAAAAAGAGGGTAATTTCGGGTCTCCCGACCCGAAATAATGAATAGAAACAGGTCTGGAGACCTGTTTCTACCCTCGAGGTTTTAGGATAGGCTCTTAATCTGTAAAATCGTTATTTAATCTGTGTAATCACAGTTTATGTTTTCCGCAACCGTCCGCGGATAACAATATCGTTATCAACCTGCTGAGCCGTAATCTCTTCCAGAAGGATGGCATCTTTAACTAATTCAATGCCGGCGCCTTCTACTGGTGTTTTAGCGTCGCGGCCGCCGATAATTTTTGGGGCTAAAAAGATAATAACCTCGTCCACCAACCCTGTTTCAAAAGCGCTGGCCAGCACCTCGCCTCCGCCTTCAATCATTATTTTATTAATACCGCTTTCGGCGATTTTGCGGGCCAGTTTGATAAAATTTAAACGCCCGCCGATTTCTTCTATCTCCAGAACATGGCAATGAGATTCCCAGAGTTGTTTTACTTTTTCCTGCGGAGCCGAAGGACCTACCGCCACATAAGTTTCCGCCTGGTCAAGCGTTTTAATAATCTGGGAATCCAGCGGCAGCCGGGCATAGGTATCCAGGATAATCCGTCGGGGGTTTCTCGCGGTGAGCGAAGCCGAACCGCTCGCGGTGAATCCGCCTAAGGCGGACGAACCGGTCGCGTCGGGTATATTTTTAACCAAGAGTTGCGGGTCGTCTTTTAAAACCGTTTCTATGCCGACCATGACCGCTCCTACTTTTTCCCGCAGGCGCGCCAGCCAGTTGCGCGACGCTTCGGAAGAAATCCATTTAGAATCACCCGTCCGGGTGGCGATTTTGCCGTCCGCGCTCATCGCCCATTTGGCAATAATATAAGGTAATCCTTCCCGGTGCAGTTTAAAAAAGGGGGCGTTAATCTGCCGGGCTTTTGATTGCAGAATTCTCTCCACCACCGTCAGCCCTGCTTCTTTCAACTTGTTAACACCCCGGTTGTCCGTAATGGGGTTGGGGTCGCGCGTCGCAATGACCACATTCTTGATCCCGGCCTGGATGACCGCATCGACGCAGGGCGGAGTTTTGCCAAAATGGGCGCAGGGTTCCAGCGTAATATATAAAGTCGCTCCGTCCGTTGGTTCCCGGCAGGCATTCAGGGCATTTATTTCAGCGTGCGGACCGCCGAAATATTCGTGATAGCCCTCGCCGAGGACCCGGTTATCTTTGACCACCACCGCGCCGACGACCGGATTCGGCTCCACCCGGCCTTCGCCTTTGACGGCCAGTTCCAGGGCGCGTTGCATATATTTTTCGTGCAGTTCTTTATCCGGCATATTATTGCGCAAATTCCTTGGCCTGATGAATATTGGTAATTTCGCCCATCACTACCAGGATCGTTCCTTCTTTTATGGTAAAATCCAGTGGCGGATTATAAATCATTTCTTCTCTCGGCGCGCTTCTGGCCGCCAGGATTAACAGGTTAAATTTATTTTTTAATTCTAATTCGGAAATAGTTTTGTTTATTAAAGAAGAACCGGCCGGCACGACGATTTCCTCAATCCGGGTGGTACTGGTGGTCTGCCGGAGCATTTCGTCCAGGAAACGAACGGCCGAGGGTCGGACCATTTCGGAAGCCATTCTTAACCCGCCGATTAAACTGGGCGAAACGACCGAATCGGCCCCCGCTTTTTTTAAAGTAATCATCGCTTTGTCTTCCACCCCCAGCGCGACAACTTTTATTTTTGGATTTAACTGCTTGGCGATCACTGTTACATAAAGATTATCCTTATCCGAAGGCAGGGAAATAATAATCCCCCTGGCCCGCTCAATACCCGCCTGTTTTAAAATCTCGTCATCCGTAGCGTCACCGGCCAGGTAAAGCAGGTTGTTCATTCCGGACGAAAGTTTTTGCAAACGTTCTTCGTCGTGGTCAATCGCCACAAACCGGCGAAGCGATTTGTGCAATTCCTGGATAATATGAATGCCGGTCGCCCCCAGGCCGCAAACAATGTAATGGTCGGTTAATCCGGAGATTTCTTTTAACATTTTTTTCCTCCTGGTAATACCTTTTAGTTGTAGTTCAATAATAAAAGCGGTCAAGGAAGTGGCGACAAAAGATAAAATACCGATACCGCTGATTAATAAAATCATGGTAAAAATCCGGCCCACCGGTTTATTGCTCAGATCCACTATTTCGCCATAACCGACCGTGGTCAGCGTAATCACGGTCATATAAACGGCATCAATAATGGAAGTTTCCGGTCCGCCGATGATTTTATATCCGGCCGTGCCGATGGCGGTAATGGCTGATAATAAAACAAAAGCAATGATGAGCCGGTTACGAAACGACATCGGTTAATTCTCCCTGCCGTTAGCCATTAGGCGGCCCTGTAAACTTAACGAAGTAGCCGAGGTAATTCTAACTTTTACTAATTGGCCGGTTAAATCGTTCGGACTTTCAAAAAACACTATCTGGTTATGAACCGTGCGGCCGGTTTGTTTGCCGGAACCAGCCCGGCCGCCGGGGTGATTATTTTTGCCGCCGCCTTCCACCAGGACATCGTCAGTTTTACCCACTAATTTTTGGTTATGACGGGCTGAGATTTCTGATTGGATTTTTAACAACAAATTATTTCGTTCTTTTTTTATTGCTTCGGGGACGGTCTCGGCTAATTCAGCCGCCTTAGTCCCCGGCCGGGGCGAGTATTTGAAGATAAAACAATTCTGGAAATCCGCCTCGCGGATTAAATTAACCGTTGCCTCAAAATCAGACTCGGTTTCGCCCGGGAACCCCACAATAAAATCGCTGGCTATTCCTAGATCCGGTACAATCTCGCGAGCCTGCCGGATTAAATCCAAATAAATTTCCGCGGTATAACCCCGTTTCATTGCTTTCAAAATCCGGTTTGACCCGGACTGGGCCGGCATATGCAGGTACGGGCAAATTTTATCATTATCCCGGATGGTTTCAAGCAATTCCTGTGTAACGTAAGCCGGGTGTGAAGTAATAAAACGAAGGCGCGCCAGGCCGTTTATTTTACTTAATTCCTTTAAAACATCGGCCAGCGTGTTTTTTTCGGAGCGATAAGCCGTAATATTCTGACCCAGCAGGGTGATTTCCAAGCAGCCGTTATCAACTAACATCTTTGTTTCAGCCGCAATATCAGGCAAAGGGCGGCTCCGGACGGTTCCGCGGACAGAGGGTACAATGCAGTAACTGCAATAATTATTACAACCCTGCATCACGCGCACGTAGTTCTGGAACGAATTCTGGCGCGCCTCAAGATTGCGGAAGTAAGCACCGTCGTTTTCTAACCCTGACTGGCTGGTTTCAATCACCGGGCGGTGTTCTTCGGCTATTTTCCGGATAAGTTCCGGCAGGATTTTATAACGATGCGGTCCGCAGACCAGGTCCAGGTGAGGAACACGTTTCAGCGCCTTATTTTTATCCTTTTGGGCCAGGCAACCCAGTAGTCCGATAATCACCTCCGGCCGGTTTTTTTTAATTTTTTTTAAAGCGCCCAGGTGGGAATAAACCCGTTCTTCGGCGTGTTCGCGCACGCTGCAGGTATTAAAAAGAATAACGTCTGCTTCAAATTCGTTATCAACCGGCTGGTAACCGGCTCGCAGCAGTTCACCTAACACCAGTTCCGAATCCAGTTTATTCATCTGGCAGCCGAAGGTTCGGAGATATACTTTTGGCATAGAGAAAATTATACAATTTCCTCGGAAGATTTGCAAGAAGCTTGAGATATGTCTTACGGCGGCGAAAAATTTATAAAAGGTGTTTTTGCTTTTCTTTAAGAGTAGGTGGAGGCAAGCGCACAAAGTCCGCAGCGGAATACGCCAAAGCCGGACGACTGCGATTGCCGAGGGATGGAAATTATTCTTTACACCACTGAACGATAGATTCTATATTCTTCTTTATAGTTTCTGTTATCTTATCTATGGCCATCTCATCAATTTTCATTAAAACCTTACTTACCTTATGTTCAGCAGTCCTCGATACCCCAAGCTCTTCTTCAAATGATTTATCAAACACGGCCAAGGCGTTATCCATAATCCAAGAACAGGGGCGCTTATTATCCGAGGCATCTTTTTTCATACCATCTAGGTCCACAACAGTAAAATATGGAATACCAAAAGACTTACATAATAACTGGTAATATGGAATTTTCGATTTGCCGTTTGCGCTAATGATTGTGACATCGCATAAGTCCTTATTAAGCTTATTTGCTAAAACAGGCACCCCATATTTTTCGGCAGGACCTTCAACAATCAAACACTTAGAAGCAAAGAATATTTGATTATCCTCACGGAAAAATATCGCCTTATGCTGATGAAATGTCTTAATTTCATCTAGGTGCTCTGATACTTTCTTGCCTTCAAGATCTTCGTTTAGCCTAGCAGTTTCTGGGGTATTCTTAAAATCTCTGCCAAACCGACTTATTGACATCCAGTCAGCGATGCTTATAAAACAATCTGATTGGGTTGTGTAAATTATTTGCGATAATGATTTTTGAAATTCCGCAAATAATCGGGATTGCAATTGAGGATGCAGGTGAAGCTCTGGCTCGTCTATAAGAAAAACTATTTCCCCCTTGGAAAGGTTACTGATGATCTCTAATAAAAAATAGGCTAACAAAATCGATATGCCAGAACCAAGATTTTTCTGATCAATTTGATTTGAGCCATCACGCAGTGAAAAAAATGATTTCAAAAAAGGCTGTTCGAGATCTAACAAGCTTAGTTCTAAGTTATCGCATTTGATGCTCACAATTTTTTGCAGTTTTTCGCCTAATGGACGCATGATACGGTCATTTTTAGGATCTATTACAGTATCTATAACCTGTTGATAAAATTCATTCCATTTCTGGACAATATCTACCTGAGTCCACTTATTCCTGTACCGCCAATTAAGGTCCTTTATTATTTTACTCAAGAGCGTATTGAATCCAGTGCTCGCTTCGCTTTCTCTCTCCCGGTCAAAATAAAACACATTGGAATAATTTATAAGCTCATTCTGAAGCGATAGCCGTTGCTGAGTAAATCTAAAAGCAGAGCCTGATGTCTTTCTGGGAGATTCATAACCCTGTTCTGTTTTTAATATCTTATCCGGAATCTTAGACGATAAACTTTCTAAATCGATATCATGGAATTCATCTTTAGAATTATAAAGAATCGGTACAGCATATTTTTCTGTTACAAATGGATCAGATAAGGCTTTCCCTCCAGCCGCTTGTTTCCTTCTATGTGCAGAAAACACAACACTCTGACACAAAATATCTTGTGTGGTATAGCCGTCTGGTATTTTGCATAAAAATGGCTTGTCAAAAAATACGGTAATTTCTAAATCACCTTCATCTGCGTTATTAAAATCGTGCTCCGTTATATGCGAATAACCTGAAGAAGTTGCTAAATTTATGGCTTCCAAAATCGTCGTTTTGCCACAACCATTTTCGCCAATTAAGGCATGACATTTTTTGAAACTGACATTAGCCATTTTAAAACAGCGAAAATTCTTTATTACAACTCTGGTTATTGACATAATCTGTTACACCTTTATACATGCCGCTAAACTATTACAATAATCTGCAAAAGATAAATTTTTTACAACGATTTTTTTTGTTTTAAATACTTGCTCATAAATACTCAACAGTTCCGAACCATCCGGATTTATTATTTCGACTGCCACATCTTTTTTAAAACAAATAGTCTCAAATTCATCCTTAACGTGGGAGTCATTGCTGTTAAAAGAAAAACCTATAGAGATAATCTTATCTGCTTTTTGCAGAATATCTTTCATGTGTTCCCATACAAAAGGAAATTGCTTCCTCTTTTTCCCGGGTGGGATAATATAAGTAAAAACGTGGTTGTCGTTGCCGATAGATTCGCAAGACCTTAATTGTCCAAAGGTTCCTCCCCGCAACCTCAACTCCACAGGTACGATAAGATACAACTTTTCTTTATGCCTATCGGAATACCAATTAATCGAACCATGTGGTTTTAATATGATATTCGTTGCTTCTAGTTTAGTGGCTGATTCTGAATCCTTGCCGGTCTTATAAAGAACCTTCTCAAATTCGAACCCATAGCCAGTTTCGTAACTCCAGCGCTTTGTGTTAACCATTGCTTCGTCCAGCAAAGTATCCCAATTAAACGATATAACATTTGCATTAGAATTAGTTATATGCTCTGCAAAAATATGGTGGAATTTCGAAATGCAGTAATATCCAATAAACGAAAGTGTGTCAAAAATATAGCTTTTAAGATCGTTATGAAGAACAAATAAATCTATAAATTGTGGATCTTGCAGTAAAGATAGATCGTTAGGGTCGCCACCGCGTTCCAATTCCATCTCGTCAATAGCAATCTCGATATCTATGTATAAATTTTCAATATTGACCTTTTGACTCAATTCCTTACTCTCAAATAGCTCATCTTTAGTAATGCCATATTTTTTGCATATATAAGCCAACAATTTATCGCTGACGGTAATGCTAGCGCAAAGAGGCACATTCTCTTTAACAGTTTTTAGGATCTGATTAAAATAGTAAAAGTAACCACTACTCAAGGGACCTTCGACCAAAAAGTCCTTGTAGGTATACGTTCCGTATCCGGCGTCTAAATTGCCAATCCGGAAGTTTAAATCGTGCGAAGCCCCAGCACCCAAAATATAAACTGTATTCACGTCAATTTTCTCCACACGTACATCTTCGTTTTGCTCCCCATACCCTCGCAATACGATCTTTGATTTTTTTCTTGAAGATTTCTACTTAAACAGCATAATGACATCTTGCCAATTCTTAGGCTTGTATTTATCCCAATCTTCCTGCTTTACGTATAGCATTTTATAAGTGATCTTTTTCTGCCGGGCGTTTGCGTCATCGCACCACTGGGCAAGCCTTTTAATCTTCAAAAGATCATCTAAGTCCTCACGCCCTTTTGTTTCAACGATATACACCGTCTTTTCATCCGTTTTGACAAAGAAGTCTGGATAATAATTCGCGATTGTCCCATCCGCATTTTTGTAATCTATCTTAAAGTGAATCTCGTAGTAATTCTTCGCAAAAGAAATAATCTCATCATCGCCCAATCGTTCAAGGAAATCCGCAAACTCAAGCTCAAACTGGCTATCTCCGACAATCCTGTTAAATACGCTTTTCTTGGGCACTAAATACGCTCGGTCATTGACGACAAACGGACGGCTGCTACTGACCTTTATATAGTTCTTTATTTCAGCATCGCCAACATCCTTCACCGTTAAAGCATTGATTTCATTTTTAAAAGTCTGAATTATTGTCTTTATAGCCTCAATTTCCGAAAGGTTTCTTAAAACATTCTTATCGTTAAGATCAATCGCTGTTTCAAACAGGTGCGAATAAATAAACTCTTTAACTTTGCCAAATAAGATGTCATAACACCCAAAAAGGCGAAGCTCTCTCATAATGCTTTGAGCAAAAAAGCCTACAACGCTTTGGTAATTTGGCTCAATATTGCTTTCCAAAATAGTCGTATGATGAACTTTTTCGTCAACAACGTGTCTGAACACAATCTCTCGCTGCTCCTGCTCGCTGAATATCTTTATCTTCAACTTGCCATGTTTGAAACCTGCTACATTCAAACTCGCTAAGTCTTTATACTCTCTTTGAATCCTTGGTGTCAAAATCGGAAGCTCAATATCTAATTTGCGAATGTCTTTCTTTGGATTGTCATGGTCAATTTCAATAACTGTAGGAGTAATTGGCTTTGTCGTACTATCCATCTTTCTCTTTTCCAACTCAACGCCTTCTGCCTTAATCGATTCAACAAAATTCATAAATGCCGGTGTTCCAACAACGCTTACATATTCTTCCACGTCTTCACGGCCAAAAAACATCCGCCTTAAACCTCGACCCAGCGTTTGCTCCGGTAAAATGTTTGATGCCGCCACATATGCCCTCAGCCCGACAATCGTAGTCACGTTCTTAACGTCCCACCCTTCTTTGAGCATTAGAACTGAAACAATTACCTGAAACGGACTTTCCAAGCTATCTATATCGTTGGCCTGCTTACGCAACCGATCCAATTCTTCCTTTGCCTTACCGGTTACCTTTTCCGATATATCACCGCTTTTATTAGTGTGAATAGTCAAAACTTTACCGTTTAAAGCAGAATAATTCTTTTCCACATACGCCTGCACCTCATCACAGTTTTTTGTATCATCCGTCATAATAAACAAGATTGCTTTCTTTCCGGTCGGCGCAAGCTCCTTAGAAGTCTTTTTCCATTCTTCAATACCAAGATTGATATAATCTTCGTATTTCTCAGT
>ERZ1292633.2131-Hain-H41-02um-R1-2131-length-20564-cov-5_pt1 | contig 20564 bp, 19 predicted proteins | sample MGYA00564406_ERZ1292633 | MGnify/ENA primary metagenome ERZ1292633 (study PRJEB36523, sample SAMEA6512639) | groundwater metagenome | collected 2019-01-08 | study: AquaDiva: Metagenomics assemblies of 32 groundwater samples
TGATTCTGGTTTTGAAATCATCAGATCTCATATTTTTCTTAATACATTACATCCTCAGGTTGGCTTTGAGGTTTTTCGTTGGTATAAAAAAAATATGTACACGGAGGTTGGTGTCAAAAGTGAAATTAAAGAAACACGTTTTTTTAATTATGATGAAGGAAATATAGAAAATGTAAAAGTTTCTCACCTCCTTAAAAACTACGACATTTTTAAGAATAGCCCTTTATATGATGTATTACAAACCAATAAAAAATATAGATATATTTTTAAAAAAAATGAGACTAGTTTTAAATATTCTATACTAAAAGATTTTTATAATTTTGGTGCAACAGACTATTTAATAATGCCTTTAGATTATTCTTTTTATAATAAATATGGTGTAGTTACATGGGTAACCAATAAAAAAGAAGGTTTTTCTGAAGATGATTTATTTGTTTTAGATGAATTATCAAAAACTTTATCTATTTATTTACGCTCGTATCTTGAAAAACAACTTACAAAAATTCTTTTATCAACTTATCTTGGTGAAAGTACTGGAAAAAAAGTGTTAAATGGGCAAATAACTAGAGGTAATATTGAAAAAATAGAAGCTGCTGTATGGTTTTCAGATTTAAGAAATTTTACTAGCCTTTCTAATAAATATGATACAGGAATTTTAATTGAATGGTTAAATGAATATTTTGATTTGATAAGTATTTCTATTTCAGAAAATAATGGAGAAATTTTAAAATTTATTGGAGATGCGGTTTTGGCAATATTTCCTGTTTCTGAAAAAAATACAAAAGAATCATCATGTCAAGATGCACTAAAAGCAGCAGTTTTAGCTAATAAAAAATTAGAAGAATTAAATATTTTAAAACGTGAAAAAAATCAGCCAGAGTTAATGCATGGAATTGGTCTTCATTTTGGTTTGGTAGAATATGGGAATATAGGTGCCTCTGAAAGATTAGATTTTACTGTTATAGGCCCTACTGTAAATCTGGCTTCAAGAATTGAAAGCTTGTGTTCTAAACTAGGGAAAAAAACTCTAATCTCAGAAACTTTTTCATCTCTATGTAATTCAAAGTCTGAATTAGTAGGCGAATATGAATTAAAGGGATTTAAGGAAATTCAAAAAATCTTTACTCCTTATTAAAAGAAAGAAAAGATATTTATTAGTTTTAAGAATGCAAATAAGTTATACTTAGTAGTTAAAACCCTTTAGATACTGGTTACTAAGCTATTTTTAAATATCAATTCTTACTCTATTATTTTTAATTAATGGGTTCCCACAATTCTATTTTATTTCCTTCTGGATCAAGTATATGAATAAACTTACCATATTCAAATACTTCCATTTCATCAACAATAGTAACACCTTCATTTCTTAGTTCTTTAACAAGAGCTTCAAGATCTTCCACACAATAGTTAATCATAAAATCTTTTTGAGATGGTTCAAAGTATTCTGTTTTTTCATCAAAGGAACTCCATTGTGTAGTTCCTTTCTTTGTATTATCAGAAGCATCAACCCATTCAAAACTTGCTCCATATTCATTTGTATTTAAACCAAGGTGTTTTGAATACCAATCATTAATTTCTTTAGGATTTTTAGATTTAAAAAAGATTCCACCAATGCCTGTTACACGTTTCATATTTTTTGACCTATAAAAGAATAATATTTTGTTTTATTTTATCATAATTTTGTTTTATTAGTTTTGATTTAAATTGATTAATTCAATCGCTTTATCAAAAAGCTCATCTTTTCCTTCTTTAATTCCTTTTATAGTTCTTTTTAAAGGTATAGTTGGTTTTATTCCAATTAAATGATGTTGAGATTTATCGTGTTTCAATACTTTCATTCCAGTCCAAGAAATATTAAAATTTCCAGGAAGAGTAAAAGGATTTATATTACCATTTGCACCGGCAGTAGTTTCCCCAATAATTTCAGCTAATTTATAGTTTTCAATTATTCCCATAAAACTTTCTGCATAACTTATTGCTCTTCCATCAGTTAAAAAAACTATTTTACCTTTAAATTTTGGTGATTTTGGTTTTACATCCCATCTACCTTCAGTACTAAATCCAGAAATATTTTCATGATCTGGGTAAATAATTTGAGGGACATTCCATATTGCAGACATAACATGTTTATCTATTAAATGAGTGATAATATCATGATTACCTTTAGGATAACCTCTAAGGTCAAAAATTATTCCTTTAGCATTAGATAGCTCTTCTATTTTTTCATCTAATTCATTAATTTTAGCAACATCCAAATTTACATAATAAATATTATTATCTAGTTTTTCAAGACTTTTTCTTTCAAATTCAATATTTTTTGTATAAAGAGGTAAACTTCTTTCTAACTCTATAAAAAATATTTCATTATCTCTTTTTATTTCTATTTTAGATTTTTTATTTTTCTCTCCTAATGAAAACTGCCTTAAAGAATTAAATCTTTTCCATTGTTTTGAGCCTGATATAAGCTTTTCTGAATCAATTAAAATATCTTCAGATTTTTTACCATCAACACTTAAAATTACATCACCTTTTTTTAAATTGTCTTTTTGTGAATTTGTAACAACAACTTGATTTTCAGCCCAAGTAACAAAAAAAGGAAATAAAAGTGGTTGTTCTTGCTGATAATCATAAAAATAAACCCATCCATGTCCATCTTGAAGTTTTTCAACTAATGTTTTTAGTGTTAATAAAAAATCATCATTGTTTTTATCTTTTAGTGCATTTTTAAAAGTATTAATTAATTCTTGATTCCAATCTACCTTTACTACATCAAAATAAGGATAAAAATGTTGAAAAACATTCCACGCAATAATAGTATCACCTAATCTAAAATCTTCGTTTTTTGCATTTAAATTAGTTATATCAAAAGAATCTAAATCATTAGAAAAAGTGCTAAAACTAAATTTATTATTTTTGCCTATAGTTGTTTTTTCATCAGTATATAAAGATAATGGTACTTGGCAAGATAATTCATTATTAATTTTTTTATTGATTACTTCTCCAACATTTGGATATTTTTTGAAAAGAGTTCCATTAAATATTTTTTCTTTATTTTGAATTAGAAGTGATTTTTTTCCTGTATGAAAATCATCTGAAATTGTTTTAAAGATATGCTCATCTTCTTTTCCAATATTCCATGAAGCAGGTAAATCATCTTTTGAATTTAGCTCAAACCCGGAATTAGCTATATTAAAAGGAACCCATGCATTATTTTCTTTGATTAAAAGTTGTACATCATCTAGTTTTAATTTTCCTATTCCAATAAGAAACGCTCCAAAGCTAATGCTTTTGGCATCATTATCAATTTTTCCACTAATTTCATATTCGCCCCATTTATTTGATTTAATAGGTCTGTCATCCATATTATCAAAAAAACCAGATTTTTTACTTTCTCTATCAACTCTTAGCCATAACTGACCTTGATTATTTGAGCCTTTTACGTCCATTTTTACAAAAGCTTTAAATTTAAATTCTTTACCTTGTAAATTTTTTGCATCAATAGTTTGAGAAGTAACACCAAATCCGTCTTTTTTAGCCATAAAATTATCTCGATTAATTCTTATACTTGAATAGATTGAATCAGGCGAACCAAAACCAACACCCTGATGTTGCCATGCTACAACTTTAAGGTTTTTATCTTCTTTTAAATAAGATTTAAAATCATTTGGTTTTTCATTAGAAAAATAAATTTGAGAGGTTGGAGCAATTGGTAAAAAAAGTTCTTCTAAAATCTTTTTTAGTTCTTTGTTATTTTCTGCATTTTTAACTTTTTTTGCTCCATATATAGCAAATTTATCCCAATCTATTGAACTAGCTTCATCACTAGGGTGAAAGTATTTAACATACCCATACAATTTACTAAAAGCTTGAAGGTTTTCTAATTCTTGTTCTTGAGTTAATGCTAAAGCATTGTTTGAAAAAAGAGCAATAGATAATGGAATAAGAGAAAGTAATGCTTTTAATTTCATTGATTAAATTTTTCCTGAAAAATAAATATTTAATATTATAACGATAGTAAAATGAAAAAGTTACAGTAAATATGAAAAATTATTTTATTATAAAGTAATCACGTTAGTCTTAGTTGACTAATAATCATTATCGCCAAATATTATAACTTAAATACTCTTGTCTAAGAAATTATCAAATGATATACTCAATAAATAATCTTTAGCTTGATAAAACAAAATAAATCAAAATAAAAAATAATGGCACAGTTTGAAAAAGAGATAACCGACGACTTAGAAAAACTTTTATATATATTACCTCCAAAAATAAAAGAACAAATTGAAAAAAAAATAAAAGGAAAAGAATTAATTGAAATTATTTTAGATCTTGGAAGAGAACCAGAAATAAGGTTTGTAAAAGATTTTGAATATTTAGATTTACCAGCAGTTACTTTAGAAGATATAGAGTTTGTGGTTAATCGCACTGGAGGCTTTGGAAAAGATAGCAGAGCAGGAATAGAAAGAACTTTACATAGAATTTCTGGTATAAAAAATAGAAAAGGAAATATAATTGGTCTTACATGCAGAGTAGGAAGAGCTATTCAAGGAACAGTTGATATAATTAGAGATTTAGTTGAAGCTCAAAAAAGTATTCTTATGCTGGGTATTCCTGGTATTGGTAAAACTACAAAATTAAGAGAAATTGCAAGAATTTTAAGTTCAGAACTTGGAAAAAGAGTAATTGTAATAGATACTTCAAATGAAATAGCTGGTGATGGAGATATACCTCATCCTGGAATAGGTCGTGCAAGAAGGATGCAAGTAGATTTACCAGAAAATCAACATGCTGTTATGATAGAAGCCGTAGAAAATCACATGCCTGAAGTAATAATTATTGATGAAATAAGTACCGAAGAAGAAGCAATGGCTGCAAGAACTATAGCTGAAAGAGGAGTTCAATTAATTGGTACTGCTCATGGTGGTAGTATTGAAAATCTTATTATGAATCCATCTTTAAATGATTTAATTGGTGGTGTTCAAAGTGTTACACTGGGTGATGAAGAAGCAAGAAAAAGAGGAACTCAAAAAACTATTCAAGAAAGAAAATCTCCACCTACATTTGATGTTGTTATAGAAATTCAAGATAGATATAGACTTGCGATTCATTCAGATGTATCAGATGTTGTAGATCAATATCTAAGAGGTTCTGTTTCTAGTTTTGAAATAAGATCTATTGATGAAAAAGGGAATATCACTAAAACTAAAGAAAGTGTTAAAAAACCTAAAAAAACTTTAGAAAATACTTTAAATAATGAATCTAATATTGATGAGATAAAAATATATCCTTATGCAGTAAGTAGAACTCAAATTGAAAAACTTATAAAGAATTTAAGAGTATCTGCAAGCGTTACTAAAAATTTAGATGAAGCTGATATGATTTTTGTTCTTAAATCTTATATTAAAGCAAATGGAAAAGTTTTAAAATGGGCTGAGGCAAAAAATATACCAATTCATATTGTAAAAACTAATAATGTTTATCAAATTCAAAAAACATTAAAAGAAGCTTTGCAAATAGATTCTACTGATGAACTTTTTAGAGATGCCTCTGATGAATTTGAAGAAGCTATGCAAGAATTAGATGAAGCTTTCGATACAATCGTTCATTTATCTATTCCTATAGAACTTTTGCCAAGAGATGAAGATATAGTAAAAATGCAACAAAAAAAATCTCAGAAAAATAACTTTGTTGCAGAAATTGTTGGGCTTGAAAACGAAAAAAGGATAAGACTTTATCCTAATAATAACTAGGGAGTGAAATTTTGTTTATTACATTTGAAGGAGTTGAAGGTGCAGGAAAAACAACTCAAATTGGATTATTAAAAGATTTTTTTGAAAAAATTGGTAAAAAAGTAATTGTTACCAGACAACCAGGTGGAACAGAATTAGGCAAAAAAATAAGAGAGCTAATTTTAGATCCAGAACAAGAAGATAAACCTTCAAAAATGTGTGAACTTATGCTATATCTTGCAGATAGAGCTCATCATACTGAAACTGTTATTGAAAAAAATTTAAAAGAAAATACTGTTGTTTTATCTGATAGATATGCAGATTCTACTATTGCTTATCAAGGTTATGCTCGAAATGGTAATATAGAACAATTAGAATTTTTGAATAATATTGCAACAAAAGGAATAAAACCTGATATAACTATTGTTTTAGATATAGATCCTAATATCAGCATGGAAAGAATTCAAGAAAGAAAATTGGATAGAATAGAATCTGAAAAAATAGATTTTCATAATAAAGTTAGAGAAGGTTTTTTAGAAATTGCTAAAAAAGAGCCTGAAAGAGTAATAATAATAAATGCTAATGAATCTTTAGAGCAAATAAAAGAACAAATAGAATCTATTATTGTTAATAAAATGAAAATTTTAACCTAATAATTAAAAAATGAAAGTAAATTACATATTTAATACTAAAATATTTTGTATAACATTAGTTGTTTTAATTTCTACTTGTTTTAAAATATCAGCCCAAGAAAAAGTGCTTACAGGACTTGATGTTTTAGAAAAAAATAATTTTTCAATTCTTAAAAATAAAAGAGTTGGAATTATAACAAATCACACCGCAATAAATAATAAAGGTGATTATATCCTTGATATTTTTTCAAAACAAAATACTTTTAAACTAAAAGCAATTTTTACACCTGAACATGGTTTAAAAGGTAAAGAAGATAAAGAATTTATTCCTTCTGAAATTTATGGAGAAAATATTCCCGTTTACAGCCTTTATGGTGATGTTAAAAAACCGACTAAAGAGATGTTAAAAGATTTAGATATTCTTATTTATGATATTCAAGATATTGGAACTCGTTATTATACATTCATTACTACAATGGCTTATGCAATGGAATCCGCTTCAGAAAATAAGTTACCTTTTATGGTTTTAGATAGACCGAATCCTATAACTGGTAATATTATTGAAGGTGAAGTTCTTGAAGATAATTTTAAAAGTTTCACAGGGTATTTTAACATACCAACTAGATATGGAATGACTGTAGGTGAAATTGCAAGTTATTTTAATAAAGAAAAGCATTTAAATTTGAAACTTGATATTATCAAAATGGAAAATTGGAAAAGGAATATGTGGTTTGATGAAACAGGTTTAAAATGGATTAATCCTTCACCAAATATCAGAAGTCTTGATTCTGCAATTGTTTATCCTGGTTTTGGAATGTTAGAAACAACAAATATTTCTGTTGGAAGAGGTACAAATTCACCTTTTTTATACTATGGTTCTCCTTGGCTTAAAAACAAAGAAATTGTAAAAGATTTAACAAAAATGAATTTTTCTGGTTTAGAATTTAAAGAAACAAATTTTACTCCTAATACAAGCGTATATGAAAATAAAATAAATAATGGCTTTGAAATCAAGATTAAAAATAGAAATGAAGTTAGAAGTTTTGATGCCATGATATATACAACTTATTTTATCAATAAATATAATTCTAAAGATTTTAAAGTTAATGGAAATGATGGAATAAGACGTTCTTTTGGTTCAGGATTATTATTAGATATGATAAATAATAAAATATCAGCTGAAAATCTAATAAAAAAAATAAAAAAGAATCAAGCAAAATTTTTACCAATAAGAGAAAAGTATCTTCTTTATAAATAAAGATTAATAAGGAAAAAAATAATTATGTCAAAAAAATTAAATGATACTCAAAAATTTGATAATGACCTAATATCTCAACTTGAAACTCTTTCAAACAAAAAAATAACTTCTTTGGAAATAAAACAATTTGGAAGTGATTCAGAAAATAGTGATTTAATTTATTTAAAAAAAGTTAATGTTGATGGAATAATGATAACTTCATTAGATAGAGAAAATGCTTTTAAATTATATGATTTTTTTTATAAAAAAGTTATTTTACTAGGATATCAGTTTTTTCTTACAAATATGGAGATAAAATTTCCTAATATTAACATAAAAGATTTAGAAAAAAATTATTCTTATGAAACCTATTATGATCTTGCAATAATAAAAGCTAATGATCAATTTGATATAATAAAGTTGGTAAAAACAGAAGCTGGTAACTATGATTACAATACAGAACAAATAATAGAAAAAATTATTTCATGGGAAAAATATTCAAGAATACAACTAACTGTTGTTGAGCATGATAGAGTTGAAGGTTATCTTTTGGATAAACCTAAAAATGTAAAAAATTTTGCTAATGAAATTTATGAATTTGCTCCAGATGTTGTAGAGCAAGGAACTCAGACAAAAAAAGAATTAATTAATGAATTAAATAGCGGTTATTTTTGGCTTTGGTGGGACTAAAATAAAGAGTGATTTTTGATATTTGATTTTTCCCTGACATTATGCCATTTTACATAGTTCCTTTTTATTCATAATAAAAGATTGACTTCATTATTTTTTACATTTATGATTACTATAATCTAATTCTCTCAATTTTATTTTGTAACAATAAGATCCAATATTCAAAATTTTTTGAACCTAGTTAGATATTTGTGCTTATTAGGATAAAAAATGAGAGACCCTGAAAAAATTATGAAATTAGTCATGCCTGATAGAATAACCAGATATTTAAATGATGATAAATATTTAACTGAACGAGAAAGGAAAATGGTTACAGGAAATGCTCAAGTTTTACTTATTGACAGAATCTTAGTTAAATCTATAGAAGATTTGATAAAAAATATCTTTGGATATGACGGTGTAAAAATTAATCCTCCAAAAATAAAGCAATCACCAAATTATAATGAAATTATTTATGAAGAAAAAAATGAACATTCTTGTTGTAAATTTAGTGTTGAAACCTTTAATAAATGTTATTATGATTTTGAAATAGATAATATACCATCTTTGCCTAGTAGTAAGCATATTTCAGTTTTTTTTCAAGTAATAGTAAACCTTATGAATAATTTTTATCAAATGATGGAATTAAAAAAAAATGAGGATGTCGATATTGAATATTATTATGCTTCTCCAAAAAACTCTTTTATTTCAGAAAATTTTATTTATAACCTTGATAGAACTGTAATACTTGAATATCTTTTTTATGTTTTTAATGAAACCGATTACAATTATAAGCAGAATAACCAAGTAATTAGATATGGATTAGAATTAATAAATAAAATACATGATTTTTGTATGGAATTAAGTACTAAAAAAGTAGAAAATGAAGATATTTATTGTGGGTTTGTATTTCATAATGATGTTAATTATGTAGAACTCAATTCAATTAAAAATATTAATTTAATTGAACCAATAGAATTTGGTGATTTTGTTAAATTAAAAAAAATTTTACAAGTTACAAATGGTCAAAATATCTTCTTCAATGTTACTAATAATTTTATAACAGGATTTTTTATAACCCAAAAAAAAGTTAAGGAAATTTTTTATGAATTAGAATCAGGTGAATTGAGTTTTAAAAATAGACCTCTTATTGTTTCAATACAAGGAGAAGGTAATATTTATTATGTTGAAGGAAAAGAACGAAATAGCTCATTATTATTGCAAATTTTAAATTCTTCTCCCAAAATTAAAGATAAAGAATTTATAAAAAACAGAGTTAATAAAATATTATCAACACTTAAAGGACTGGAATCAAATGAACATAATTTGAATTTTTTCTTAGATTGGGTATTAAGTTTAAGTTTGATTGGACATGGTGCAAGTATAGTTATAGGTTCTTTTGATAAAAATGAAGTTAAAAAGAATTTAGTTAAATATACTGAAATAGAATATCCTCAATTTGACAATTTTGGTGATATTTATAATATTGAATTATTAAATCATTTAGTAAAAGCAGATGGTGCAATAATTTTTACTGAAAAACTTGAACCATATATTATTGCATCAATACTAAGTATTCCAAATGATAATAGTAAAAATATGGCTGGTGGTGCTAGACATAACTCAATGCTAAATTTTACAATGCTTTTTCAAGATTGTATTGGAATAACAATATCAGAAGATGGACCTATTACCATTTTTAAAAATGGAGAAAAGAAAATAAGATATTAATGAATAGTTCGACATTGTTCAGTAAACTAAGTAATCAGATAAGAATATTATGTAAGGTCCTGTCTAAAAAGTGTGTTTTTCAAGAAAATTACAGAATTAAAATTCAATATTTGTGTAGGTAACGCTTGTGTAGGGAATGCTTTAAAAGCATTCTTTTTTAGACAGCCCAAAACAAACACATTGGATTTTTCATAGAAAAGAATATGTCTAAACTCTTTATTATTATTAAAAAATCTGTAATAATTATCTGAAATATTGTTTTTGAACTATTTTAAATATTTGGTTCTAGGCAATTTTAATTAAATAATACTCTTAAGGTTTTTGTAATAAAAAAGGTAATGTAATGAAAGGCAATATAAAAGGAACAAGAATATTTGGTGAAATAAAATGTGTTAAAATATTAGGTAGTAGCACAGCTTTTCCAGAACCTTTAACACTTCCAAATGGAGAAAAATTAGCTAATGTAACAAATGAGTATATTTTTGAAATGTTAATGGGTAAAAACTATTTAGAGGTTTTAACAAAAATAGGTATGAGTCCTGAACATCCTGAAAAAGTAGTTGGTTTAAAAAATAGAAAATGGACTCATCTTGTAGGAACACCAACAAATCATAATGAAGAGAATATGGTTGATTTGGGTGTTAAAGCTGGTAAAAAATTACTTGAAAAACTTAATTTATCTACAGATGATATAGATTTTACTATTGTTTCTTCAACAACCCCTCATAAAACAACGACTTCAAGTGCTTGTGCTATTGCAGATGGAATAGGAATAAAATCACCTTGTATTGATATAAAAGCAGGTTGTACTAGTGGATTATATGCATTACTTACAGCTTTTTCTTATGTTAGATCTGGTTTTGATAGAGTTCTTTTAATTGCTTCAGAAACACCTTCAAAATATGCAAATCCTAAAATAAAAGAAACAGTAATGAGTGTAGGAGATGGCGCTATTGCAATTTTATTAGAAAAAACAGATGAAAATATTGGAATTATTGCAGGAGCTTTGGGAGCAGATGGAGAATTAGGAAAATTAGTTCAAACCCCTGGATTATTACCTCCAACAAAAGAAGCAATTGAAAATGAAATGTATTTTTATCAAGGCGATTCTGATGCTCTAAAAGAAGTAGTACCTCCTAGATATATAGATGGAATGATGAGTGCTTTAAAAATGGCAAATCTTTCTACAAATGAAATAGATCTTTATGTTCCGCATCAAATAAATAAACTTCTTACAACAAAAGTTTGTGAAAAAATGGGTATTCCTTTAGAAAAACAGTTTTATAATATGAGTAAATATGGAAATTTAGCAGGTGCATCTGTTTTAGTTGCATTACATGATGCTATGGAAGAAAATCTAATAAAAAAAGATTCAAAAGTGGCTCTTAATGTAGTTGGTGGTGGACTAACTTGGGGCGCTATTTTACTTGGTTTTTGATTTGAAATTTTAAAATAAAAGTTTTTTTATGTATAATATCATTTAGTGTTATTGAAGTATTTTATAAAAATAAATAAGCATATATGCAGTTTAAAAATCACAAAATAACAGAAGCTCTTTGTGCTTTTAGGTTTGAATCAACAATTGATAATATTGGAATTTCTTTATTTGGAGAGTATTTCAACAAAATAAAATCTGATGGTTTTATTCATCAAAAAGACTTTGAACCTTTGAAATTTAGTTTTCAAATTAATCCTTCTGATAGATCCTCTCAAAATAAAATTGAAGAAGATAATTTGACTATGTTATTTACTAATTCAGAAAAAAACTTTTCTATTCTAATAAGACAAAATTATATTTCTTTTCATGCTCTTAAAAATAGTTATTCTGGTTGGGATAATTTTTTTAATAATTATGTAAAAGTTTATTTAGAAAAATATTTAGAACTTGAATCTAATGTTTCTATAAAAAATACTCAAATGTTATATCTAAATAATTTTGAGATTGATATTAATGAAAATTTATCTGATTATCTGAACTGTGTTCCTAATTCTCAAAACTTTGGAGAAAGTTCAGAATTTTATTTGCTATCTCAAAGTAATTATAAAATAAAACCAAATTTAGATGTTATACTTAAAACAGGATTAAAAATAGAAGATTCAACTTCACTTAAAAAAATTACATTAGAATGTAATTGTATCTCTCATAAAAATAATGTAAATGATGATTGGGTAAAATTAATTAATCAATCTCACGACAAAGCTTATGATGTATTTGTTAAAGTTACTAATGATAAGTTTAAGGAGTTTATAAAATGAGTTTAACACTAACTAGACAAGAAGAAATTTTATCAAATTATCAATCATTATTAATAGATGAAAATGAAATTTATTTTTTACTTTCAAATGAAAATAAATTAGAAGAAAGTAGTTTTTTAAATGAAAAAAATGTAATAAATTCATCTGAAACAGAAAAAGACAATTCTTTTAATATTTCTGAAAAACAGATTGATATAATTTCTTTTGCAAATGAATTATTTAAAGGAAGTAAACCAATGATTGGTATAGAAAGAGAAATATTATCAGATTCTTTATTAAAATCTTCAAAATCAACTCCTACTTTAAAAGGAAGATTATAATAATAAAATGGATTTTGATTTTTCACAAATTGATATTTTGTTACCTAATTATCTTTCAACTATTGATAAAGGAAGATTAATTGAGGGACTTAAACAATTTAAAGAAACAAAAAATATTTCAGCAAATTTTTTTCTAAATAAAAATAATGATTATTTTCTACAATCTGATATTCTTACTGAAATAAGATACCCTATTTGGAATGTAAGTAATTCTAATTATGAGAAAAAATATTGTGATGCTATTATCATTTCTACAACTTGTGATATTGAATTTGATTCAAAAAAAAGATTTATAAATAAGGAAATTCTATTTGCTCCATTAGTTGAATATGATATTTTTATTAGTGAATTACAAGAAAATAAAATTGATGCAACTAAAATATCAGATACTTTAAAAAAACAAGAATATAGTAATTTATTTTATTTACCTAAAAATAATCAAAATCATAAAGAATATATTGCTTTATTAGATCAACTTTTTTGGTTTCCGTCAAAAGAATTAAATTCTTATACTCCAGATATTAGTTCTAATAGAATTTTATCTTTGGATTATTTTGGATTTTACCTATTTATTTTAAAATTATCTTATCATTTATGTAGATTACCAGAGGATCAGCATAGAACATAAATAAATTTTAATAATGAGAAAAAATAATTACTAAAATTATATATATTTAGTGTTTTTAATAAACTATTAACAATATAATAAAAAAGTATTAACATTTATAAAATAAAATCATTGTAAAGTAGTTTTTTAGGAACAGTAGAGTTATGAATAATATAAACATACACATGGTTGATGACGATGAAAGTATCTTTGAACTTTTATTTGATTATTTTGAATCAACTCCATACAAATTAACTCATTCTCCTTTACCATCAAAAGCATTAAGTTATATAGAGAATAATCCTGTTGATTTAGTTCTTTTAGATATTATGCTTCCTGAAATGGATGGGCTTGAATTATGTAAAAAAATAAGAGCCTTAAAACCACTTTTACCAATAATTATGCTAACTGCAAAAAAAGATGATTTTGATAAAATTATAGGTTTAGAGCTTGGTGCAGATGATTATATATCAAAACCTTTTAACCCAAGAGAACTTATTGCACGTATAAAAACTATTTTTAGAAGATTAGAAAGAGTTGATCTTTTAGAAAAAGATACTAAAAAAGAGAATCTTATTATATCTGAAATGTGGGATATATCTTTAAATATTGATTCAAGAACAGTTATTTGTAAGGGAGAAGAAGTAGATTTTACTAGTACTGAGTTTGATTTATTAAAATCATTAATGGAAAATGCTGGTATAGTTCAAACTAGAGATAATCTTATAGATAAAATAAAAGGTATTGATTTAGATTCATTTGATAGGACAATAGATGTTTTTATTAGTAAAATAAGACAAAAAATACAAGATAATCCAAAAAAACAAGAAATAATAAAAACAGTTAGAAATGTGGGCTACATATTCACTAGGTTGTAATTATGTTATATAAACTTTATCAGAAACTGTATTTTTATGTTTTAGGAATGATAATTGTTTCTATTTTATCAACAATGGCTATATTAAGTCTGTTTCCTAATCCTAATGGTGAAAGAGGTATGCTTAGAGGGCATATAAAAGAAGAGCTTGTTTTTGCAAAAAATGTAATTTTTGATTCATATAAAAGTGATCCCAATAATATAAAAAAGAAACTTTTAGAAATAAAAAAAGATCTAAATTGGGAATTATCTATTTGGAAAGATGAAAAATGTATAGCATTTACAGATAAAATACCTAATATTGAAGAATTTAAAAAAAATATTAAAGATACTAATGATGATGAAATAGATATCATTGATAAAAAAGGCACTTTTTTTGTTTATTTAGATGAGGAAAATAAGTCTAAAGGGTTTATTACGGTAAGATTCAGACCTCCTCCAAAAAGAGAGCCTCATATACATTATGAGCGTATTTTACCACCTCTTCTTTCAATAATTTTTTTAGCAATTTTAATGATTCCTTTTACTATTTATATTGTAAGACCATTTAAAAAACTTATGATTTCTATTAATAATGTTTCATTAGGAAATTTTTCAACTAAATTAGATGTTTCTAAAAACAGCGAATTTTCTTTTATAGCAGATTCTTTTAATAATATGACTGAAAAAATTCAAGATATGATACAGCAAAAACAAAGACTTATAGCGGATGTTTCTCATGAAATAAGAACTCCTCTTACCAAAATAAGGTTAAGTTTAGAGCTTTTGGATAAAGAAGGTAAAGGAAAACAAAAATACATTGATAAAGGTATTTCAGAAATAGAAAACCTAGATGAACTAATTGATGATCTTTTATCCGCTTCAAAATTAGAAATAAATTTTGATAGTTCTAAATTCATTGATATAGATTTAGTAGATTTTATTGAAAAGTTTATAGTTAAAAATCAAATTTTTATTGAAGCCACAAATTTTAAAATAAACTATGACTCTAAAATAAAAGAATATTTTATAAAAGGTGATAAAAAAGATTTAGAAAGTGTTTTTAGTAATATATTATCTAATGCAGCTAAATACTCACATGATTCATCTGAAATAAATATAACAAGTGTTGAAAAAGATGGAAAGATTTTAATACAAATAAGAGATTTTGGTATTGGCGTAAATTCTAATCAATTAGAAAAAATATTTGATCCATTTTATAGAACAGATGATTCTCGAAATAGAAAAACAGGTGGAAATGGTTTAGGATTGTCAATTGTAAGAAAAATAATCGATAACCATAATGGTAAAATTTGGGCAGAATTACCAAATGATGGAAAATCAGGTCTTATAATAAATATTTCTGTTTAATTATTATTTGTATGTATATATAAAGGAACGTTTTTAAAACGTTCCCTACAAGATTTTAATTATTTTTTTATCAATTTTCCTGGTAAATTACCTGTTTCTTTACCATCTTTAAAAACAACTTCACCAGATAATATTGTATATTTATAACCATCTGCTTTTTGAACAAATCTTCTTCCTTGAGCGGGTAAATCATAAATCATTTCTGGCGCTCTCATAAAAAGGTTTTCAAAATCTATAATATTAAAATCAGCTTTCATTCCTACTTTTATCTCGCCTCTATCATCTAATCCATAAAGACTAGCAGTATCTTTTGTTTGCATTTTTATTATTTTTTCTAAAGGAATAGTTTCACCAACTTTTCTATCTCTAGCCCAATAAGTAACCATATATGTTGGAATACTAGCATCACAAATTGCTCCACAATGTGCTCCACCATCACCCAAACTTAAATATGCTTGTTCATGTGCAAACATATCTCTCATGTGTTCCATATTATTATGAGAATAATTAAAAATAGGAAAATATATTATTGCTTTTCCATCATTTTCCATCAAATAATCATAAGTTAATTGATTTGCATTTTTGTTTTCTTTTTTAGATAAAGCAGCAAAACTCATAGAAGCATCAGGCTCATAATTTGGATTTTTATGATCTAATTTATACATTTTATGATAACCACGTGTAATAAAATTAGCAAATTCACCCATATCTAATGGTTCTTCACTTAAAATTTGATTTCTTATTTCTGGATCTTTTAATTTTTCATATTTTTCTGCAAAAGGTAAATGAGCTATTTTTTGATAAGAAGGATAACTTAAAAATGGATGTGCTGTTCCTTCCCAAGACATTAATATCCCTGCTGGTCTTCCTGCTACTTGAGCATAAAGTCTTAAACCTTTTTTAGCAGTTTCTGTTGTCATTGATAAAAGTTTTTTCCATAAATCAGGGCTTTGATCTGTTTGTAAAAGATTATAAGTAACAGTACAATCATATTTTTCTGCCAAAACTTTCATCCATTCAAATTCTTTATCCATATCAATATGATTAGATGTCATTTGAAAAACTTTATTTTTATGTCCATCAAGTGCTTTTCCTATTCCAAAAAGTTCATTTTCTTCTGCAAAAGTTCCTGGTACTAATTCACCATCTTTTGATCTATGAATAAGTGTTCTTGATGTAGAAAAACCCAATGCTCCGCTATCAATAGCTACTTTAACTAATTCATACATTTTTTCTATATCTTCATCAAGAGCAGGTTCATTTTTTGCTCCTCTTTCACCCATTACATAATATCTAACAGGGCCGTGAGGAACTAAAACAGCAAAATCTAAAGCAGCTTTCTTTTTTTCTAAAGAAGCAATATATTCTGGAAAAGATTCCCATTCCCATTGAATTCCTTCCCACATAGCAGAACCAGGGATATCTTCAACACCTTCCATTAGATTTATTAACCAATCATGTTTATCTGGTTTGGCTGGAGCAAAACCCACGCCACAATTACCCATTACGACTGTTGTAACACCATTCCAACCTGAAGGTGTTAAATATGGATCCCATGTAACTTGTGCGTCATAATGTGTATGTATATCAACCCATCCAGGTGTTATTATTAAACCATCAGCTGAAATAGTCTCTTTAGCTTCATGAATTTCTGGACCAATATATTCGATTTTTCCATTTTTTACGGAGATATTTGCATCATAAGCTTTATTTCCGCTTCCATCATAAATTTTTCCATTTTTGATAACAAGATCCATCATAATTTTTTACCTAAAAAAATAACTATTTCTAACGTCATTGTACTAATTATTAATAAAAAAATAAATAGCTAAATGTATATACTTAGTTAAAAGTAAAAAGTGAAAAGTAAAAAAAAGATTGAATAAAACAGTTCTTAATAGTATAATATGTTTACTAAAATAAGTTTTATATGATTAAGAATCATTTAAAATACAGAAGTAAAAAAGAGACAATAAAATGATTTTTGACAATAAAATTACTAATAAGCTACAATGGGCATTATAAATAATCTTTATCTTTTCCCAATACCATTTTATCTGTTTTTATCAAAAAAAGTAAAAATAAAGAGTTTTATATCATTCATAATTTATAATTCGCAATTTATCATTAGTTATGAGGTTTAAAATGAATAAAAAAAGAATTTCAACAATAATGTTACTTAGTGTATCTCTTTTGTCCTCTGGTGTACAAAACAATACAATAAACTATGCAACTCCTTTTGGTATTAATTTTAAGGAGTTTTAGAGATGAAAAAAATAATTATAACTTTTATTGTTAGCTCTATTTCTCTTTTTTCTTGTGATAATTTTATTCTTAGCAGTAATAAAGAAAAACTTAATTTTTCTGGTAAAGATTGTAAAGCTTATAACTTAGGTTTTCCTCCTGTAGAAAGGTTTAATGATGGAGGAGGGGGGCATGGAATAAAACATTTATATGTAGAAAAATCGCCAATGATAAAATTTTCACCTTATTTAGGTAAAATTAAAATGTCTATTAATCAAGAGCTTTTACCTTTTTTAAAACCTTATAAACTAGAGTTAAAACCTGAAAATAAAATTGAAATTGATAATTTAGAAAAAAATGATATTACAGGATATTGTGCAATAAAAATAAATAATGAAGATCCTTTTTATTTTTCTGATGGTGATTTTAAAGTAATATTTAATAATTCTTGTGAGTATGATTATTTTAAATCTAAAGTAACTTTTATAAAAGATACAAAAATTTCTATAGATTCTTCTTTAGGTGCCGATACATTTGAAGATAAGATTAATATTAAAAATGAAAAAATAGAAATAGAAAAAATAGAAATAGAAAAAATAGAATATCTATTACATGAATATAATAGATATTATATAAAAGATATAAAAGAAATTGAGTTTTCATCTATAAATGCACTAAAAACATTTCTTTTATTTATCAAACTAACAACCCAAGAGCCTATTTTTTACAAAGATTTAGAAATTACAATAGATTATTATTGGATATCAAGGCCATTTGGTGATAACCCAAATGCCTTTTGATGACTATCAAAATTAAAAGAAGGATAAAAAAATGAAAAAATCAAAATTAAAGAAATCAATTGTATTACTAAGTATAACATTATTTGGATGTTTACCAGCAACAATGAATAATTTATCAACAGGTAAAAATATTTTTAATGATACAAAAGAAAACCCATATAATTTATGGCAAGAAGATTTGAAACGGAAACATCAAAATAAAATACCTTTTATTGATTCTGTAAATATAAAATTAAAATCACCCAAAGAAAATAAAACCTTTTCTGTATTATCAACTAAAACTACATTAGATTTAAATACAATTCCTGTTTCAAAAATAGTATATAAAAAGGAATTTATATTAAATAAAAAAGAATTAGATATAAAAGAAAATTTAATTATAAATGATACTTCAAAACGATATTTACTATATATAAAGAAAGAACCTGTTAAAAATGAGATTAAAAAAATAAATATCAATATAAATACTTTTGATTGGATAAAAAACGATGAATTTATAAGAAAGGTGGCTTAGGAAATGAAAAAAATAATTATAACAATATTGGTTGGTCTTTTTTCTTGTCAAATGCCTGTGGTTAATAAGGACAAGGATAAAAATACAACTACAACAAAAGTTGAGACTAAACCTGATTTTTCTGGAAAGGATTGTATTCCTTATGATTTAGGTGTTAATCTTCAAGAAAAATTTCTACATTATCCTTCTTATATTTATGATTATATTGAAAAAGCTAAAATAAAAAAAGAAAATCCATACTTAGGAAAAATAGAAATAATTATAAATCCAGGTGTTTTACCTTATGGTCCTGATGGTAAAGATATAATAGTAAATCAAGAAAATAAATTAAAAATAGAAGAATCAGAAAAATCATTTCAAGAAGGTATGAATGGAATAAAAATAAATGATAAAGATACTTTTTATTTTGATGAAGCATATTTTATAGCTCTTTTTAATAATAGTTGTGAATATGAGTTTTTTAAAACAAAAGTTGTTTTTCTATCTGATTCCTATAAAATGGAGGATAAAATTGAAAGAAAGAGCTTTTTTTCATCTAATATAGATATATCAAAAGAAAAAATCGAAATAGAAAAAATCGAACCACTATTACATGAATATAATAAATATTTTATTAATAATCTAACAAAAATAGAATTTTCCTCAACAAATTCTTTAAAAGTATTTCTTTTATTTATAAAATTAAGTCTTCAAGAACCAGTATTTTATAGAGATTTAGAAATATCTATCTATATAAATGTTACAAAACCATCAACAAATTAAAAAATTATTATTATTTTAAAATAAGGATAAAAAATGAAAAAAATAATTATAACAATATTAGTTGGTCTTTTTTCTTGTCAAACAACTGTGGTTAATAAGGATAAGGATAAAAATATGACTAATACAACTACAACAAAAATTGAGCCTAAAGATAATACTAAACCTGATTTAGATTGTAAACCTTATAATACCCTTGTTAATTCACAAGAGAGATTTTATCCTTATGGTGTTTCTATATATGATTATTTAGAGAAAATACTCATTAAAAAAGAAAAACCTTATTTGGAAAAAATAAAAATAGGTATTTATACGTCTATAAATTATTTAAAAGATAAAGAGTATTTAGAAATAAATAATGATAATAATCTAAAAATTAAAGAAATTGAAAGTTACTATGATAAATATGATCAAAATAGAAATGATCCTGGATATGGAAGTAATTATATATTAATTAATAAAAAAGATGTTTTTTATATTAATAAATTTTCTTTGGAATTAATATTTAATACTAATTGTGAGTACAATTTTTTAAAAACTAAAACAGTTTTCTCAGAAGAAATAATTAATGATAATGGTATTTTTAGTGGTTCTATCGATTTATCAAAAGAAAAAATAGAAATAGATAAAATAGAATCAATATTACATGAATATAATAAATATTTTATTCATGATATAAAAGAAATAGAGTTTTCTTCAACAAGTACTCTTAAAATATTTCTTTTATTTATAAGATTAAGTATTCAAGAACCCGTGTTTTATAAAGATTTAAAAATACCTATTCAAGAAAAAACTTGACAATTGAAACATAGACATTTAGGCAATCTCCTTTATAA
>ERZ1292633.2133-Hain-H41-02um-R1-2133-length-20548-cov-5_pt1 | contig 20548 bp, 20 predicted proteins | sample MGYA00564406_ERZ1292633 | MGnify/ENA primary metagenome ERZ1292633 (study PRJEB36523, sample SAMEA6512639) | groundwater metagenome | collected 2019-01-08 | study: AquaDiva: Metagenomics assemblies of 32 groundwater samples
CGTTGATGATTTGAACGGTTTAATCAGATAATTTCTTAAGCTAATAAAAAGCCCCCTCAAAAGGGCTTTTTTTTATTTTTAGGAATTTACTTAAAATAGATTACATATAAAGAAAAAAATTAACATACCTAGCTCTAATATATAAGTTTTTTGTAATATTTTTGTCAAAATTAATTATTTGATAATTAAAATAATTTTTAATATGAAAAAAATACATTTATCATATTGATTTAAATGTATAATATATAAAATTACTACAATTTATTATTAATACTTTTTTGGTGATTTTGTAATATATTATATTTTAATACAATTTAAGTGCAAAACTTATTTGTAGAAGTTTGATAACCTTTTAAAGATACTGAAATGGAAAAAATTATTAATGTAACAGTTCCAAATCTCCCTAATATAGATGAATATATAGAATATATTAGAGGTATATGGGATCGTAATCATCTTACTAACCAAGGCCCCCTTGTTTTAGAGCTTCAAGAAAAACTTAAGAAATATTTAGGTGCTAAACACTTGTTTTATGTTTCTAATGGAACTATTGCATTGCAAATAGCAATAAAAGTTTTAGGATTAAAAGGGGATATAATTACAACGCCTTTCTCTTATGTTGCAACAACTTCATCAATTGTTTGGGAAAATTGTAACCCAATATTTACTGATATTAATAATGAATCATTAACTATTGATTATAAAAAAATTGAAAAAGCTATAACTTCAAATACAAAAGCTATTTTAGCAACTCATGTTTATGGAAATCCTTGTGATATAGAAAAAATAAAAATAATAGCTGATAAATATAATTTATATGTTATATATGATGCAGCTCATTCTTTTGGCGTTAAATATAATGATCAAAGTTTATGTAATTTTGGTGATATATCCACATTAAGTTTTCATGCCACAAAACTATTTCATACTATTGAAGGTGGTGCTATTGTAACTAATGATGATAATTTTGCAGAAAAAATATCTTATTATATGAATTTTGGTCATAAAGGACATGATGATTTTTATGGGCTGGGTATAAATGGAAAAAACTCTGAATTTCATGCAGCTATGGGATTATGTAATTTAAAAACGATTGATAATACAATCAAAGTAAGAAGTAAACTTACTAGTTTTTATGATAAAAATCTTTTCCCAAATACAAAAATCACTAAACCTAAAATAACAGAAAATACTCTTTATAACTATGGCTACTACCCTATTGTGTTTGAAAATGAAAACACTCTTTTAGCTATAAAAGATATTTTAAATAAAAATAATATATTCCCTAGACGTTACTTTTTTCCATCTTTAACAAATTTACCTTATATAGATAAAATATTTGATACACCTATTTCTGAATCTATTTCTAGAAGAGTTTTATGTTTACCACTTTATAATGAATTAGAATCTATTTCAATAGAGAGAATTTGTAAAATTATATTAGAATCATTAAATTAAAATATTATAGGATCTTTTATGAAAATAGCTATAATGCAACCTTACTTATTTCCTTATATAGGTTACTTTCAACTTATAAATTCTGTAGATAAATTCATATTTTTTGATGATGTAAATTTTATAAAAAAAGGTTGGATTAATAGAAATAATTTATTATTAAATAATGATAGTTTTTTATTTACTATTCCATTAATTAAACCCAGCCAAAATAAATTAATTAATGAAACATATATTTTAGATGAGAATGCTTGGAAAATAAATCTATTAAAAACGATAAAAACTTCTTATCAAAAAGCACCTTTTTTCGAAATTATTTTTCCTGTACTTGAAAATACATTTAATTCTAAAATGGGTAAAATATCAGATTTAGCTATACTAAGTATTTTAACAGTATGTAAATATTTAAATATAGAAAAAAAATTTGATTCTTCTTCAAAATATAATAATAAAGAACTAAAAGCTCAAGAAAGGATAATAGATTTATGCTTAATAAATAAAGCAACAGAATATATTAATCCCATCGGTGGTATTAATTTATATAATAAAAATGATTTTAAAAAAAATGAAATAGAATTGTATTTTATAAAAACAAAAGAAATAAAATATATCCAATTCAATAAAAATTTTATACCAAATTTGTCTATTATAGATCTACTAATGTTCGTTGAAAAATCGGAAATAAGAAAACTTTTAGATGAAAATGAGCTCTTATAGTTATTTTATTGTTTAGTTAAAAACAGTTTTTTATTTTTTTTCTCTATACTTTTATACGTTTATTATAATTTACGTTTTTTAAAAATAAAAGACTTGTTTTCAAAATTTTTAAGCCCATAAAACAAACCATAAGTCTGAAAATCAAAGAGATCAAAGCCAAGTTTATCCATAACATGTAACAAATCTGAATCAGTAATTCCCCATTGCCAAATATTATGAAGATCTCTTTGAATTCTTTTATAATATTCAATGTAAGTAAAAAAATTTTTGAACAGATCTTTATAATATCCTTCATTTTTATTATCATTAGGAATATTATTATAATATTCTTCTTCGCCTAAATCGAATAATCTTATAGATATTTTTGATTTTGTATATTGTGGATTATATATAAGTATATAATCAGAAATTTCAGAATACATTTGTAAAACTCTATACCAATCAGGAGAGACTTGGTGTAAAAGAACATCAAATAAAATAACCAAATCTACATTACCAATTTTATTATAAATAACATCTTTTTCTGCAAAATTATCATTAATTATTTCTATCTTAGAATATTTTCTACATACCTCTATTGCATTTTCATTCCAATTTGTATCAATCATAACAAGTCTATTTACAAAGGGTTTAGTTTCAGCTATATATCTACTATAAACACCATCAACTCCATATACACAACCTGCTTCTGCAACACTTTTTATATTAAAATTATCAAAACAAGTATCAATTAAATTTTTTTTATAAATTACCATGTTATTTAGAATCATAAAAAACCTACTAAATATAAAATATTATTTTTTTTTGTTAAAATTACTTAAAACATTGCACATTATATATTAAAAAAATTATAAAATATATTAATTTTTTAAGACTTATTTATCTATAAAAAGAAGCCCTTAAAAATAATTTTAATATACAATAACTTTGATATATTAATTAAAAATAATAATTAATTGTGGATTATACTGAGTTAAATAGAATTTTAATGTTATATTTTTGATTATTTAGACTTATTTTAGTAAATATCTTAAATTAAAGCTATATTTTAAATATATTTAATACAAAATATAGCTTCAGATATTTTTATTCTATGATTTTTAAAAAGTGTTGAAGGTCTTGAATATAGTATATAATTAATTAATTATAGAAAATAAATCCCAGAGTACTGGGCCCTGTTTGTATTAACACCAAAGCAAAGCTTTGGAAACAAAATGAAATTTTGTTAACCCCGAAGCAGAGCTTCGTGGTATTCTTAATAAAATAAAAAAATTGTTTGATTATTTTTAGACAAATTGTGAGTGTTTTATGGAAAATAAAGTTTATAGTTTAATTGCTGATGTTTTGGGGATATCTAAAGATAAAATTAATGATTCTTTAGAAATGAAAGATATAGAGAGTTGGGATTCACTCAGACATATGGAATTGATAACAAGTATAGAAAATTTTTTTTCAATTGAATTAAATATTGATGAAATATTAAAAATGAATAGTATTAAAGGAATAATAAAAGTATTAGAAGAAAAAAATTTAAATTAAATTTATATATTTTTTTTAATTTTTAGAGGTAATTTCAAATATGTGTATTAATAAAAAAGTAGTATTAATTACTGGTGGAGCAAATGGAATAGGAAAAGAAATAGCAATTACTTTATTAGAAAAAAACTATACTACTCTAGTTTTTGATATTAATGAGCAAAAATTAGCTGATTTAAAAATTGAATTTCCTAACATAAATACTTTTACTTGCGATGTTTCAGATTATAAAAAAGTTGAAACTAGAATTAATGAAGTTTTTGATTTATTCGGTAAAATCGATATTTTGATAAATAATGCAGGAATTATACATAATGAACCATTAGTAAAACTTTCAAGTAATGGAATTCATAAACATTCTCTTGAAAATTGGAATAAAGTCATTTCAGTAAATTTAGATTCTGTTTTTAATATGACATCTAATGTTGTTGAAAAAATGATATTAAAAAGAACTAAGGGATTAATAATAAATATAAGCTCTATAAGTGCCAATGGTAACGCAGGACAAACAGTTTATTCTGCAACAAAAGCTGCTGTTAATGCTTTAACTTTTACATGGGCAAAGGAGTTGGGTATTATGGGAATAAGAGTTATTTCTATTTCACCAGGTTTTATTGACATAAACTCAACACATATTAGTTTAGAAGAAGAAAAGAAAAAAGAAATCATCAAAAAAATACCACTAAGAAGATTGGGAAAATTAAAAAATATAGTTGAAACAGTACTTTTTTCTATTGAAAACGATTATTTTACTGGAAAAGTAATTGAAATAGATGGTGGTATAGAACTTTAACTCAAATGTATTTTACTATAAGAGTCAGCTAAATCATTTTCGCCTATTTCTCTAAGACAAGTAACAAAATCTTTAATATTATCTTTATTATATTCACCTTTTTCTATAATACTTGATAATATCTCAGTTGATTCTTGAAAATTGCCTAATTCCATAAGTATTTTATATAATATATTATTTATTTTTATGTCATCATGAAACATTGAATACATTACTCTAGAAAAATATTCAGCATTCTTAAAATCTTTTTTATCATAATAATCTAAAATATTTTTATATTTTTCATCATATAAGTATTCATCCTCGATAGTCGCATAAATTACAGTTTCTTCAGAATGAATTGTATAATGATCTACAAAGATCTTATAACTAGGTTCTAGCGATTTTATAAAATTTGATATAGTAATAAAATCATCTATTTTATGATATGCAGATATTGCTAATTTTGGTTTAAATTTTTTGATAGTTTCACTTGCACCAATAAGTGCAGGTATTTCAGCTCCTTCAATATCCATTTTTATAAAATCTATTTTTTCTATATTTTTTTCTTTCACCAAATTATCAATAGATTGAGTTTTAACTTTTATAGAAGAAAATGGAGAATAATTATCTTTTAATTCTCTAGAACCAGGCCCTATAAGCTCTATATTTATTTCTTTGTATGGCTCATCAGATAGTGCATATTCTACTAGCTCTATATTCTCTGAAAAATCCTTATTTTTTTCAAAATTAACTTTACAAATTTCTATATGATCAGGAACAACTTCAAAAGAAAAAACTTTTCCAATTTTTCCAACACTAACAGAAAATCCCAAAGCTGTATCTCCAAAACAAGAGCCAGCATCTATTACATAATCACCGTATATAGGCATTATATAATAATTATTTCTTTGAAAATAATATTGTTTAACAAAATAAGAATAAATAACATTTCCTATTCCAGCATCTAAATCTATTTCCTGATTCATAAAAGGAACTAAAAATGATTTTAATTTTCCTGTAACAAAAAAAGATTTATCTGATGAAACTTCATTTGTAATAAAAGAATTAGCGATTGAAATATTTTTACTAGACATAAGTTCTTTATTTATTGGTATTTTTACATGTTTGTATCCCAAAGATCTAAAAAGCATTATATATTTTACAAGTTCTATAGATTCAGAATCATTTAGAAAAGAAATAAATTTCTCTATTTCTTCTCTGTTATTTAAAACCCATTTTAAATAATTACTTAATGAATCAAGATCTAAAGACTCATTTTTCCCATATCTATAAGTTTCCCAATTATTTTCTTCCCATTTATATGAGCAAATTATAAGTTTAGTAATAAAATCATCAAAAAAGTAAGTATTATTTGTCATTATTATATTTAACCAGTAAAAAAAATTTATATTCAATAAATAACAGTAAGGAATTATATCATTTTAAGAAAATTATATCAATAATTAAAAAAATAGACTTGACATACAAGTATTTTAGTTAGAAAATTGTAACTCTTATTTTTAATACGATTAAAAGATTTATGTATATTTATAATTTAGGTATGTTGTTTAATGATTTATCTAATAAAAAAGGAAAATCAAATGCTTTGTTTTTCTATGAATATAATTTATATATAACTTATGAAGATCTAAATAATAAATCTAATAAACTAGCAAATTTCTTTTTGTATAATAAAATAGAAAAAGAAGTTATTTTGATATTAGGTGATAAAAAACCAGAAACTTTTATATCAATATTAGCAAGTTTAAAATCAGGAAATACATATTCTATAATAGATCCAGAAAATCCAAATTATAGGTTTGATAAAATAATTGAAACTTGTAATCCTAGTCTTATAATTGGTGACAAAAAGTTTTATGATGAAAAAATAGATGTTCTATCCAATCATAAAAAAACTAAATATATAGATATCTATTCAAATGATTTTTTACTAGAATTAGATAAATTCTCAAATGAAAAACCATTAAAAATAAATGAAATACATGGTAATCATCCAGCATATATTATGTTTACATCAGGCTCTACTGGTACTCCAAAAGGTGCTGTGATGACACATAATAATATACTTAATTTTATTTCTTGGTCTAAAGAAGAGTTTAATATATCAGATAAAGATATTTTTACTAATGTAAACCCTTTATACTTTGATAACTCTGTTTTCGATATATATTCATCTATTTTTAATGGTGCAATGCTTGTTCCCATCTCTAAAGAGATCATAAATAATACAAAAAAATTAATAGATTTAATAGATATTTCTAAATGCTCTGTTTGGTTTTCTGTACCATCTCTTTTAATTTATTTACAAACTATGAAAGCTTTTGATCAAAATAATTTTCACTCTTTGAGAAAGATAATTTTTGGTGGTGAAGGATTTCCAAAAACTAAATTGAAGCGATTATTTGACTTATATAAAGAACGGATAGAATTTTATAATGTATATGGACCAACAGAATGCACTTGTATTTGTTCATCTTATAAAATAAGTGAATCAGATTTTAATAATCTTGATGGATTCCCTTCTTTAGGAAAACTAATAAATAATTTTGAAGGGGTAATTTTAGATGATGATTTGAAATTAGTCGAAGATAACAATATAGGAGAGCTTTATCTTATAGGGCCTAATGTTGGACTAGGTTATTATAATGATTTATTTAGAACAAATGAAAGGTTTATATCAAATCCGTACTCTAAATTTTTCAATGAAAAAATGTACAAAACAGGTGATTTAGTTAAATTTAATTCTACTGACCAAAAAATATATGTTTTAGGTAGGAAAGATAATCAAATTAAACACATGGGGTATAGAATAGAATTAGAGGAAATAGAAATTGCACTATCAAAAATAAAATATGTAGTTCAAGCATCTGTAATACATTCTAATAAAACAGGTTTTAGTAAAATAAAAGCATTTATAGAGGTAGAGAAAGATAATAAAATTGATATTGATAAAATAAAACAAGAAATATCTCTTTTAATACCGATTTATATGATTCCCACAGATTTTATTATTATTGATGAAATACCTAAAAATGCAAATGGGAAAATAGATAAAAACATTCTAAAGGAATTATAATAAAAATGAAAAAAATAGTAATATTTGGAATTGGAAAAATATCAGATGTTCTTTACTATCATCTAAAAAAATCTAATAAATTTGATATTGTTGCCTTCACAGTAGATTCGGAATATATAACTGTAGAAAATAAATTTTCACTACCAGTTGTGAGTTTTGAAAATATTGTAAATTTGTATCCTCCTAGTGAATTTGATATGTTTATATCAATCGGTTATCAAAATATGAATAAACTTAGAGAAAATAAATATAATAAAGCAAAAGAATTAGGCTATAACCTTGTAAATTATATAAGTCCTAATGCTGATAATGTTTCTAATATAGATATTGGAGAAAATTCTGTTATTTTAGGTAATTGTTCTCTAGAACCTTTTTCAAAAGTAGGTAATAATACTTTTATCTGGAGTAATAGTGTTATAGGTCATCATTCTCAAATTAAAGATAATTGTTTTATCTCTGCAAGTGTTAATATAGGAGGTTCATCAATAATAGAAGATAATTGTTTTATTGGTTTAAATTCTACAATAGGACATGAAATAAAATTAGATTCACAAACTTTTGTTGGAGCAGCTTCTGTTGTATTAAAAAATACAGAAAGTAAGAGCGTTTTTATTTCACCAGATACAAACAAATTTAGATTAGATTCTGAATCATTTTTAAAAATTAGTAAGTTAAAATGATATTATTCAATATTTAGTTTATTATAAAAATTTAAGATGTTACCATTAGCTCAAAAAGATTATTATTTAATTGAATTATTTTTAAAAAGTAATTTGCATGTTCCTTTTCCATTAATAAATGCAGTTATTGATAAATCTCAGTTTGGTAAAATTTTTGTTGATTCTTTAGAAAATATAAATACGATATATGTAATAAATAAAATTGGTTTTTCACAGTTATTTTGTACTAAAAATAGTAATTTATATGACTTTTGCCTTTTTATAAAAAATTCAAAAGAAATTCCTGATTATATACATATTTATGATTCTCATGTTGATTTAGATTCTATTTTTAATAAAATAGAATTAGCGACTAAAAATAGAATTAGAACACAATTTAGATATAATAGTAAAAAAAATATTATCTCAGACAAAATTCATCCTAATTTTTCTATAAAAAATATTGATCAAATTAATTTCAATGATTTAGATGTATTCAAATTAGATTTAGAAAATAGATTTTGGAACTCTAAAAAAGATTTTCTTGAAAACTCTTATGCTTTATGCATAGTAAATAATAAATTTGAACCTATTTCAATATGTTATAGTGCCTGTGTTTCTAATAATATTTCAGAAGTAGATATTGCAACACTTGAAAATTATAGAGGAAATAAATTAGGCAAAATATTAACAGAACATTTTATAAATAATCTAATATCAAAAAATATAAAAACCAATTGGGATTGCTTTAATGATAATATACCTTCATTCAAAATTGCATCGGATTTGGGTTTTGAAAAAATAAAAGAATATAATTTTTTGTCAATTTATAATAAAGGTAAATATGAAGAAAAAAGAATCTGATAATTATGTTTGTCCTTCTTCACTTAAAAAACTAAATTTAGAAATATTTAAGGAAGAAAATGATGTTGTCATTGAAGGTATTTTAGTTTCTGAAGATAAAATAATTTTCCCAATAAAAAAAGGAATTCCTGATCTAACTTGGCCTCAAGAATTGCAAAAAATTGATGAAGAAACTAGAAAAGCTTATGATAAATTAGCAATAGATTATGATAAATATGCATCTATACCTTTTCAAACATATAATTGCGATGAAATCTTAGTAAGACAAAAAATGATAGAACAACTAAATATAAAAACAGGAGATAATATTTTAGAAGTAGGTTGTGGTGATGGAAGAGGCTCCGAACAAATAGCCGAAAAATTAAATAATTCAGGTAAATTATATTTACAAGAACTTTCACCTAGTTTCTTAAATAAAGCACTAGAAAGGTTGAAAAAATATGAAAAAAATATTGAAATAGAATATTCGGTTGCTAACGCTTGTTACCTATCATTTCCTGATAATTTTTTTGATGCGGCTCATCATTTTGGTGGTATAAATACTTTCTCTGATGTAAAACGAAGTTTATCAGAGCTTTCAAGGGTTGTAAAACCAGGTGGTAAAGTATTAGTAGGAGATGAAAGTATGGCTCCATGGTTAAGAGAAACTATGTTTGGAAAAATAATGATGAACTCTAATCCATTATTAAAATATGAGATTCCTCTTAAAGATATTCCTACAAATGCTAGAGATGTTAAATTAGAATGGATTATGATGGGTGCTTTTTTTATTTTAGAATTTACAGTAGGGGAAGGTGAACCTGAGGCTAATTATCATATAAATATACCGAGTGAGCGTGGTGTTAACCATTGGACTAGATTTTTTGGGAATCTAGAAGGCATTACTGACGAAACTAAAAAACTAGCTTATCAAGCTCAGAAAAAATCTGGTTTGAGTATGCATGAATGGTTAGATAAAATTGTAAAAGAAGAATCTGTTAAATTTTTGGATAAAGAGAATAATATTTAATGATAAAAAAAGAATTTATTTGGGAAAAACAAGGATTAATATTTGCACCTGATAATAATTTTGATTGGATGTCTGATTATGCTCAAAACCCATCTTCAATAATATTAAATGATAGAATTCGAGTTTTTTTTAATTGTAGACCTAAAAAAGACAAAAACGGATATTTTTCAAGTTATATTGCTTATGTTGATTTAGATATAAATAATTTATTTAGTATAATAAATATCAGTAAAAAACCACTTCTAGAACATGGCTCTAAAGGGTGTTTTGATGAACATGGAACAATGTGTGGGAATGTTGTAGAATATAAAAATAACTACTATATGTATTATGTTGGTTGGCAAAGATTACAAAGTGTTCCATATACTCATTCGATTGGGTTAGCAATAAGTAAAGATAATTGTGATAATTTTGAAAAAATTGGTAAGGGGCCTGTTATATCTAAAACAGTAAATGAGCCTTTTCTACAAAATAGTCCTTTTATTTCAATAATAAATAAAAAATTTCAGATGTGGTATAGCTCAGGATTAGAATGGGTTGAAGAAAATAATAAAGATGAATCAATATATTTGATTATGCATTCAGAATCTGAAGATGGAATTAATTGGCAAAGAAATGGAGTACCTATAATAGAAACTGTTGTAGATTTTGAAACTCAAACAAACCCATCTGTAATAGAAATTGATGGAATATATCATATGTGGTTTTGTTATAGACATGGAAAAGATTTTAGAAATAAAAATAGAGGTTATAAAATAGGTTATGCTTATTCAGAAGATTTAATTAACTGGAAAAGAGATGATAAATTAGGGGCTAATATACCTCTATCAGAAAAAGGTTGGGATAGTGAAATGCTTTGTTATCCTTATGTTATTGAATATAATAAAAATATTTTAATGTTTTATAGTGGAAATTTTTTTGGTAGGGATGGTTTTGGATATGCTATCTTAAAGGATTATAAATGAAAAGTGTAGAGCAAACTTATAGTAATTTTCATATAAATAAGGAATCAATGCATCTATATCCTACAGAGTGGGTTATAAGAACAATGTTAGGTAAATATCCTAATATGAAAATAGATGAAGAAAAATATTTAAATGCAAAAGTTTTAGATATGGGATTTGGGGATGCAAGGAATATGCCTCTTCTAAATAATATTGGTTTAGATATTTATGGCGTTGAAATAACAGATGATATAATAAAATTGGCAAAAAAAAGATTAAATAATTTGAACATAAATGCAACTCTAAAAGTTGGTAAAAATACAAATATTCCATTTGAAGACTCTTTCTTTGATATAATTTTATCAAGTGCCTCTTGTTATTATTTAGATGATAATACTTCATTTGAAGATAATATAAAAGAATATTTAAGAGTGCTAAAAAAAGATGGTATATTAATAGCTAATTTTCCAGAGAAAAGTAAAAATTTTATATGCCAAAATTCGATTGATTTAGGTAATGGTAATATAATTATAAAAAACGACATTTTTAACCTTAGAAATGGATATACATTCAGAGTTTTTGAAAATGAAGAAGAAATAAAAAATTATTTTGATACCTATTTTTATAATATATCAACAGGTTATGGTATAGACGACTATTATGGATTAGTAATAAGTCAATTTTTTATGGTTGCTTACAAAAAATAATTATCTAAATAAATTCCTTTGATTTTTCATAGTATTCTTTAGAGGTATCAATATCACCAATTTTTTCTAAACATAATGCTATATTTAGTGATATTTCTTTGTTTATCTCAAAAAAATCTAAGCAGTCGGACAATGTATCGATTGCTTCATCATATTTTTCTTGTTTCATTTGAGAATTGCTTAAATTTAAGTAATATATATATGTATTAGGAAAACAGATTTTTAGATCTTTATACAAAATTTCAGCTTCAATATAGTTTCCATTATTTAGATAAATATTTGCTTTTTCTATTAATATATTAAAATTTACTTTTTTATGAGCTATATATAAAATAAATTCTTTTATAATTCCATATCTTTCTAAATTATCAATATTAAATAAATTATTATCGTATTCATCTATTTTAAATCCTATTTCAATAAGTTTATCTTTAATAATTAATTCTTTTTTATCTTTAGGTATTGCAAAAATTAGGTAGCTATCATTTTTTAATATTCTGTATAATTCTTTAATTAACTCATCATTAAATAATAAAGGTTTTAAGAAATCAGAATATATAATAGAATCATAATTGTTATTCTCATAATTTTTTAGTTCGAGTATATTACTTTTATTCTCATCATCATTATTTTCAATAGCTAAATTTTGATATTTATAATCAAATTTATTTGATGATTTTATATAGCTACCTAAATTAATTAATTCGGAATAGTTAGATAGTTGTAGAATTTTTAGTTTATTTGTATTTGTATGATTTTTTATAAGATTTTTTATATAAAAGGCATATAATCGATCTTTTTCTGATGATTTACAATTAGAGCAATTGTTATACAAAAAATTTTCTACATAATTTTCACAAACTATGCAAAAGAAACATTCTTTTTCTACATTAAATACAATTTTTTCTAGTTCTTGTATAATATTTAAAAAAGATTCTTTTTGTTCATTGTTTAGATTAAGTTCCTTTAATAGAAATCTAAAAACACCTAAAATACCAGCTGATGAGATTAAATAATCTTTTTTACTTTTTAAAAAACCAAGTTTTGGTAATTCATATAGCATGTGATACCAATGTTTAGTGCAAACATACTTTACATTAGTAGAACTTTGAGATTGATTTCCATGGATTCTAAAAGAGCTTAATGTTTCATATATATATATTGCATTTCCTTTTATTAATAAATTAAACCACATGGTCATATCGCCATTACCAAGAATTTCTTTACCATTTATAGAAAAAAGATTTGGTTTATTTATTTCGAGTAATTTTTTAGGAAACATAACTGTTGTTGGTTCTCCAATAAAGTTTGTTAGTGTTGTCATCATCAAATTACCAGTTTCTATTCCATCAAGTAAGGAATAACCATTGTTTGTTAATTTTATGTTTGGTATTTTTGTAGATAAATCATCATCTAAAATATTTCCATTCTCATCTATTTTTTGTCTTTTACTTGTTACTAATGAGATTTTTTCTCCATATTTTTCAAAAAAATAAATCATTTTTTCTACACATTCTGGAAATAGAATATCATCATCATTCAAAAATTTTATATATTCACCTTTTGCAAGTTCAAAACATTTTAGATAATTTAAACCTTCGCCTAAATTTTTTTCATTTTTTATATATCTAATTTTTTTGTAATTATTATGTCCCGAAAAAGAATCAATTATATCTTTTATTTGTGATGAATAAGAATCATCACAAATAATTATTTCTAAGAATTCATAAGTTTGTTCTAATGCACTAAAAATACATTCTCTATAAAAATCATATCTATATGTAGGTATAAGAATAGAAACTAAACTATTTTTTTTATAATCAGATAACATTATTTATTACTTTTATTAAGAACAGGAATATAATTTTATTATTATATCAATAATATTATGGATTTCTAACTAATCTAAAACCTGTTACAAATAATTTATTTTCAGGTTTACTTTTCATTCTTGCAAAATTTGTAGCAAGAGCTTTTTCATAAGCCCAACCACCACCACGTAATACACGTCTAGTTTCAATTTTTGAATTAAAAGGATTATCTTTCGGTGAGTTAGAATAAAAAGTATCAGAGTACCAATCATTGCACCATTCATAAACATTCCCGTTCATATCAAAAATGCCCAATTCATTAGGTTTTTTTGTACCAGATTTATTTGTTTGAGTTGCATTTTCATTATACCAAGCAACATCGTCAATTGAATTACTTCCAGAAAAATTAGTTCCTTTTGATTTATTGCCACCTCTTGCTGCAAATTCCCATTCTGCTTCAGTAGGTAGGCGATATCCTTTAACTTTTGTAATATCAGTTGTTATATTTCCATTTTCATCTAATAAGTTACCATTAGAATCATAAGAAACAGGTAACCCTTCAACTTTACTAATTACATTACAAATTTTTATAGAATCATTCCAAGAAAACGTATCTAGTGGAAGTTCAGTTCCCTTAAAAGTTGAACTACTAATTCCAATTGCTTCTTCCATTTCTTTTTGAGTTACTTCATGTTTTCCAATATAAAAATTACTTAATGAAACCTTATGTACAGGAAACTCATCTTTTTTGCCAGATCCTAATATATTTCCCATGCTGAATGTACCACCTTCAACATAAACTAAACTATGCTTTTCTATTGAAAGTTCTAGATCTTTTTTTATTTTTTCAGCTTTTCTGATAGCTTCTTCTTTTTCTTCTTTTATTCTATTTTCTTCTTGTATTTTCTTTTCTTCCGCAAATTTCTTTTCTTTATCTAAAAGTTCTTTTTCTTTAATTTTTAATGCTTCTTCTTGTATTTTTTTTTCAAGTTCTTTCTTTTTTTTATCTTCTTCTAGTTTTTTTGTATTTTTTAAAGTTCCATCAGTATTTATTAAATCCTTACACATAGGAAGAATTTTTTTTCCTGATATATTATAATATTCAAGACATTTTTTTTGTAAAATATCACTATCTGTTTCTGAAATAGCTGAATTAACATAAAAAAAAGAAGCTGTGATTGAAAGTAAAAGAGATATAAACTTTTTATTCATATAAAACCAAATATTTTTTATTATAAAATAAACAATAAATTAAACAGTAGTATATTAACATAAAGGTGTGTACATTGTAATAAAATTAAGTAAAATTATTATTTCATCTATAATAAATATTATTAAAAAAATAAATCGTAAGCAAAAAATTGTTATAATAATTTCTATTTTATATACTTAAAAGGTAATATTTAATGAAAAAAAATATTTTCACATTGTCTTTTTTACTAGCTTTATCCATTACTAACTCATCTTATGCTGCTGATTTAGAAGAAGATCTTTTAGATATTCCTATAAACCTTAGATCAACCGTTGCTTCTAAAAACGTGTTAAGTTTGAAAAAAGCACCAGGTATAATTACTATTCTTACAGATGAAGATATTTTAAAATCAGGTGTAAGAGACTTACAAGAACTTTTAAATCTTGTTCCTGGTTTTATATTTAACACTGATGTACAAGGTGTTGTAAGCACTGGTTTTAGAGGTATATGGGCAGAAGAAGGTAGATGTTTAGTTATTATTGATGGTCAAGAAATGAATGACATTTTATGGCCTACAATTGTTTTTGGGAATCATTTCCCTGTTCATCAGATAAAAAAAGTTGAAATACTTAGAGGCCCTGGATCTGCTATATACGGGGGACAAGCAGAATTAGCTGTTATAAACATAACTACAAAAACTGGTAAAGATATGAATGGTTTATCTGCAAAAATAAATGCAGGCTCTATATTTAATGATTTTAATGCTTTTACAAAAAGAAATTTAAATATTTCTTATGGTCAACAATTTGGTGATTTGGATGTTTCTTTTCATGGAACAGTTGGTAGAGGAAATTTAAGTGATAAAACATTTACAGATTTTTATAATCAATCTTATAGTATGAAAGGGAATTCTGAAAATAATCCATTATTTATGAATTTAGGTTTATCTTTTAAAGATTTTTCAGCAAGATTTATTTCTGATATTTATAGAAGAACTTATAGAGATGGTCTTGCAAATATAATTCCAGATTCTATTGGTGCTGTACCAATAAATCATGATGGTTATTATGCTGAATTAAAATATGATTTTAAACCAACTTCAAATTTTACTCTTACACCAAAATTGAATTATAAAAGACAATTTCCATGGCAAACAGATAACCAACAAGCTCGTAAATTAGCTGAAACAAAAGGCTTTGAAGCTAATTTTATAGATAAAATGGTTGAAAGAACAACAGGAAATTTAACAGCTAATTGGGATATAACCAAAGATATAAATTTAATTACTGGCGGTGAGTTTTATAGTGATTATGCAAAATCATTAGATCCTCTAAGTTCAAATTTTGGAAAAGATAAAAAACAAGATTCTATTAGATATAATAATATGGCTGGTTTTGCCCAAGCATTGTATAAAAATAAATTTTTTAATTTAACTTTAGGTTCAAGAGTTGAAAATCATAGTGAATATGGCTTATCATTTGTTCCTAGAGCTGCTATAACAGGTAATTATGAAGCTTTTCATGCTAAATTATTATACAGTAAAGCTTTTAGATCACCAGGAATTCAAAATATTATAAATTTTGATCCAGAATTTAGTAAAAGTAAAAATATCAAGCCTGAAAATGCTACTGTTTCAGAAATTGAACTTGGTTATGATATAACTCCTAATATGGAGATAAATGCAAACTTATTTGATACTAATATTCAAGATCCAATTATTTATTTTACGGATAAAGTTAATGCTTATGATGCTTATGATAACTTTGAAAGAACTGGTAGTAGAGGTTTTGAGCTTGAGTATAAAATAAAAGATGAAAAAATAGGATATGCTAATTTAACTTATTCTTTTAACATGGCTAATGAAAATAAAGTTGATGTTTATGCTGTTCCATCAAGAAAAGATATATTATTAGGATTTCCTTTTCATAAAGTTACCTTAAATACAAGTTTAAATCTTTTTGATAATTTATCTATAAATCCATCTTTGGTGTTTATCGGAAATAGATTTGGATATAATTCGGCTGATAAAGATGGAAAGCCTGTAGTAAAAGAATTTGCACCTAATTTTTTAGTTAATTTGAATTTATTATATAAAAACTTATTTATTAAAGGAATGGATGCAAGTTTAAGTGTTCATAATTTATTGAATGATACTTATTATTTTATTCAACCTTATGATGGTTTTCATGCACCATTACCAGGGGCATCAACTGAGATTTCTTTGAATCTTGGTTATAATTTTGATATTAAATAAGAAAGTTTAAGTAACCTGAGTTCGATAAATTTATCTTATCAAATCTAGTGATAATAGTTAATACAAAATAAAAAAGCTTCTTTCCAATCATTTTAATAAAATTAATTTATCTAGTGTTCTTGTTTTCAAGGGGCTGATTCGTAAATAAGAGTATTTACTCACCTTGTTCAATAAAGATATACATGTATACTCCTGAACAAGGGTGCTTTAGTCCCTTGTTTTTTGCTCTAATTTTACTTTGCTATTATAATTTTTTATCGAACTCAGGTTAAGTAAAATAATTCTTTTATTAATAGCTGTTTCTAATGGTAAAACAATAAAAAATCTTATAATTAAACAATACAAAGGGGAAAAAAGTATAGTTTCCATTTGATTTCCTAATTTGCTAGTATCTTCTAAATTGCCTAAAGTTAATATAAGTGCCATGATAAGAACAATAGAAGAAAAAGATAGTATATTTTTCCAAAAAGTGTTTAGAATAATTTTTTTATTTTCAAAAAAGTGTCTATCATTTTCTTTATTTGAATTTAAATCTTTTATTAAACCTAAAATATCTGAAATTTTAAAATTAACTAAAGTAAAAAAAACTGACCCTGTTAAAGTAATAATTATCGGGTTTTTAAAGTAATTCCAAATATTTTGATTTTTATAATCAAATAAAATAATTAAACTAATTAATATAAAGATAATTGTAGATAAATAAGCAAAAAAAGTCTGTATTTTCATTCTGTTATAACCCTATAATGAAGTATTTTTCTTTTGTAATGAAACTAAAAGTGGCGAAAAAATTATAAACTTGAATATTAATCCATATAATAATACAATAAATGATATTGCTATGCTAGAACCTAATTGTTCAGGAGAGTCAAAAGCACTTAAACAAAGAATTAAATTCATAATAAATAAGATTAGAGATGCAGTAATAACATAATTTCCCATTGTTTCTAAAATAATTATATCTAAACTATATCTTATTTTAAAATCTTCAGTTTTATTTTTAGATAAAGAATCTTTTATTGCATAAAAAATTTCAGAAAATTTAAAGTTTATTAAACTTGCACAAAGTCCTGCTAAAATAACAACAAAAGCAGATATATCCCAAAAAGCCATTAAATTCAGATAACTACCTTCCGCTATCCATAAACTCATGTAAATAAATAAAATGCTTAAAGAATAAGCAAATATTGAGATTAATCTCATTTCATTCCTCCTAGGTTTTTTAATTTTATAATATTTTCTAAAACATTTAAAGTTTTGATTTTTTTAATTTCTGAAATTTTATTTTCCAAAAAAAAGCTCTCCTTTTTTACATATAATTTATTTGTTCCTGCATAAGAAAGGCTATTTAATGAAACAAAAAAAAGTAAAAAACATGCTGTAATTGGAATTCTAAATATAGAAAAAATAGAATCTATTCTATGCCAAAATAATATTTGTTTTTCTTCTGCTAATACAATTTTATGTTGTAATTTTGCCATAAAATTTTTACTTACATTTATTTCATTCCAATTATCTAATTTTTGCCATGTAAAAATAAAATCTCTATAAATTTCATTATTTTTACAGTTATTACATTCTTTTATATGAGTTAAGCAAAAATTAGTATCTTCTGCATTTGTATTTTTATTTATATAGTCGATAAAAATATTATCGAAATATTTACATTCATTATTCATATTTTATCTCCATAAACTTCCTTAAATTTTTTAGCAAAGCTTTTCACAGCTCTAAAAACTTTTACTTTTACATTATCAACTGAGCAATTTAGAATTTTAGAAATATCTTCATATTTAAGTTTTTGATATTTACTTAAAATAAGTATTTCTCTTTGCTCTTCATCTAAATTTAAAACCGTATTTTGAACCATTTTTAATTCTTCTTTATAAATAATTTTTTCATCAAAACCTTCATTATTAGTTATTATTTCATCAAATACTTCGGGATTATTTTCTATTGAAATAGACATAAGTTTATTTTTCCTTTTATAGTCTATAAGCTTGTTTTTAGCTATTCTATATAACCATGAATAAAAACTAGCTTTTGGAGTATAATTTTTACTTTTCCAAATACTAAAAAAAACATCTTGAGCTAATTCTTCAGAAATTTCTTGATTAAAGGTATTTTTATAAAAAAAGTTTATAATTTTTTTATTCCATCTTGTTACAAGTAAATAAAAAGCTTTTTTATCACCCAAATTAACTTTTAACATTAGTTCTTCATCAGGTATTACTACCTCATTTTCATTCATTAAACTATTTTTTGTCCTAATTTTAAAAAAAACTATAAATATCATTATTACACTTCTTCTAAGAAAAAATTTTCCTTTGATAAAAATATATAACGTATTGGAAATAAAAAGGTTACAAAAAAACTTTCTAATGAAAAAAAATATTGATATAATATTTAAATATTGTTAAATAAAAGTTTTTTTTTATTAATTGACTGTAAAATTTGTTATATTATTCTTTCTACATTAATAATTTTTTCATGGATATCTTATTATGGTTTTAGTGAAATAAACATTAAAGTCTAATCTATTTGGGAGGTCATGTTAGTAAATGAAATTAAAAATATTTTTCGCTATGTTTTTTTCTCTTTTAATAGTGTCTTCTGTTTTTGCTGAAACGATGCCTGTACCAATTAAAATACAAACAGCATTATTTTTAAAAATTCTTTCTTATGATAGATCTATAAAAAACGATATAAAAATTGGTGTTCTAAATGGAGCATATAAAGCTGATGCAATAAAATCTTTTCAAGCTATATCAAATGAAAAAATAGGTTCTTTTTCTTTTTCTGTTGTTGAAGTTAGTGATATTAATAGTATTAAAAGTAAAAATATAGATGTCTTGTATGTAACTCCAGATAATAAAAATAAAATAGATCAAATAAATAAAATAACAAAAAGTTCTGGCGTTCTTACTTTAACAGGCGTACCCGAATATGTAGAAAATCAAGGTCTTTCTGTGGCAGTTGAAATAAAAGATGGAAAACCCAAGATTTTAGTTAATGTTACTTCATCTAAAAAAGAAAAAAGAGATTTTAGTTCTCAATTATTAAAATTATGCCGAGTTATAAATTAATATCATGTTACGGAAGGGATTTTATTCATCAAATCCTTTATATACGTTAAGTAAGTTATTTAATTTCTGATCCATATTAATATTTCTATCTTAAATAAAATTTGAAATTTTTTTTAAAATTAATAATAACATAAAAGTTCTTTTTTATATTTACAAAATAGTAATAAATATGCTATGATTTTTTTATACGATTTTTTTTAATAAATTCAAGGTTATTTTATGAAAAAGAAAAAAATTTTAGCATTGCTAATAATGAGTTTGGTAATTTCATCTAGTTTTTCATGCTCTAGTAATAATCCATTATCTGGCGATTTAAAATACCTTTTTTCACCAAGAAAAAGCTTTAATATAACAGCAGAAGATTTAAAAAAAGTAAATGATAGTAAATTAGTTGAAGCAAATAATAGTTTTGGTACTAAATTATTTTTGAATATAGCAAAAGAAG
>ERZ1292633.2134-Hain-H41-02um-R1-2134-length-20547-cov-6_pt1 | contig 20547 bp, 20 predicted proteins | sample MGYA00564406_ERZ1292633 | MGnify/ENA primary metagenome ERZ1292633 (study PRJEB36523, sample SAMEA6512639) | groundwater metagenome | collected 2019-01-08 | study: AquaDiva: Metagenomics assemblies of 32 groundwater samples
CTACAGGGCGAGGCGGATGCGCGCAAATTGCTGGTCGTCGATGCGCCTGTGACCGGCGGGCAAGTCGGCGCGGAGAATGGCACATTGACCCTGATGTGCGGCGGCAAGGGCAAGGCGATAGCGGCGGCGACCCCGCTGATGGAGGCCTATTCGAGCCGCATCGTCCACATTGGCCGTGCGGGCGCGGGGCAGACCGCGAAGATGGCCAACCAGATTGCGTTCGTCGGCATCATCCAGTCGCTGGCCGAGGCACTACGCTTTGCCCAACATGCCAAGCTCGACCTCGACAAAGTGTTCGAGGCGATATCAGGTGGCGCGGCGGGAAGCTGGCAGATGAGCAACCGCTGGCACACTATGGTCAAGGATGAGTTTGATTTCGGCTTTGCCGTCGATTGGATGCGCAAGGATTTGAGCCTCGCCATCGAAGAAGCGCGCGCCAACGGAGCCAGCCTGCCTGTCGCGGCGATGGTCGATCAATTTTATGCGGAGTTACAGGCGATGGGCGCAGGACGACAAGACACCAGCGTGCTGATCCGCAGGTTCCACAAATGAGGGTGCACCTGCTGGCGGCGGTGGCGGTCGCATTATCATTGGCCGCCCCCGCAATGGCCGACACATTGATCGACAATGTCGATGGCTTGACGCTGAACGCCGAAGGGCAAGTGCTGCGCTTCACCGGCCTCGTCATCGACGATGACGGGCGTGTCGGGCGGTTGCTGCAGCGCGGAGAGACGCGCCCCACCGACGTTGACTTTCGCAAGGATGGACGCGGCGCGGTGTTAATGCCCGGCCTCATCGACGGCCACGGTCATGTCATGGGGCTGGGCTGGCAGGCGATGATGCTCGATTTATCGGGCACGCACAGCCTGACCGAAGCATTGGACGCGATCCGCGCCTATGCCGCCGCCAACCCCGAATTGCCGTGGATCATGGGGCGCGGGTGGAACCAAGAGGCGTGGGGGCTGGGCCGCTTTCCCACCAATGCCGACCTCGATAGCGTCGTCGCCGACCGCCCCGTCTGGCTGAGCCGGGTCGATGGTCATGCGGGCTGGGCCAACAGCCGCGCGATGCAGGTCGCTGGCATCACCACCGCCACGCGTGCACCGACTGGTGGCCGGATTGAAATGACGGCGGGACGGCCAACGGGGGTGTTCGTGGACCGCGCCGAATCGCTAATCGACGCGCATGTGCCCGCCCCATTGGCGCGCGACCGCGACCGTGCGCTCATGCTGGCGCAGCAACACCTGCTCTCGCTCGGCATCACCGCCGTGGCCGACATGGGGACCAGCATAGAGGATTGGCAGGCGTTTCGCCGCGCGGGCGACAATGGCAGCCTCAATATCCGTATCATCAGCTATGGCGCGGGCATAGAGAATATGGCGTTGATCGCGGGCGGCGGGCCGACGCCGTGGCTCTATGACGACCGCCTTAGGATGGTCGGGGTCAAGCTGGTGCTCGACGGTGCATTGGGTTCGCGCGGGGCGTGGCTGAAAGCGCCCTATGCCGACGCGCCGGGACAAAGCGGCTTGCCCATATTATCGTCATCGCAGCTGCGCAACCGCATGGTTCGGGCATCAATGGATGGCTTTCAGGTCGCGGTGCACGCGATTGGCGACGCCGCCAATGCAGACCTGTTGAACGCGATCGACGATGTTGGCTCCAGCTTTCCCGGTGACAGACGTTGGCGCGTCGAACATGCGCAGATCGTCGATGTCGCCGACATCGCGCGCTTTGGCCAGCACGGTACCATCGCCTCGATGCAACCGGTCCACCAGACCAGCGACCGTTTGATGGCCGAGGCACGGCTGGGGCCAGACCGGCTGGGCGGTGCCTATGCTTGGGCGTCCATCGCCGCGACGGGCGCGCGGATCGCCTTTGGCAGCGACTTTCCGGTTGAAAGCCCAGACCCTTTTGCTGGCCTTGCCGCCGCCTTTACCCGCGCCGATGCGGCGGGCGAGCCGTTCGGTGGCTGGCACCCAGCCGAAGCGGTGTCGCGCATTGCGGCGCTCGACGGCTTTACGCGAACGGCGGCCTATGCCGGATTTGCCGAGGACCGCATCGGCACGTTGATGCCCGGCATGCGCGCCGATTTTGTGCTTCTCGACACCGATCCGACGCTGGCCAGCCCATCGCAGGTTAGAGCGAGCCGGGTATCGGAGACATGGGTTGGCGGCCGCGCGGTGTGGGTGCGGGGGGCGGAGACGGCGGGGCGTTAAGGGCGGGGGTTGCGTGCGTTACCAAATATTGGTAAGTTGCCCGCTTATGGCCAAAAAGAACACCTCCATCGCCCTTGGTGAACACTGGATGGATTACACCCGCGCGCAGGTCGCCGTCGGTGATTATGACTCAACCAGCGAAGTGATCCGCGATGCCCTGCGGCTGCACGAGGAGCGCGCGGTGTTCAGATCGAAGCTATTGGAGGCTATCGACGAAGGCCTGGCCAGCCCGCTGGTTGAGTTTGACATGCGGGGCTGGATCGACGAAAATTTCCCCGACAGATGAAACGCAGACTGCGTTACCATTCGCTGGCGCAGCGCGATTTCGTCGGCGCTGCCGCGTGGTCGCAAGCGCAGTGGGGCGCGCGGATGACCCGGCGCTACCTTGATGCGATCGAGGCGCAGATTCAGCGGATCGTCGAAAACCCAATGCTCGGGTCCGACGCCGAACTACCGCGTCCCGGACTGCGCAAAATCACGGCAGGGCGGCATATGATTTTCTACATGGCCGACGAGCACGATGTGCAGATTGTCCGGATCATGGGCCAGCAGCAGGACCACTGGAGTGCGTTAGGGCTGCGGTAAATTGAGTGTAATGTCGACATCGCCCAAATCCTGACCCTGTGCTCCGGACCTGTTCCGGAGCGTTGGCCAATTATCATAGTGCTTTCTTGCCAGCGCTCCGGCCTGCGCCGGAGCACAGGAGGGGGATTATGTTGGTGCTACTATACTCCATTCCCTTTTAGGGAGGGGCTGGGGGTGGGTGAGCGTGATTCAAAATCAACCGTCTTCAATTCTAGCTTCAAGCCAAGGATTATGGCCACATGTAATGCTGTTCTCGCTGTGGTTAGTGTCAGGTCGAACGCGATTCTTGGTGACATGCGCAGACCAGCGACGTTTCTCTGTGTCCGAAAACATCTCGGTGACGTAGAGCAATTCTAAAGCCGCTGCCACTCGCTCAGGCAACCAAAGACTATCAAAATAGGCAACAACTGATCGCATTTGCAAAGCCGGATCAGTGCCCGCCCAGCGTACAACCCACCGCCTCAATACACCCGCGCCTTGGGCTTGATATACGCAATGTCGTCGGACAGCGTATATTCGTGGACGGGGCGGTAGTCGATTGTGACATCACCCTTGCCGCGTCCCTTACCCGGCCCGCCCCAGCCGTCGAACCACGCAATGGTGTGTTTCATCCAGCCCTTGTCATCGCGTTTGGGGAAGTCTTCGTGCGCATGCGCGCCCCGGCTTTCCTTGCGGTTGTGCGCGCCGTGGATGGTGACGGTCGCTTGGGCGATGAGATTGTCGAGTTCGAGCGTCTCGATCAGGTCGGTGTTCCAGATCAGGCTACGGTCCGAAATGCCGATGTCGGCCATCTGCGCATAGACCCCCGCTAGCTTTGCCTTGCCCTCGCTAAGCACTTCGTCGGTGCGGAACACCGCGCAATGCGCCTGCATCGTCTGTTGCATCGCGGTGCGGACCTGCGCAGTCGGCGAACCGCCGCTGGCAAAGCGGAAATGGTCGAGCCGCGCGAGCGCCAGATCGGCGCTGTTCGCTGGCAATGCTTTGTGCGCCGCGCCGGGGGTGATAATCTGTTTGAGCCGCAAACCCGTGGCGCGGCCAAATACGACCAAGTCGATTAGGCTGTTCGAGCCAAGCCGGTTGGCGCCGTGGACAGAAACGCACGCCGCCTCGCCCACCGCGAACAGGCCGGGGACGATATGATCGGGGTTGCCACCGCGCAACGTCACGACTTCACCATGGTAATTGCATGGGATGCCGCCCATATTATAATGAACGGTGGGGCAGACGGGTAACGGTTGGCGCGTCAGGTCAACATTGGCAAAAACTTTGCCCGTTTCGGTGATGCCGGGCAGGCGCTCGGCCAAAATCTTGGCATCGATATGGTCGAGGTGAAGGTGGATATGGTCCTTGTTCGGGCCAACGCCGCGTCCTTCGCGGATTTCAATCGCCATCGATCGTGACACGACATCACGGCTCGCCAAATCCTTGGCCGACGGGGCGTAACGCTCCATGAAACGCTCACCCTCGGAGTTGGTCAGATAGCCGCCCTCACCGCGTGCGCCCTCGGTAATCAGCACACCGACGCCGTAAACCCCGGTCGGGTGGAACTGCACAAACTCCATATCCTGTAACGGCAGGCCAGCGCGCAACACCATGCCGCCGCCATCGCCGGTGCAGGTATGCGCGCCCGTGGCGGTGAAATAGGCGCGGCCATAACCACCAGTCGCCAGCACGGTCGCGTGGCTTTTGAAACGGTGGATGCTGCCATCGGCCATGCACAGCGCGATGACGCCGCGACATTCGGGACCATCCGGCCCGTCCTCCATAATCAGGTCGAGCGCGAAATATTCGATGAAGAAATCGGCGTCATATTTCAGGCTCTGTTGATAGAGCGCGTGGAGCATGGCGTGGCCGGTACGGTCGGCGGCGGCGCAGGTGCGCTGGGCCGGCGGCCCTTCGCCCATATTTTGCATCATCCCGCCGAACGGGCGCTGGTAAATCTTTCCCTCCGCCGTGCGCGAAAAGGGCATGCCGGCATGTTCGAGCTCGTAAACCGCTTGCGGGGCTTCGCGGACCAGATATTCGATCGCGTCCTGATCACCCAGCCAGTCCGACCCCTTGACGGTATCGAACATGTGCCATGTCCAATGATCCGGCCCCATATTGCCGAGCGAAGCGGCGATGCCGCCCTGCGCCGCGACGGTGTGGCTGCGGGTCGGGAAGACTTTGGTGATGCACGCGGTTTTCAGCCCCGCTTCGGCGCTGCCCATGGTGGCACGCAGGCCCGAACCGCCCGCGCCGACGACCACGGTGTCATAGACATGGTCGATGATTTTATAGGCCGGAGTCGCTGTGTCATTGGCCGACATGGGCCGCCCCTCCGAATGCCAGGGCAGCGATGGAGAATAAAGCGAACGCCAACCCGCCCCATGTGAAGAATGTAAGTGCGAGGATGGCGGCGAGTTTGCCCGCTTCGCCGTGCACATAATCCTCTATCAATACTGTGAGGCCAAGGCGGATGTGGGTAAAGGCGCTCATCGCCAACAAAGCCAATGGCACCGCAGCAGCGGGTTTTGCCAGCCACATTTTGACCGCGTCGATGCTGGAAAAATCGCTGGTGATAAGGCTGGTCGCCAACCACGTCATCAACACCAGATTGGCGATGGCGGTGACACGCTGCATCATCCAGTGATGCGTGCCAGATTTTGCGGAGCCGAGTCCGCGAACGCGGCCAAGTTCGGTTGCACTGCCCATGTCAAAGCCCCTTATAATAGATGAACAGCCACACAGCGGCGGTCAGGATGACGGGCGTGATAGCGACAACAATGGCCCATGTGCGGTTGGTATTGAGCTCATAGCCCGCGCCTGTGTCGAGCAGCAAATGGCGCAGACCCGAACAGCTATGTTGAAAAAAGGCCCAGGTCAGGCCGATCAGTAGCATTTGGCCATACCAAGCCGACGCAAGGCCGATGAAGCTGGTATAAGCCTCCGCCCCGCTAGCCGCAGCGCCCAGCCACCACAGGAACACCAGCACGCCGACAATCGCCAAACCGTCGCCAGTAGCGCGGTGGAGGATCGACACCAGCATCGCCGGGCCCCATTTATAGACCTGTAAATGCGGCGATAAAGGTCGATTCGATTCGGCTGCCATAGGTTCTGCGTTCCTAAAATATGTGATGATGCATTGTCTTTACCCCATGGGCCGATTGATGCAACCCAAGTGAATGCAAACACTTACCCGCACATAATCAAAAATTAAGGAAATGCAGCGATGTCAACATGTGAGGGGCAGGCATAAAGCGCCCAAAAATAGGACCAGCCAAGCGATGGGTCGCACCACCAAGGCATTATTTCTGCGTAGCGCGCGGGCGATGAAATGTCCGCGCGCCGCCACCGCGATTGAATATGCGCTGCTCATAGCGTTGATCGCGGTGAGCGGAACGATGGCGTTTCAAATGACGGGATCTGCGATTGCAGGGTCCATGAGCAATGCAGCAGCAGTTATGCCGGGCGATGGTATAACCATCCCCGACCCCAGCGCCCCATAATCCGTTTAGTCGTCGTCCTTGTCGCGCTGTGAATAAATCAAGGCGGCAATTATCGCAGCGGAGCCTAGCCCAGCGGCAGCAGCGGTTTTCCAGTTGATGCCCTTCTTGCTGCTTTGGCTCTCGCTCGCTCGCATCCGCGCTTCCTTGGCTTCGCGCGCGGCGCGGAGCACCTCATTCTCTTCGGGTTCTAGTTCGGGTTCGGGATTATCCTGGGGTTCGCTCATCACACTTCCTCAAGCAAGCACTTGCTCCACCGGAATATAGGGATGGCCAAGCGCCAACGCCACCGGTTCACACGTAATTTTTCCTTCGCAAACATTCAGCCCCGCCGCGAGGTGCGGGTCGGCCCGCAGCGCGGCTTTCCACCCCAGATCGGCGATTCGCAGCGCGTGCGGCAAGGTGACATTATTGAGCGCATAGGTTGATGTGCGCGCCACCGCGCCCGGCATATTGGCCACCGCATAATGGACGATGCCATCGACCACATAGGTCGGTTCGGCGTGCGTCGTTGCGTGCGACGTTTCAAAACATCCGCCCTGGTCAATCGCTACATCGACCAGCACCGACCCCGCTGCCATCGTGCCCAGCATGTCGCGGGTAACAAGGCGCGGCGCGGCGGCTCCGGGGATCAGGATCGCACCGATGACAAGGTCGGCCTCTGCGACGCATTCGGCCAAGTTCGCCTTGTTCGAAAAGCGCGTTTTCGCGCGTGATTCGAAATGAATGCCCAGCCGCTCCAGCACTTCAGGATCGCGATCAAGGATGGTCACATCAGCGCCTAGGCCAACCGCCATCTGCGCCGCGTTGAACCCAACGACCCCGCCACCAATAACACACACTTTGCCCGGGGCAACGCCGGGAACGCCGCCCAGCAAAATGCCACGCCCGCCATGCGCTTTTTCCAGCGCGGTCGCCCCCGCCTGTATCGACATCCGCCCCGCAACCTGGCTCATCGGTTTGAGCAGCGGCAGGCCGCCTTGCCGTCCGGTCACCGTTTCATAAGCGATGCCGACGACGCCAGAGGCAATCAGATCGCGCGTTTGATCGGGATCAGGGGCCAAATGCAGATAGGTATAGAGGATTTGCCCCGCGCGCAGCATCGCCCGCTCTGTTGGTTGAGGTTCCTTGACCTTGACGATCATGTCGGCACGCGCAAAAATGCTTTGCGCATCGGGCAGGATCGTCGCGCCTGCGGTGATATAATTCGCATCGCTTGCGCCTATGCCAAGGCCCGCACCGCTTTCGATCAGCACTTCATGCCCATGCGCGACCAGTTCGTGCGCGCTTTCGGGGGTCAAGCCGACGCGATATTCGTGGTTTTTAATTTCGCGCGGGCAGCCAATAATCATTGTCGCTCTCCTGTTTCTGCCGCGTAATATTATTTCATCTAACCATAAGGAAGTTACCGCGAACGTCAACCAAACTAGTTGTATGACTAACAGGAAATTAACCAAGTCGCGGTATCGCTGGACAAAATGAAGCAATGCACACGCAACATCTCAGCAGGACGGATGATAGAATGTCAAAACAACCCGACAAGCGTTTAGCCTTCACCGATGTCGAGCCCGTGCGCGTCGCCGAAAAATTACCCTATTTCGACCCTGATCAGGATCTGACCGACCGTGCCAGACGTATCGCGTTGCTGACACGTGGGCACGAACGCGCCATCACCGGTGCATTCTGGGACATCCATAACAGTCGATCCCCCGCCAAATTGCGGGTGGAAGGCGAGATGCTGGTTAAGGCGCTGGACGAAGGCGTCGCCTATATCAACGCCAAATTCGAAAGACCGCGCGAGCAGGCGTGGGCGAACACTGCGTGCCTGTTTGCCTGGCGCGCCACCATCACGGGTAGCAATTTAGGCACTGTATTCGCCTGTCTGTCGGCATCCTATGCCAAAACAGTCGAGGTCCTGCTCAATTCCGGAATCGACGATGCGCGCGAAATGACGACTTTACTTAGCACACTGACTCATATGGCGCTGCTCGAAGCCGATACGATGACCAGTTACAAACAATTGCTCGATGCCCATATGATGCGACTGGAGCGCCGCGAACTTGCCGAGGCATTCGAAACCACCGTTGCCAGCGATATGTTAAGCGCACAGGCGGTCGGTGCGCAATTGGGCGGGCAAACCAGCGATGCCGCGCTAGCCGCACGCAGCATGCTTGGCAAAGCATCCGAGGTCGCTGCTGCCGCCGAACAGTCGGCGCTGGCTATGCGCGAAGCCGCGCGCACCGCTGCAGGGTTGATCCGTGCCATCGATACAACTCGGCAGGAGGTTGAAAATGCTTCGCAAATCGCCGACCGCGCCAGCGATCAGGCAGACGAGGCGTTGACTATCTCCATGGCCTTATCCGCCCACGCAGAAACCATCGAATCCATCCTTGGCTTGATCCGCGACGTAGCGGGGCAGACTAATCTGCTTGCGCTCAATGCCACTATTGAGGCGGCACGCGCCGGTGATGCCGGCCGTGGTTTTGCTGTGGTCGCTGGTGAGGTCAAAAGCCTGGCCAATCAGACGGCGCGGGCAACCGACGAAATCGCCAGCAAGGTTTCCGCAATCCAGTCCGCGACGCGCACCACAGTCAGCGCCAATAGTTCGATTCGCGAAACAGTGGAGGAGGTCAAAGCCTTTGCAGGGCGTATTCGCGACGCGATGGACCTGCAGGCCAGCACCGTCACAACGATTACAGCAGCCGTTGATGAAACAGCATTGGCGGCGGATTCCATGTCGGGCACCATCACCGCCATCCGTGAAGATACCAACCGTGTTGTTGACGAAATCATTGCACTGGAAACCGGGTTCAGCAGCATCAACGAAAGTTTTTCCGCGCTGGCCAAATCGGCGAGCGAATTTACCCGCAAGGTGGCGTGACCTGAACCGATTATTGTTATAATCATGCGGCATGACCACCCATATCCTATTGACCGGAGCCAGCCGTGGCATTGGCGCGGCAATTGCGGCCCGTTTGGGCGAACAAAGCAATGTACGCCTGTTTGCACTCTCAAGCGCGGATGGTGATTTAGCTAACCCCGACGTTCCGGCACGCTTGTGGGAACGTGCGCTGGGGGAATTAGACGGCCGTATAGATGTGCTTATCAACAATGCGGGTGTGTTTGAAGCCAATCCAATCGACGGCGGGCCAATCGACGGCGGGCCAATCGACGGCGGGCCAATCGACGGCGGGGATGCCAGATGGCTGGCCAGTTGGAACCGCACAATGCAAATCAACCTGACCGCTAGCGCCGATCTGTGCCGACGGCATGTGCTGCACTTGCAAAGTGCCGGGCGCGCAGGCCGCATTGTCAATATCGCCAGCCGTGCTGCCCATCGCGGCGACAGCCCAGCGCATTGGCATTATGCTGCGTCCAAGGCAGGGGTGGTGGCGATAACAAAGACGATTGCGCGCGCCTATGCAGCAGAGGGCATTTATGCATTTGCCGTCTGTCCCGGTTTTACCATGACCGGAATGGCGGAGGAGTATCTGGCTAGTCGCGGCGGTGATAAACTGCTCGCCGACATTCCCTTAGGCCGTGTCGCAGAGCCACACGAAATCGCCGAAATTGCCGCGTGGTGCGCGCTTGACGCCCCCGCATCAATGACCGGTGCTGTCATCGACGCCAATGGCGCTAGTTATGTTCGCTAAGACTATTCGGCCGCAGCGTGCGCATAGCTGAAGACCCTAGCCAATTTCCAGCCATCTCCGGTCAATTGCCATAACTGCACAAAATGTGCGCGTCCGGCGAGCCGCTCTGGCCCATCACCGCGCCTTTCGTAAAACAGGTGGTCACCCTGTTCGATGGCGCCAAAGCCCGGAACGGGGTTCACCAGCAACGACTCCGCCACCAGTTCACGGCGCGAACGCCATGCATCAGGCTGTAGTCGCGCCGTACACTGAACCGCATAGTCGGCAACAAATGGATCGGCCGACGTCGCCACGACACCTGCACGATCATGATACATCTCGAAATCATCGGTCAACATCGCGCGCACCCGTTCGGGTTCGCAGCCATCAAAAAAGACATCGAAAAACTCGGCGTCGCGGGCGCGGATCGCGTCAGTCAACGCCGCTCCATCGGGAATGGCAATGCTAAGAGCGAGGGCAAGTAGTGACATAGAGTCTCCATCTGTATTATATCAATAATACACTTTAGTGCCGCTTAGTCAACAGGCTTGGCGTGGCCGCACTCGCACGTTAGGGCGCACTATGACCAAAAGCTGGATGTTCACCCTGCCCTGTTCGCGCGCTCAGGCTGAAAGTGTCACAGATGAGCAGCTCGCGCTCGCTGTGTTCGATCCGCCGCCAATCATTGTCGCATGCGAGGAAGATGAAGCGGAGGACCTATGGCGCATCGACGTCTATTGCGAAACGCGTCCACCGCGCAAACTGGTCGAAGCGGTCATGGCTCTGCTTGGGCGAAGGAATCGCAAGCCACCTAGGCTAGTGCGGCTTGACGACCAAGATTGGGTGACGCTGTCGCAGGCGGGGCTGGAGCCTGTTCGCGCCGGGCGTTTCCATGTCCATACCGGCAACGGCGCACTGGATGACACACCGGGCATCGTCAATTTCCGCATTGATGCTGGTCAGGCATTTGGCACCGGCCACCACGACACAACCGCCGGTTGTTTGCACGCACTCGACGCGCTGCAACAGCGCGGAGCGCGGTTCACCAATATCATCGACGTTGGCACAGGCACGGGGCTATTGGCCTTTGCCGCGCTGCATCTATGGCCGCACGCCTGTGCCATCGCCAGTGACATCGACCCCGTCAGCATAGCGGTAAGCGCCGAAAATGCGGCAGCGAACGGCATTCCCATCGGCTATGGGCCAGGCATGGTGATGTTGACACAGGCGGACGGCACCAAGGACTCGTTGATAGCAGGATGCGCGCCCTATGATCTGATCTGCGCCAACATATTGGCGGGCCCGCTGGTGACGTTGGCCCCAGCGTTGGCAGCCATTGCCGCGCCCGGTGCAACATTATTGCTCGCGGGACTGCTCGACGCCCAGCGCCATGCCGTTATCCGCGCCTATCGCCGGACTGGGTTTCGCGTTGACCATAAAGGGTCAGGCCAGTGGCCCATTCTGCGAATGACGATGCGGCATCGCATAGGCTGGCGTCGGCCCATCAGAGCGAGTGGAAGTGCAGGTCAGCCGCCCGGCGATTTTGGCAGTTTTTAGGTTAGTGACCCGAATCTGAAGTTCGTCACATTAGGCCGATGGCTCGGAACGAACTCCAGATTCAAGAGGGTCACTAGCAACTATACGATTCTAGTGTGGTTTAAGGATTTGAAATTCGCTCCGGTCCTGACCGCTTAATATAGCGAATTTCAAATCCACCGCACTAGAGCAGGATGAGATTTGATCCGATCAAATCACCTGCTCTAAACATATATTTTGCCGCGATTTGCGAGTCGTCAGGCGGACTTACCTGACTTCAAATCACTCTAGCCCACCGTGCGCATAGGCCTGCGTGCCGTGAGTCAGCACATTGTCGCCATCGACTATATTAGCAATCGCGATGTCTGTTTTCTGCTCTAATCGCGCATAAAGCGGGGCAAAATCGGTATCAAGTGTCGCCCTGAGCAATTGATCAAAGCTGTCGATGACGAAATAATTCTGCTGAAAATCGTCGATACGATAGTCGGTGCGCATCAACCGTTCGAGGTCAAAGCCGATGCGGTTGGGGCTAGGGTCATCAAGCGCGAAGATGCTCTCGCCATAACTGGAAACTATCCCCGCGCCATAGATGCGTAAGGCACCATGTTCGCGCACCAGCCCGAACTCGACCGTATACCAATACAGCCGGGCCAATTTATGCAGCGCGCCAAAGTTCAGGCTGCGCAATCCGCCCTTGCCATAGGCTTGCATATAATCGGCGAACACCGGATCAGCGAGCATCGGCACATGGCCGAACACATCGTGAAACACGTCGGGTTCCTGCAAATAGTCGAGCTGGTCGGCGCGGCGGATGAAATTGCCCGAAACAAAGCGGCGGTTGGCCAGATGCTCGAAAAATACATCATCGGGCACCAAGCCCGGCACCGCGACAACGGACCAACCTGTAGCCGCCATCAATCGTTCGTTGAGCAGAACAAAATCGGGAATGCCGGGCCGTTCGAGCCGCAAAACGTCAATCCCGCGCAGGAAGGCATCACAGGCGCGCCCGGGTAACATGTTTACCTGCCTAGCAAAAAGTCTGTCCCAGACAGCATGTTCGTCGTCGCTGAAACGCGCCCAATCCTGCGCAATCGTCCAATCAGGATTAGCGCCCGGTGGCAGAGTTGTATGCACATGGCTTTCCGTGGTGCTGTCCATAGTGATAACTATAGCACAGAATATGGTTTCAAAAATAACTATATTGCTGCCTATTGTTTGACAGTATCGAGATTTCGACTAGTTGGCACCCGCAAATCAGGGCATGAAGCACTTGCGCTGAATGCCGCGCGACGGGAAAGGACATGATGGCGCTAAGCACCATCTTTATCAATTGGCAGGTCGCGGCTGCATTGTCTGCGCTACCAATTGCCGTGCAATCGGACATACCAAGCACCCCCGATGGACCCGCAATTGCCACCGCTGAAATGGTCACATCAATAATTTCCTATTCGCGGTGGGACAATTCGCCGCAGACCATAAGACTGTGCGTCACTGGAACATCGGCAACGGTTGGACGCATCGAATCACAAAGGCTGCGCGACGGCCGCAACATCGTGGTCGTGCACTTGGCTCCTTCGGCTGCTTCGCCCACGTCATGCGAAGTAATATATATCGGGCAGATGGCACCGCCGGACAGGGCGCGACTGATCAACCGTTTGGGTAACAGCACATTGACCCTGACCGATGCTGATCCCAATTGTGACTATGGCGCAGCATTTTGTTTGCATTCGACGTCCCAAGGATTGACGTTCGACCTCAATATAGACGCCGTGGCACGCAGTCGGATCCGCGTTGACCCGCGTGTTTTGCGTCTTGGTCGTCTCGGCGGTAGCCAAAGATGAGCGCGGGCAAAGATACCATGGTGCCGCTCGCCCGCGTGCTAAGCCGATCCTTCACGCTGGTTGGACTATTGGGTGTGGCCGTTGCGTTACTCGCTGTATTTACAACGGGGTTCATCTTGCAACGCGACTATGCGCGCGACAATTTACAGCTATTGGCAAATCAGGCGGCCTATTCCGCTGAGGTGCCGATAATATTTAACGACGAGCGCGGATTACGCGATGCGTTGCAGCCCATATTGGAACTGGGTGATGTTGCCCATATCCAGATCACCAATGCCAATGGCGCGATACTGGCCACGCTAGACGGACCCACATTGGCGCCGTCGGAAAGCTATTTGCCCACGATGTTAGTCCCCGATCCAGCACAAGCCCCGATATATAGCGGCGGTTCGCGCATCGGCACCGTCGTGGCGACAAGCAGCGGGCAAGGCACAGGCAGGCTCATCATAGCTGCAATCATCGGCGCGATTGGCTGTATCAGCCTGATTGCCTTCGGAACTATGGCGGTTGCCAGACGCCTCAACCATATACTGGTCGCACCGCTGGGTGCCATTGCAAAAATTGCTCATTCTGTCCGCGCCGATGGTAATTTTGAACGTCGTGCGCCGCCTGCAAGTATCGCCGAGGTCAATGCGCTGGCTGATGATTTCAATGCACTGTTGAGCAAATTACACGACTGGCAGGGGCAAATCTCCAGCACGCATGAAGCATTGCTGCACCGTGCCAGTTATGACCTATTGTCAGGTCTTCCCAACCGATCGGCATTTATCGAGCGAGTCCGCGACATCATTCGTGCAGCACAGCGCAGCGATGGCCGCTTTGCTATCCTGTTTATGGACGGCGATAATTTCAAAGAGACCAACGACCGATTTGGCCATGCTGCTGGTGATAAAGTCATCGCAGAAGTTGCCGCGCGCCTGTCGCCGTTATTGCGCGCTGGCGATGTAGCCGCAAGATTAGGGGGCGATGAATTTGCCGTATTGGTCAACCATCTTGAGGCGGACGAACATGCAGGGGCCGTTGCAAACCGCATTGGCCAGTCCATGCAGCTACCGATAGCCGTTACCGAACGCGATGCTGTTACCGTCAGCATGAGCATCGGCATTGCCATTTACCCCGATGACGGGGACGGCGTTGATATATTGATGCAGATTGCCGATGGTCGCATGTATGAAGCAAAAAACCTAGGCCGATCACAATGATGAGAGAGCGCATTCCAAAGGACGACCAGAATATGTCACTCCGTTTTTTTGCACAGATAACTACGATAGCGTCTTTGATGCTGGTTTCCGCGTGCCAAACCCCGCAACCGCACGGCGGTTTCAACCGCACGCAGACCGAAATGTTGCGCGAACAGGGCTTTGTGGAAACGAGCGAGGGCTGGCAATTATCGTTGGCCGACCGTCTGCTATTCGATGTCGATAGCAGCGAGCTGCGCCCCGAAATGCAGGCAAATATTGCACGGGTCGCACGCGGGCTCATCAGCGTTGGCATTTCCTCCGCAAGAGTCGAAGGCCATACCGACGCAACTGGCGCGAGCGAATATAACCAAAATCTGTCGCTCGCCCGTGCACAGGTCGTCGCCAGTGTCGCGCAGGGCAGCGGCTTTGCTGCGGCGCGGCTCGTGGTGCGCGGATGGGGGGAAACCCGCCCAATCGCTGACAATGGCACCGATGCGGGCCGCGCAGAAAACCGCCGTGTGGTGATTATCGTGACTGCGCTTTAGGTCGCTTCACCCCCATCAGTTTTCTTGCCATCGCGGGTCCATGGAAAAACCAGCTGTGCGAAATATCCGTTCGGCACATTTTCGGGGATGCCGTAATTTTCGGGCCAGCGTCCCGGCGGCAAATGAAATGTCCCAAAAATCTTGTCGAGCCAAGGGAAATGGATCGCAAAATTGACGTCGAACGCCTCACGCTCCAGACCATGGTGCCAGTGGTGAAAACGCGGTGTCGCCACCCAATGCCCCAACCGATCAAAATCGCCGCCAACATTGGCGTGGAGCAGCGACGACCAGACATAGATGAACCCGATATAGGCCTGCATCACGGCGGGTGAGAAGCCCAGCGTAAACAGTGGCAATGAGGTTATCGCGCGCAGTAAAATGATCTCGATAAAGTGCATCCGCGACCCCGCCAGCCAATCCATCGCCTTGGCGCTGTGGTGCACCGCGTGGAACCCCCACAGGAATGGCACTTGGTGGAACAGGCGGTGATACCAATATTGCGCAAGGTCAGAGACGACCAGCACGATGGCGAACTGTGCAAAGAATGGCAGGCTGGCCACAGCGGCGCGAAACGCATCGAAACCGCCCGTATGCGCGTTGACGATAGATGATGGTGCGAGCGCAAGGAAGCCAAGCACCTGCACGAACATCGTGCTGATGAGGTAGTAAAACAGATCCTCGCGCCATTCGATGCGGAACAGGCGTTGGTCGCGGCGGTGCGGCAGCCAGCGCTCTAGCGGGGCGAACATGAACCCCGTCGCCAGCAAATTAACGACAAAGAAATCAAGCCCAAAGAATATGCCCCAATCGTGCGCCTCATGCGGCTGAACATTGGCCCCGCCAATTATCGCGGCGGTGATGCCGATGACCAGCGCAGTCGCGCCCAGCACCTTGCGCGGGCGCAGTAGCAAGCTGAGCAACGAGAGGGCGTAACTGGCGAGCAGCACGAGGTGCACACCGCCGCGAAACCCGCCCCAGTCCTTTAGTATCGCCAATTCTGGCGTCGCAAACCATTCAGGATAGCGCAGCGCGATGACCATGCCAAAGCCGCTGATCGCCAGCAACAGCGCGAAAAAGCCCGACAGCCAGCCGCTGCCAAAGCGGCGCACTTCAACGGGCGATTCAAGATCGCTCGTCAAGGTATTGATGAAATTACGTTCGGTCATCTTCATTCCCCTGCTGCTGCAACAATAGCCGCCCACGCGGCTTCGTCGATCACGCGAATGCCAAGTTCGCTCGCTTTTTTAAGCTTTGAGCCCGCCCCCGGCCCCGCGACGACAAGGTCTGTGACGGCGCTGACTGAACCCGACGCGCGCGCGCCAAGGCCCTCAGCCTGTGCCTTGGCCTCATCGCGGCTTATCGTCTCTAACTTCCCGGTAAAGACGATGCTCTTACCGCTCCACTCAGTCTGTCGTGCGGTTGATATATAGGGCGGCGGCGCGACCTCGCCCAGCAAATCGTCCCACAGATCGACATTGTGCGGTTCGTGGAAGAAATTGCCGAGCGACGAGATCACCGCCGGGCCGATGCCGTCGATGGCGGCGAGGGCTGCAAGCGCATCAGCATCGCCTGCATGAGCGCTTTGCGCCACCGCCCGCACCGCATCCATCGTGGCGAATGCATGCAGCAAATCCTTCGCCGTCACTGCGCCGACATGACGGATACCCAACCCGAACAAAAGCCGCGCGGCGTCGGGGGTGCGTTTCACCTCAATCGCGCTCAGCATGTTATCGACCGATTTTTCTTTCCACCCTTCGCGGGTCAGTAATTCCTCGCGGTGGCTGTGCAGCCGAAAAATGTCGCCGGGGCGTGCGATCCATCCCAATTCCAGAAACTCGGCGATGCTCTTTTCGCCTAGCCCTTCAATATCGAGAGCGCCACGACTGACGAAATGGCGCAGGCGCTCAAAACGTTGCGCGGGGCAGATGAGGCCGCCGGTGCAGCGCACGTCAACCTCGCCCTCCTCCGCCACCGCTTCGCTTTCGCAATCGGGGCAATGATCGGGAAAGGGCCATGGCGCACGTGCATCATCGCGGCTCAGATTCTCAACGATTTGCGGGATGACATCGCCCGCACGTTGCACCACCACACGGTCGCCCGGATGGACGCCCAACCGCGCGACCTCATCGCGGTTATGCAGCGTCACGTTCGAGACGATGACGCCGCCGACGCCCACCGGCGTGAGCCGTCCAACGGGAGTCAGCTTGCCCGTGCGGCCCATCTGTATATCGATGGCTAGCAGCGTCGTTTGTGCGCGCTCGGCGGGAAATTTGTGCGCAATCGCCCAGCGCGGAGCCTTGGCGACAAAGCCAAGCCGCGCCTGCCAATCGAGACGGTCCACTTTATACACCACGCCATCGATGTCGAACGGCAGATCGGCACGCAGCCGCTCAATATGCGCATAATGATCCAGCGCGGGAGCGGCCCCATCGGCGAGGACAAGCAGGTCGGCAACAGCTATGCCCCATGTAGATATCGCGCGCATCACCCCCATTTGTGTATCGGCAGGTAGCGCGCTCACCTCCCCCCAACCGTGGGCCAGAAAGCGCAATTTCCGCGCTGCAGTGATGCTCGCATCTTTTTGGCGCAAGCTGCCCGCCGCCGCATTGCGCGGGTTGGCAAAGATTTTTTGCTGCAGTTTTTGCTGCGCAGCATTGAGTGCAGCAAAATCCGATTTGGCCATGTATATCTCGCCGCGAATTTCGAAAATAGCGGGTGGACTACCGAGCAGTTTTTGCGGAATATCGGCGATGGTTAGCACATTGGCGGTGACGTCTTCGCCGGTAAGTCCGTCGCCACGCGTAGCCGCCTGAACCAGCACGCCATCCTCATAGCGCAGCGAGCAGGACAGGCCGTCAATTTTTGGCTCCGCAGTGAGCGCGACGGATACGTCATCGCCAAGCGCGAGAAAGCGGCGGACGCGCGAGGCAAACTCCGCTACCTCTTCGCCACTAAAGGCGTTGTCGAGGCTGAGCATCGGTTTGGCGTGCGCGACTTTGGTGAGCGAGGACGTGGCCTGCGCGCCCACAGCTTTGGACGGCGAGTCCGCGCGAACCAAATGCGGGAACGCCGCCTCTAGCGCCGCATTTTCGCGCACCAACGCGTCATAGTCTGCGTCGCTAATTTCTGGTTCGTCATTGTCATGATACAGCCGGTTGTGCCGCGCAATCTCGCGTGCCAGCCGCATCAGGCGATTGGCGGCATCGGCTTCGTTAGTCACACCACCTCCAGCAGTCGCACCGCCTGTGCACGGGCTTCGTCGGTGACATCAGCGCCCGAGAGCATCCGCGCGATTTCTTCGCGTCGTTCGGCTTCATCGAGGATGCGAACGCCCGTGCGCGCGACGATGCCGTCGCTGGCCTTTGCGATCAAGAAATGCCCGCCGCCTCGCGCTGCGACTTGGGGGCTATGGGTGACGACGAGCAATTGGCGCGTGCCCGCCAGCCGCGCCAGTCGTTCGCCAATCGCACTGGCCACCGCGCCGCCGACACCGCGATCAATCTCGTCAAAGATTATGGTGTCGGCGCCGCCGACCTCCGCCAGACTGACCTTGAGCGCAAGCAGGAAGCGCGACAATTCGCCGCCCGATGCAATTTTGATAAGCGGCGCGAACGGCGCGCCGGGGTTGGTAGCGATCAGATACTCCACTCGGTCACACCCGTGCGGTCCCCATGCCGCTTCGCCCTGTCGCTCAACCGCCGTCTGGAAGCGCGCAGCGTCGAGTTTGAGCGGCGCAAGCTCGCCCGCCACCGCAGTATCGAGCCGCGCCGCCGCCGTGGCGCGCTGCGCATGGAGCGCATCGGCCGCCGCAACATAGGCAGCGCGCGCCTTTGCCAGCGACGTTGCAAGCGCAGTGACCCCACTTTCCCCTGCTTCAATGGCTTCACGTCTTGCCATGAGGTCCGCAAGCAACGTCGCCAGCGCGTCGGGTTCAACACGGTGTTTGCGTGCGATCCCCCGCAAGTCGAACAGCCGCAGTTCGATGCGGTCAAGTTCCGCCGGGTCGTGGCGTAGCGCTTCGGCAGCACGGTCTAGCGCCGCTTGGCCGTCGCTTGCCTCGATCAATGCACGGTCAAAGGCGGCGAGGCTTTCCGCGAATAAGGCGTGCTCACCGCCCAGTCGGTCGAGCCGGCGGGCCGCGCTGCGCAGCTTTGCCATCGCGCCGTCAGACCCATCAAGCAATTCGGTAATCGCCGCCATATCTTCGGACAGGCGCGCGCCCTTTTGCATGTCGGAGCGTGCGTCGGCGAGCGCCGCATCCTCGCCGGGTTCGGGCGCGAGTACCGTCAATTCGGCAATCGCGTGGTCAAGCCATTCGCGGTCGGCGGCATCGCTGGAAAGCCGTTCGCGCGCCTCGTTCAACCGCACTTCTGCGGTGCGCCACGCGGCAAAGCTGGCGGCGACGGCGGCGCTGTCTATGCGCCCAAAGGCATCGAGCAAGGCCCGGTGCCCGCGCGGGTTTAGCAAGCCGCGTTCGTCATGCTGACCATGGATTTCAACGAGCGTCGCTCCGACATCGCGCAGCAACCCCGCGCTAGCTGGCTGGTCGGCGATGAAGCCGCGAGAACCACCATCGCGGCGTATTTCGCGGCGGATAACGAGCGGCTCGCCGGGTTCAACATCTATCCCCGCATCGTCGAGCAGCACGCGGGCAGGATGGTCGACGGCTAGAGATTCAAAGGTCGCGCTGACGCGCCCGCGTTCGGCACCATGACGAACCAAAGCGCTGTCGGCCCGATCGCCCAGCGCCAAGCCCAAGGCATCGAGAAGGATAGATTTGCCCGCGCCGGTTTCACCCGTGAGTACACCAAGACCGCGCGCAAAATCCAGCTCCAGAGCCTCGATCAACACAATGTCGCGGATCGACAGCGCTGTTAGCATAGCATGCCTTAATTCGTTGCCGAAACAGTCTGAGGCGCATGTTCCTGTAGCAGTTCAAAAGAGCGGCTATACCATTCGGATCCCGGATAATTGCGCCCAAGGACGGCGGCAGCACGGCGCGCCTCATCAGGCAGGCCAAGCGATAAATAAGATTCTACCAAACGGTAAAGCGCCTCTGGTGCGTGGCTAGTAGTCTGAAAATTCTCGACCACAGAGCGGAAACGCACGGTCGCGGCGAGCCAGTTCGACGACCGTTGGTAAAAGCGGCCAATCTCCATTTCCTTACCCGCCAGATGGTCGCTGACCAAGTCAACCTTTAGCCGCGCGTCCGATGCATATTCGCTTTCTGGATAGCGGCGGATCACTTCGTTCAGCGCGTCGAGCGCTTGCTGCGTAATCCGTTGGTCGCGCGTCACATCGCTGATTTGTTCGTAATAATTGAGCGCGATCAGATAATAGGCATAGGGTGCGTCGCGGTTACCGGGGTGCAGTTGCAAGAAACGCTGCGCCGAAGCGAGCGATTCGGTATGCTGTGCCGCCGCATAATAGTTGAACGCGCTCATCAATTGCGCACGCCTAGCCCATGGCGAATAAGGATGCTGGCGTTCCACCTCGTCGAACAGCGCCGCCGCGACGCGGTAATCA
>ERZ1292633.2136-Hain-H41-02um-R1-2136-length-20540-cov-4_pt1 | contig 20540 bp, 17 predicted proteins | sample MGYA00564406_ERZ1292633 | MGnify/ENA primary metagenome ERZ1292633 (study PRJEB36523, sample SAMEA6512639) | groundwater metagenome | collected 2019-01-08 | study: AquaDiva: Metagenomics assemblies of 32 groundwater samples
AACTGGATCAGCTCAATGGGATACCTATTATAGATTTTCACCTGCTTACGATAGGGAATATGTTTGCAGCAAGTTAAATATTAATAAGAAAAGCAGTATTTTTATTTTTACTTTACAAGGAGGAGTACTTGAGAATGAAGAAGTAATAAACGCGCTCACCAGGGCTATGCAATATTTTCCCGATAAATATTTAATTATCAGGCCTCATCCAAACGATCGGAGTTTTTATTTTTCTCATCCCAAACATAATAGGCAAAGAAACATAATATTCTCTAAAGATTTTGATTTTGCTAGCATTGCGGCGATTTCGGAGCTTATCTTGACCGTATATTCATTAACAGGCTTTGAGGCAATGTTGCTGGATAAGCCAGTAATTACCATAAATTTCAGTTTTTATCCTGATTTTATGCCTTATGCACGCTATGGCGCGGCATTAAAGGTGGAGAAAGAGGAAGAACTAGTTGCTACTATTGAAAGGGCAATATATGATTTTGAGGATAGAAGAAGACTGAAAGAAGGCAGAGGAAGAATCATTGAAGATTATGCGTATAAAGTCGATGGCAAGGCGGCAGAGCGGATTGCGCGTGAGGTCGAATTATTAACTACTCTTTAGTGTGTATATGAAAAATATGAATAAAAACAGAGGCGTAGGGATATTTTCCATAGGGTCTTATATACCGAAGAAGATATTAACAAATTTTGATTTAGAAAAGATGATTGATACTTCGGATAAGTGGATATTTGAAAAAATAGGGATAAAAGAAAGGCATCTAGCTGGGAGTTTAGAAGCAACTTCAGATTTAGCCTGTAAGGCGGCAAAACAAGCAATGAGGATGGGGAATGTTAAGGCCCCGGAGATAGATTTAATTATTGTAGCCACATCTACCCCGGATATGTTTACGCCTTCTACAGCCTGTATTGTTCAAGATAAAATTAATGCCAAAAAAGCCGCTTGTTTTGATGTTAATGCCGCATGTAGTGGATTTAATTATGCTTTAGACATTGGAGTAAAATATATCCAGGATGGAACATTTAATACAGGATTAATTATTTGTGCTGAGACCATAGCTTCCCATGCTACTGATTGGTCCGATAGAGATAGCTGTATATACTTTGGTGACGGAGCGGGTGCTGTTATTTTGAGACCAAGTAAACCTGGTAAAGGAATAATAGGTTCTTATTTAATGTCAGATGGTTCTAGGGGAGATGCTATTAGAGCATTTGCTATAGGATCGAAATATGGAATTACTTCCGAGACAGTAAGAGATAAATTGCACTGTGTAAGCATAAATGGTAAAAAAGTCTGGAGATTTGCAATAAAAGCGTTCCCAGAGGCAGTCAATGGAGTGCTTAAGAAAGGAAAAGTAGCTATTGAAGATATTGATTTTATTATATCTCACCAAGCAAACATCAATCTTATTAAATATGGTATGAAAAAGCTAGGCTTGCCTATGAGTAAGACATACACTAATATTGATAGATATGGAAATACGGGTGGGCCATCAGTAGCAATTGCTCTAGATGAAGCAGTAAGATTAAAGAAAATAAAAAACAATGATTTGGTAGTACTGGTAGGTTTCGGTTCGGGTTTAACCTGGGGAGCTAACTTGATTAGATGGAATGGAAAAGAAGATTTTATACGATAAGATTGCGCTGATTACTGGCGCCACAGGCAGCTTAGGAGAGGCGATGGTCAGCTTATTTGCGCGGGAAGGCGCAAAGGTCGCTGTTCATTATTTTAAGAGTAGAGAAAAAGCTTTAGCGATAGTTAAAAGTATAGGGCTTGCAGGAGGAGATGCAATTGCTGTTTATGCCGATGTATCTAGCTACCCTCAAGTTGCAGCGATGATTGACGAAGTACACAATAGCTTCGGCAAGATAGATATTTTAATAAACAATGCCGGAATTACAAAAGACAGGACATTACAGAATATGGATGAAAATGATTGGGATGAGGTTATAAAAGTAAATCTTAAAGGGGTTTTTAATTGTTGTAAACTAACCCTTCCGTACATGACAAAGCAGAAGCGAGGTAGAATTATTAATATTTCTGCGTTGGCGGGAGAAATCGGTAATTTTGGTCAGTCTAATTATGCGGCTTCCAAATCAGCAATTTTTGGTTTTTCAAAATCACTAGCGAAAGAATTGGCTAAATTTAATATTACCGTAAATGTAATATCCCCTGGGTTAATAGATACTGTTTTACTTAATACTATTCCGGAGAAGGTCATGACGGATTTTATTAATCGGATTCCTTTGGGGCGGTTAGGAAGCCCGATGGACGTAGCTAAGGCGGCATTATTTTTAAGTTCCGACAGTGCCGATTACATTACCGGCCAGATTATAGGAGTTAATGGTGGATTACACTAAAGAGAATATGCGGGTAGATAAGATATTAATTAGAGATTTCGTTGAAGGCGATGAGATTGCGGTAAATAATCTTTTTAATTCTACATTTTGCCGAAAAAGGCCGATGGATGAGTGGCATTGGAAATTTAAGCAAAACCCTGCCGGAGAAAGTTATATTTATCTAGCTGAAAAAAACAACAAAATAATCGGCCATATAGGAGCTATACCATTGCGGGTTTCTATCGACGGAGATATTTTTGTCGCCTACCAATATTTAGATGCCATGGTAGAGTCTTCATCTAGGAAAGAGGGGATTTTTACAAATATTTTGAGTTATTCTTTATCACAAGCAAAAGTAAATGAAATGCTTGAGATAGGCTTCCCCAAAAAGATAGTTTATGACATAGAGACGGCTAAGTTGAATATAGTACATGGATTGGGGGAAGTAGATAGGTATATTAATTACAATTTATTATCAACAAATAAAGGTAATTATAACCCGGCGTTTTTAAAGACAAGCAGCATTTTTAAGGTCGATATATTTGACGAGCGATTTGACCTGTTTTGGGAAAAAGTCTCACGCGAGCATAGAATTTCCCTGGTAAAGGACGGAGATTATCTTAATTGGCGCTATATTATGAAGCCCCAAAGTTTTTACTCTATATTCGCTAGCCAAGATAAAAACGAAGTCAATGGGTTTGTTGTTCTTAAGACAGTCGAAAAAATGGGATATAAAAAAGGCTGCATTGTGGATATATTATCGTTGAAAGGCGCAGAAATAATACAGGAACTATTGCTCTATGGGCTACATTATTTCGATAATCAAGGCGTAAATTTAGTAACAACTTACGTCAAGGATAGTTTTGTGTCCAAGGTATTGCTTCAGCTTGGTTTTGTGAAAGTTGAAAACGAGGAAATAACTAAAAAATACAATATAGAAAAAAATGTGGTTAGTAGTTCACAATTCTAATCCGCGGATTAAAGAAGAGAAGTTATATAACAGAGAAAATTGGCGGATTATTTTTGGTGATTCTGATTGGATATAAATAACTTTTTTAACGCTCATAATATCCAAAATTGTTCTTTAGGTTTGAATTCACAATATCGTTGGTTATTTCTCTATTCTTCCTGTAAAAATAAAACAAATCTTTTATTTGCGACTCGGCAAACTGCAATGAGAAAGGTATTTTAATGTCATAGAATTTATGGTAAAAAGATTCATACCAGTCAGTCAGCTCTTCGTTAGAATAATGGCCCATATATTCAGTAAAAGTTTCAAGTGGGGTGCTGGTTATGATTCCTTTTTCAACAGCTAATCTGTGGCTTGTTATGGCCCCCAATAGATAATCGGTGGTTATTTTTACTTCAAGAAGATTTTTATTTTGTAGGTGCTCAAGCAATTGTTCGAAGGTATTATGTGATGCAATAATGTAATTGTAGTCAACCTTAGAGATACTACCGTACAACTTTGTATTAATAAAGTTGTTTATGGTTTCTTGGCCTAAATGATTGTCTAGGGCGATACCCGCTATATTTAAGATGAGCTTATTACATAAAAAGATATCCAAAGGCCCGTGATATGTTTCGATATGTTTCTTATTTAAATAAAACATTTTTTTTGTGAGAATAACAGGATTAGAACAGCAGCTAAATTGCGGAAGAGAGGTATTTATTTCTTTCAACGCAGCGTAGATATTATTTATTACTTTAGGCTCAAGGCTGTTATTGAATATTATATAAGGTATGTATCTATAGCTACAACTATAATCCGGAATAATAGATATATTATGTAATATATCCGCTTCGCTCTTATATATTGAAGTAATTCTATTGCTCATTTTTTCAGCTATATAAGTTAGATTTCTGTTGGGTAAATTGTGTCTTGTCAGGGATATCTTTTTATCAACTGGCGCATTGGGGCGTTGTCTGGTTGTCATTAAATGGCTTAGGCATTCTTCTAATAATGAGTAGGAATCATTTATTAGGGAAACAAAGAATGTGAAATCCGCAGAATAAGCAAAGAAATTCTTGTTGGTGAGGAATTTTATTTTCTTCTTTAGTTCATCAGTTAGGTTTTGGGATTTAAAACACGGGATATTCTTATTTATATAATTGATGATCCTTTCGATGTTGATAACCGCGTTTCTCGTATATGCCCAATTTTCCGTAGCTGCGTTGTAGAGGCCTTCATTTATTGGCCTTAATGTAGTCCGCGCAAGTATAAAGAAATCATCTATCGGGTAGGACTCTAAGCTGAAATTTAATTTCTTGATAAAATAATCATCCGCGTTTCCATGCATAACTTTATACGGAGTATTCTGAGTTTTGAAATGATAAGGGCCTAATATTTTGGCAGAGCTATGGATACAAACTGCGGATTTATTTAACGCGCAAAAGTCTTTTAGGAAAGGAAAGAGTTTTTTTAGCCTGATGCATTTTTTGATATAGGCGTAAATAAATTCCAATTCGTTCTGACAGCCTAATTCTTCCGTAACAATTATCAAATATATATCAGTAGAACCAGCTTTAAACCTGGCTCCTCCTTGGGTTAAGCTTCCCTCCAGGTATATAGCTTTTATTCCTCTTAATTTCTTGAATCTCCATATGATAAATATTAGCGATAGTTTATAAAATAGGAAGTAAATTTTATTAAAAAGCTTTATCTTGTTGCTTTTTAATACAAAATAACGGATATAATATATAATTTTTTTGGAAAGCATTATTTATTCGACAATGTTTTTTCGCGCTTAGCGTTTATAATATCGGTTACAATAGGTTCAGTTTCTTCTAGCACATCTTCAACGCTCAACAATTGTAAACATTTTTGGTCTCTATGTTTACACATAAATTTAACGCTGAAAGTTCCATAGCAAGGACTACAAGAAATGTTTTTTCTGATAATCTTATGATTATCCCCAAAGGGGGCTGATACGAAATGATTGGATGGGCCGAATATTGAGATTGTAGGAATACCTAACGCTGCAGCTAAATGTAGTGGGCCGCTATCATTTCCTATAAGCAGGTCGCATCTTTCAAGGAGAGCAGCTAATTCTTTTATGCCAGAGCAAGTAATAAATTTTGCCTTAGGGCTGAAAAGCCCGGTAATCTTATCTTGTTTAAAAAACTTCTCTTTAGGGCCGTAGATAATAACTAATTCAGTATCATATCGTATTGATAGTATGGAAGATAATTCGGCAAATTTTTCTATCCCCCATTGTTTAATCTCCCAAGCTGTTCCCGGATGGAACGCGATAACTGCTTTTCTTGAAGAATGACCGTATCTTTTTAAGAGATCAAACATCCTTTCACTATCTTTAAGCGGAATCACGAAGTTGTATTTTATTTCATAAGTGTTTATACCCAAAAGGTTTAATATCGAAAGGTATGCATTGACGCGGTGGATTTTTTTATTTTTCGATAATGGTGAATATTTAAGTACTTTAAGCCCCAATTCATTCTTTTTGTCTATCCCAAACTTAAGAGGAGAGCCGGAAAAGATAGAGATAATATTGGTTATTAAAACGCAGTGTAGATCTAGAACTATGTCAAACTTCTTGCGGCGTAGCAGATTTATAATCCGGCATATCTCATTTATTCTGGCAATTAGCCTTCTAGGGCTTATATTCTTGATCTCAACAATTTCGTCAAGACAAGCCTCCATTTCTAATAACTCTTTATATCTTTCTCTGACCAGCCAGGCGATACGAGCTTGAGGATAATGCTTTCTTAGGTTATAACTTACGGGTAGACAATGGGTTATATCGCCGAGTGAGCTTAATCTAATGATGAGAATATACTTAGGTTTGTGCGTTAGAGGGCTAGGCATTAATTTCTAATTACATATCAGAACAGTTCTAAGATTCCCGAACATAGTATAACATATATTGTTTGTTGCTCAATCTTAATGATCTTGCTCCGGAAAAGCAGGCGCAAAGAAGAGTTGGTGTTAGCATATACACTTGCTTATAGTTGGGATGTTTTCGATGGAAGGAGAAGCGTTCAAAATGGTGACTAAGGATGGTTAAAAAGCCTGAACAGAATCAATAGTGATAATTTGCTGATTGAAATAAGAAGGCTATTCTGGGATAATAAGCGTAACTACGGAAGCCGCGGATACGGGATTAGTTATAGAACAAAGAAAGCATTATCCTGAAAAAACGGAGAATTGCCGTGTTTTAGCGATAAAAATATTAACAATGCCGACTGAAAACTGTTATAATTTAAGTTTAAAAGTATATGAAAACAGAAAATCTTCTCCTAATAATTAGTCTACTGAACAGGGGAATTACATCTCTCGCAAAATAATGCGAAAAAAAGTTCTTATTATCCGGACCGGCTATTATGGGGACATCGCAGGAACCTTATCTTCTCTTTCTCTCCTCTGGAACAATCTAAAGGATGATACGGATTTCTATTGGTTAGTGTCACCAAGATTTGCGGATATTATTCAAGGACACCCTTTTCTGCAGGAAACGATCTTATATAGGAAACAGTCCCCCGAGCTGATACCCACTTTTGAGTCTTATTGCCAAAGTGGTGAGTTTGATTACATTCTTGACTATCATGAGTTTAAGCATTCTTATAACTCGATCCGCTATCACTGTCTTCCGTGTTTGTCTGCTTTAGGCGCTAAAATGTTTAATCCTTCTAAGCATCGGTTTGATCTCCGATTTTTAAAACGTTTGTTTTGGCCATCCATAACGACGTATCAGGCTATGGCTGAGGAGTTTACGCGCTGTTTTTTACAAACCATCAGCCGGTACGAGAACAGGACAGCTCAAAAAGTCATCCATGTAAATCCTAGGAACCATTATTATTCCATACCGGCAGCGGGTCTTGGCGCTAAGGTTCTGGTTTCGATCGGATCAAGCAAACGAAGGAAAATGTTAAAACAGGAAAACTGGTTGCGATTTTTATCCGCATTGGCCGAGCAGAGGCCTTGCTGCTTTATGTTTACGTGGGATTCACCAGACGAGAAAAGTAAAGCAGAGATCTTACAAAAACAACTTCCAAATGCTATTCTTTTGCCGCGATTATCGGTAGCCTCTTTATATTCCGTTCTTTCGCAAGTAGATCTCGTGCTTAGCGTTGATTCATTAATGATGCATTTAGCTGCCTTGATGGACACGCCTTCTTTTACTTTTTTTGGCCCAAGCTGCGAAAAGATTCGGCCGGATGGCGTTTTACACGCATCAATTCAGGGTAGATGCAATTACCGGCTTCCTTTAACAGAACTTGATGCTTGCCCTCTTTACCGTTTATGTCCGTCGTTCGGGTGCATCAAGGATCTTAATATTGAAGAGGCTATAGTTAGATTCAGGGAATGGTGGGTTGATATCGAGAGTTATCATCAAAAAAAACAGGCCTGGCCGATTGTTGTCCAAAAGAAGTATCAGAAAACTCCCTTTCATCCAACCGCTAAGGTTTTCATGTTAACTCTGAGATTTTTAATACGATGATATAGGCTGAAAGTGAGGAATGCCATCTCAACGCGTAAAAAGTGTTCTCATCGCAGTGGCGTTTAAGGAAGCCGCGCTTTGGAGAGATGGTCCAAATGGATGGTTTTGGACACGATTGGCTTGAGGGTGTATATGATGATTAGTTTAATATCGTATCGTGTTGTTAATATGGAAGAGGTTTCAGCAAATTTTTCTATGCCTTACTGCTTAATCTCCCACGCTGTCCCTGGATGGAGCGTGATGACTGTCTCTCTTGAAGAATAGTCATATTCTTTCAGGAGATTAAGCGTCTTGTCTTTATTTTCAGGTGGAATCCTAAAGGAGTATTTTATTTCCTGATTGCCTATGCCTAGAAGGTTTAATATTGAAAGGTACGCATTGATGCGGTGGATCTCTTTACTTTTCGGCAAGGGGGAATATTTAAGTACTCTAAGCCCAAGTTCATTCCTTTTGTCTATACCAAACTTAAGAGGTGAATTAGAAAAGATAGAGATGATATTAGTTATTAAGGCGCAGTGTAGATCTAGAATGGCGAGATTAGTTAAAGTGATTAAAGAAATATTACATAGATCTGCCAGGGTAGTTCTAGCATATTTCAATTTGCCAATGCCATCACCAAAGATTATTATGATTGAATGTACAAATAAATGCAATGCTCAATGCATTATCTGCCCACGGGAGAAAATGACAAGAAAACAGGGTTTTATGTCCTTCGAGCTTTTTAAAAAGATTATTGATGAAGCAGCTTATTTGAAGATTCGTAAAGTGCAGTTAAGCAATTTTGGCGAGCCGCTATTAGATCCCTATTTATCTAAAAAAATAAAATATGCTCAAGAGCAAGGCTTGGAAATTTATTTAGTCACAAACGGTTCTCTTATTGATCAAGCTATGGCCAGGAACTTGATTTTATCTGGATTAGATAAAATCAGAATAAGCGTATATGGTGCGACTAAATCTACTTATGAATCCATTCATAAGAGGCTGCAATTAAACGTAGTAGAAGGGAATATAAGAAATTTGATATCTCTTAAGAAAGGGATGGCTTCAGATAAGCCATATGTTGAATTACAATTTATGCTTTGCAAAGAAACCGCTTCAGAGTTACAAGAATTCTATAGGAAATGGAAAGGTGTCGCTGATAAAATTACAATTGCCGGGCTTCATAATTTTGGCGACGGCCGTTCTTATATTCCTATGGATAGATACAAGAGAATCAATACTTGTTATTTCCCATTTACTGTAATGGAGGTCCTTTGGAATGGGGACGTAGTCCCATGCGCTTATGATTTTAATGGATGTTTAAAAATGGGCAATGTTGATGAGAATAATATTGATAATATATGGAACAACGAAAGATACAGGGAACTTCGTCGTTTACAGCTAACAAGAAGATTTTCTGCAGATTTATTGTGCCAAAGATGTCACAGGAATCGGGTGGTATCGTTAGGCGCTAAATGCTTAGAAACATCAGTGTTTGATTTAAAAACAGGAAACGCAGATGAATAAAAACCTAACTTTTATTTTTCGGAAACCAAATAACAAAGATAAAAAAATATGTTTCTGCAATAACAGCATCATCTTTTCGCTAAATAACTATGCCCGCCTTAGCCTAGAAAAAGATCATATTGCTTATTCTACTCTAAATGATTATTTTGATAAAAATGATTATTTTGCCTCTGCTGATGAATTATCTAATTTGGTTCAGGAATGCGGGAATTACCGTTTAAATAGTGATAATCTAGTTACTTTGAGGGAATTTCTAGACTACGGAGATTTGTCATTATGGAAGTTATTTCAACAACACCTCGCTGGTGAGCTTTATAATAATTTCTTTTTCGGCAAAGCCATAAGAAGAATCATTGATTTAGAAAAACCGGGAGCTATCTTTATTTTAAGTAGTGGAAAAAATGATCAAGAAGCCATTATTAAGTCCATTGCTATAAAGGCGGGGATTAGTCTTAGCATTTACGGCCCAAATATTTTTTCACGCATAGAATACTGGTATAATTCCTCGTTCAATTATTTCCTTACCAGGCCACATCCATTTATCGATCTGCTTAAAAATGCACCTAACAGCTTTATTATCATTGAAAGGTTGCAGAGATTAAAAGAGACACTAATACTCTCTTTGCAACGGAGTACCCATAGTGCAAGTTCCGTAAATAGTGGTGGGAAAAAGAAGATTTTAGCCTTGTCTTTTTCTAATTACCATAATTTTATTAAAACTACGGCAGGTATTATAAGGGAATTTAGCAAAGATGGTATAGTTTTAATTGTTAGGGCAGATGTTTTATCAAGAGATTTTAAAAGATTTTGCCGGAAACAAAGGGTTGTTTTTAATTCATATTACAACTATTTATCGGGCGCCTTGGATTTAAGAATAAAAAACATTCTTAATATACTATTAAATAGAGTGAGGGCTATAAAAGTACACAGATTATCGGACCATATTGAAAGCAGAGTAGGATTTCCAATCAATAATATTTTCAGGAGGTTCATAAACACTCATTTTTCCCGCTATGGTTTGTTGCGATTGATAAGATTTAAATTAATCGTGGAGTCCATTTTAGAGGAAGAGAGGCCAGATTTAATAATAATTCAAGAAGACAGGTCCAAGTTTGGCCAGATTGTAGCTATTGCGGCAAAAAAAAATAACATTCCGGCTCTAGTCATTCTTCAGCATATCTCGGATTACAATTCGTTTTGGAATTTATTTTTAAATATTAAATCTCTCGCTAGTGCTACTGCCGTAACTACCGATAAAGTTAAAAACTTGCTTATTAAACATGGGATGGATGAAGAAAAGATAGTGGTTGTAGGTAATCCTGTTTATAACGCTATTTTTAAGTACGGGTTTAATTTTACGTCAAGAAAGAATATTTGCTCAAAGTTAAAAATTAGCCAAGATAAAGACATTTTGCTTTTCGCCAGTCAACCGATACCTCAGAGTGATGTGCTTCATCGGGTGTTAATTAAGATGATGGAAGATTTTCCGGATAAGCACTTAATTATTAAATTGCATCCTATGGAATCAGGCGTGCGTAGTATTTTTAAATCAAAGAATGCTAAGTTAAGGAATGTTTCTGTGGTTAAAGATATTGATATGTGGAGCTTAATAAATTCCTGCAGCCTTCTGGTCACTGTATCTTCTATTACTGCAGTTGAGGCGATGATGCTGAAGAGGCCGGTAGCTATGTTTAGTCTAAGCTTTGATGTTGGGGTACTTCAGTTTATAGAACAAAAGGCGGTATATTCTGTTGAACGTTATAAAGACCTGCCCTTGGCGATAAAGGCAGTATCGAATGATAATCTGCTGAGAAAGAGCTTGATTGAAAATGCGGATAAATTTATACAAGAGAACTTGGGTTCCCATGATGGTCAGGTTAATAAAAGGATTGTCGAATTGGTCAATTGTCTAACTTCAAAATGATGAATATTATCAATAAAAAAAATCCGATAAATAAGATTCTTATTTTTAGTCCGAACTGGATCGGAGATACGGTTATTTCAACAGCGCTAGTGAGTTCGATAAGAAAAGAATTCCCCTTGTCTTCGATTGTGATCGCGGCGAATAAATATGTTTATCCTCTCTGGGAAGCCAATCCTTTAGTGAAGGAAGTGTGGGGGTGTGAAATGCGCGGTCTGGACTACATTATTTCTTATATTAAGTTTATTTTTAGATTAAGGAAAGATCATTTCGATTTAGCCATTATTCTGCCGCATTGTTTTCGCTATGCCTTGTTTGCTTTCTTGGCAGGTATTCCATTAAGAGTGGCTTATAATATTGGCCATAGAAAAATCTTATTGACTCATTCTTTGAATTACGGCGCTTCTTTACGAAAAGAACATATGCTTGATAATTATCTAGCTATACTTAGCGCGGTAGGTATTAAGTCTAGAAGTAGAGAATTGGTTTTGCGCGTTGATTCTGAAAATGAAGCCAGAGTAGAGAATTTACTCAAAATGAATCAGATATCAAGAGATGAAGTGGTTATTGGTGTTGGGCCGGGTGCAATTTACGGAGAGGCAAAGCGGTGGCCTAAAGAAAAATACGCAAGAATCATTGAGGCGTTAATTAAGGAATACGGGGTTAGGGTATTTGTTTTTAGCGGATCCGGAGAAAAGGTGTTGGGAGGATGGTTTAGGCAGAATGTGCACAGTCATTCTGTAAATTTCTTTTATAATTGTTTGTTATCAGAAGTCATGGGTTTGGTTAAGAGATGCAGTCTTTTCATTGGTAACGATTCTGGGTTGGTGCATATTGCTTCCGCGATGAAGATAAAAACAATATCTTTATTCGGATCGACTTCGCCTCGATGGACAGCGCCATGTGGCGAAAACAATATTATTATTACCAAGCACGTATCCTGCGGGCCATGTTTTGCCAGGAGATGCAGTTTAGGCCTCTATTCTTGTTTAAATTCCATAAGCGTAAAAGATATAATGAATGCAGTAAGTATTCAATTAAAAAAATAAAAAAAGTTTTCCCGATACCATGAAAACAGTTCTTATATCAACAGATGATAATGAAAAAGGTATAGGGGTTAGAGCGCTTTCTTCTTGTTTAATTAGACAAGGGTATGATACTGCTGTTGTCATTATGCCGACCTCCCAAAAAGATTATAAAGATTTTTATTGGGATGATCTTAAAAAGATCTGTAAAAATGCGGGTTTAATCGGTGTTTCATGCATGTCTCATGGAGTAGATAAGGCGATGGAAATTCAGGGGGAGCTAAAAAAAGAGGTATCCGCCCCGATTATTGTTGGCGGAATACACGCTTGCCTTGATCCGGCCAGTCTTATTAAAAGCTTTGCCTTGGTTTGTCATGGCGAGGGAGAGGATCTTATCGTGGAATTAGCCAAGCGGTTGTATAGCAATCAAAAATATCTTGATCTCCCCGGGCTTTGGGGTAAAGATGGAAATAGTGTTATAAAAAACCAGAGTAAACCATTGAGGCACAATTTAAATGATTATCCCTTGCCCGATTATGATTTATCGCATCAGTTTATTCTAGAGGGCAATAGGCTTGTTCCTATGAAATGTATTTCGAATCATATCGCTCTAAACGGTTTTGTTATTACAGGTTCTCGAGGGTGTAATCAGCAGTGTGCGTATTGCAGTAGTAAAAAGATTTCGGATAATTTTCCTTGGCGATCCAAAACCAGATATTATTCCGTTGATTATTTTATCAATCATTTTAAGGAAGTGTGTAAAATTTATCCAACGGTAAAGAGTTTCTGGGTAGGAGACGATGACTTCTTCGATAAGGAATTCGGTTATATTGAAGAATTCTCCAAAAGATATAAGAGTGAAGTGAACAAGCCTTTTCTTATTTTGATACATCCGCATACATTCAGTGAGGATAAATTAAAACTATTAATTGATGCAGGGTTGGTCAGAATAATTATGGGGATTCAGAGCGGAAGTGAACGCGTAAATCGTGATATTTATAATCGCAGCTTTCCTGTCTCAAAAATTATTGAAATTGCTAATTGTTTGCATAAATATCCAAATGTTGAGATTTGTTATGATTTTATAATAATGAATCCGTTTGAAGAAAAACAAGATCTTATCGATACCATCCAGTTGATTAAAAAACTTCCTCCGCCTTTTAGTGTTTTTAATAATAAGCTTGCTTTCTATCCTGGAACCGCCTTGTTTATGAAAGCGCATGATGTAGGATTGGATGTGAGCAAGCGGATTAAGCACGCTGGGCCCGACATCGGCTATAGGATTCTTAAAGATGAAAATATCCAGCACAAACTCTTCCATTTCATATTGCTGCGGATGTGTGGGGGAGTGAATCGATGGAGAGTTGGATTAATGCCTAGATTTTTGCTTTCAGAGAGTTTTATTAATATTTATAGTTTTTTGGATCAGAAACTAACCCTGGCCACTAACATGTTAGTAACTATTGTTAGTTCTTTACTTTATTTTTTCGTGCGGCTAAGAATCAGATAATGAGCGTAACCATCGACTAGGTTTATGAAAGAAAAAGTTTCTATAATAATTATAACTTATAATGAAGAAAAGAATATAGCATGCTGCCTTGAGAGTGTAGCCTGGGCTGATGAAATTATTATAATTGATTCATTTAGCAAAGACAAAACCCTTAAGATAACAAAGCGCTATACTGATAAGATATTTCAAAGAGAATGGCCGGGATACAGTATACAGAGGAATTTCGGGCTCGCTCAAGCTACTAGTGAGTGGATTATTTTTATTGACGCGGACGAAAGGATCTCTTCTCTTTTAGCTGATGAGATTAAAAAAGGATTGCGGAATGGGTTTGAGTTTGACGGGTATTATCTTCTGCGGCAATCTTTTTATGTAGGCAAAATGATAAAACATGGGGAGTGGAGTCCGGATTGGAAATTAAGATTGGTTAAGAAAGAGAAAGCGCAATGGGCAGGCCCGAGAGTGCATGAGCAACTTTTGTTAAATGGGCGCGCAGCATATTTAGAAGGCCCCATTTATCATTTTACTTATAGAAATATAGGCCAACGTTTGAAAAAAGTAAATCTTTATAGCAGTTTATTTGCCCAAGATGCTACCGAAAGAGGGGAGAGGGTTAGTTTGCGTGAGTTGGCCTGGAGTCCATTAGAGCGTTTTAGAGATGGCTATTGGAGAAAAAAAGGTTTTAAAGATGGTTGGCCGGGATTGGTTATCGCGGCTTTGCAATCATTGGAAGTATTTTTAAGATATTTAAAATTGCTTTTCCTTAATTTATCCGGAAGTGAATTTAGTAAAAAGCATAACAAAGTCGTCTAAGTTATTAATTTTAGTGGTATAATTAATATAAATAATTAGGCAAACTTAAGGAGATAGGCATGATTACTATTGATGATTTTAGGAAGCTGGAGTTAAGGGTAGCGCAAGTTAAAGAAGTTAACGATCATCCTAACGCGGATAAGCTTTTGGTTTTGATTCTTGATCTAGGCGATAGGACTAAGCAGGTTGTGGCCGGAATCAAGAGCGCATATAGCAAAGAAACTCTTTTAGGAAAATATGTAGTTTTAGTGGATAATTTAGAGCCGGCGATACTAAGGGGCGTAGAGAGCCAAGGCATGGTTTTAGCCGGTTCTGATGAATCGGGATTAACTATTATCAGCCCGGAAAGGCCATTAAAATTGGGGAGCATTGTTAAATGATGATCCGGCAATTTGTCCCTTCGGAAGTTTGCTTAAAGTGCCAAGGTTGCTGCAGGTTTAAGGAAGCGGATTCAGTCTGGTCTCCCTGCCTTTTAGATGAAGAAGCAATGGATCTCATAGATAAAGAAGGTATTCCTGCTGCCGCGCTTTCAATTGATCATCGGTTGCAGTTGGTTACTAGCCCGGGGAAAGAAGGTTTTTTCTGCCCTTTTCTAAAGATCGAAGATAATAAATGCCAGATTTATAATCTCCGGTCTTTTGAATGCCAACTTTATCCTTTTCTTTTAAGTTTACGCGGTAAAAAAGTTTTGCTTACCGTGGATTTAAACTGCCCTTATGTTAAAGATAAAATAAATACTCTTGAGTTTAAAGAATATACTGATTATCTGGCTAAATATCTTAATTCTTCGGAATGTCTAGATATCTTAAGAGATAATCCGCAGGCCCTTCAGGCTTATGAAGAAGTTTTGGATGTAGTAGAGCTTCAATGGGATAATGATTTTAAATAAACTATCGCTTAAAGACAAAGTAAGGTTTGATAAATATCTAAGCCTGAAAGACCACGAGTTATCGGTATATTCTTTTGCCAATATTTATATCTGGAAAAAGTTCTTTGAGATTAAATGGATAATGATAGAAGAGAGTCTCTGTATTTTTTTTCAAGATAAGATTGGGGCTTTTTTGTATCTCGCGCCTTTAGCTAAAAATAATGATCCTGAAGTGGTCCGCTGTGTTTTTGAAATACTGGAAAGATTAAATAAAAATCCCGGGTTCGCGCATTTAGAAAATATCGAAGATAGGGATCTGGATTTTTACCGTAAACTTGGTTTTGAATGTAGTTTAAAATCTCATGATTATATTCTTAGCCGGGAAGAATTATCAGGTTTAAAAGGGAACAAATATAAATCTAAGCGGGCAAGTTGTAACTATTTCATTAAGCATTCCGATTTTTCATGTAAAGAATTAGTTTTTAGAGATCGGAAAGAGTGCTTTGATCTTTACGCTCTTTGGGAAAAAGATCGTAAGCAAGGGAATAGCGATTTTATTTACCAGGGGATGCTCGACGATAGCCGGATTTCTTTGAGCGAGGCTCTGGATAATTATTCTAAGCTTGGTTTTAAGGGGATAAAAGTCGAGGTAAATAGAACTATCAAAGCTTTTACTTTCGGATTCGCCCTCAATAGGGAGACTTTTTGTATATTGTATGAGATAGCGGACCTAACCATTAAAGGTTTAGCCCAGTTTATTTTTTCCAAATTCGCTCAACAACTTAAAAATTATAAATATATAAATATTATGGATGATTCCGGTTTGGATAACTTAAAGAAAGTTAAACTATCCTATCACCCTAAGCGGTTAGCTCCGGCCTACGTAGTTAGGAGAAAGCATGAGCCCAGCCTTTCCTTAAAGGATGGATTAAATATAGGAGGAAGGGCTGGGTGAGTAAAAATATAGACGAAATAGAATTCACTATCTTTGATACCGAGACTACAGGATTAGACTATAGGTTGGGAGATAGGATTGTGGAGTTAGCCGCGGTCAGATTTAAAGGAGAGAATAGGATAGCTGTATTCCAGAGTTTAGTTAATTCCGAGTACCCGGTATCTTTAGGGGCGTTTAATGTAAACAAGATAAGCGCGGAGATGCTTATGGGTGCTCCAAAGTCAAAAGAGATTATTCCTAGGTTTTTGAATTTTGTGCAGGGAAGTTGTTTGTGTTGTTATAATGCGGATTTTGATTTAGGGTTTTTAAATAATGAATTAAGGATTTTAAGTCTAGGCCAGATAAAGGATGTTCCGGTAGTAGATCTATTAAAAATAGCCCGGATGGTTCTCCCGGGACTAGAACGTTACGCGTTATGGTCTGTGGCAGAAAACCTAGGGATTAAAGTTAAACAGGAGCACCGCGCATTAGCTGATGTTGAGCTGACCTTAGGCGTATTTTACAGGTTAAAAGAAAAGATCAAGGCAAAAGGCATCGTAAGTTTTGAGGTATTTAATGCAGAATAAGAAAACCGTGTTCATTTTTATCCTGACATTAGTCTTTGGATGCGGGCAGAAAAGTTCTATCCAGGGCCCTGAAGAGTATATCAGGAACTCCGAAGCCTACTACTCAAAAGCAGTCTCTCTGTATAGAGGATTAATCTCTAAGTCTGATAATTCTTCCTTGCTTTATTTTAAATTAGGGAAGCTTTATTTCAGCCATGGTGAATATGATTTAGCAATAAATGCATTTAATAATTCTTCTGAAACTGAAGCTAAGAAGTTTTTGGCGTTTTCTTTCTACCGCATGGGTAATTTTACCGATGCGCTTGAAATTTTCAATAGAGAAAAGATATCCGACGATGAATCTCGTTATTATTTTGGCCTTACCTGTGAGCGTTTAAATCTTTTTAGCCAGGCGATTAAAGTTTATGAAGAGATTAAAGGAAGTGAATTTAAACCAAAGGCGCATTTAAGGCTGGAAGAGATAGAGAAGCAATCAGGTATGGTAAATATTTTGGACGCGGATCCGGAGATCTCTAGGATTCTAAAGGATGCTCCGGAGGCTAAACTTTATCCGCAGGCAGGAGCGCTTATTCTTCTGGCTAAAGAAACTATAGAGGTCGCTCGGGATAATACTCAAGAATCAACCGTTCATTATCTGGTTAAAGTCTTAAATGAACGCGGCAAAGAGAGTTTTGCCGAATCCGCCCTAGAATATGACTCTACATTTGAGAAGATTGAATTGGTTTACGCGCGCACAATTAAGCCGGATGGCAGTGTAGTTGACGTAGGCTCCCGCCATATCCGCGACCTTTCTAAGTATCTCAATTTCCCGCTCTACAGTAACGCTCGAGTTTTTATAATTTCTTTTCCGGAAGTGACCACGGGAGCGGCGTTGGAATATAAGATAAAGATTAAGCGTAGCCAGTTAGTTAATAAAAAAGATTTTTTCTTAAGTTATCCTTTACAAGCTTATGAGCCGATTATTTTTGCGGAATTCAATCTCACTCTTCCGAAAGAAAGGGATCTGAAAATAAAGGCTATCAATGAAGAATATAATGATTTCGGAGTTGATCTTAAGCCGTCTAAAGAGGAGAAGGGTGAAAACTTGGTTTACCGTTGGCGTTTTAAAAATATTCCTCAGATCATTCCCGAGCCGAATATGCCAGGTGATATCGAAATTAATCCTACTTTATTATTTTCTACGTTCGCGAATTGGCAAGATATATATAGCTGGTGGTGGGAGTTAGCTAAAAATAAAATAAAAACCGATAGTTCTATAAAAGAAGAAGTTAAGCGGCTTATAAAAGGCAAGCCCAATGATTTCGAAAAAGCGCGCGCGATTTATAATTTCTGCGCCAAAGATATCCGTTATGTCGCTGTAGAATACGGGGAGGCAGGATATGAGCCGCATCTGGCGGGAGAGATCCTTAGGAATAAATACGGCGATTGCAAGGATCAAGCGATACTTTTAGTTACTATGCTAAGAGAAGCGGGGCTTAGTGCGTTTCCGGTGCTTATCGGGACTAAGCAATATTATAACTTGAATAAGGATTTTCCTTCGGGGCTCTTCAACCACTGCATTGCCGCGGTTTATTTGGGGGATAAATTTATATTTCTCGATCCAACTGCCGAAACCTGTTCTTTTGGAGATTTACCGTTAGGGGATCAAGGCCGGAGAGTTTTAGTATTTAAAGATAACGGCTATCTGATAGAGGAGACACCTCTTTATTCTGGAGAACATAATTTAATTAAGCAAGAATTAAAATTAAAAATAAATGAAGACGAGTCAATAGCGGGTGAGAAAGTAAACATTACTCTCGGGGCTTATGACCAGAAGCAGCGTTACTGGTTGCTTTATACGCAACCGGAATTAATTCAAAATGCGCTTAAAAATATAGCGCAAGAAGTTTCTATCGGCGCAAAGCTGGGAAGTTATAAAATTGATAATTTAAATGATTTAAATATCCCAGTTGTTTTAAGTTATAATTTTCGTGGGCCGGAGTATTTTACTAAGGCCGGATCTTTAAGGATTATGCCGCAGTTAGCGAGCTTGGATACTTCTCTGGTTACCAAAGAGAGCCGTAGATACCCTGTTGATCTTGACTTGTTAGATCGCCGCGAATTCGATTTAGAGATTACAATACCGAATAATTTTGTGATACAATATATGCCAAGTGAGATAAAGAGTGAGAGCCCGTGGTTAAGTTTTAGCCAGGAGTATTCTTTTAAGAATAATAAAATATATTTCAAGCAGTTAAGTTATAGTAAAACAAAAATGATTACTAAAGAAGAATACCCGAGTTTTAAGGATTTTATGGAGAATCTCGGCCGTTCTCTTAAGCAGAGAATAGTGTTGGAGAAGTTAAAGTAGTATGAGCGATCCTGAATATCTAAATGAAGAGAAGCGGAAATATATACGTTTAGATACGGTATTACCGGTACAATTACGTATGGAGAGTTTAGATGGTAGCCATTTTTTATCCGGATGGCTGCAGGGTTTTTCCAATAATGTAAGCCGTGGGGGTATTTGTTTAAGCATTAATAATTTTGATCATTCTTTGGCCGAGATTATTAGAAAGCGTGAGGCTAGGATTTCCTTAGAGATAGAATTACTCGTATTTAAAAAACCTATAAACGCAAGGGCAAGCGCGGCTTGGATAAGAAACGTTCCAGAGATTCCCAACAAATATCTTATCGGGTTATCTTATGATGAGATTGACCACAAACAGAATAATCGCATTATGCGATTTGCTTGGGCAAGAAAGATAATTATTCCCGCGGGTTTAGGCTTGGTTGTTCTGTTGGGGGCGGTTATTGTAATAAATAGTTTTATCAATATGAGATTGATTCAAGGCAATAAGGCTCTGGTGCAACAGCTAGTCGGAACCATTCAGGATTCTAATGTTGTTAGAGAAAAAGTAGCCGAGATAAGCCGCGAGAGAGAGGACCTAAAGTTAAAGATACAGGCTTTAGAATTACGGATTAGTAGTGTTGAGGCCGAAAAATCAAGGTTAGGGGGAGATAAAGAAGGATTAAATAATCTTATCTATGCATTGTCTCAAGAAAAAAACGTGCTTAAACAAGAGTTTGATCTGGTTGGGCGGAAAGAGAGCATTGCGGTAGATGAGCTTTCGCGTTTGGATAAAAAAAGAGTAATTTTAGAGAAAGCAAATACGGATAAAATGTACCAATGGGTGAGGGTGCATCAAAATCCCCGCACCGGGTTGGTTATGAGTTTCGAAGGCGATAGTGACATTAAGGGTTGGGCTTTTATTTACGATCAGTCTTTAGCTGCCCAGGTTTATACTTATTATTCAGATTTTGGGTCTGCTCAAAGAGTTTTAGATTTTTTTCGTGACCGGGCCAAGAAACAAGATGGTTTATTTTTTAATGCTTATTATGTTTCAGACGGAGAGCCTGCCGAATATATTGTGCATAGCGGGCCGAATATTTGGATCGGCTTAGCCGCGGCTCAATATACCTTTAAGGCCCAAGATACCAGGTATCTGGCGCTAGCTGAAGGAATTGCCCAGGCAATTATTAAATTGCAAGATTCTGACACAGACGGAGGAATCCGCGGCTGGCCCAAGGC
>ERZ1292633.2137-Hain-H41-02um-R1-2137-length-20536-cov-6_pt1 | contig 20536 bp, 14 predicted proteins | sample MGYA00564406_ERZ1292633 | MGnify/ENA primary metagenome ERZ1292633 (study PRJEB36523, sample SAMEA6512639) | groundwater metagenome | collected 2019-01-08 | study: AquaDiva: Metagenomics assemblies of 32 groundwater samples
GAGATGCGAAAAGGATGGACCGCTCAAATTCAACTACAGTCGGGACAACCTCTCGAATCGCCGGAATCGCCCTTATCGCTTTAGCTCTGGACGCAAACGTTTCGCCCACCAATGCCGCCGCGACGTATTATGTCGACGGGGATTATCTGAACGGGTGCGGAAACGATACCTGGTGCGACGGGCAGTCGTCCGCCTGCTGGAACGGGCAAGCGCAGGCACAGACCTGTGCCAAGAAGACGATCCAGGCGGCAATGAGCATTCCGCAGATCGTCGACACCGACGTGGTGAGCGTGGCTCCAGGAGAATACAGGGGGGGAAACGCGCCCAGCGTTAACCGAAACCGCGACCTCCAGTTTCCTCGTGATGCAACCAATAAGGCGCGGGCAATTACGGTGCGGTGTGCGGTCGCGGGCTGTCCGGAAAGCTGCGTGATCAACTGCGAAGGAAGCGTGCCCTGCGTATCCCGCGCCGCCAGTCAGCATCGCGGATTCTGGTTCAACAAAGACAATGCCAGCAACAACTCGGTCGTTGAAGGGTTCACGATCAAAAACGGGTGCATCCGAAACGGAACGAACACTTTCGGCGGAGCGATCCTGATCGACCAGGCGCAGCCGACAATTCGCGGATGCGTCTTCGACCAAAACAAGGCTAATAGTGGTGGAGCCATCGGGCTCTTGGGAGTTGACCCGGCCTCGGATTATTCTCCCGTGATCCAAAACTGCACGATCCGGAATAATCAAGCAATGTCCGGTTACGGGGGAGGCGTTTACGTCGATGTTCACAACGATCCTGAGATCAAGAATTGCCTGATTACAGGCAATTCCACGCCGTACTGGGGGGGAGGACTTTACTGGGGTCTCGGATGTGACACGAGGATCGAAGAATGCGTGATCGACAACAACACGGCTAGCTCCGGCGGCGGGGTGTACATTACCAACGTGAAGGAAAACCCAGACGTGACCCCTGGTCCATACATCTTGCGTACCCGGATTGGGCCGAACAACTCGGCGACAACAGGCGAAGGCGGTGGCATTAAGGTCGCGGGGATCTGGGGCCCGAACCAGCAAGTTGTGCATCTTTGGATCGAGAACTGCGCAATCATCCAGAACCACGCGGACGCGTCGAGTGGAGGGGGTGTTTCTCTGTCTGGCGGCGGGCAAGGCTTCCCATTGAATGTGACCTTGGCCAACAACACCATCGCGGGTAACACGGCGGTCTCGGGGGGCGGGTTGCATGACCGTGATTTCACGCCGATCACGGCGGCGAATCTGACGATGATGCACAATAAGGCGCTCGGGACCAACGGTGGAAGTGCGATCTACTTTGAGGGGAGTTCGCTGTCGACGGTCAGCAATGCGACAATTTGGTACGATACCGCCCCGCCGGCTCAGCCGCAGGTGCGAACATCCACGAGCAACCTGACGGTTCAGTACAGTAACATTCAAGACACACTGCCCGCGAACGTGACTACGATCGCGAACATTTCGGCCAACCCGTTGTACGTCGATCCGGACGGGGCCGACAACAACATCAACACCCTCCTCGACAACGACTACCATTTGCAGGATGAATCGCCCTGCAACGACGCAGGCAGCGTGCCTTGGGTTCCGCAGGACGATCTTAATTTGGACAACAATCCTTCGACGACCGTGCACATCCCTTTGGATTCGGACGACCGCGACCGCTTCGTGGACGATCCTCCGGGGCCGTATTTAGGCGTGCTCGACACGCCCAACGGATACAACGAGTACGTCGATATCGGCGCGTACGAGTACCACGGTATAACCTGCCCGGTTCCGGCGACTTTCACGTCGCTTCCCGCCTCGGGGACGATCGATGCACGGCATCCGCATCCTTACTACAACAGTGGATTCACTTATCGACAGGGCATCGGAAGTCCGAATACCTACACCGGCGGGCCGGAGCCGATCCGGGTCACGCTTGGCGTCTCCGGTGCGGCGAACCTGGTGTGTTGGCAGTTCTGCGAGACCGGAATCGAGGAAGTCAAGCCTCCGACTCCGCCGCTGTCGGCGAATTACATCCAAAGTATTACGGAGGTGCAAAGCGGAGTATACGATATTCTGCTCAACCGGCCGATCTCGGGCGGGCATTGGACAACGATCAAATACGGCGGTCCGGGAAATTGTATCTCTTTTGCCTCCCTGCCCGCCGACGTTGATGGAAGTCGAGTCGCGGCCCCAGCGGACATCCTTGCCCTGATTGACTACTTGAACGGCGCAGGAGGTGTTCCTTACAATATGTATGGCTGTGACGTGGACCATAGCAATCTTTGTGCGCCCGCGGACATTCTCGAAGTGATCGACCTGCTCAACGGCGCATCGACGTTTCTTGTGTGGAACGGGCGCGGGCTTCCCGCGAACACATGCGCCTGTGAGGCAGGCGCTCCTACGTGCTTTGGGGGAGGAGCGTTCGTTGGGCAGTCCCTCGGTGCGCCCGTTGGTACAGCCCTCGCGCCCGCACCGGGGTCGGAGAATCAATTCTTCGCCGACTGGTTCGTGAACTACCTGACGACGGTCAACCCGACGGACAGCGCTTCCGCAGAGGAGTTCACACAGATCGTTGATTCACTGACCCAATGGTGCGTGGATCATTTCACGGTTGAGGAACAGGCCGCGCTTGCGGACCGGCTGAGCGATCCGACGCTCGTCTTCGCGAGCGAGAGCGGGCGGCTCGAAGCGGCGACCGTCGTCGCGGCGCTGGGGTCGTAAGCGACACGATGAGTCATCCGCGAGAGCGGGAACGGAATTCGTTGAACAAGCGTTGCGTGCGGGGGCCGACGGCGCCATCGCCGATCGGTTGACCGTCGAGGCGGGTGACGGCCAGGACCTCGGTCGCGGTGCTGGACATGAAGACCTCGTCGGCGCGGCGGAGTGCGTCGGCGTCGAAGGATTCCTCGATCATGGGCAGACCGACGGCGGCGGCGCATTCACGAAGGAAGTCCTGGGTGACGCCGTGGAGGATTGATTCGTTCAGCGGCGGAATGATCACGGTGTCGCCGCGGACCATGAAGATGTTGGCCGACGTGCATTCGCGGACCTCGCCGGCGGCGGAGACGAAGACGGCGTCGTCGAATCCTCGGTTGAGGGCGTCGTTTTTGGCGAGAATGTTGGGCAGCAGGGTGATGGCTTTGACATAACAGTTGGCCCAGCGAGCGTCAGGCGTTGTCATCAGGTGCGCGCCGCGGCGGCGGAGATCGTCGGGGATGAGCGGCAGCGGTTTGAAGGTCATGACGACGGTGGGGCGGATACCCTTGGGGATGACGTGCGAACGCGGGGCGGCGCCGCGCGTGATCTGGATGTAGATCAGGGCGTCGACGAACTCGCACCGGCGCAGACCCTCGAGGAGGATCGGCTCGAGGGGAGACGCGTCGAAGTCGTAAGGCAAGGCGATGGCGTCGAGACTGGTGCGCAGGCGACGCATGTGGCGGTCGAGGAGGAAGGGTCGGCGGTTGTAGGCGGCGACGACTTCGTAAACGCCGTCGCCGAACTGGAAACCACGATCCTCGATCGAGACCCTGGCGTCGGCGATCGAGCTGAAGACTCCGTTGAGGCAAGCGAGTTCGGGCATTGGACCTCATCCACCAGCCAGATCGGGCGCCGGCCGCCCCAGCGCCACGCGAACGTTTCGCAACCATACCAGACATTGCGCGCGGCGCTCCTCGTCGCGGAGCGTCGCCATCGACTGCGTGAGGAGGCGATCGGCCACCTCGTATTGACGCAGGTCTCGGGCGTAAATGATGCCCACCAGCAGCTTCACGTTGGGCGCCTCGTTGGCGTCAGGGTAGCACTCGACGAAGCGCTCGAACGCCGAAGCCGCCGGCGCGAAGCGACCCGTGCCGAAGTATTCGCGGGCGATCTCCAACTGCTGGGTTTCGGGAAGGCACTGCCGCGGACTGAGCGCTTGCAGGCGTTCGTACTGCTCAATCGCCGACGCCAGCGCCCGCTTACCAAGCTCTTCGGCGATCCGGCCGCGAAGCTCGGCGACTTGATCGAGGTATCGGTCCTCGAGTTCGCGTTGGCGCGGATCGGGCGGAGCGGGGCGTCCGACGGCGCCGAACGTCGCCCTGGCGGCGGCTGCGGGATCGGCCATGGCGGCGTTCCAGGCTCGACGGCGGGCCCAGCGATTCCACAGGGCGAGGATATCGAATTGATCGCGCGGCAGCGCCCGGACAAGCAGCATCATCAGCGCGCCGGCGAACCCGAAGAGGTATCCACCCAGATGCGCCAGGTGGGCGACCTGATCCGATCCGCCGAGCGACGGCGCGACGATGTTGTCCCAGACGATGATCTTGAGGCCGATGATGACCATCGCCGGCAGCTCGAAAAACTGGATGAAGAAGAAGAACCACACGAGCACGGTCACGTGGCTTCGCGGGAAGAGGGCGAGGTAGGCGGTGGTCACGCCGGCGATGGAACCGGAGGCCCCGATCAGGTTGAACGGTTCGGACTTGAGGACGGCGTTGGTCCAGGCGGCGAAGGCTCCGCAGGCGAGGTAGAAGAGCAGGTACGGTCCACCGCCCATTTTGCCGCAGACGCTGTTGCCGAAGACCCAGAGGAAGAGCATGTTGCCCAGAAGATGCCAGAAGTCGCCGTGGAGGAACTGGTAGGTAAAGAACTGATGAAACGCCGGCGTGTAGGAGCGGAAATAGAGGTGCTCGTGAGCGAAGGCCGACAAACCGTCGCCGTTAAGCTTTGAATTGAACAAAGCGAACGCAACGATGTTGGCGGCGATCAGCAGGAAGTTGACGACCGGGGTACGCCGGACGGCGGCTTCGGTGCGAATGGGAACGACGATGAGCGGCACAAAGTGTCTCTAGATTACAGGACAACGCGGTCCGCGGCGCGGACCAGACTACGAATCGGCAGGTCAAGAGACCTGCCCTACGGGTCCGCTCGCTTCCGCTCGCGGCTCTGAAAAATCAAGGCGCTTTGGGCGCCGGAGCGCGGGACGCGCTGACGACCTGCACGTATTGCATACGGAGTTCGTACAACACACTGTCAAGCGTTCGCTTCTCTTCCTCGCTCAAATTGCCCGCCGTCTTTTTGTCCAACACTTCGAGCAGGTCGATGTGGTGTTTGGCGGCTGCGGGGTTGGGCGGGATGCGTTCGCCGCCCGGTCCCTGATAACCGCCCAGACCGATCACCGCCTGCATGGCGAGCATGTTCAACAGTTCGACGAATCCGGCGGCGGCCTGGGCATCGCCGCGGGGCGGCCGCTGCTTTTCCTGTTCGGCGAGGCGTTCCTTATCCCTGGCGGCCTCGGCCTTCCAGTCGGAGTCGATATGCAGTTTGCCCGAATCGGTCTGCTCACTCATTGCGTTTTCTCCGTCGGCGACGGTATTCAGGCGCCGCCCGCCGATTCATTCGCGGCCAGGCCGCGATACGTCGTTGCACTGCAAAGGCGAACTATACACGAAAACTGCTCGGGCCGGGAAGGGCCGCGAGAAGACCCTCCAACGCCGGGCGATCGTGGATCGCGAAGAAATACTCGCGATCGAAGGCGATTCGATCGTCCTCGCGGCGATGTCGTGCGTGTTGCAGTCGCTCGTTCAGTTCCGCGAGCGTGGCGGGTCGTTCGGCCAGCAGTCTTTCGTTGATTTCGCGGATTTGCCTGAACGCGTCACGGCGGGCGGCGTGGTTGAGCGGATCGAGTTCGCGGAGTTCGCGGCTTCGCCGCACGGTGGATACGCGGCCACCGACAAGTGGCGTGAGCGCAGCATTGTCCGGCAGGTTGCGCTGCGGATTCCACGTCAGATAGCGGATGGCGCTGCGGAGATCGGCCACTGATTCGGCGTCGGTCAAGGGGCTGGCTGGAAAAACGTGCAGCGTTGCAGAGACGCAGGCCATTTCCGGCGGCACAAGTCCGAAGTAGTCCGCGATGATCCGGTCGCTGATGCGGTCGTACTTCGCGCCGCCGATGCCGTGGATGAACAGGTCGGCCAGTAAGAGCCGGGCCCAGATGGTCAGCGTCAGCGCCCGCGGGCGGATCCGCCAACCCCCTCGCTCGGCGAGAAAACCCGCAAGATCGCCGCACGATCGCAGATCGCTCGCCGTCAACGTCGTGATGGATTCACGCTCGGCGGCGAGCACGCAATCGTCGCCGCGCCGCGCGACGTAGAGACGGCGGCGCGGCTCATCGGCCCGATAGGCCCAGATCGGCAGTTCGATTTCGTCGCCGCGGCGGGCCAGATCGGGGATCGGCCGGTTTGAGCCGCGGACTCGGAACTCGCCGCGATACCACGCGAGCGCGCGATTGTAGGCGTCGGCGAACTTCTCGGCGTTAAGCAGCAGGTCGGCCAAAAGCGGCGACCACCAGACGCGACTGACGCGAACGCCCGTCAACTCGACGCCGAAGGACCGCTCGGCGCCGCGGCAGCCCGCGATCATCTGGTCCACCCAGTCGGCGGCTTCGCGCGCGCCGACAAGCCCGTCAAAGAAGGCGGGCATCGGCGACGCCGCGAAATGTTCGCCCATGGCTTCGCGGACCGCGCGGCGTAGTGGATCGATCTCAGTCGCCGCCAACCTCGGCAGTTGTTCGTAGGCCTGTCCCGGCGGCGGATTTGGAAATCGCACCGTGCGAAGCGAAGCACCAGCTTGATCGACAACGGGAATATGCAACGCGGTACCTTTAGGCGAGTCATTGTCCACGACGAGGTTGATCGCTTTCCCGCCGAGCACGCGAGCCAGACGATCGGCGACGACGTGCTTAGCCCACACGCCGGGATGAATGAACTCGGGCTGGTGACCGATGACGATGATCGGCCGGTCGTCGCACTCCGCGATGCGATTTCGCGTCTCGCGTCGCCATTCGCCGAGTGTCCGCCCTAGGACGGGCGCGTCCGCGTCTCGCAGTCGCGCGGCGTTTTCCCTCACCGCCGCGACGCAGTCGGGCGGATCGGGCGTCACCAGCACGTCGCCGTGTTTGGGCGGCGTTTTCAGTCGCGCAAAGTCGAGCATCGATTGAGGAACACGCTACAGAACGGGGCGACACGACCGCCGGTTATCGCGGCGGCAGGTTCGGAGGCGAGCTCGTTTTCGAGTACGTCGAAATAATGTTGCAGGCGCACCGCGGGATCGTCGAGCAGGCCGCCGAAGTGCCGCTTCGGGTCGTTGTAGATCAGACGCACGGGAAGCTCGCGAATCCGCAACCCCGCGCGCGCGGCCTGCGCCCAGAACTGCATCGGCATCGCGTAGCCCGGGACGGTGATGTTAAGCTTCGAGAGCGCCGACACGCGATACGCTTTGAATCCGCAGAAGGCGTCTGTGATGTCCAGGCCCAGTCGGCGGTTGAGGGTCGCGGTGATCCGCCGGTTGATCTCGCGGCGATCCGGCGGCGCGGCGTCCTCGGCGTCGTGGCCGTTGGGATAGCGCGTGCCGCTGATGATGTCGGTGTCGTCCTCGGCGGCGGCGGCGAGGAACGCGGGGATGCGCGAAGCTTCATGCTGCTCGTCGCAATCCATCGTGACCAGCCAACGATAGCCATTTCGCCGGGCGAAGCAGAAGGCGTCGGCGAGGCTTTTGCCGTAGCCGCGGTTTTCGGCGTGGGTCAGGATGCGGATGCCGGGATACGCGCGGAGCAGGTCGGGCGTGGCATCGGTCGAGCCATCGTCAACGACCAGAACGCTGTTGCTGAACTGACGCGCCTGGTCAAGCACGCCGGTTAGATATTCCTGCTCGTTGAAAACGGGTATGGCGAGCAGGTGTTCGTGTTCGAGCGGCATGACAAAGCCCTTTCCCCTGTGGAATCCACACCCGCGCCGTCGGCTGGTCCTACGATCCTATGCCCCGTCACCGAGGAAGGCAAACCGGCGGCGGCCCCCCGACGATCGACGATCCCGATTCCGGGGCTGCTCTTTGAGCCGACGGCTTGACGATGTTAGGCTAGGGACTTCCTTGCGGTTGGCCCTTGACAGAGCTTCACCCTGTCAAGGGTTGACGACCATCGGCAAAGCCATGAGATCATTCGATACGTATACGACCGGGCGTCGGATGGGGTTCGCGGCGACGAACGGATCGGAACGAACAAGAGCGCTGTGCGGTGCGGCGTGCGTCGCCGGGATTGCGCTAGCACTGGGCGTGATTCCGGGCTGCGCTACGATCCGCGGGCAGCAGGCGCGGCGGCAGGTCGAACACGGCGAACGGTTGATGGCGTCGGACGACCTCGAGGCCGCCCTGACGGCGCTTCAGGAAGCGGCGCGGCTCGATCCGCAACTGGCTGTCGTGCATTCGGACATGGGGCGCATCTATCGCCGGATGGGCGAGTATGGGCAGGCAATCGACTGCTTCATCGAGGCCGTGCGTCGCAATCCGCTTTCGTTCGACGACACGTTCAACCTCGCGCAGCTTTATCACTTCACGAATCGGCTGAAGGAGGCGATCCAGGCCTACCTGCACGCCGTGGAGCTGCGTCCGCGCGACGCGGATGTGCAACTCAATCTCGGCGTCTGCTATCAACAAAGCGGCGACTACGAGCAGGCGGCGGAGCGATTTCAACAGGCGATCACGATCGACGACACTCAGCCGCATGCCTTCGTGAATCTCGGCGTGGCGCTCGATGCGCAGCAGAAGTATTACGAGGCGATCAGCGCGTACAAGGCCGCGCTCGAGCGCGACAGTCGCCAGCCGCTGGTGCTCGTGAACCTCGCGAACACCTACGTCAACCTCGAACGCTACAAACTGGCGCGACAGACGCTGCAGCAGGCGATCGAGATGGACTCGAAACTCGCGGCGGCGCACGAGGCGCTCGGATTCTGCCTTTTTCGCACGCGCGACTTTGCGGCGGCCGAGCACGCCTACCAGCAGGCACTGGCGTGTGACCCGCGCCTGCCCCGCGCGCATGCCGGGCTCGGCTCCATCAACATGATCTTCTATATCGAGAACGAGACGCGCACCGACCGCCGCGACCGGGCGCTGGAGCACTGGCACCGCTCGCTGGAGCTGCATCCCGATCAGCCGCGCATCCGCAACCTGATCGCGCAGTACGCGCCCAAGACGCGGGACCCGGAGCAGGCGTTGCTCGACACGCGCAACGCGCCGTAACCGTCCATGCGCCGGCGGATAACGCGCAGCCACACCACATGGAATGCTTTAGCGGTATCAAGGATTGCGCGGCGGGACCGGATCGAGTCCGCCGGGCGAGAAGGGGCGGCAGCGGAGAATCCGCCGCACCGCCAGCGCCGACCCGCGGAGGAGACCGTGCGTGCGCAGGGCTTCGATCGCGTATTCACTGCACGTCGGACAGAACTTGCACGTACCGATGAGGTGCGGGCGAATCATCGCCTGGTAGCAGCGAATCAGCGCGATCGGAAAGAAAACCAACGAAGGATTGCGAGAGGGCGAACGGGTCGCTTCCGGCGGGGGCTGCGAATGCCGGCATCTGGGTGTGGAGGCGTTCATCGTGTCAGTTGGTGCGCACGAGCGATCGCGGCAGGGATGCGGAACACTTCGACCGTCACATCCGCCTGCCGCCCGCGAGTCGTTTGTTGCAGTCGATCCTACATCAGGGAGTAGATGAATACAACGATGGATACAACCGCCGTTACGACAGCGACGAAGCCGAAATAATGCCGCACAGGGCCGCCCAGACGGGCGAATGGTTGATCGATTCGTTCCAAAATTCGCACTCCGCGCTCGCAGAGTGTCAGCAGCAACGTGTTCCGTTGGCCGCTTCCTTCGCTCGATCCGACCGGCTTGACGGAGGCGTTGGCAAGACCTGTGATCGCGCCGGGGTCGAGCGACGGCCCTTCGGCAGCCGCCGACGGGTCCTTCCGGTCGTCGGACGTGACGGGAAGCGTTCCCGTGCCGATCACGCCGGGCTTGACGGATCGCACGGGCGGAGGTCCGGCGGCGCCGCCGCCCTTCGCACCGGGAGATGCCGCGGTTGAACCGACGGCGATCATCTCCGGCGCGGGCGGTTTCGTGCCTGCCAACGCGCCGGCTGCGACGGGGGCCGCTTCCGGAGGCAGAGGTTCGGTCGCCGACTCATCTTCGAGTGTATCCCAGCCGTCGTCGGCGGCATCACGCAAGCCCTTCGTCGGAGCCTCGGGCGACGTAAATTCAGACATGAACTCAGGAACGGCGGCGGACCCCCGATCGGGGACGGCGTCGTCAGTGGATGCGCGATTCGGGAACTCGCGATCGTCAGGCGGATGATGATCTTCGGATTTGTCCTCTCCGACTTCCGCCTGCGTCTTTCCGACCAGGTGCTCCAGTTCGTTGAGTTCGGCGTCCAAATCCTTTTCGATGCTCTTCAGCGGACTTGCGTCGCGGACGGCGTCCATTCTCGAAGTACCCGTGGAAGCAGCACCGACGTGACCGGCCAGCTCGCCGGCCAGTTCAGCGGCCAGGGCAAGCTTCTGCTCGACATCCTTCTCGGAAGCGGACTCCCAGTCGCGCGGCGCGCTGGAATCCGACGGCTGTTTCGGGGTTGGTTCGTCCGGCATGAAGGCGGTGCTCGCTGTAGGGGCTGTTTCCGACGGATATTCGCTTGCGCGTGGATCGAAGCGAACCGTAAGCCGATCCCAGAGGGCGCACGCTACCCGCTTATCGGTCGAAGCCGGGGCGGACGTGAGGACGCCTGGTTGCCGCCGGCCGCCGCCAGTCCATAATTCGACCCATGCCGCCGCACCGGTTCTTTTGTCCAAAGCTCGGCCTCGGCCTGAACCAACTGGCCGAGGACGAATCGCACCACGCCCTCGCATCGTTGCGCCTTCATCGCGGCGACGAGGTCGTGCTCTTCGACGGCGTGGGACGCGAGGGCTTGGGCGTCGTCGAACGGATCGACCGCCGGAGCCTTGATGTTCGCGTTCCGACGATCCATGAGCGGCCGTTTGAGGCGGCCTATCGCATTACGCTGGCCGTCGCGATGGTCAAAGCCCACCGTCAGGGATACTTGATCGAGAAGTGTACGGAGCTGGGGGTCGCGGCGATCTGGCCGATTGTCGCGGAACGAAGCGTGACGCGTCCGGGCGAGGCCGCTGTCGATAAGTGGTCGCGACGGGCGATCGAAGCCGCCAAGCAGGCCGAACGAGCGTGGATGCCGGTCGTCACACGACCCATGAAATTCGCCGAAGCCGCCGTGCGCGCCGGCGAGTTCGCAGCCGCCGCGATCACCGACCCGGACGAGAGCGCGATCGCGTTTCAATCCCTGTTGATCGCCCAACGTCCCGGCAGCGCGATCCTTGTTTTTGTCGGACCCGAAGGCGGCTGGTCCGAAGCCGAGCGAAGCATCGCCCGTGCGAACGGAATCACGGCGACCCGCCTCGCGCCGACCGTCCTCCGCGCGGAGACGGCTGCGGTCACGGTTTGCGCCGCGGTATCGCTTCTCAGCGTCGGCGGAGCGCCCCCGAACCCCGACATTCATGTCGGGCGGATCACTCCGCCCGGCGTGAACGCCGGGGCTCGGATCACTCCGGGTGGCGCGGGCGATGACGTGTGCTAGAATCGGCGGGCATGAGGTTGATGCGCGAGGTGCGGTTCTTTTGCGACAGCGATGATCGCCCTCCGAACCCCGACATTCATGTCGGGCGGATCACTCCGCCCGGCGTGAACGCCGGGGCTCGGATCACTCTGGGTGGCGGCAACACCTGGGCGGGTACGAGCACGCGTGACCCGGTTCCGCCGTTCTGGACGATCCGGGCGGTGCTCGAAGGTCCGGTCGATCCGCGCAGCGGCTATCTGTGCGACATCAAGCAGATCGATTCCGCGGTTCGGCAATACGTCGCCCCGCCCTTGCACCCGCGGACAATGGACGATCAGGGCATGGGTGTGTCGGAACTCGCGCGCCGATTGCACCTGGCTTTCACCGCCATCGCTTCGCACGCGCCGCCGCCGGTGCGGCTCGCATCACTTCAGTTGCGCCTTTCGCCCTTCACTCATTTGACCGTCGATCGAGGAGATTCCCTCATGGTCCGCCTGACACAATCGTTTGAGTTCTCCGCGTCCCATCGCCTCTATTGCGAGGGACTGACCGACGAGGAGAACCGCCGCCTCTTCGGGAAATGCAGCAACCCGAACGGCCACGGGCACAACTATGTGATCGAGGTCACTGTCGCAGGCGATCCTGATTCTCGGACCGGTGCGGTGATCGACATTGCCGCCCTCGATCGGATCGTCGGCGAGCGTGTGATCGAGCCGCTGGACCACAAAAACCTCAACGTCGAATGCCCCGAATTCGCCACACTCAACCCCACCGTCGAAAACATCGCCCGGGTGATCTTCCGGCGACTGTCCGACGCCCTGGGCGATCGCCGTCTCGTGAGCGTTCGCGCGTGGGAAACGCCCAAGACATACGCGGAGTACGCCGGCGAGGCGTGATTACCCGCAGGCGTGCCGGCGGGCTGTCCGATAACCGTACCTCAATAGGGCATGACAAATCGTAAGTTTCACCGGCAAGGCCTGTCCTCGCGGTCGACAGAGATTGCCCCTGTTTGGCTTCGATGGACCGGCCTGGCAGATGAATGTTGACGAAATTGCAGCCCTTGCGTTCCGCCGTAGCGTCCGAAGGAGCCTGCGAAGAGTTTATCGGATTCGGTTTCTATGGACAAGCGTGCAACAAAGGCGACTGAAAACGCCGAACAGGGTCAGTCCGTGGGGACCGCGTTTTCGCGGACCACGAAACGGATGGCGCTGTTCATTGCGGGGTTCGGTATTGTCGCTTTTGCAGTGGGCAGCGAAACCTTGCTGCGGATACAGGCGAATCGCGCCATAGCCATCCGCGCCGAGATATTTACTGCGGCTCTTACCCTCTGTGATCGCGGCGATCTTTCGGAGGCCGCGATGCGCCTCCAAGCGCAGACCGACCGGCTGGTGGCCGTCGCCACGCTGGATGAGTCCGGAGCGCTGCGAGAAGTACATCCAAATCTTCCGGAGCACTGGGGCATCGCGGTCCGCGCGCTCGATTCCCTCGGCAGAGAGTTCACGGTTGACGCACCCGGCGGCGATAGGCTGGTCGATGTCGTCGGTGTGATCGTCAACCATTCAGGCGGCGAATCCACGTCGCCGTTGCGGGCGCTGCTGGTCATGTGTTTTACTTCGTACCGCGCCGCGTGGCTCAAGGCCCTCGCCCTCGTCACGATGGCCGTCGGTGCGATCGCCCTGCTTCGGCTGTGGACGCTCAATTGCTGGTTCGATAGCCAGGTTGCCCGTCCACTGCGCGAGATCGCCAGCTTGAAACTGGATCCGAACGCCGCCCGGTCGCAGATGCCCGCGATCGAGACGGGCGCCTTGCAAGAGACCGTGCAAATCACCCGGCAGATGGAGTCGTTGCTCAGGAACTTCGCCGACGCGGACTCCCGCGCCCGCAAGGTCGAGCAGGAAACGCGAAGACAAATCCTTCACCGCGAACTCGGCTTCGATATTAAGCTCAAGCGCGCCAAGGACGAAGCGACGACCGATCCGCTCACCCGCATGCGCAACCGCGCCTTTCTCGACACCGAACTCGAATCGGTATTCAAGCGCCAACGCGAACAAGGCGCTCCTCTTTCGGCCGTCATGATCGACGTCGATAACTTCAAGCGCTACAACGACACCTACGGTCACCAGGTCGGCGACATGCTGTTGAGCTTTATCGGTTCGCTGCTTCGCGGCGGAGTCCGCCCCACCGATTATGCGATCCGTTACGGCGGTGATGAGTTTCTCCTGCTGCTTCCCGACACCGAGGCGCAGAGCGCGGCTGCGATCGCCGAACGGCTCCTCAGACTCTTCGGACAGCACGTCGGAAAGGAGGGAAAGGACTGCGGCGTCTCGATGAGTGCGGGCGTGGCGTCGATTCCCGATGAAGAGTGTGAGAGCGGCCACATGCTCGTTGCTCGAGCCGACGCCGCGTTATACGCAGCCAAGGCCGATGGCAAGAACACTGTGGCGCTGAGTTCCGGAATCGCTTCCCGGCCCGACAAGGGCGGCCCTACCAGTTCCGCCGCTTCGCCCGTCGCGGCGTCACACGGACTGTAAGCAGTCCTTCGACGGGCTTTCATGGAAGAACCGCCAAGCGCCGAAGCGCCGTGCACCGGCGTTAGTGACTTGCCGAATGCTCGCCACCTGGGTAGAACCAGGTCGTATGGCGAGGATTGTGTATGCGGCCTCCGGCGACGGGTATGGGCATGCCGTTCGGGCGCACAGCGTCGCGGAGGGATTACTCCGGCGCGGTCACGACGTGCGTTTCGTGTGCAGCCACCGTGCGATCCAATACCTGGGCGAGCACTTTCCGGGTCGCGTACATGAAGTCTTGGGGTTGCTCACCACGTATCGCGACGGCCGGGCTGATATTTTCGACACCGTCGTCCGCAACACGGTCAAGCTGTGGCGGTCGGCTCGCGCGTCCAATACGTCCCTCAAACGCATGTTGCAGGACTACCGACCGGACTTGGTCATCACCGACTTCGAACCGTTCACGGCGTTTTGGGCGCGGCGCACGGGCGTGCCGTACATCAGCCTCGACAATCAACATCTCTTGACGCATTGCGAGCTGGAGCATCCCGCGGGTTTCACGCGGGATATTTTTAACGCCTATCTGGCGATCCGGCTCTACTATGGCGGCGCGAAGCGATACCTCATCACGTCGTTCATTCGCGCGCCGATCCGGTACCATCCGACGACGCTGGTCGATCCCGTCTTGCGACCCCACGTGTACGCGAGGAAGGCCGAGCGCGGCGATTTCCTTCTGGCCTACAAAGGAGCGGGCGGCGACAACGTACCTATGCAGCGCGTGCTGGAGGAGTACGGGCGGGCGCCGATCCGGGCGTACGGGTTCGGCGTCAGCGGACGGCGGGGGACGACGGAGTTCAAGCCGTTCTGCTCCGAAGAGTTTCTGCGGGATCTGGCGGGCTGCTCCGCCGTGATCGCATCGGCGGGACACAGTCTGGTCAGTGAGTGTCTTTACTTCGAAAAGCCGATGCTGCTGGTGCCCATTGCGCAGCAGTACGAACAGTTGCTCAACGCCCACCACGTCGAGAAACTCGGCGCGGGTATGGCGGTCCACCGGTTGACCGCCGGCGCGATCGACGAATTTGTGGATCGCATCGATTCGTTCCGCGCGGCAATCTCCCGCCTGCCGAAAGCAAGTCTGGAACCTGTGCTCGACGCGATCGAGCGGGAACTGCCATAGGACAATGCGTCACGACCTCCGCGCGCCAGTCCATTACGGCGCACCGGGGAAAAAGGTATTCTGAAACGAGGCGATGTCTTCCAGGTCTACGTCGCCGTCGTTATCGAAATCGGCGGTCTTGCACTGCGACGTGACCGGTCCGCCGCCGGGGTCCGTCGCACACCCAACCAGCGCGGAATAGTCTATTGAATCGATCCAGCGGTCGCAGTTGGGATCGCCCGCGCCGAACTCATAGGCGCCGATATCGATTCGTTCGCACATCGGGCGATCGCGTCCGTTGAGGTCGCTGAGCGCGGGTGCGGCGTTTACTTTGGGATCGCCGGCGTTGATGCAGGGCGAGTCGGCTTGGAGGCGGAAGTCCTCAGCCGCGGGGTCTGCAAATCGCGGATCGAGTCCGATGTTTCCAAGCCCCGGCCAGCCGCCTTCGATGTCGCTGTATGATGCGTTCGCGGTCCCGGCGACCTCCTCGGCGCCGAGCGCGGACTCGTTCGTCCAGATGATCGAATTGACAAGGGTCGCGCCGTCGGGAACGAAGACCCCGCCGCCCGTTCCGGCTGCGGCGTCATTGCCGGCGATCGTGCAATTTATGAGAGTTGGGCGGCTTCCGCCGGAGGCGTAGAGTCCGCCGCCGTCCGCAGCGGCGTGGTTATGGATCATGGCACAACCGACGAACATCGGGTTGCTGCCGGCTTTGCATCCAACGGCACCCCCGGACGCGGGCAAAAGTTCGTTCGCCGGGTTCCGCAATTCGGCGGGGTCAAGTGCGCGGCGGTACATCCGAACTTCGTCGAGCGTGCCGTTGAAAACGCGGACTGAATCGACGGCGGCTTTGCCGATCATCAGAGGCAGCGTATCCGCGGCGATCGGAAGGTTGGCTGCGTCCGTTCGCCGCCAATACGAATCCTCGACGCCATTGATGTAAAGGCGCGGCGCGGAAATCACAAATGGGGAGTAGCGGCTGATCCTGCCGTTGGTGCCCGCGTTGTAGTCCACGGCATAGAAGATGTACTTATCCTTTTCCAGGAAAAACATCACAGTCTCGGACGTGGATATGGGATTGAACCGATAACGGGTCCAGTTATGGAGATCGGTGGAGGTCGCCATTCCCGACCAGAAGCCGCTGGATTGCGGGCGACCGAATCCGTGATAGAAAAGGTAATAGGTGTCGCCGACTTTTAGGAGATCGTCCGGGATGACAGTGGTTTCGTCCCACGAACCGGGCGGACCGTGCACGAAGACGGGACTGGGTGAAGCTCGCAACCAGTCAATCCCATTTGTTGACGCGGCAAGACCGATCTCGCCGCTGAAGCCGCGCCCTTCATAGAGAAGATACCAGGTTCCTCCCTCGATCCAGACGATCGGCGAACTCACATCGGAGGATTCCCAGTTGAAGGGGATCCCGCCGTAGCGGGCATCGAAAACGTCGCCGTCGTCCGTCCAGTTCTCGCAGTCCGTGGAATGCAGGCGACGGATGTTACGGAAGGGTACATCGAACTTGTCCTCGGCGTACAGGTAGTACGTGCCGTCGTGCTTGACGACGTAGGGGTCTTCGAGCGGGCGTTCATGAACCTGGCCGAACTTCGTCCAGTTGATTCCGTCGGGCGAGTAGGCATAGCCGACGTAGACGTTGTTTTCGCGGTAGGGGCCCGCGTAGCCGCTGTAGAAGAGCTTGTAGCGACGGGCGGGGTCGGGATCGTCGGGTTCGTGGAGGACATTGCCGATCTCGCGGATGTTTTCGTCCCATTCGCTTTGATTGCCGGGCGGGACGACCGGGTTTTGCGGAAGGGGTCGCAGACCGGTGTAGGTGTTGAGGTCGGCTTCAACGCTCGGTTCAGCCGAGTCGTAGACCAACGCAACGTGGTGCCACTGATTGGCAGCGAGCGTGGTGGCGCCCATGACGGGTCGCTGGGGGACGTCGCCGCCGGCGATGGTGATCTGGGCGAAGAGGTGCCCTTTGTAGAGGCCGAGGTGGTAGCTTTTGCCTTTGCTGAGAATCGTGTTGTACCCGTTGGCGGCGTAGGTCCCGTTGATCCACCCGGCGACGGTGAGGCCCGTGGCGGCGTCCAGCGACGGGTCCGCCGGAAAGGCAACGTAGTCGTCGACGCCGTCGAAGCGCAGTGCGGATCCGGCGATGCCGGCGGTCCACGCGGCGCCGGCGATCTGTCCGTTGTTCGTTCCGCCGCGATCAACCGCGAGAACGCCCGCGACGTCGTCAAAGTTCCAATAGGCGGAGACGCCGTGAAGGTTGGGGTAACTCGGACCGAGGGCAACGTTGTCGGTGATGATGCAGTTGCGGACGGTCGGGCCGCTGCCGACGAAGAGCATGGCGCCGCCGTGCTGGTCGGCGTAGCCGCCTTTGATGGTGAAACCCTCCACGACGGCGTCGGCGGTTTCGCCCGAGTGAAAGTAGAAGGCGCGGTGTCGCCGCGTGGCACTGGCGAGGCAGTCAATGACGCACTTTCGCGGGCCGCCTTCGCTGCGGAGCGTGATCGTCTTGCCGCGAAAATCCAGATCGGTGTTGCCCGGGCCGGAGTAGACGCCGTTGGCGACCTGCACCTGATCGCCGGGGGCTGCCGCGTCGATGGCAGCCTGCAACGTTGCGTAGTCAGCCGGAACGCGCAACACGGAGGCGCGCGCGGATCCGCCGGCGAAGCCTCCAAGAACGACGCATGAGATCAACACGAAGTAGAGTCGCCCGGGCGCGTCGGCCTGATTTCGTGCCGACGCGACACGACCGAAGATATCCTCCACACGCATCCTCCCGTCGGGACTCGCAGACCTTGGGCACACCCGTCCTTCAGTCAGGTGGGTCGTGCGCCGGGTTTGCCGTAGCCCGACCAAGGCATTATATCCGTCTCGCGTCGCAATTGCTGGAACCGTCTTATGGGACCCTTGGTAGCCGATCGAATGTTGCGTTTTTCCGAAATAGTTGCGCCCTGATCGTGGTCCCGCACGAGTTTTGGAAGGCTTTGCGTATGACGGATTTTGTGACTCATCTGGAAGCCGCGATCGACGGAACTCGGCTGCCGGCGGACCGGATTCAGACTCTTCACGCCGGCCGGCCTCTATGGGTTCGCTACGACCTCGACGCGGTTCGGCGGAGCGTGATGCCGGAGGACATCGCCCGACGACCGCCGACGCTGTGGCGATATCGCGAACTTCTGCCTTTGCCGGACGGCACCGAGCCGGTGACGCTCGGCGAAGGCATGACGCCGGTATTGGCGGCACCGCGTTTGGGTGCGTCGCTGGGGCTTGACGATCTTTGGATCAAGGATGAGTCGCAGCTTCCGACGGGTTCGTTCAAAAGTCGCGGACTGGCGATGGCGGTGACCATGGGGCGGCGCTTCGGTGTGCGGCGGCTGGCGATTCCGACGGCTGGCAACGCGGGCGGAGCGCTGGCGGCCTACGCGGCGCGGGCGGGGATGGAAGCGTTCGTTTTCATGCCCAAAGATACGCCCGTGGTTAATCAGATGGAGTGCGCGCTGGCGGGCGCGAAGACGTTTCTTGTCGACGGGCTGATTACGGATTGCGGGGCGATCGTTCGCAACGGCGCGGCGCACATGGGATGGTTCGATTGCTCGACGCTCAAGGAGCCGTATCGCCTCGAGGGCAAGAAGACGATGGGCCTCGAGCTGGCCGAGCAGTTCGGCTGGACGCTGCCCGACGTTATTGTGTACCCGACAGGGGGCGGAACGGGGCTGATCGGGATGTGGAAGGCGTTCGCCGAGTTGCGAGCGCTTGGCTGGCTGCGGTCCGAGAAGATGCCCCGGATGGTGGCGGTGCAGAGCGATGGGTGCGCACCGATTCCGCGGGCGTTTGCGGCGGGAGAACGGTTCGCCAAACCGTGGGAGAATGCGGCTACTTGCGCGAGCGGGCTGCGCGTTCCGGCGGCGGTGGGGGATTTTATGATTCTCGATGCGATCCGGGAAAGCGGCGGGTGCGCCGTGGCGGTGGCGGAGGGGCGGATCGTGGCGGCGATGCGGCGGGGCGTGGCCGCAGAGGGGATTTCGCTGTGCCCGGAGGCGGCGGCCTGCCTGCTTGCCATTGAAGCACTGGTTTCCGATGGGCGGATCGCGCCGAGCGACCGCGTGGTCCTGCTCAACACGGGGGCAGCCACAAAATATGTCGAGGCTGTTCCGCTAACTCTTCCCCTCATCGAAAACCCGCAGTCGGTCGACTACGCGCGGCTGGCGTGATAATCAACGCAACACGAGTGCCGCCTCGTGGCACTTTCGACAGCGCGTCCGATAGCGTTCGCGGCTATCGGTCGCAGGATATGCCTGCTCGACACAAATCGCCGATCGATTTTCACAGCCTCGCGCGATCAATGCCGATGTACAGTCGGGTATTGGGCAACCGATCGCCGGCAGCGATCGATTCCTTACTGACAAAGGGGGTCGTTTTTATGATGCGCGTTTCGATTTTGCGAAATTTCATTGTGGCCGCGTTTGTCGTCTTTCCGCTGGGTTGCGGCTCGCAAGGCGGCGCCGTTCCCGACAGTGTGACCCTCACATTGCCGGACGGCACGACGACGACGGCCACGCTGGGCGCGGGCGTCGCGTCGCTGGCGGATTCGACGTGGGAGTTTTTTGTGACCGGCCAGTTAAACCCCGCGCCGGCCGAGGCGATTCCCTTCGTCGTCATCAGCTTCGGACCCAACGGCGAGCTGACGCGATTCGACCAGAACACGTTCTCGCCCGAAATCTTCGGTGACACGATCCACTTCGACGGGGAGCGGCACAACACCAACCAGGCGGGGCTGTCCTACACCGCGGGTACGTATGGGGCCGAGACCAGCGACGCGACCGGATTCACCTTCGAGGGGCGCCTGACTGCGTTCGCGGCGGGCCTGAACGCGGCCAACGCGACAGCCACCGCATCGGGCACGTTCGACGCCGATGATCCGGACACGATGACCGGCGAGTTTTCGTTTTCGGTGCGGGTGACGATCACGTCCATCCCGCAGGCGAACGTCGATCAGGGCTACACGTACATCGCGCATCGAGTCACTAATTAAACGTCCAAAAGGCAAGTACGCGCGGCGCGACCTCGGAATGATCGCCCGACCGATCCGGTGTTCCTGACGGTTCCGGTTTTCGATACTTGGCTAGCCGACCTAAAACGGGCCGGAATCGAGTACCGGGCCGACGACCGCACAATTCTTGGGCTTCATTCGCTCCGAGTGACGTTTATTTCGGAGTTGCAACGGGCCGGGCTATCACCGCAGACAGTCATGCAACTCGCCCGGCACACCGATTACCGGCTGACGTGCGACGTGTATACCGACGCCCGGTTTGTCGATGTTTTCGGGGCAGTCCGGCGCCGGGTCCGTGACAGTTCTGGCGGCGAGGTAAGGCATCGTAAAATAATAAAGGTTGCAAACTTGCGCTGGGGTGCATATGCTGATGGGGCA
>ERZ1292633.2138-Hain-H41-02um-R1-2138-length-20533-cov-5_pt1 | contig 20533 bp, 16 predicted proteins | sample MGYA00564406_ERZ1292633 | MGnify/ENA primary metagenome ERZ1292633 (study PRJEB36523, sample SAMEA6512639) | groundwater metagenome | collected 2019-01-08 | study: AquaDiva: Metagenomics assemblies of 32 groundwater samples
GACTTCCGGGCCTGGAACTCACCGCGGGGCTCATTACCTCCTTGGTACCAGAAGGTTGCGAAGGGATCGTCTGCCGGAAAAAACTTTGTGAACTATGTCACATGACCGTGGGGTCGTCAAGCGACTTGCGCCGCCAAAACGATCCCGCAACCGACGCTGACGATCCCTGAGATGGCGGGGACCCAGCGGCGGAGTGGCGAGCTCGACCGAGCGAGCCGCCCCAGCGGAACGGCGAGTGTCGCGCTCCAGAGCGCCATCCCCCCGATCGAGCCGAGTCCGAACAGAAGCACATAGATGAACGCGCTCAACCGATCGGGCAGCGTCGGGAGGACGACCAGCGCCAGGCCCCCGCTTCCGGCCAGACCGTGAACGAGCCCGATGAGATACGGACGCCGGCGCCGGGGTCCCGAGGAGACCATGGAATCCGGGAAGGGGCGAAGCAGCGACTGCACGCCGAGCACGATGAGCATGGCGGCCACCGCGAGTTCGAGACCGTGCGCCACCGCCGCGGAGAGTGGAATCCGTAGGCCGATGATCACCGCCGACGCTACGAGGAGCGATGTGCTGTGCCCCATGCCCCAGATACTCCCCAGAAAAGCCGCGCGTCCCGGCGACTTCGCCCGCGCGACGATGGTGCCCATCGCGGCGAGATGATCGGGGTCGAGGGCGTGCCGGATTCCCAGTGCGAAGCCAAGAACGAGCGGCGCGAGGACGGAGGGGGTGGCGGTCACGGGCGCAATCTAGCGCAGGCCGCCCCGTGCAGCCAACCATGAATTGCATTCCGGGGCCGAGCGGGTCGATTTCTGGCATCTCGTGGATTTGCCGTTGCTTCCATCGATTGCCCCCTCCGGCCGTCCACTTTATACTTGGCGTCGCCGTGGCCAACCCGAATTCGTCCCCCACATCGTTGCGTCTCGACCTTCGCAGCCGTATCAGCGCGACGGGCGGACTCTCCGCGCCGCCCGATATCGACCCCACTGACGAACTCGAGATTCCCGCGCTCTCGGGGAGGATCGAGCCATGGGGCCAAGCCGACGCCTTCCTCCTTCGCGAGGCGCGCGCCGGCCACCCGGGACTTCCCCACTTCTATTGGGAAAGCCCCGACGGCGAGGTCGTCATCGGGTGGGGCGCCGTCGCATGGTTTCGCTCGCGAGGAGCGGAGCGATTCACCGAGGCGCACGCCTGGATCCAGCGGCTGGCCGCGGCGGCAACGCTGACCGGCGCACCGAGGGGGCCGCGGCCCGAGAGCTATCTCGTAGCGCTCGGCGGATTCGCGTTCGCGCCCGACGGTGGGTGGGGACTCGGCTTCGAGCCGGCCTCGTTCGTCGTCCCGCGCGTCCTCATCCATCGCCGTCCCGACGTCGGCACCATCCGGATCACCTGGAGCCGGGATGACGATGATCCAAATGTAGAGTTGCATCCGACGATCGCGCCTCGCCCCGGCTTCACTCCTGAGATTCCCTGCGGAGCGCTGGACGAGGGGCTGGCCACGCAGGAGGCGTGGGAAGGAGCCGTCGCGGCGGCGCTTCACGGCATCGAGGCGGGGTCGATGGAGAAAGTGGTTCTGGCGCGCCGCGTCACCGCATCGCTACCCCTCGGCTTCGATTCGCTCGAACTCCTCGACGGGCTTCGCGAACGGCATTCCGGCTGCTATCGATTCCTGTTCGACTTTGGACTGGGAGGCGTTTTCCTGGGCGCCAGCCCCGAGCGGTTGATCACGCTGCGCGGCGTTCGCGTGGCCTCCGACGCCATTGCCGGCACCGCGACCAGGCCTCCCGATGCTCGCGACGAAGCGGTGGCGATCGAGCGGCTGAGAGGAAGCGCCAAGGATCGAAGCGAGCACGAGATCGTGGTTCGCCACATTCGGGACGCGCTCGCTCCGTTCGTCACGGAACTCTCCGTCGACCCGGAGCCCGAGGTGCAGCGTCTGCGTCGGCTCCTCCATCTCCGCACACGCCTCGTCGGCAAGACCGCCAAGGGGACCCACGTCCTCCACCTCGCCGAGCGGCTCCATCCCACGCCCGCCGTCGCCGGAAGTCCTCGCGCGGCGGCGCTCGCCTGGATTGCCGAGCGCGAACCGGGCGACCGCGGATGGTACGCCGGACCGATCGGATGGATGACCGCCGGTGGCGACGGAGATTTCGCCGTCGGGCTCCGGGGCGCCTTCCTCTCCGAGCGGCGAGCGCTGCTGGCCGCGGGGGCCGGCATCGTGCCGGGTTCCGATCCCTCTCTCGAATGGAAAGAGACCGAGGGGAAGCTCTCGGCGATGCGCGATGCCCTCGAAGACGCCTGACGCGCGAAAGCGACCGGAATTCCCCGCGGGGGGTTCAGAGGAAGACGCCGGAGTCGGCGCACTCAACGTCCGGTGGGCGCTCGCGTTCACCCACGCCATGGCTGCCGCCGGCGTCCGCGACGCGGTTGTGGCGCCCGGCTCACGGAGTGCTCCGATCGCCCTGGCGCTCGACCGCACGGGGATTCGCGTTCACATCGCGATCGACGAGCGCGCCGGAGCCTTCTTCGCGCTCGGGCTCGCGAAGTCGTCGCGCCGCCCGGTGGCGATTCTCACGACGTCCGGCACCGCCGCCGCGAACCTGCATCCCGCGGCGCTCGAGGCGCACCATGGCCGCGTACCGCTCCTGCTCCTGACCGCTGATCGCCCGCCCGAGCTACGCGGCACCGGCGCCCCCCAGACGATCGATCAGACCCGACTCTTCGGCCCGGCCGCGATCCCGTTCCTGGACGCCGGTACGCCGCTGCCTGGCGAAGAGGGGTTGCGGAGCATCGCCTCGCTGGCCGCGCGTGCGGTCGCGGCGGCGTGGGGCCCTCCGGCCGGCTCGGTGCACGTGAACCTGGCGTTTCGAGAGCCGCTTCTCCCTGACGCCGAGACAATGGACGCGATCGCCTTCGCCTGCGCCGTCGGCAAGGAATCTGCCGCGGAACCGCCGGAACGTATCGCCCCCGCGACCGCGGAGGTGGAGCGGGCAGCCCGCGCCCTTCGCGGCCGGAGGCGCGGCCTCCTGGTCTGCGGGCCGGAAGACGGCGGCGCCGGCTACGCCGAGTCGGTCGCTCGGCTCGCCGCGATCACCGGGTATCCGGTCCTCGCCGATCCGCTTTCCGGCCTTCGGTTCGGCGATCACGATCGCTCGCGCGTCCACGCCGCTTACGATCTCTTCCTCCGTTCTCCCTCCTTCCTCGAGGGAGAGGCGCCGGAGGCGATCGTGCAATTCGGCGCGACGCTCACCTCCAAGCCGTATCACCTCTACGCCGAGCGGTACCCGCGAGCGCTCCGCCTGATGGTCGACGTCCCCGGTTCCGCGTGGCGCGATCCCGCGCGGCGCGTTCGCGCGATTCTGACCGGCGATCCCGCCCTGACGGCCCTCGCGCTGGGCGACGCCCTGGCGCTCGGCGCGGAGCCGCTCTCCGCGTGGGGCGAGAGCTTTGCCCGCGCCGAGCGCGCCGCCGCCGCCGCCGTGGAGAACCACGTGGGCTCCTCGCCGGCGCTCGGTGAGGAGGGAGTCTTCCCCGCGCTCCTCGATGCCCTTCCCGACGGCGCGACGCTCTACGTGGGAAACTCCATGGCCATTCGCGACCTTGATCTCTCCGCGCGGACGAGTTCCAAGCGGCTCCGCGTCCTCGGCAATCGCGGCGTCAACGGAATCGACGGCGTCGTGTCGAGCGCGCTCGGCGCGAGCGCCTGGGGCGAGGCGCCGCTCCTGGCCGTCGTCGGCGATCTCTCGTTCCATCACGACCTGAACGCGCTCGCCGCGATCCGAGAGGGACGCGCGCGCGCCACGATCGTCGTCGTGAACAATGATGGCGGCGGGATCTTCTCGTTCCTGCCGGTCGCAAGCCATGGAGACGCGTTCGAGCACCACTTCGGGACACCGCACGGACTCGATCTGGCGCGGGCGGCCGCGCTCTACGGCGTCCCCCACGCCTGCTGCACGGCGGGAGAGGAGCTGCGAGCGAGGGCCGCCGCGTCGCTCGCCGCGAGAGCCACAACCATCCTGGAAGTCCGAACCGAGCGCGCCGCCAATCGCGAGGCACATCGCGTCCTCGCCGCGGCCGCCATCCGCGCGGTGGAGAAGAAGACTTGAGCGCGGGCGGTTTCACGCAGGAGAGGCGATCGCTCCGCGGACTCGAGTACGGCATCCGTTTCGCCGGCGTGGCGGAAGCGCCGGCGGTGCTTCTCCTTCATGGCTTCGCCGGCTCGGGCGGCGATTGGTCGCCGGAGATGGAGAGACTCGCCGCGGCGGGCTATCGCGCCGTCGCCGTCGATTTGCCGGGCCATGGCGCGACGATTGTGCGCGCGGACCAACCGCTGGCCCGCTTCACCATGGAGGAAACGGCGCAAGATCTCGTATCGCTCCTCGACGCTCTCTCGGTCGGCCGCGCCCACGGGGTCGGCTACTCCATGGGTGGAAGGATCGCGCTGGGCGCCGCGCTGGGCCACCCCGAGCGGTTTGACACGCTCACGCTGGAGAGCGCCTCCCCCGGTCTCGCCGACGCCGCCGAGCGCGCCGAGCGCCTCCGCTCCGATGAAGCACTCGCGGCCGCCATCGAATCGCGCGGCGCCGAGTGGTTCTCCGAGTCGTGGGGATCGCTCCCCATCTTCGAAAGTCAGCAATCGCTTCCCGAAGAAGCGCGGGCCGAGTTGGCGCGCCGCCGGAAGGCGATCGACCCCGCCGGACTCGCCGCGTCGCTTCGCGCGGTGGGGCACGCCACGCAGGCCTACCTGGGCGACCGGCTGGCCGGATTTCCGAGGCCGGTGCTCCTCATCACGGGTGCGCTCGATTCCAAGTACGTCTCGCTGGCAGCGGAGATGACACCACGATTCCCCGCGGCGCTCCATGTCGTCATCCCAGGCGCCGGGCACAACGTTCATCTGGAGCAACCGGAGTGGTTCGGGCGATCGCTCCTCACGCACCTCCGCCGTAACGGGGGGCGCGTCCCGCTCGATTCCCCCGCGATCTCGTGAAGGAGAACAGCATGACCATCCGCCCCGCCCTCGCCTGGAAACCAGCCAGGGAGTTTCAGGACATTCTCTTCGAAACCGCGGAGGGGATCGCCAAGATCACGATCAACCGCCCTGAAGTGCGCAACGCCTTTCGCCCCCGAACGGTGAAGGAGTTGATCGAGGCTTTCGAGGCGGCGCGGGAAGACGCGGAGGTGGGCGTCGTCATCCTCACCGGCGCGGGAGACGAGGCCTTTTGCAGCGGCGGCGACCAGCGCGTGCGTGGGAACGCCGGATACGTCGGGGAGGACGAGGTCCCGCGCTTGAATGTGCTCGACCTTCAGCGCCAGATCCGGACCCTTCCAAAACCGGTCGTGGCCATGGTTGCCGGATACGCTGTCGGCGGCGGACACGTCCTTCACGTGGTCTGCGATCTGACGATCGCCGCGGAGAACGCGCGATTCGGCCAGACTGGTCCCAAGGTCGGATCGTTCGACGGAGGATTCGGCGCATCCTATCTGGCCCGCATCGTGGGCCAGAAGAAGGCGCGAGAGATCTGGTTTCTCTGCCGGCAGTACGACGCGCGCCAGGCGCTCGAGATGGGACTCGTGAATACCGTCGTCCCGCTCGAGCGGCTGGAGGAAGAGACTGTGTCGTGGTGCCGAGAGATGCTTTCGATGAGTCCGATGGCGCTTCGCGTCCTGAAGGCGTCGTTGAACGCCGATTGCGACGGGCAGACGGGGCTTCAAGAACTGGCGGGAAACGCCACGCTCCTCTACTACATGTCGGCGGAGGCCCAGGAGGGGCGCGACGCCTATGTTCAGAAGAGAAAGCCCGACTTCTCCAAGTTCCCGCGCCTTCCCTAGTCTCCCGGGCGCCGTACCGGACTCCAGATTTCGAGTCGGCTTCGCTCCAGCGCCTCGGCCACGACGGCGATCAGCTGTTCGGGTCCGAACGGCTTCGCGAGGAACGGACTGGGAAGTCCGAGAGTTTGCGAAGTTGCGGTCGACGGATCCGAGTGCTCTCTCGAATACCCCGACATGAAGACGATCGGGACTCGCGAGTCAATATTGCGAATCTCCTCGGCGAGGCGGACACCTCCAAGCAACGGCATCACGATATCGGTGAGAACGAGATCGACCGGACGCCCGGGCCTGGAGAACTCCGCAAGGGCTTCTTCTCCATTCGACGCTTCCACGACCACGTATCCGGACTGAGTCAGGAACTCGCGCGCGATTTCCCGGACCGACTCCTCGTCCTCCACCAGTAGGATCGTCCCTGCGAGTACCGAAGCCGTGGCCGTGGAGTCGACGGTTACCTTCGACGCTGGAGCCTTCGCGCCCCGGGGCAGGAGAATCGTGAAACGCGATCCTAGACCGGGCGTGCTCTCCACGAGGATGTGCCCCTCACTCTGCTTGACGATGCCGTAGACGACGGAGAGCCCGAGTCCCGATCCGCGTCCCACCGCCTTTGTCGAGTAGAACGGCTCGAAGATCCGCGCCTTCGTGGCTTCGTTCATTCCATTCCCGTTATCGCACACCTCCAGCACGACGTACGACTCGGCCGCAACAGGGGCGTCGCAAAGCGATGCGTCCTCGGACGTAGCGGGGCGGGTCACGATACGCACCTCGCCGCCCTGCGGCATTGCGTCGCGGGCGTTGACGACGAGATTCAGCAGCACTCGCTCCAACTGAGCCGAGTCGGCCCACACGGAACTCGATCCCGGCTCCATTCGGAGCGAGAGTCGGACGTGCTCGCCGATCAAGCGTTCGAGCATTCCCGTCATGGCGCTCGCAAGCCGATTCAGATCCATCGATTCTCGCTTCTGGACCTGCTGGCGGCCGAACGCGAGAAGTTGTCGGGTGATTCCCGCCGCGCGATCGCCGGCCGCGATAATCTGATCGACGTCCTTACGGCGGGCAGCGTCGGGGGCAAGCGACGATCGCACGAGCGACGCGTGTCCGAGGATCACGGTCAGGATGTTGTTGAAGTCGTGGGCTACCCCACCGGCCAGCTGACCGATTGCCTCCATCTTCTGTGCCTGAACCAGGCGCGACTGCGCCCGCTCGAGTTCGGCCACGCTATCGGTCAGTTCCGTCGTGCGATCTCGCAGGTCCGCCGTAAGCGCCGCGTTCTCCAGGGCCCGCTCGAGGTGACTCGCGAGGAGGTCGAGGAAAGGGAGATTCCGCTCCGAGAGGTCGGCCGGCCAGTACATGGCGCGCTGCTTCTCGGTGGAGTAGGCGAGGAGGACGGCGCACGGCTCCCCTCCGCAACCGGCCCGGAGCGTCATCATGAGGATGTTTCCGGCTCTCAAGGAGGGGGGGGGAATCTCGTTGGGCCATAGACGTGCGACGAAGCCATCGATTTCCGCGTCCGGCGAAGGCCCCGAGACACGCGAGATGTGGAGCGGTGGCAGGCCGCGCAACCACGCCCACTCACGCTCATGAAGCAAGTACGGTGGCCTGGACGGCGGAGGAGGATCCATCGTCGAGACCATAACCGTCCCGTGCTTGGGATCGACGCGGAGTGCCGCGATCCAGTCCAGCGAAAAGGCCACGGACAGAACGCGGACGGCTCTTTCCAAGATTGCCTCCGCCGAATCCGATCCGGAGCAGGCGAGAGCGAACGAGCCAAGTTCGCGCATGTTCTGCAGCTGCCGGTTGAGTTCGTTCTGTGATCGATAGAGGCGCTGCTCGACCTGAACCAGGAGCTTCACCTGCTCATTCAGGTCGATGTTCTCTCCGGCGACTCGCGCAAGCTCCCGCGCTTGTGTAGTCTCGGGGGTTCTACTCATTATCGAAGAAGGCGCAAAGGACCACGGTGTAGTTGTGATAGTAGGATCGACCCTTGATCGGCGCGATCTCGCCGTATGTGTGAAATCCCAGCCATGGCGTGGAAGTTCCGATCTCCTCCTGCAACGGACGGACGATTTCCTCCGCGGCGCGCGAGCCGAACATGATCCTCCCGCGCCCTGCACAGTCGAACTGGAGCACGAACGCCGGCCGCTCCCCGCGGCGGTGGTTGGCGATGCGCGCGGCGCAGGCGCGGGCGCTTTCGCGCACCCGAAGCGAGTCGCGCCGAGCGATCCACACGGGCGTCCCCGTCGCGATCCCGCCCCCCGGGAAGAAGAGGGCTCCCGACTCGCGGTCGAGTTGGAGTGGAGTTCTTACGATGAGACTGCCGTACTCCTCCTTAGCGTCCGGATCGAGTTCGGCCGCCAGGCTGAGGTGTGCGATTCCCTCGGCATTAAGATCCTCGGGGTCGCCATCCAGATATTCCCGAAAGACGCTCCACGCTGGCTTCCCGTCGATGCTGCGCAACCACCCGCCTCCAGCATTGGTCACGAGCCGCTGGAGTCCAACCGTCTGGCACCCATGGCTCACTTGAATCGCGACTTCTCCCCTGCCTCGGACCAACACCGCCGCTACCGAGTCGCTGGCCGAATCTCCGTCCTGAAACTGCCACGTGCGCTCGAAGACCATGGCATCGCCAGCCGATCCGCCGACGATGGGGATACCCGGAGCGATCGCGGCTTCGAGGGCTCGGAGAAGGTCGGTGCAGTTCCCGACAAGCCCGTCGGGAAAGACCAGGAGGGCGAGGGCATCGCTCGTGTCCCCAGCCATCACTTGGCGACCCAGCTCGCGACCGCACCGACCGGGGTCGGATGAGTACTCTCGGATCAGAAACGTCTCGAAGCGAAGGGTCCTGGATCGAATCGCGATGACGCCAACCGCCCGGTCCCGTTCATCAGAGTCCGCAGCGGCGATGATCCCTTCGCCGCTGCAGCCCGAGAGGCGTGCGTCGCCAGTCACCGAACGGACGCCCCGAAGAAGTTCCGATTGATCGTAGCCAGATGTTCCGAAGACGAGACAGAAGTCGGGGGCCGCGCCGGCGAGGGGTGCACACGCGAGTTCGGCGGCCTCCTTGCCGGCAAGCTCGGGGCTGGCGGAAATGCTCTTACCAACACCGGCGATCGTCTTCATGCGCCTCCGGGCTTCGGACGTGATTCGTCGCGTTCGGGGTCGAGAGCCATCTCGCTTGCGACGGCGTCTACAGTAGGCCAGATTGGGAAGGGCAGGCAATCGGCAATCCGACCACGCGTGAGCCCGGCATTTCGCTGTCCGACCCTGGCGCTCGTCGTCGCGGCTCGGTGGATGACAAGAGGCGAACCGGTCGGTAGACTCGCCGCTTGGATCGTCGGAAATTCTCGTCTCACGCATTTCATCGGGGTTCGCCGACAGTGTCGTCCTCCGTCGCCTCACCTTCCGCGACCCGCGTCTGGATTGCGGCGCTTCGCCTGCCTACGCTAGTCGCCGCGGTCGTCCCGGTCGCTGTCGGAACGGCGCTCGCCTACCGCGACTATCGATTTCGTCTCGTCCCCGCTCTGGCGGCGCTCCTGGGCGCGCTGGCCATCCAGATCGGGACGAACTTCGCGAACGATCTCTACGACTATCGAAAAGGCGCCGATACCGCCGAACGGTTGGGACCTCCCCGCGTGCTGCCGCTCGGCTGGCTCTCACCCGCGGCCGTTCAGCGAGCCATGCTCACCGCCTTCTCGATCGCGATGCTCGCGGGGATCGTCCTGACCTGGGCCGCGGGATGGCCCGTCGTCGCGATCGGCCTCACCTCGATCGCCGCGGGGATCGGCTATACGAGGGGCCGCTGGGCGCTCGCCTATCGCGGCTTGGGAGATATCGCCGTGTTCATCTTCTTCGGCCTGGTCGCGGTGGCCGGAACGTATTTCGTGCAGGCCCGCCTCGTGACGCCGCTCGCCTTTCTCACCGCCATTCCGGTCGGGGCTCTGTGCACGGCCATCCTCGTCGTCAACAACGTGCGCGACCTCGACGGGGACCGCGCCGCCGGGAAGCGAACGCTCGCCGTCCAACTCGGGCGCGGCGGCACTCGCATCGAGTACGGGCTGCTCCTGGCGATCGCCTTCGGCGTGCCGCTCGCGCTCTGGCTCCGGGGCACTCTCTCGGTCGCGGCGCTCCTCCCCTACGCGACCCTGTCGCTTGCTTGGCGGACTCTCGGGACGGTCCTCACGCGCGAAGATGGTCCATCCCTGAACGGAGCGCTGGTCGACACGGCGCGCCTCCACGGACTCTTCGGACTCCTCTTCGCGGCCGGTATCGCCGTCTCGGGACCGGGGCGGTGACGGTGGGAACCGGCGCCCTGGTCCGCGTTCGCCTGGGCGCCTATCGATTCCCCTTCCGCACGCCGTGGCCGTCGGCCGAAGGAGCGCAGGAGTTCCGGGAGGGGCTCCTGCTGGCGCTGGAGGACGACGAGGGACGGATCGGGATCGGCGAGAGCGCCCCCTTTCCAGGGTTCGGGATGGAATCGCTCGCCTCCAGCCGCTCGGCGCTTCTCCTGGCCGCGAAGTACGCCGCCGGGCTTCCCCCGGAGCACTTTCTCGCTGCCGCGGAGGATCTCCCCCGTCTGGCGCCGGTCGTCGCCTCTCCGGGCGCCCGCGCGGCACTCGATCTCGCGCTTCACGACCTTGCGGCGCAGCGCGCGGGCGTTCCGCTGGCAACGCTGCTGGGCGGAAAGGCGGCGGCCGCAACCGTCTACGCGAACGCCACGATCCCTCGCGTCACCCTGGAGCAAGCGGCCGACCTGGCGCGCGCGGCCATCGCGCGGGGAGCGCGCTACGTGAAGCTCAAGGTGGGACGCGCCCCCCTTGCCGACGACGTCGCGCTCCTCCGCGCGGTGCGAGAGGCGGTCGGACCGGGCATCGCCCTTCGCGTCGACGCGAACCAGGCGTGGAGCGAAGGCGAGGCCATCGAGGCGCTGCGGGCGCTTGAGCCATTCGATCTCGACTATGCCGAGCAGCCGGTCGCGGCCGGCGCCGTCGGCGCGCTGGCGCGAGTCCGGGCTTCGTGCGGCGTCCCGATCGCCGCTGACGAGGCGCTGACCGACCTCCGCGCGGCACGGCGCCTCATCGCGGCGAGGGCAGCCGACGTCTTCATCGTGAAGCCGATGGCGCTGGGAGGCATCGCCACGTCGCGCGCCGTCATCGAGATCGCCGTCGGGGCCGGCCTTCGCGTCACCGTGACGTCACTCCTTGAAAGCGCCGTCGGACGCGCGGGCGCGCTCCACCTCGCCGCGTCGCTCGGAGGAGGGGCCGACCACGGTCTGGCCACCGGAAGCGCGCTCGCCGAGGATCTACTTCCCGGCATCGCCGATGCGCCGGGCGCGATCACGCTCTCCTCCGAGAGCGGCATTGGCGAAGCGCTCCGGCGTGCCGTGGCGGCGCGAACCGAACTCGTCTCGATCGAGGGACCTTCATGAAGGTCACGCACGATCCGATCCGCTTCTGGGCGGCGTTTCAGCCCGGGCGCCTGGCGCTGAAGAGCGAACGCCACGAATGGACCTACGCGGAACTCGAGGCCGCGGTAGCCGCCACGACGGAGGCGCTTGTCGCGCGAGGCCTCGGCATGGGCGAGCACCTGGCGCTCGAGTTTCCTCCAGAAGAGGGAGCACTCCTCACGGTGACGCTTCACGCCGCGCACCGGCTCGGCCTCCTGCCGGTGCTCATCCCGTCAAGCGCCACGCCCGCGGAGCGAGAAGCGCTTCGGCTGAAGGCGTATGCCGATTTCATCCTCACGGCGGAAGGTATCGCAGTACCCGCCGCGGCGGCCGCGGCGGGGCCGCTGGTGCCGGAGGCCGAGCCTCCGCTACGCCGTCTCGACGCACCCGCCGTCGTCGTCTTCACGTCGGGCACGGCCGCCTCGCCGCGCGCCGTGGTCCTGACGCAGGGAAACCTCCTCTGGAGCGCCATCGCCTCCGGTCGAAACCTCGGCGTGCTCCCCGGCGATCGGTGGCTTTGCTGCATGCCGCTCCATCACGTCGGCGGACTTTCGATCGTGACGCGGGCCGCCGCGTACGGCACGGCGGTCGTGCTCCACCCACGCTTCGATGCCGACGCCGTGAATCACGCCATCGATCACGACGAGATCACCCTCCTCTCGCTCGTGCCGACCATGCTCGCACGGCTGCTCCAGGCGCGCGGAGGGCGACTCTTCCCTTCCCGGCTCCGCGCCGCGCTCATCGGCGGCGGCCCGCTCGAGGGCGCGCTGATGGAGGAAGCGGCCGCGCTCCGGTTGATGGCGCTCCCGACCTACGGCCTCACGGAGGCGGCTTCACAAGTCACGACCCTCTCCCGGCGCGAGTGGCCGGCGGGGCTTTCCAGCGCGGGGCGCCCGCTCCCCTTCACGCGAGTCGAGATTCGGGATGAAGCGGGGCGGCCCGTGCGACCGGGCCAGGAAGGCGAGATCGTGGTCCATGGTCCCACCGTGATGGCGGGCTACCTGGGAGAGCCCGACGCCACGGCGGAGACGCTCCGGGGACGCTGGCTCCACACCGGCGACACTGGAACCTGGGACGCCGAGGGAAGACTGGTCGTGCTCGACCGGCGGGCGGACCAGATCGTGTCGGGCGGAGAAAACGTCTCCCCCGCGGAGGTCGAGAAGGTGCTGGCCGCGAATCCGTCGATCGCCGATGTCTGCGTCGTGGGATTGCCGTCGACGGAGTGGGGTCAGGAAGTGGCGGCGGTGGTCTCGCTCCGGCCGGGCGCGATGCTCACGCTGGAGGGGATGCGCCAGCACGCCGCGGCGACGCTGGCGTCGTTCAAGTTGCCGCGCCACGTCATGATCGCCTCGGCCGTCCCGAGAAGCGCCGGTGGGAAACTGCTACGGCGCGTCGCGCGCGAGCGGTTCCTCGACGAGGTGGCGAAGCAGAAACATCCGTAACTCGTCGGGAATGGCGGTCGGCTTCAGCCGCCCGGCTTCGACCCGCGACGCGAAGGCGTGCACCGTTCGCGCCGCGACTCGCCTATCCTCGGGGCCGCCACCGCCGGTCACCGTGTAGCGCAGCGCGAACGAAGCTCTCCCCACCTTCACCACCTCGATCGCCACCGTGATCGTGTCGCCGTGACGAATCGGGGCCTTGTAGTCGGCCTCGCTGTGCGCGATCGGCACGACCCACGGCGCCCCCGCGAAGAACCACGCGCGGTCGACGCCGGCCGAGACCCAGAACTCCTCGTAGGCCAGATGAAGGTAGTCGTAGATGCGGCCGAAGAAGAGCACTCCCGCGGCGTCGACGTCCTGGAATCGGACCGGTGTGGTGAAGGAGAAGCTCATCGCGCCGCCACCTCTCCGACGTAGACGAAGGCGACGCCGCCAGTGAGAGCGTGAATCCGCACCTCGGTGAACAGGCTCGTCGCGCGCATGAGGGAGGCAAAGGCTTCGCCCGCCGGGAAGCGCGAGGAGGTGCGGTCGAGGTATTCGTACGCCGCTCGGTCGCCGGTCAGGAGTCCGCCGAGACGCGGGAGGATCTGGCGGCTGTAGAGCCGATAGAGCGGCCCGAAGAGGGCGCCGCCGGGTTGCCCAAATTCGAGCACCACCACGCGGCCTCCCGGCCGAAGCACGCGGGCCAGTTCGCGGATGCCGCGTTCGGGAGAGTCGACGTTTCGGATTCCAAAGGCGATCGACGCGACGTCGAACGCCGCGTCGGCGTACGGGAGCGCGAGAACGTCGGCCACCTCGAATCGGACGGGAAGGCCGGCGCGCTCCGCCTTTTCGGGTCCGTAGGCGAGCATCTCCTCGCAGAAATCGGTGCCGACCACGTCGCCGCCACGGCCCACCACCCGGCGGAATTCCAGCGCCAGGTCACCCGTCCCCGTCGCGCAGTCGAGGATGCGATCCCCCTCCCGCGCCCCGCTTCGTGCCACCGCTACGCGGCGCCAGCGATGGTGGAGGCCGAAGGAGAGGACCTGATTCGCGCGGTCATAGCGCCGCGCGATGGAGGCGAACATGGTACGAACCGTGGCACTCATTGCACAGCAGCATACCATGCCCGCGAGCTTCGTTTGACCGCCCTCCGGGCAATCGGTAGACTCTTCGAATGGCCGTGATCTCCATGACGTTGCGCGAATCCGACGGGCGCCCGCGCCGGCGCTCCACCGCCGTCCAGGTGGGGGATGTCGTGGTGGGCGGGAGCCGCCCCGTGGTCGTGCAGTCGATGACCAATACCGACACGGCCGATCCCCGCTCCACGGCCGATCAGGTCATCGCGCTCGCGGAAGCCGGGTCCGAACTGGTCCGGATCACCGTGAACACGCCGGAATCCGCCGCCGCCGTACCCGAAATCAAATCGCGCGTGCGCGACGCCGGCCTGGCGACGCCGATCATCGGAGACTTCCACTTCAGCGGGCATCTCCTCCTCCACGACTTCCCCGCCTGCGCCCAGGCGCTAGACAAGTACCGCATCAATCCCGGCAATGTCGGCGCCGGCAAGCGCCACGACGAGCACTTCCATCGGATCATCGAGGCCGCGGTCGAGAACGCGAAGCCAGTGCGGATCGGCGTCAACTGGGGCTCGCTCGATCGGGAGCTCTTGACCTCCCTCATGGACGAGAACGCGCGCCGGCCGAAGCCGCGCCCCGACCGCGAGGTCACGCTAGACGCCATGTTCCAGAGCGCCGTTCGTTCGGCGGCGCTTGCCGAGGAGTTCGGACAGCCGCACGACGCCATCGTGCTCTCGGCGAAGGTCTCGGGGGTGCGCGACCTTCTTGACATCTACCGGCGGCTGGCCGCCGAGACGGACTACGCTCTTCACCTCGGTCTCACCGAGGCGGGCATGGGTATGAAGGGAGTCGTCGCCTCCACGGCGGGACTCTCGACGCTTCTGCTCGAGGGGATCGGTGACACGATTCGCGTGAGCCTGACGCCGACCCCCGGCGGCGATCGCCGCGAAGAGGTCTACGCCTGCCAGCAGATTCTACAATCATGCGAGATCCGCGCGTTCCAGCCACAGGTCACCTCGTGCCCGGGCTGCGGCCGCACTACCTCGTCGTTTTTTCAGGAGCTGGCCGAGCGGGTGAACGGACATCTCAGGGAGATGATGCCGGTCTGGCGCACCCGCTATCCGGGCGTGGAGGACTTTCGCGTCGCGGTGATGGGGTGCGTGGTGAACGGTCCGGGAGAGTCGCGGCACGCCCACATCGGCATTTCACTTCCGGGATCCGGAGAGAACCCCAAGGCGCCAGTCTTCGTGGATGGAGAACTGAAGACGACGCTGCAAGGTCCGAGGCTGGCCGAGGAGTTTCTGGATCTCGTCGACGGCTACGTCGACAGCCACTTCGGAGCCGCCGCCCGCTCGTAGCATTCGCCCCGCCGGTCCCCGATCGAAATTATCTCGCGCTTCCCTACCGAATTTTTCGCGCGGTACCCATCGGCTCGTCCGAAGTCCTCGTCGTCGCCCGCTTCGCCCGATCGGACGCGCGCCTTCCCGTGATCAGCGACCACGGACGCTGCGCCTCCTGCACGGCCAGCGCCACCGTGACCTGGAATTCTCCCAGCCGATTCACATCATGGAGATAGGCGCGATAGCGGTGGACGAACCACCAGGCAATCGCGATCTCCAGATAGACGACGCCGAGGAGCGTGATGTGGATTCGTGCGAGAACCGTGATCGAGACCGAGAGAACGAGACAGTAGAGCGCTTCCACAATCGCGGGGACTTGGAACGATCCCCAGCTTGGCGACGCGGGGCCATGCTCCACGCGCAGCACGATGCTCCGAAGAAGAAGCATCGTCATGCTCGCCGCGGTAGCTATCGCCACTTCCAAGGCGGCGCGCGGCGCCGGCTGGAGGAGGTAGTCGCTGGGGCGCGGCGCGAGATCGAACACGAGCGAGAAGCCGCCGTACGCGATCACGGCCAGCGAAAGCTGCGTGAGGAGCCGGTAGCCGCGCGTTCCGGCCACGATCCCCGCCAGGAGGACGGCGTAGACGACGCTCACGACCAGCGCCGCGGGAGGGAGAAGAAACATTCCCGAGAGGAAGAAGGCGGGACCGAGCGAGTAGGTTCGCCAGGTCCGCTCCTTCGAGGGCACGAGAATCGGCCAGACGAAGAGCGCGGCGGCGCTGGAGGCGAAGAGCGACGCCACGAGCCAGACGTTCGGCGCGCCTCGGAACTCGTGCGCCGCCCGCGCCGCGACGACTAGCGCGAGGACGACGAGAATCACGCGGGTGATGACGAGTGTGGCGTAGCGACGAACGTCCAGGTCTAGGTCCACCTCCACGGGCTTGTCTCGATCCCGTGTGAGATGCATCGGCAGAATCGGCGCCGCTCTTTACACCCTAACCACTCCGCGCTCCGCCAGTTACAGCGGCATGACGGACCACTCGCCGTGAATCCGGAGTTCTGGTTCTATCGGACCATCCGAGGTTTCGATGGAAATGACCCCTAAACCTTTCGCGCGGCCGGGCCGATCTCTTGGTGCGTGACGCTAGAACGCAAAACTCTCTCCACGGACGCACCCTCCGCTGCGAAATGCCTGTTCAAGCGCGTTGAAGCGTTGGAACGGGAGAATCGGCGATGGAAGCGGACCGCGCTCGTGGTGGCGGCGGCGCTTGCCGCGGCCGCAATGGTTGGAATGAGCTCTCCCCCGACCAAGACGCTCGATCTGGAACTCCTCCGGATCGTCGACTCTCGCGGGAAGGCGCGCGCCATCCTCGGCATGGGCGACGAGGGGCCGGCGCTCTCGCTCCTTGATGAAAAGGGCCGGCTGCGGGCAAACCTCGGCATCGAGCGGGATGGACCCTCGCTCGATCTGCTAGACACGGCAGAGGCGCCGCGCGCGCAGTTGACCGTGGATGGCAAGCAGGATCCGCACCTCGATTTCACCGACGCCAAGGGAGTCCAGGTCTCGCTTCGGCCCTAGGCGCTGGCCCCGTCGTACAGGCTCACGCCGCCGCCAATGATGTATTCTCGCGGGCCATGATCACCGCGCACGCCGATCCCCACGAGCCGCGAACCGTGCGCCATCTCGGCGCCTACACGGTCATGTGCCTGATGTGGGGGAGCACCTTTCTCGCGATCCGGTTGGGGAACGAAGCCGTCCCGCCACTGTGGGCGGTCACACTCCGACTCGTCATCGCCGGGACGATTCTGGCGGCCATCGCGGCGGCACGTCGGATTCCCTACCCTCGCGGCGCCTCTTTCCGGGGGGCCGTCACTTTCGGCGTCCTGAACATGGGGCTCGACCTCGCGCTTCTCTACTGGGGTGAGACGCGAATATCCAGCGGAACCGCGGCGCTCTTCTTCGCCACGCTCCCGCTCATGACCGGGCTCTTCGCCTGGCTTCTCCACGTCCACGCGTTCGATCGGGTGAAGACGCTGGCGGCCATCGCGGGCCTCGCTGGAGTGGCGCTCATCTTCGCGGGTGAAATCTCGCTAGGCGCGTCGCCGCTCCACTTGGGCGCCGTATGGCTCGCCGCCACGACCGCCGCGCTTGCCGGCGTCCTCCTGAAGCGGGCGCCCCCAGCGCCCGCGATTACCACGAACGTCGTCGCCTGCTGGTGCGGGGCGGGCGTCTGCTTCATCGGGAGCCTGCTGGCCGGCGAGTCTCACGTCCTGCCCGCGACCATGGCCGGATGGTGGCCGATCCTCTACCTCGTGCTCGCCGGGAATTTGATCGCGTACGTGCTCTACACCTGGCTCACGACGCAGTGGACCGCCACGACTGTCGCGACGGCCGCCCTCATCACGCCGGTGCTCGCGGTGGCGCTGGGCGCAGTCGTGCGGGGTGAAGCACCGGCGCCGCTCACGTACGTGGGCGGCGCGATGGTCCTGGCGGGTGTAGCGGTTACGCTTTTCGTGGCAGGTCGCAGACGGAGCGAAACGGCGTAGCGGAATCGCGGGGACCGGTGAAGAATCGCGTCTAGGCCTGCAGGAGTTCTTCCATCAGTCGCGTTGCCTCGGCGGCGGGCATGGTGTTTCCGCGAGCTTCGGCCGCGGCGACGTCGGCATCCCCCAGCGCCCGGCGCGCCACTTCCAACGCGCGATGTAGCACGGCCATGTCGGGCTCGGACCTCGGAACGTCCGCGGCCACTCTCCACGCGGTTCCCGCGCCAGCCAGCACGAAGGCCTGCTCCGAACGGTCCAGGAGCGCGGCCAGGCCAGCCACGCTGTCCAGGATGTCCATCAACCCGTTCGAATCACCGATCGACTGGAACAGATCGAGCGCCTCCGCCAGGAGCGCCTTCGCTCGCGCCGCGTCGCCGCGTCGCGTCGCCACCTCGCCAAGCTGGCGAAGCGAGAACCCGATCCCATCCTTGTTCCCCATTTGCCGCTGAATGGCAAGGCCCTGTTCCAGATAGCGCTGGGCGGCGTCCAGGTCGCCCTGATGGATCACGATGTCGGTGAGTCCGTTCAGGGTGTAGGCCTCCATGGTGGCATTGCCGAGCGACCGATGGAGTTCCAGGGCTTCCTCGAAAAGCCGCCGCGCCTCCTCGCCGTTTCCCTGAGACTGTGATACCACGGCGAGATTGTGAAGCGTCATCGAGACGCCACGCCGATCCTCGATCTCTCGCCGGATCGCCAGCGCCTCCGCATAAAGCGCGGCGGCATTGGCCAGATCTCCGCGGCCGTTGGCCAGGTTGCCCTGCTCGAAGCGTGCGTTCCCCACCCCGACCTTGTCGCCGAGCGATAGGGCGATTTCCAGACTTTCGGTGAGATGGCCGTCGGCCGCCGTGAACGCGCCTTGTCCGCGCGCCAGCACGGCCGAGGCATAGAGCGCCTTCGCACGCTCCACACTGGGTCCCAGCGATCCCGGCAGCGCCAACGCGTCGCGAAGCACACCCCGACCCTCTTCCCACGTTCCGCGCGTCCACCAGAACCGCCAGATCGCTCCCGCAACGAGGAGCGCCGATCCAGCGTCTTCCCCCTTCGTGTAGTAGCGCGTGGCGCGCCGCAGGTTGTCATGTTCCAGATCGAGCCGCTCGAACCAGAGCGCCTGCTCCGGTCCCTGCAGTTCGGGCTCGGCCTGGAGCGCCAGCTTGAAGAAGTGGAACGCGTGGCGGTCGTCCTGCTTCTCCGCCTCGTTCGCCTGCTTCAGGCGATCGGCAGCGTAGTCGCGAATCGTCTCGAGGAGCGTGTAGCGCGATGACTCCCCCGATTCGTTCGGTACGACGAGCGACTTGTCGATGAGCGGCGAAAGGAGGTCGAGAACGTCGTAGCTCTCGAGGCCGTTCCAGGCGCAAACCGACTCCGCCGCCTCCAGGGAAAAGCCTCCCGCGAAGACGCTGACGCGGTTCAGAAGTTTCCGCTCCTGCTCCGAGAGAAGGTCGTACGACCAGTCGACCGTCGCTCGGAGCGTCTGCTGGCGCGGTAGAGCGGTACGACTTCCACCCGTGAGGAGCGCGAAGCGATCCTGAAGCCGCGTCAGAATTTGCTCCACCGGGAGCACCTTCACGCGCACGGCGGCGAGTTCGATGGCGAGCGGGATGCCGTCGAGGCGGTGGCAGACCTGCGCCACGGCGGCGGCGTTCTTGTCGGTGAGCTGGAAGGCGGGCTGCACGGCCTGCGCGCGGTCGACGAAGAGGCGAACCGCCTCGTAGCGTCCCGCGGCCTCCTTGCTCTTGATGACTGACGTGCGCGGGTCGGGTACGGAGAGGGTCGGAATCCGCCAGATCACTTCCCCGGGGACGCCGAGCGCCTCGCGGCTGGTGGCGATCACTCTGACGTTCGGAGCGGCGCGCATGAGCGTGGCCACGAGCGGCGCCACCGCGGCGGCCAGGTGTTCGCAATTGTCGAGCACCAGGAGGACCATCTTTGATCCCAGCGCGGCGGCAAGCGTCGCCGCGATCGGAGTTCCCGGCTCTTCCTGCACCCCGGACGCCCTCGCCACCTGCTGCGCCACGAGCATCGGATCGACGAGCGCCTCGAGTTCCGTCAGCCAGACTCCGTCGGCAAACTCGCCCAGCACCTCCTTCGCCACCTGGACCGCTAGCCGCGTCTTACCGCTTCCGCCGGGTCCCAGAATCGTCACCATGCGGGCAGTCACGAAGAGGCGCCGAACCTCTGCCCGTTCCCGGGAGCGGCCAATGAACGACGTGAGCGGCGTTGGGAGATTGTTCGGAACTGTGGCGGGCAGGACCCGCAGCGCGCCCATGGAACTCGAGAGCTTGTCGCCACCCTCGCGAAGTCCCCGGAGCGCGTCGGCCAGTTCGCGAGGCGAGGAGTAGCGGTCGTCACGTTTCTTCGCGAGCGCGCGGGCCAGGATAATGTCGAGGTCGGCGGGCAGCTCCGGGCGAACCGTGCTCGCGTTCGGGGGCTCCTTGGTCGTTACCGCGATCATCGTGTCGAGCGCTGTCGCGCCTTCGAATGCCTGCCGCCCGGTTGCCGCCTCGTAGAGCGTCGCGCCCAGGGAAAAGAGGTCGGCTCGGCCATCCAGCGTGTCGCCGCGCGCCTGCTCAGGAGCCATGTACGCCACCGTGCCGACGACCATTCCCGCCCCGGTGATATTGGTGGCGGTCTGTCCGATCGTCTCCGTGGAGGCGGTCGCCATTCGCTTGGCAATGCCGAAATCGAGGACCTTCGCCGCGCCCTGGGGGGTCAGGAGGATGTTCGCCGGCTTGATGTCGCGGTGGACGAGGCCGATCGCGTGGGCGGCGGCAAGAGCGTCCGCCACTTCGATCCCGAGCCGGAGCAGGGCGGGAACCTCCAGCGGCCCTTCCTCGAGGTGCTCCTTGAGGCTCTTCCCCTCCACGTGCTCCATGACGATGAAATCGGCCCCGT
>ERZ1292633.2139-Hain-H41-02um-R1-2139-length-20509-cov-5_pt1 | contig 20509 bp, 19 predicted proteins | sample MGYA00564406_ERZ1292633 | MGnify/ENA primary metagenome ERZ1292633 (study PRJEB36523, sample SAMEA6512639) | groundwater metagenome | collected 2019-01-08 | study: AquaDiva: Metagenomics assemblies of 32 groundwater samples
CCCTCGCACTGCCGTCGTAGAGCCCGCCGTGCAGGTAATCGGCTCCGGCGCCCCCGATGAGACGGTCATTGCTTGCCCCGCCCCACATCTGATCATCGCCCGCGCCACCGTCGAGGGTGTCGTTGCCCTCGGGTCCGACGTGCCGCTCACGTTCGTAATAGGTATAGTAGCCATAGTCACCAGGGACAATCCGGGCGTCGTTGGTCACGGCATTGGCAGAACTGTCGCCCCAGAGTTTGTCGTTGCCGCTGCCGCCGAAGAGCATGTCATCGCCGCCTTCGCCTTGAAGTTGGTCGTTCTCGGTTCCGCCATCCAAGAGATCGTTGCCGGCACCGCCGTAAAGCCAGTCATCGCCCGCCCCGCCCAGGAGCACGTCAGCCCCGGCGTCGGTGTCGGCCACATCGCGCACGATAGGAATGGTTTGGACATCGCCACCGATGGTGCCGGTGAGCAAGGTATAGTTGACGCCGTCCCACGGCGGGGGGACCGGTTGCAGGAAGGAGGAATCGCCGTAGAGGATGTCGGTGTGGGCGCCACCTTCGAGGACGTCGGCGCCGGCGCCGCCGCCTAGGCGATCATCATTGTCATCGCCTTGCAGGACGTCGCGGCCCACCTCGCCGTTTTCAATGTCGTTGCCCGCCCCGCCAATCAAGGTATCGTGGCCGAGCTCGCCTTCAAGGTAATCGGGGTCGGCGCCGCCGTCGAGCCGGTCGTCCATAAGACTGCCCAGGAGCGTGTCGTTGCCGGCCTCGCCGTAGAGATAACTGCCGGGACCGGTGAGCGTGACTTGATCGCCGTAGGCGGTTTGGAAGGCGGCGGGGCCGAGGCGATAGTATTCGCCGGTGTAGAAATATTCACCGTAGAGTCCGTCGTTGCCGCTGCCGCCATAGAGCTGAATGGTGGGGACGTAGCCGTTCTTGCCGGCGTGGCCGGAGAGGACGTCGTTGCCGCCGAGGCCGTAAATGGCGTCCGTGGCGGGGGCGGCATCGAGGTCGTCGGCGTAGCCTGCCTGCGTCTGGTCGCCGTAGAGAATGTTCTGGGCGGTGGGCAGGGGATCGGCGGGGTTGAGGGCGATATTTAAGTCGCCGCTGGTGAAGTCCTGGATGAGGAGATTGCCGCCGGGGCCGATGATACTCAAGAGATTCGGGGTGCCGAGTTGGGGGATGAGGGTGTAGATAAACTTGCCGTCTTGGCTTCGGTAGGTGTTGCTGCCGGTCTGTTTGCCGCCGTTGAGGGTGATCGTGTCGTACTCAATATGGCCTTGGTGGTCGGTGTCTAATATCGTGTCGGTGCCGTCGCCGGAGGTATATATATAAGTGTCGGTGCCCTGCCCGCCTTCGAGGTAATCATTCCCTTTCCCGCCGGTGAGTTGGTCGTTGCCATTCAGGCCGTAGAGTTTGTCCCAGAGGTCGCCGCCGGTGAGGGTGTCGGTGTTGACGGAGCCGAAGCGGATTTGATTCTTGTTGTCGAGGGGATCGTTCACGATGTACTTGTCCATCCCGAGGAACACTTCGTAACCCGTGGCCCGATCCTGAAAATACTGCTGGCCGCCAGCGTAGTTGATCCACGCCTTGCCCTGGTACTCGTAGTTCAGGAGGGCGCTCGACATCTTGTTCACCAGAAAGCTGGTGCGATCCTTGAGGTACTCGTCGGTGAGGATTCCGGTGCGAGCGGAAGCATCGTAAAGGTCCAGAGAATTATCCGTATTGATGGCTTCGTATAATCCCGCCCCGCTCACCGTAAAGGGGTTGAGCTTGTAGAGGGCGTAGCGGGTGGCCAGGTCGGTGGACTTCGCGGCGGTAATGAGGCTCGTGAGGGACTTGTTGACCAGCGAGTCGACCGTCAGGCCATAGACGGGGGCCGTATCCGTGCCAACATTGAACGGCGTGCCCTTGAGATAGGTCTCCAGGCCGTAGAGCTTGGTGTAGAAATCGTCGCGGTCGTCCACCCCTGTCGGGGTGACGCGGGTGTCGGGGGTGCGGTTGGCGTAGTTCTGCTGAAACAGGGTGCGCAGGCTGTCGAGGGCGTTTTCGAGGGTTTTGTCGTAGGTGTCTCGGCTCAGGACATTACTCGAAGAAGCCTTGAGGATGTTGGTGAGCTTGGGGATGGCGGTGGCGGGGTTGGTGTTGAGGGTGGGGTCGAGGGTGGCGAATAAGTTGTAGATCGCCAGGGAATCCGTGATGGGTTCTTTGAGATGGGCGTCGTAAACGCCTTGGCTGGCGCTCTCGGAGAAGACGGTTTGTGAGGCGCCGGGGGTATTTCCAATCGTATGAACCACATCGCCCGCGACATCCAAATGCGACATGATGCCGGAATTCCAAGTGCTACCTATTTGGCCGGTGATCGGGCCGATGGGGGCGTTTTGCAGTAGATCGAAGAAGCCTTCGCTGGTGAGCGGGAAGAGATTCGTCCGCAGGTCGGTATCGAAACCGGGAGCATTGTAGGTATACACCGAACTGACCATGCCGGGGGCGAGGCGGCTCATCATCATCGCCAGTTGTCCACCTAAAGAATGGCCGGTGACGCTCACCGCTTGGCCGGACAGCAGGCCGTTGGCGGTGCCCGTGGTGGTTCCTATCGTCTTGGTAATGGAATCGTAGGTATATTGCACTACCGCGTTGCCGGCTCCTCCTTGAAGGCGCTGGAGGTAGTTGAACAGGGCGATGCCCTGGCGAATGGCGATGCCGTCCCAACTCACGTCGGCGACGTTAGTCAACCAGTCCACGGCGCTGGCAAAGCCGCTCGTCTCGGTGCCGCGGATGGCGAAATAGTTGACGCCGTCTTTGGAGAAGACGGTGCCGGAGAAGCCTGTCAGAGAATCGGTGAATTGGTCGACTACTGAATAAGTGTTAGCGAATTCTTCGGCTTGTTTTTGGGACATGCCGGCTACTTTCAGACTATTAATATAGTCAGTTGTCAGGTTGGAACCAGACATTCCCGGCAGCAAATTCAATGCATATGCGGCCATGGAAAGTTGAGCTTGCTCGAAATAGTTCGTGATGGTTGTCATGGTCTTTACTCCTATCGCGCTGGTGCTGCGGGTTTGAGAATTTCGCGGAAAAACTTCTGCTCTTGCTCGCGCTCTCTTCGAAACAATTCTTCGCGGTTAGACTCCCCTCCTAAATCTCTGCAGCTCTCACCTACGGTTGATGCTGGTGAGAATTGATTTAGCCAGCCATAATGGCGCACAAAAGTGATTTTTTCGCCTAAAACATTTTGTGTTTCCTTGTCCACTAATTCCCAGCGCCATTTTTCTATTTTTATCACTGAATCTACATATGGTTCATCGACGTTGCGCCACCCAAATCTATTCGGGAGCAATTTCATATCAACAAATCCATTAGCGCCTAGATACCTCGGTCGCCCCTGCTCATCCCAATACTCCGCCGGCAGTTCCACGGTTTGGTAGACCTTCACCCCAGCCTCAGTGGCACAGAGGTGGCTGAGATAGATGCGACCGGCTATTTCATCGCCGAAGGGCACGAAAAAAACGAGCAGAAATATTCCCACCCCGCCTGCGAGCTTGGTGCTGCGTTGTTTGAACCGTTTGGCGAGTTTGAAGGCGATCCAGATGGAAGCCGGCAGCAGGATCAGAATCAACCACAACGGGCCGGTGAGCACTGCGAACCCGAGCAGTTCGTTCAGAAACTTCATCGAGGGACTCCTCCTTTAACGATGGTGGCGTTTTCCTGCAGCACGATTACTTATCTCTTTATGCATGATCGTAATAACTATGGCGAAGCGGGCATAGCAGGCGCTGCTTGCGGAAAACACCCGTTATCACTTACGTCTGATTCAACCAAACCCGGGGCTGCTTTTTGCTTAATACCATTGGCTATATAATTATTAAAATAATCGTTCTCACAATAAATTGACGTTTCATATCCCGCCGACATGAGATCATAATCTGTATGGACAGCACAACGTTTGACTGAAGCGGGTACCCGGGAGGCCTGACACACGGGATTTTCGGGGCAGGAAATAGATGAAGTAATACCGACAACAAGACGCTCACATTTTGCTTGTTGACCCGACTGTGGCTTTTTATAAAAAACATAATTTGCATTGCTGCCGCCACTCAACACAAGAATACTTAAATTTCTATTCCCGGGCCCCCACAGTTCCTTAGCCTCAGCGAAATATAAAAGGTTGCCGGAAATGCGTACGCCCAATTTGTTCTCTTTGTCAAATAACAGGACCACAGCTTGAACGTCCTCAGGTAGATCAGCGTTAGTACCTTGGCTCAATCTGAGAATTTTTCTCAACATCTCGCCGGACTTTGTAAGCATCTCCTTTCTTTTTTCATCGAGTACACACCCCTTGCAACTGCTGATCTTCGCAGTACCAAATTTGGCTTTTCTGGTATCCGAACCAGTCAGATTCGCGTGAGATAGATCTGCGCCTTCAAAACTGGTATTTTTAAGATTGCAATACCAGAAACCTACTCCCCACAAATTTGAACCTGAGAAATCCGCATTCTCGAGATTTGCATCATTAAAACCTAAAGAAAGCACTCGAGGCAGACTTCGTAGCTTTGCGCCGGACATGTCAGTACCACGAAAATTGGTACCAAGCATTGTAGCTTTATCGAGCGTTGCCCCAGAGAGATTCGCCCTATTGAAATTTGCGCTGCTTAGATCAGCTCCGATGAGATTGGCGCCTGATAGATTACTTTTTTCCAGCTGTGCCTGTTTTAAGTTCGCCCCAGAAAGGTCGGTGCCGGACAGGTCGGCCCCATCAAGACTGGCTTCAGACAAGTTGGCGCCTTTCAAATTCGCACCAGGACATTTCGCATTTTTTATTAATTCGCAGCCGTTAATTGTCTGTTTTGCACTTCGAAGGTCTGCGCGCTCCAAAGCCGTGCCATTTAGAACAGCCCATCTCAGATCAGCAAAGCGCATATCCACGCCGGAGAGGTCAAGTCCGGACAAATTCGCCCTCTGCAGGTTAACAAACATAAAGGATGTTTCTTCTATACGAATTCCACGTAAATCAGCCTTGGAAAGGTTCGCGCTGCCTAAATTCGTTTTTCTAAAATATGCGCCAGAGAAATTTGCATTCACTAATTGTGCATTTCTGAAATCAACTCTGGTTAGGTTTGCTCCTGAAAAATCTGCATTCATTAAAACAGCATTTGTAAATTGTGCATCTGAAAGATCAAGATTCTTGAAGTCTGAGTTAGTACATTTGGTGTCTGGCTGGACAAGACACCCATTTATATATCTAGATTTTGTCGTAGACGTCTTCTGAGTGCGTTCCTTTGAGGCATTCATTCTTGTTTCGGCATCCTTTATTCTCGCCTTGGCTGCTTCTATTTGCGCAGCAATCTCTGATTCGTCCATGCCGCCTCTGCTCGCAGGACTGGGCAGCAAAGCTGGCATGGGTTGCTTTATCTCAGCAGCAGATTTTTCATATGCGTTTTGCCGTTGTTGTGAAGCTGGACCTGTATCAAGCTTTTTTACAGTCTTACCCTGAGGAGATTTGTCGTCATAATGAACAATGCCTGACGAATCAACCCATTTATAAACTTCGCCAGCCGCCGCAGAAAAAATGGAACACAATAAACACAAAAACACGGTAAATCGCGCAATATCATGGTTAAAGAATTTGGGCAGATTCACTTTCTGTATCCTGCTCATGATAGGCGCTCATTTAAGTCATTCATGAAGGTTTCCCCGCATTGCCAAATGGCAGAGCGAAGGGCAAAAGAAATATTCCCACCCCGCCAGCGGTGCGGGTGATGCCGGACCTGAACCGTTTGGCCAGTTTGAAGGCGATCCAGATGGAAACGGGCAACAGGATCAGAATCAACCACAGCGGGCCGGTGAGCACGGCGAAGCCGAGTAGGTCGTTGAGAAACTTCATCGAGGGACTCCTCCTTAAATAGTTATTGTTGTCTTCCTGTCGTGAGGTAGCGTTGTTATGGGTTATGCCACTTGACGATACGCCGCTTTGTTATGGCTTTCAAACCTGAGCAATAAAGGTTTGTCCGGAAAACGGAAAACCATCTCATACAGGGTGTCGTTCTCGCTACCATCGACAGTGTCATCCCCGTCCAGCCCGCTCATCACATCATCGCTCGCGGTGCCGGTTAAGGTATCGCTGGTTTCGAGGACGAGGGTGTCGAGGGCGGCGGTGCTGTCGCCCCGGCCGTTGTCGTAGATCACGTCCTGTTCGGTGGGGTTGAAGTAATAGCTGTCCGCTCCCAGTCCGCCCCTCAGGGTGTCGTTGCCGGCGCCGCCGTAGAAGGTGTCGCTACCGGTGTTGCCGGTCAGGGTGTCGTCCCAGCCCTTGCCGTAGAGCACGGTCGCCACCGGGTTGGCGGCGAGGCTGTCGTTGTCCGCCCCGCCCACCTGCAGCGCGCGGTCGATCTGAAGGAGCCAAAAATGCTTTGGCATTTGTGCGTCCTACTCCTTGTCTTTCTCTTCCAACTGTTTAATGCGTTGCTGTAATTTCTGAATCGCCTTGGCATGCTCAGCATAGGCATGCACCAATTGCTTCGAGGTATCAGTGAGACCTTTGATAGCGATCGTGAGTTCATCCTTCTTGGCGCTGACGGCGTCGACTTGCATCAGCACGAGACTCGCGACGTCATTGGGCGTGGAAATGACGCGTTGTTGCCGTACCCGGGTGCCAGTCTCCTTGCCTGAATTTCCCGGTGGAACTTCGGGCTTGTTGTTGCGGGAAGCAGTGGTGGTTTCAGTTGCGGTGTTGCTCATGGTATTTCCTCCTTTTCACGGGAAAAATGGGGACAGATTAAAAATGGGGACAGATTAAAAATGGGGACAGATTTATTTTCCAGTTCATTTTCCAACTCCTGCTTCAGTCGGTTTATCGGTCGCCTTTGTCGGTCGGCCGCGGGATCGGTTTTCAATCCGTTTACCCAGAATCTCTTCGACCTTGTCGATGAAACCACCGGTCCCCGTCAGCTGCCCCCGCTGAACGGCTTCGCGAATGAGATTCCATTCCCCTTCCGGGATGGCGGCGCGGAGAAATTGCCGATACCGCTCTCGGCGCTGCGCGCTGTTCTCTCCCAGCGCGAGATAGCAGGGATCGTCGTCCAACCACTCGCACGGCGCATGGCCCAGACGATGGCGGCAACTGGACCAGCGATACTCCTCCGGCGCTGCCACCATTCTCGCCCGAACGGGGTTCAGCTCCACGTAGCGTGAGCACGCCAGAAGATATTCATCGCTATCGACCGGGCTCGACTTATAGCGAGCTTTCCCATAACGTGCCGCTACGTCCTTCCAGGCAGTTGTGGTATCGCGTCTGGCGCCCGGCCAAGCGCTTCATCAGCTGTCCAAGTCCCGCGATCTCCTCTGGCGCAACGAGCAAATGCACGTGGTTTGTCATCAGGCAGTAGGCATACACCTTGACGCCGTAGACGTCCTTAAACTCAGCCAGCGTTTCCAGGTAGCGCTCGAAATCGCGCGGCGCTGCAAACACGACCTGCCGATTGTGTCCACGCTGGACGATGTGATGCGGGTAGTATGGCAGGATGGTTCTGCCCATTCGTGGCATGGCGGCTCTCCTTGTCGGTCGAGTTCTTGTGGCGAGGACATTACATTACCTCTCCATGAAAATAAATCTGTCTCCATTTTTGTGTCCCCATTTTTGGTGATGCGCTCGCGTTCGAATTTCACCGTTCACGGATACTCTCCCGGCCCGCTTGCAGCAGCGGGCTCAGGAAATACTCAATCAATCTTCGCTGGCCGGTTTTGATTTCCACGCTCACGGTCATGCCGGGGCTCAGATACACTTCCTTGTTGTTTTCCACTCGAATCGTGGACCGATCCATGCTGACACGCGCGGAGTAAACAAGTCCCACCTTTTCCACTGGCACAGCGTCTTTCGACAACGTAAGAATTTTTCCGTCAATGGTCCCGTAGCGGGTGAAAGGAAAGGCCTCGACCTTGATTTCGGTAGTCTGCCCGGGATTCACAAAACCGATGTCTTTGTTATCTACCCAAGCCTCCACCTCCAGCAATCCCTCGCGCGGGGCGATAACCATCAATTGCTGGGCCGGCGTAACTACCCCGCCAACGGTATGTACCGCGAGTTGTTGCACTACACCATCGATGGGCGCCGTCAATGTCTGCTGACTGGTGCGGTTTTCGGCCTTGGCCAGTTCCTGCGATAGCGAATGCGCCCGGGTCTTCGCTTCCGCATATTCAGCCGCGTGTTCCTGTGCCTTCTGGGCGCGCGCCCGGTCGGCTTCCAGATACTGCATTTTCGAGACGAGTTGCTTGTCGTAAAGATTTTTGTACGCCTCCGCCTGATTCTGCAAGGCGCGGAACTCCGTAAGCTGATCGCGCAAGCGATTGCGTTGAATTTTCACGAAGACGGGGTTGGCGCCTGACGGAGGCGTGAAATTATTTTGATCAGTAATCAAAGCCTGCAGCCGCCCTACTTCGGTAAGTGCCGACAGATATTCATTCGAATACCGTTCGCGGTCCGCGCCGGTCGTCGTGGGATCGAGCTCGATAAGAATATCGCCTTGCTTGACGTGTTGGCCATCACGTATGTGAATCTTTTTAATGACGCCGCTATCTAGCGGCTGAATGACCTTTGAATAATCGCTTGGAATAATCTTGCCCTGCGCGACGGCGATGATGTCTATGTGTCCGAAGACGGACCATAATATCGCAGATGTAAACAAACCAATGATCAGGAAAATGATCGACCGGCCAGCGGGTGACGGGGGCGAATCCTGGATCTCTAGCACCGCCGGCATGAATTCAAGTTCCCTGCCCTTGGGCACGATAACGGGTTCCTGTTGCTTTTGCTCAGTCCAAGCGGTGCGCCAGACGTTCCAATGGCGAGAGATTGCATCGAGAAACCTGGCGCGTGAGACGCGCCCTACAATCGACGGTTTGTTCTCTTGCTCAGACGGCGACATAGCTTCCATCCTGGTGCTTGTGTAGGCGCGCGTAATAGCCGTTTAATTGCAGCAAGTCCTGGTGCATGCCCTGCTCGATGATTTCGCCCCTTTCAATGACGAATATCCAATTGGCGTGGCGTATGGTCGAGAGGCGATGGGCGATGAGAATCACTGTCCGCCCGCGGCAGATCTGCGCCAGGTTGCGCTGGATAATGCTCTCGGATTCATAATCGAGCGCGCTCGTGGCTTCGTCGAAAATGAGAATACGGGGGTTGGTGACCAGGGCGCGGGCGATGGCAATGCGCTGGCGCTGACCACCGGAGAGCGAGCAGCCGTGTTCCCCAACCATCGTGTCATAACCCTGCGGCAACTCCAGGATGAACTCGTGAGCGCCCGCGAGTTTAGCCGCCGCGACCACCTGCTCCATCGACAAGCCCGGGTCAGGCAGCGCGATGTTGTCGCGCACCGAGCGGTTGAACAGGAAGTTCTCCTGAAGGACCACACCGATCTGTCGGCGTAGCCAGGCGGGATCGACCTGCGCCAGGTCCACACCATCGATCAGCACCCGGCCGGCTTCCGGCACGTACAGGCGCTGGATGAGCTTGGCAATGGTGCTTTTGCCCGAGCCGGACCGGCCCACGATGCCGATCACCTTGCCCGCCGGAATTTCGAGCGACAGTTTGCGCAGCACTTCGGCGCCGTCGATACGGTAACGGAAGGTAACCTTGTCGAAAATAATATGGCCGGTGAGTGAAGGCAGCGTCGTGCGGTTGGGGTTATAGGAAGGTTCGGGCGGCGCATTCAGCAGATCGCCCAGGCGGCTGACCGAAATCCCCGCTTGCTGGAACTCCTGCCACAACTGCACCACGCGCAATAATGGACCGCTGATCCGACCAGCCAGCATGTTGAAGGCGATCAGTTGGCCGATAGTCAACGAGCCGCCCATGACAAGATGCGCGCCGATCCAGAGAATGGCGACAGTAGTAGCTTTATTCACGAAAGACGCTGTCTGCCCGGCGATATTGCCAAGACTGGTGGCGCGAAAACTGGCGCGAACATAGCCCGCGAGCTGCTCTTCCCAGCGGCGCTGCATGGCGGGTTCCACCGCCATGGCCTTGAGGGTTTCCACCCCGTTGATGGATTCGACCAGGAAGGCCTGATTGTCCGCGCCGCGGTTGAATTTCTCGTTTAAGCGCGCGCGGAAGATAGGGGTCACGACTACCGAGAGAATGATATATAAAGGAATAGTCGCCAGGACCACGAAGGTTAATAAGGGGCTGTAGAAGTACATCACCGCGAGAAAGACGATCGTAAAAAAGAGATCGATGACGACGGTGACAGTGGAGCTGGTCAGGAACTGACGGATGGTCTCAAGTTCCCGCACCCGGGCGACGGTATCGCCGACCCTTCTCGCCTCGAAATAGGCCAGCGGTAACCGCAGCAAGTGTTTGAACAGCTGCGCGCCAAGACCCACGTCTATGCGGCTGGAGGTATGCGCGAACACGTACATTCGCAGCCCGGTAAGGATCGCTTCGAACAAAACCAGCGCCAGCATGCCGATGCCCAGCACCGTCAACGTCGTCAGCGCCTTGTGGACCAGCACCTTGTCGATGACCACCTGGAAAAAAAGCGGCGTCAGCAGCGCGAAAAGCTGAATAAAAAATGAAGCCAGCAGCACCTCGCCCAGCAACTTGCGGTATTTGACAATCGCGGGGATGAACCAGGTGAAATCGAACTTGCGGTCTTCGGGGCGTAAATGCGCGCGCTTGGTAAATAAAATCAGACGGCCGCTCCAGGCCTCTTCGAAAACCTGGCGCGGTAAAATGAGGGGCTTTGGTTCGCTGGGGTCCTGTACCAGAACCTTTTCGTTATCCGAGCGGGCAAGAAGCACATAACGCCCGTCTTTTTGTACGGCGATGGCAGGAAGTGAGATAACGGACAGGCGCGGCCAGTCGTTATCGGCGGCGCTGGCTTTCAGCCCTAGGTGGCGTGCCGCCAGAAGGATCTCGGATTCACCGAACAGTTTTCCGGCTTGCCCGAATTCATGCTTGAGCTGTTCTGCATCGGCTGGGAGGCCAAAAAATCGCGCAAGAACAACCACACACGCCAACGCTGTGTCAATTTCCTGTGGTGGAATGACAGAATGTGGAGAAATACCCCACCTCCTCCATGTTTTTTATTGTTGCCGGTTATCTCGGACGTTCTTTTCACATTATGAAACGTGAAGGTACGCTATTAGTCAATTGAAAAACATATGCAGACTTTCAGGCATGCACTAATTTGGTGCGCTTGAGTACACCTCCGGAGCTTCGATTCTTAAACAAAAGCGATGAAGAAAATAATTGAGTGCTAATACACCCGCTCTTTCAGGGTAATGATTCGACATCTGGTCGGTACCAACTAAATCAAGGGGCTGGATCCAAATACGACCGCAGACCGGAAAACCGGGGGTGGAGACAAAGCTGCGGAACTACTGCCGACATGATACATGGGCGATGGTCGAGGTGGCTTACTTCCTCGCCCGCTTTGGGCAACCTGCGTGACCCGCTGATATGCAGTGCAAAGATAAGCGCGGACAATATCGCTCTGCGGCAGCAACTCAATGCGTGCGCGCAGAGTCGCATTCAGTGTGTCGCAATCCTGGCACTCACCGATTTTATACAGCACCGGATGTAAATTATTTACGGGATTTTTCGTTGGGGGCAAAAAGATCACTGAGCTTGTCCCGCGGCGCATCCACCTTGCCGTCGGAAGCTTGGGTGCCGCTAAACAGATTATCGAGCTTGGCCTTGGCGGCCTGCGTTTTTCCTTCACCGGGCGGGCGGTGTGCGTTCGGCCGCGGCTTGAACCAGTCGCAGAAATTCGTGTGCTCCTTGTCGCGCACTTCTTCGGCTCGTTCCTCCTGGCATTGACCGGTCAGGCGTGGATCGAAGAACCGGCACATGCGGCAGGCATGCAGGTAGGCGCGGCACTTCGGGCATTCCGCCAAGCGGCTCAATGGCAATGGTAATTCCGCCGCCGAAGCGCCGCACTTCCAGCAAACCAGCGCGATCGCCATCGTTATTACTTGAATATCTGTTTCAGGAACGATTTCAATTCAAGCCACGATTCTTTATCGGCGATGGCATTATAGTTCAGTGGCAGATTGAACTTGGCGCCATGGGCGTCCGCGTCCGGATTGGTGAAGCTGTGCTTGGCGCCCGGATAGTTCAAGAACTTGTAATTCACCTTGGCGCTCTCCATTTCCTTTTTGAAGGCCGCGATCTGCTCTGGCGGCACGAACGGATCTTCCGCGCCGTTCATGACCAGCACCCGGGCCTTGGTCCCGCCGGGCTGCGCCGGATGCTCGGTCGCCAGGCCGCCGTGAAAACTGGCCACCCCGCGCAGATCCTCACCCGCGCGCGCCATTTCGAGCACCACGCTGCCGCCGAAACAGTAACCGATTGCCGCCAACCGCTTGCCATCCACCTGAGGTTGTTTGCGGAGCAGCTGCATGCCCGCCTCGAAGCGCGATTTCATGAGCGGCAGGTTCTTGCGCACTTCACCCGAGAATTTTCCGGCGCTGTCCGGATGATCCGCCTGCTTGCCGCCGCCATACATATCCAGGGCGAGCGCCACGTAACCGGCCTCGGCAAGCTTGCGGGCGCTATTGCGCGCATGCTGATCATGGCCCCACCATTCATGCACCACCAGCACCCCGGGACGGCGCTCCTTCGCCGCATCGTCATAAACCAGATAGCCTTTGAGCATGGTATCGCCCGCCTTGTATTCGACCGGCCCTTCCTTGATGGCCGCCTGGACCGCCGCCAAACCGGCAAATGCCAGTACAATAGATAACACCAGCCTTCTCATGATGAACCTCCTTGCCTTATTGTTGCTCAGATATCCCGTCCCGGACGCTTCTGATGAAACGGCCGCAAAGCTCAGCCTAATACCGCGGTGGTGCGCCGGTCAAACATCCCAATTTCTCGAGACAACGATTGTCACTCTCGCGCCTGGCTTCGGTCAGCGAATGAAATACATATCGCCCGATTCTCTCCAACACCATGACGCTTGAACAGGATATCGCCGCCGCATTCGATCTAGGTGGGCAAATTGTCCATGTACACCCGTACGGACATGGATTGATCAACGACACCTTTGTGGTCTCCATCGACACCGGCCATCGGGCGATTCTGCAACGCATCAACCGGCACGTGTTCCCGAGGCCCGAGCAAATCATGGATAACCTGCGTACCCTGACGGATCACATTCGTCGACGCCAAACCAGCAGCAAAGCTGCCGCGCGCAAACTGCAATGGCCCCGGATCTTTTCCACCCGCGACGGCAAGGATTCCGTGGTGGACGCGCACGGCGGATTCTGGCGCGCCATGGACTTTGTCGAGAATACGTACACGCTTGAAACCATCACCGACACAAACCAGGCTGAAGAAGTGGGTTTCGCGCTGGGCCGTTTCCACGCGCTGATTCACGATCTCGATCCGGCGCGGCTGCATGAAACCTTGCCCGGCTTCCACAACGCGCCCAACTACCTGGCGCATCTTACCGAAGCCTCGGTCCGCCGCCGGGAGACACCCGACAACGCCGAGCTGCGCCATTGTCTGGCCTTCGTCGAAACACGCCGAAACCTGGCTGACGTGCTTGAAACTCCGCGGCGTGAAGGAAAACTTCTGATCCGTCCGATCCACGGCGACACCAAACTCAACAATTTTCTTTTCGACGCCGAAAGCGGCCGGGCGGTCAGCCTCATCGATCTCGACACCGTACAACCGGGGCTGATTCACTTCGACATCGGCGACTGCCTGCGCTCCTGTGCCAACCCCGCGGGCGAGTCGCCCGGAGACCTGGCGGCCGTCCGCTTCGATCTCGACATCTGCCATGCGGTTCTCAGGCATTATTTTTCCGAAGCACGTGCCTTCCTGACACCGTATGACCAACACTATATATACGATGCCATCCGCCTCATCCCCTTCGAACTGGGTCTGCGTTTTCTCACCGATCATCTGGAAGGCAATCACTACTTCAAGACCGACCGGCCGGGCCAGAACCTGCATCGCGCCCTGGCGCAGTTCGCGCTGACCTCCTCCATTGAACGGAACGAAGAAAAGATCAGGTCGCTGATCAAGGAATTGGAAGCCTGAATCAAGCCGGTTCTGCCAGGGCATGGCGCCGGTTTGGCCGTTGCCGGTGTTCATGGTTAGATAATGTCTGAAATTTAGCTCATCCTGAAACTCAGAAGGATTACCGCGATGGCACCACGGTCGATACAGCAGTTGATTCACGCGATCGAGATTACCGAGGGCGCCGGCGTGACCGTGCATCGCACCATCGGCACGCCGCGGCTGCGCCATCTCGACCCGTTTCTGCTGTTGGATCATTTCGCGAGCAACGACCCGGACGACTACATCGCCGGCTTTCCGGATCACCCGCACCGCGGTTTCATCACCCTCACCTACATGCTCGACGGACACATGGAACATCGGGACAGCATGGGCAATCGCGGTGATCTGCGTGCCGGCGGCATTCAGTGGATGAAAGCGGCGAGCGGCGTCATTCATTCCGAAATGCCGCAACAGACCGATGGCCTGATGCGCGGCTTTCAGCTGTGGATCAACCTGCCGGCCGGCGAGAAGATGAGCGACCCGCAGTACCAGGAGTTCCCCGCCGAACGCCTGCCGGTGGTCGAGCACGACGCGGCGCGGGTCAGGATCATCAGTGGCGAATACGCGGGCCGGCGCGGACCGATCCACGATCCGCACACGGCGATTCAATACTTCGACGTATCTTTACCGCCCGAAACCGCTTTCACCCACCGCCTGGACGGCAGCGCCACGGCTTTTCTCTATTCATTCGAAGGAAGCCTGCAGATAGGCGGCACTGCCGTTGAAACCCACGCCCTGGCGGTGCCCGGTTCGGGAGACGAGATAGCGGTATCCGCCGGGCCGCAGGGCGCGCGTTTTATCCTGCTCAGCGGGCGCCCGCTGCGCGAGCCCATCGTGCAGTACGGGCCATTTGTCATGAACACCGAACCGGAAATCAGGCAAGCCTTCGATGACTACCAACATGACCGGCTCGTTAAAAAACGGGCGCAGACTGTATCGGAATAATCATTGGCAGATTGCTGAAAAAGTCTTTTCCTTCTCCCTCCGGGAGAAGGTTAGGATGAGGGGGATATTAAAAAACAAATGCTTAATGGAATATGAACACCCTCACCCCGGCCCTCTCCCGCAGGGAGAGGGAGTTTTTCAGCAACCTTTTAGAGCTCGACGGATCTGGGGCAGCGCATCATTACCTCCCCGACCGCTGCAATGCCTTGAGGTCTTCGATTACTTCCCGGCTGTGGGTCTCGGACCGCACCTGACGATAAATCTTGGCGATCTTCCCCTGCGGATCGATGATGAAGCTGTGACGTTTGGCAAAGCGGATAAACGCCAGGGACCGGAGCGCACCGTATTGTCTGGCTACCTTGCCATCGGTGTCCGCCAACAGCGGAAACGGCAGGCCATGTTTGCCGGAAAACCTGGCATGGCTCTCCGGATTGTCGACGCTGACTCCCAGCACTTCCGCATCCAGTTTCCTGAGCGCCGGTAAATCGTCGCGAAACCGGCAGGCCTCCTGGGTGCAACCGGGCGTGTCGTCCTTGGGATAGAAATAGAGCACCACCCAGTGCCGGCGGTAAGCCGACAGGGTGCGCATTTCACCGTTCTGATCCCGAAGTGAAAAATCCGGTGCGGCCTGGCCCGCGGCGACAGCCATCTCCACCTCCTCCGCCAGGCTTGATTGGCTGATGAACATCAGCATCGCCAGCCCGAGAGCGACGCATGACAAATTCATATTGTGGCCCGGCTTATTCATAAGGCCCGCCCCGGTTTGCGCCGTACAGATTCTGACAAATCTACACTATCTATTAGGTATCGCACCTCTCTTCGGGCCTCCCTGGCGCTGATCTGATCATTCTTGTTGATCTAGACGGCATCCAGGGGGCAAAATGCGCCTCTTCGTTTCGGGCCGCGGCAGGGTGTCTGTCCGCACCGGCCTACAAATGCAGGCATCAGGCTAACTCATTCAAAAAGAGAGGAATATACGATGAAGTTGATTCTGTTGGGCGCCCCAGGCGCTGGCAAGGGAACGGTCGCGAAACAGCTGACCCAACTGGACGGTTCCGTGCAGATTTCCACCGGTGACATTCTGCGTGGCGCCGTGCAGGCCGGCAGCGACCTCGGCAAGCAGGCCAAAGCCTTCATGGACCGCGGCGATCTCGTGCCCGATGAACTCATCATGGGCATCATGGAAAAACGCCTGCAGGACCCCGATTGCAAGCAGGGTTTTCTGCTCGACGGCTTCCCGCGCACCATTCCCCAGGCCGAGGATCTGAAGAAGCTGCTGGTGAAACTCGGCATCAAACTCGACATGGCGGTGAATATCGACGTGCCGCGCAACGTGATCCTCGACCGCCTCAGCACCCGCCGCACCTGTTCCAATTCCAAGTGCCAGGCGATCTACAACGTCAAGAGCATGCCGCCGAAGAAGGAAGGCATCTGCGACAAGTGCGGCAGCCCGGTGGTGCAGCGCGAGGACGAGACCGAGGCGGCCATCAGCCACCGGCTCGATACTTATAATAAGAAGACCGCCCCGCTCATTGGGTTTTATGAAAAAGAGGGCATGCTGATCACGGTCAACGCCACGTCAAGTGAAGCGGTAATCGCAGCGATCAAAAAGAAACTCGCGGCCTGATCAAACCAAACAAAGGGGTCGGCGTGTGTCTGTCATGCGATGGCAGAATACACGCCGACCCTTTTTTTTGGGACAAATTAGCGCCGCCACCGGCGCCAGGCCGGCCACGTCATCAGGCATGCATGGCGCCTGAAATGCGCACGCAGCAGTGGCGTATCTCCAGGGCTTTGTTGCCCAAGGCCATCCGAAGTATTACAAAAAGAAAAGGCCAGGACATCCTGGCCTCGTTGGACATTGCCGCGTTACACCGGAAAAGCGCCGCGGTGAATCAAACGCAGCCGGTCGGCTTGGGCAGTCCGCCGTACTTGGTAATGGGTTTCATCGGGCCCGTCATCCAGAGTTTGAACATCTCCTTCTGATCGGCCTCGACATACTTGGCGAATTTCCGGATCGGCGGCACGACACCGAACGCTTCATAATATTCACGCGCCTTGGTGATGTGCGTCCACTTGACCTCATTCAGCGCCAGACCATCGGCTTCCGCCATGGCCCGGGCAATCTCCGGCGTCCACGCGTCGCGTTCGATGAGATAACCGTCGCCGTCGCGTTGTGGAATTTCCATAATCTATCCTCTCGTTCAATGGCACTGCCCGGCATCATGCAATAGCCGAGTGAATTAGTCAACTATAACACGGGCCGGACACCCGCCGCGTCTTTTTAAACCACATAACAGCGCAACAGAATTTCATAGGCGCCGCGGATCGCGCGAAAACGCGCCGGGTCGCCGCCCTTGTCCGGGTGATGCTGCGCCGCCAGCCGCCGGTACGCCTGCTTGACGGTTTCCCATGGCGCATCGGCGGACAACTCCAGGGTTTGCAGCGCCCCCAGACGTTCGTCAATCGCCAGATATCGTTCCATGAAACGGTTGAGCATGGTTTCGACGTCCGCGCGGCTGGTGTGGCTGAAGTTTTCCCAGTCGAGGTAATACGCGCGCAACGGCGCCGCCGCGTTATCGGTCGGCAGCGCCAAAACACCCGAATCCTCCACCGGCTCCAAACGAATATCGAGGGGCGATATCGAAAGATACATCCCCTGCGCGAACAATTCCGTCTGCAACTGGTACAACGCATTCATCACCAGGAAATGCTTGCGGAAAAGCGCGAGGTTCGGGCTCTCGCCATCGAAGGTAAATGCGGCGTCGTGCTCCTGCAACCGTTGTATCAGATCATACTCGCTCAGGCCCACGGGAGCGGTTTTGATCAGGGTCAGAACCGAGGCTTTGAAGGGATTATCGGGCATCAAGGAAAATATAGACCATCCGCGTTCCTCATCAGAGCAAGGGGCGTAAATGCGGCCAGACATTTTCCAGCATCTTCTGCTGCGCCTTCGCGTTGGCATGGATTCCGTCCGGCTGCATGAGCGCGCGGTTGGTGGCAATGCCGTCGAGAAGAAACGGCGCCAGCCCCACCTGCTGATCGGCCGCGATTTCCCGGTAAATGCGCTGGAACCTTTCCGTGTAATGATTGCCGTAATTGGGCGGGAGCTGCATGCCGACCAGCAGCACCCGTGCATGCCGGGACTTGGCTTTCGTGACCATCGCGGTGATGTTATGTTTCATATGTTCGAGCGCGAGCCCGCGCAGGCCGTCGTTGCCGCCGAGCTCGATGATGACGATCGCCGGCTGGTGCGCGGCAAGGAGCCCGGGCAAGCGCGCGAGACCGCTCGCCGTGGTGTCGCCGCTGATGCTGGCGTTGACGACCTGGTAATCGTGCTTTTGCCGTTCAAGACGCTTGCCCAGCAGCGCCACCCAGCCGGAGCCCACGTCCATGCCGTGGGCCGCGCTCAGGCTGTCACCGACCACGAGCAGGGTGCGTGCCGCGGCCGGCAACGGCGCCAGCCCGAGCAATAACAGTATTGCCAGAAAGAGTCGACGCATGCCTGAATATCCGAATGGAATCATTGTCTCCGCCGCCCGTCTCGCAAAACGGGTCGATACCGCCGAAGGCGCTCTCGACATCTTGTCGGGTGTGAATCTCGAGATCAAGTCCGGTGAACGCGTCGCGATCATCGGCGTGTCGGGTTCGGGCAAGTCCACCCTGCTCGGCCTGTTGGCCGGACTCGATTCCCCGACGCAAGGAGAGGTCACGCTCGCCGGCGAGCGTCTCGACAAACTCGACGAGGACGGCCGCGCGCGCGTGCGCGCCGGCCAGGTCGGGTTCGTGTTCCAGAGCTTCCAGCTGCTGCCCGGCCTGACCGCGCTCGAAAACGTGATGCTGCCGCTCGAACTCGCGGGTTTTGCCGGACCCGAGCGCGATGCGCGCGAGCTGCTGGCGCGCGTGGGCCTGAGCGAGCGGCTTTCGCATTATCCGCGCCAGCTCTCGGGTGGTGAACAGCAGCGCGTGGCGATTGCGCGGGCGTTCGCCATGAAGCCGGCCATCCTGTTTGCCGACGAACCCACCGGCAATCTCGACAGCACCACCGGGGCGCGCGTCATTGACCTGCTGTTCGACCTCAACCAGGAACACCGTACCACGCTGGTGCTGGTGACGCACGACGAAAACCTGGCGTCGCGCTGCGAGCGCCACATTTATCTCGATGCCGGGCGCATCGTGGACCGCCGATGAATACAGACGTTTCCAGGGAAACTTTGATTAATTCGTCATTCCGGCCAAGGGCTTGCCCCCGCGAAAGACGTAGGGCGCGTACCACGCGCCATTTTATCGATCGGCGCGCAGGGCGCGCCCTACATTAAATGGCACTCCTGAAAAATTTCCGCCTGGCACTGCGCCTGCTGGCGCGCGACTGGCGCGCCGGAGAATTGCGCCTCCTCGCGGCGGCGGTGGTGATCGCCGTCGGCGCGGTGACTGCGATCGGATTCTTCAGTGATCGCCTGAATCGTGCCATGACATATCAATCGGCCGACTTGCTGGGCGCGGACTTGCGGCTGACGAGCCCCGAGCCGGTGCCGTCGAGCTGGCTCAAGGAAGCCGCGGGTCAGGGCTTGCGGTACGCGGAAACGGTCGAGTTCGCGAGCGTGGTGGTGAATGCCGAGAAGCTCCAACTCTCGAGCGTCATGGCGGCGGGTCCGGGCTATCCGCCGCGTGGTGCATTGCGCACCGCGTCGGCGTTATACGCACCGGATACGAAAACCAGCGACATCCCGGCTCCCGGCACTGCGTGGGTCGAGTCGCGCGTGCTGCAGGCGCTCGGCCTGACGATCGGCGGGCGCATCGAGATCGGCAGCGCCGCCTTCATCGTGACGCGCGTGCTCACTTACGAGCCGGGACGCGCCGGCAGTGTCTTCACCTTCGCCCCGCGCGTGCTGATCCCGTTGGCCGATGTCGCGGCGACCGGCGTGGTCCAGCCGGGCAGCCGCGTGAATTACAGTTACCTTTTCGCCGGCACCGATGCCGATCTGGCGCGCTACAAGACATGGCTCACGCCACGCCTGGGAGCCAATCACCGGTTGCTCGATGTGCGCGACGGCAACAGTTCCATCGGCCGCGCGTTGGGGCGCGCCGAACGCTATCTCGGCCTCACCAGCCTGCTCGCCGTGATTCTGGCGGGTGTCGCCATCGCCATGGGCGCGCGTCGCTACAGCTCACGCCATTTCGACGTGAGTGCCATGCTGCGATGTTTTGGCGCCACCCAGCGTGACATCGTCGCGCTGTTCGCGCCGCAGTTCCTGTTGCTCGGAATGGCGGCGAGCGCGCTCGGCTGCGCGCTCGGCTGGATCGCCCAGGAGGCCATTTTTTATCTGCTTCAAGATCTTCGTCCCGCCGGCCTGCCGCCGGCCGGTGTGGCGCCGGTGGCATTCGGATTCTTCACCGGCCTGATCACGCTCGCCGGTTTTGCCATGCCGCCGTTGCTGCGACTGAAGCACGTGCCGCCGCTGCGCGTATTGCGCCGCGAACTGACGCCGCTGCCGCCGTCCGCCTGGATAGTGTATGG